>Ga0183095_11176_pt1 | contig 27387 bp, 21 predicted proteins | sample BioMet4_FD_130346 | JGI IMG/M metagenome (GOLD analysis project Ga0183095, IMG submission 130346) | Microbial communities from bioreactor (seeded with sewage sludge) at LBNL, California, USA - Biofuel metagenome 4 (v2) (version 3) | ecosystem: Engineered > Bioreactor > Anaerobic > Unclassified ...
TTAACATTTTTTCCTCCTACTAAATAAGCAATTGACTGATAGGTACTATTTTAATCCCCGAATTTACCAATTCTTTGTAGCATTCCCGCCATGCTTCCGCCGTGGCAGGTCTGGCATGGGATATTACGATTATAGAACCGTTTTTATCGGCAATAGCAGCAGCTTCCCAAATTTTCTTCTGTATTTCACCAACATTACTGCTGTTATCAAGGAATAGGTGGTTTCTGCCTGTTTTTACACCCATTTGGCCAGCCAGCTTGTATCCTAAGGAAGAAGCTGCTGTCCTGCTGTCCACAAAGAATAAATCATCCTTTTTAAGTTCTTCCAAAACTGCAAACATGGTATTGTAATCAGAGGTTGCCTTAGAACCCTGATGGTTATTGACACCTTTCACACCCGGCAAAGAGTTCAGGGCATCTCTGGTTAACTTCTGGATTTCCTGCTTTGTCATTCCTACTTTGATAGACCTGGTTTCCGAGCTGGAACCATTAAGAGGCTCCATAGGTAAATGGAGCATGGGAACCTGACTGTTGTTCTTGATAATCTGCAAAGCAGCAGTACTATTACCTTTAAATGGTAAAATAGCAAAGGCCATATCTATAGGCAATTTAGCTAAAGCTCTCACCGGCCCTAAATCATAGCCGCAGTCATCTATTACGATAGCCATTTTCCCGGAATACTTTTTCCCTTGGGCTTTTTGCTTTATTTTCTCTTCTTTGGCAATTTCTTTGCTTTTTTCATTGGTTTGATCCCCGTTGAAAACAATCACCCTATCGGTGATAAAGGTTTTCTTTTCTTTACCAACTGTCACAGAGATGCCTATATTCAAAGCTAAAGCTTTTTCCCCCACATAAGTAACAACATAATCGTCGTCGGCAGTCAGGCCTTTAGCTTCCACTGCCTCTGACAGTTTGTCCACGGCTTTGCGCAAGCTATCACCATAGGGAATACCAATAAGAAGTTTTCTTTCCTGCCAGGTAACTTTTCCGGGACCGTCGGAACGTTCTGCTTTAAGCTCCTTGCGGCCGTCATCGGACATTTGCCAGTTTTTATTGCTGATGACAACATCATCTACAATACGATGAGCCTCTTGAGATTTATCGATTAAATCCAAATTAGTGTCGCCAATTACGGCTTTTGTTACAGAAGGCACTATCCCGTTAATAATTTCTCCCAAAGATTTCTGCTCACTGTTAGGAGTTTTTCGTGATGCCAGAAAAAATCCCAAGGACATTACGAAAACCAAAATAGCAATGAGAAGTAGTAAGCCATTACCATGTTTCTTTTTTCTTTTTCTGTTAGTGGTAGTTTTTCTTACCATTGAATGCCCCTCTTAAGCTCTAGGATGAGATTTTTCATAGACAGCTTTCAGCCTGCTGTTTGTTAAATGAGTGTAAATCTGGGTTGTAGATATATCTGCATGACCCAAAAGCTCCTGAACTGTTCTCAGGTCTGCTCCATTATTTAACAAATGTGTGGCAAAAGAATGACGAAGAATATGAGGCGTCAAAGCCTTTTTGATACCGGCTTTTTCCCCATATTCCTTAATAATCTGCCAAAATCTCTGTCTGGTCATTGCTCTGCCCCGCACTGTCAAGAAAAGCCGGTCATCCTTAATTTTTTCTTTCATCAGTTTAGGCCTAACTACATTTAAATATTTTTCCACATAATTTACCGCATAATGACCCAAAGGAATAATGCGTTCCTTAGAGCCTTTACCAAAAGCGATAACGTATTTCATAGACAAATTAACATTCTTCAGCTGCAAATTAATCAGTTCAGAAACACGCATACCTGTAGCATAGAGAACTTCCAGCATGGTTCTGTCCCGAAAACCTTCCTCCGTATTAATATCCGGCGCAGCCAGCAGCTTGTCAACCTCTGAAATATTTAATACCTTGGGCAGCATTCTAGCCTTGTTTCCGGCTTCTACCCCTTCTGCCGGATCGATTTTTACATATCCTTCATTAGTCATAAAGCGAAAAAAAGCTTTCAAAGCAGCAAGTTTTCTGGCTAAAGAAGCCGGCGCGTATCTTTCTTTTTTTAAAAAAGATATATAATCAATTACATCTGTACGCATAACTTTGGTGGTAGCTTTTTTGACCCACTTGGCAAAAAGCTCCAAATCACGAACATAAGCCTGTCTAGTATTAATAGACAAACCAAGTTCCACGGTAAGATACTCCAAAAACAAACGAATATCTTTTTCCATTGCTGATTTCGTTACCAACTTAAATCATTTCCTCTCTGCTTCTCCGGGCATAATCTTTATCTTTTCCCCGGGAGCAATGGTGGAAATAGCATGTTTGTAAATAAGCTGTTCCTTACCTTCTGTATCAATTATAACTGTAAAATTATCAAACCCGCTTACTGAACCGCGGATTTGAAATCCGTTAACTAAAAAGACTGTAACAACAATATTCTCTTTCCGGACTTTATTCAAAAAACTGTCCTGTAAGTTAAGTGGCTTTCCTGAGTTCGTAGTAGTTGTCATAATAAAATTCCTCCTTGAATTTTTGTGAAATCACTCACCAATAATCCTAACTTATTCTTTGATTTTATGCAAGGTTTCTAACATTTCTTTCACATAAAATTTTCTTGGTACATTTTCGTCTATTTCCAGCCAATTTATATAGGACATACGTTTATACCAGGTAATCTGTCTTTTGGCAAAATTTCTGGTGGCCTGCTTGATTTTAGCAATAGCTGTTTCTTTATCATAACTGCCATGGAAATACTCGGCAATTTGACGGTAACCAATGCTTCTCATAGACTGGGAAGTTGGTAATACACCATCCTCCAAAAGTTCACGTGTTTCCTGAAAAACACCTGCCTCTACCATTTGGTCTACTCGTTTATTTATACGCTCATAAAGCTTCTCTCTTGGCATAGTAAGACCAAAAACCACACTATTAAAAGGCATTTTTCCGGCTTTCTTTTGGGATACACGTTCTCCTTCTTGGGCAACTTCCAGAGCTCTGATAATACGCCGTCTGTCATTTATGGCCAATCTGGCAGCTTCTTCCGGCGCCACTTTGACTAATTCGGCATGGAGGGCGGCATTGCCTTCTTTTACGGCAAAAGCTTCCCACTTATCTCTAAAAGCTTTGGTTTCTCCTGTTTGGGCAAAATCATAGTCTTCCAGCAAAGCCTGAATGTATAAACCTGTTCCACCTACGATAATAGGGACTTTGCCTCTGCTGTTAATTTCTGTAATCAGCCCTGCTGCCCTGGTTTTAAAATCCACAACATTAAACTCAGCGTTAGGTTCCAGTATATTAACTAAATGATGTGGTACCATGGCCAGTTCTTTTTCTGAAGGCTTAGCTGTAGCTATATTCATGTTTTTGTAGACAAGCATAGAATCCCCGGAAATAATTTCTCCGTTAATTTCCTTCGCCAAAAGAATACCACATTCACTTTTTCCCGTAGCAGTGGGTCCTAAAATCACGATAACTTTTTCTTTCCCTGCCATGCTACCTCCTTAAAACCCCGAATTTTACATGACTGTATTTGCCTCCCACTATTTCTGTGAGATCTAAATCTGCTAAAACTTTAACCGTATGTTCTTTGACCACAACTTTAGGTGCAACTCTTAAAGCTGCTGCCAGCATAGTTTTATCCAGTTGTTTATGATATGCTACGGGTCTTAACGGTACCATATTGGAGGAAGCTTGAATGGGATGTTGGAACATAGGATCAAAATACACTACATCAAAGCTGTCTGCCGGTAATGCGGCAAGATAATCTTCGGCTTTAGAATTAACAGTAGTAATTCGCCGCAAAGCGTCTGTAAGCAAAGGATTTTCGCACTGATAAGTTTTCAGGCCCTGCTTAACCAAATACCACAAGGGAGGAGAAGCCTCCAGCCCCACAACTTTACCGGCAGAACCTACCAAATAAGAAGCAATGGCACTGTCTGAAGCAAAGCCCAAAGTACAATCCAAAAACCTGTTACCCGGTTCCAAACCACAAGCCACAGCAAAGTTATCCTTTTGACCTTTACGCAGATTTTCCAGGCGCAGTACTGCCATGCCGGGATGGAATCTAAGGATACCTTCTTCTGTGTAAATCTGTGGACCATTTTGTGTAGCAATCAACAAACAATCCAAATTGTATTCCTTTAAAACATCCTGCAGGCTGCCCTCAGCCTGTCGTGGCAAAAAATCCACGTGAAGTTCCTTCGCCCACTTAAAGGCTAAATCTCTTAAATTTCCTTTGTCATTTCTGCCGCGTATAGTAGCAAATTTCATTATTTAAGTCCTCTTAAACATTTTAAATAGCTCTTCTGTAGATATTTCTACCATACAAGGCCTGCCGTGAGGACAAGTAAAAGGGTGTTCTGTATTCAATAGCTGCAGAATAACCTGCCGCATTTGTCTCATATTGAGAACCTCTCCTGCCCGAATAGCACTGTGGCAGGCAGCATAATGCAATACTTCCTCACGTAAATCAGTTGGTTTAATAGCTTTTTCCTGAGCCAAAAGGTTTAAAATATCATGAATAAAACCTTCTGCCCGACTATTTTCTATATCAGCAGGGAGACCGGAAACTCTCAGGAGTGTTTCTCCGGCCGGTTCTACATCTACACCCAGCTTGAGAAATTCCTGACGTTTTTCCTCCACCATAGCAACGCCCTCTTTATCTGCCTCTACAAAAATCGGCATAAGAAATTGCTGGGTAGGAATAGGTTCCTGCCTGCGAATAAATCTATCATACATAATTCTTTCATGGGCAGCATGCTGATCGATTAAATACAAGTTTTTTTCCGATTGAGCCACAATAAAAGTCCTGTTTATCTGTCCCAAGGGCCAAATTGTATCTACACCGGTTCCTGCCGCTTCCATGGCAATTTTATCCACTTCGGCAGTTTGAATATTATCATTCTGTATTGGTTCCCCAGTCCTTTGGGCAGCTAAAATATTAGGAGCCGGAGTTTCTCCTATTTGGTCAGGAGTTTTCCAGATCTGTTCCTGGTGTGGTGCATAATACTCCCTATTTACCGGGCCACCTTGTCCATGCCCACCGGCCAAACTCTCCGCCGGACCGGCTTTAATTACCCCGCCTTTTATTGTTCCTTCCAAGGAACCTGGAATTTCCTGTCCTCCCAATGGTTTAGTTAAAGCATCGGTAAGTGCGTGATAAACTACTCTATATACAGCTCCCTCATCCCCAAATTTTATTTCACTCTTTTGGGGATGTACGTTAATGTCTATAGTATTACTATCCATTTCTAATTTAATGACAGCAAAAGGAAAACCGGATTTAGGAATCTGGGATTGATAAGCATGGTCAATAGCTTTGCTGATCATGCGGTTGTTGATTATCCTACCGTTCACAAAAATTGACTGCCATTGCCTGGTGCCTTTCAGCACAGTTGGTTTACCAATAAACCCGGTAATCTTGATACCGTTGTCAGCATAATCCACAGCTAATAATTCCTGAGAAACATTTTTTCCATAAAGAGCTGCAATAGTATCTTTTAAGTCACTATTACCCGGTGTATTAACTATTTCTTTATCGTTGTTTGTTAAACTAAAATGCACTTCCGGCCTAGAAAGAGCTACTTTGGCTATAATCTCATTAATATAGCGTCCTTCCGTATTAACTGTCCTTAAAAATTTTCGCCGGGCCGGCACATTGAAAAACAAATCACGAACTGTAATAGTCGTACCGATATTGCCTCCGGTTCTGCCTACATCAGGAATGCTGTCACCATCCATAGTAATGGAAGTGGCAAATTCCTCCTGGGGCAACCTTGTTAACATATTAAACTTGGAAACAGAAGCAATACTGGGAAGAGCTTCTCCTCGGAAACCTAAAGTATGTAAACTAAGCAAATCGTTGGCAGAGGTAATTTTGCTGGTGGCATGACGCAAAACAGACAATTTGGCATTAGTTTCGCTCATACCGGAACCATTGTCAGTGACTCTGATAAACTCTGTGCCACCTGCAAAAATCGTAACTGAAATATTAGTGGCACCTGCATCTAAAGAATTTTCCACTAATTCTTTCACTACGGAAGCAGGTTTTTCTACAACTTCACCGGCAGCAATTTGATTGGCCGTGTTTTTATCCAAAACTTTTATGTCGCCGCTCATTATTTCCCACCGCCTTCTTTTTTGGCTTCTTCTTGTAATTTATATAATTCATTGAGTGCTTCCAAAGGTGTCATGGTCATAATATCTAACTTTTTGATTTCTTCAGCCAATGTATTGCCGAACAAAGAAACCTCCTGTTCAACAGGTATTGCTGTCTTAGGAGCCTTCAAAGTCACAGGTGGCTCACCGGCCGCAGCATCCCGCACATATTCCTCTAACAGCTCATCAGCTCTGGCTACAACTTTTTTGGGCAGTCCAGCTAATTGAGCAACATGAACACCGTAACTTCTGTCTGTGCCGCCGGGAACAATTCTCCGCAGGAACACGACTTCGTTGCCTTTTTCTTTAACGGCCACAGAAAAGTTTTTAATGCCCTGGTACAAATCTTCCATGGCAATAAGTTCATGATAGTGGGTAGCAAATAAAGTCTTGGCCTTAATTTTGTCGTTAATAAATTCAACAACGGCACGGGCAATACTCAAACCATCATAAGTACTGGTGCCTCTGCCTACTTCGTCCAGAATTATCAGGCTGTTTTTGGTAGCATATTTCAAAATATTCGCCACCTCATTCATTTCCACCATAAAGGTACTTTGTCCTGTAGCCAGATCGTCACTAGCTCCTACTCGGGTGAAAATTCTGTCCACGGGACAGATAGAAGCTTCTCTGACAGGAATAAAACTGCCCATCTGAGTCATTAATGTCAGCAAGGCAATCTGTCGCATATAGGTAGATTTTCCTGCCATATTGGGACCGGTTAAAATAATAATTCTTTGGTCACCGGGATTTAATTCCACATCATTAGGTACAAAGATTTCCCGTTCCAGAAGTTTTTCCACTACCGGATGTCTGCCGTCTTTAATAATGATTTCTTGACGATTGTTTAATTCAGGGCGAACATAATTACCCTTAAAAGCTGCCATGGTTAAAGAATATAGCACATCTAAATCACCAATGGCTTGAGCCGTATCCTGAACTTCCACAATATGTTCTCTGATTTCCTGACGAATTTTATTAAACAAGTAATATTCCAGCTGCTCAATTTTTTCTTTGGCACTGAGAACCTTGTTTTCAAAATCTTTCAGCTCAGGAACGATATAACGTTCGGCATTGACCAGAGTCTGCTTTCTTATAAAATCTTCAGGTACCTGTGCTACGGCCCCTTTAGAGACTTCAATATAGTAGCCGAACACTTTATTAAAGCCTACTTTTAATGTTTTAATGCCGGTTTTATCTTTGATATTTTGCTCAAAATTTGCCATCCATGTTTTATTGTTAGTGGCAATATCGTGAAGTTCATCCAACTCCGGATCAAACCCTTGACGAATCATGCCCCCTTCACGAATAGTAAAAGGTGGTTCATCCACAATACCTCGTTCCAGAGTGTCCAAAAGTCCTGCATGAAGATTGATTTTTTGATTAAGATTATGTAAAAGTCCCTGCTGTGGTTCAAGCACCTTTTTAATAGCAGGAAGAACGCGCAGAGCACTGCGCAAAGCCACTAAATCTCTGGCATTGGCAGAACCTACTTCCACTCTGGCTAAAATTCTTTCCAAATCAGTAACACTTTCCAGTTCCTCTCCTAAAGCATCACGAAAAGGCACATCTTTAAGTAATGTGCCAATTGCTGTCTGTCTGGCCTGAATTTTAGCAATATCCAATAAAGGTGCTTCTATCCATTGACGGAGACGTCTAGCTCCCATAGCCGTTTTTGTATAGTCCAACACAGCCAATAGAGTGCCATGCTTGGTGCCATCTCTCATATTGCGGATAAGTTCCAGATTACGAATGGCAGTAGCATCCAGATTCATGACAGTATCTGTAGAAATTTCCTTTAGTTTGTTTATTTGGGCCAGGTCGCTCTTCACATTGCTGTGGATATATTGGAGCATAGCTTCCACAGTACTGCGCACCAGAGCGTTTTTTCCTGTTTCCACAGCCTGAGGAAAATGCCGGGAAAAGTAATCCAGAGAACTATCCAGAGTAAATTTGCTGATTAGACATTTAGGGAGTTTTTGCTGAAGATTGTCCGTAAAATTATTCCAGTTTTGCACTGCCCCTATACCAATCAATTCGGCAGGGAGTAAACGGAAAATTTGGTCTAAAACAAATTCCTGCCTGTTATTACCATAAGCTAAATACCAAAAACATTCACCGGTGGAAACATCCCCGAAAGTAACGCAAAGGAGTTCCCCCTCTTCCTGAACACAGGCTAAATATTGGTTATGACTTTCTTCCAGGACTGCATCACTAAGAACAGTACCGGGTGTAATAACTTTTGTAACTTCTCTTTTTACCAGGCCTACGGCTTTTTTGGGGTCTTCCATCTGGTCACAGACAGCAATTCTATAGCCATTTTTAATCAGCTTGGCAATATATCCTTCCACTGCATGATAAGGAACCCCACACATAGGAATACGTTCCTGGGGTCCCCCGCTTCTGCCAGTTAATGTTAAGTTTAAAACCTTGGATGCAGTTAACGCATCCTGAAAAAACATCTCATAAAAATCCCCTATTCTATAAAACAATAGTTCATCGGGATGTTCTTTTTTTGTTTCCAAATATTGCTGTACCATTGGAGTGTATGCTTCATTCATAGCTGGGTCTCCCTTTTAGCAGCCAGGTTTGGGCTGCTTCAATCTTAATGTTTAATTTGCTTCCTATAACAAAATTGTCCTGTCCTTTGGGCCACAGAACCAGTTTGTTGCCGTCTGTACGACCGCTCCAGACCAGTGGATTATTATGGCTGGGTCCTTCCACCAGTACTTCTAAAGTTCTACCAACCAGTTTCTCATTATGTTTCAGGCTATGTTTATTTTGCACAGCCATAAGTTGTTCCAACCGTTCCTGCTTAATTTCCTGCGGAACCTGGTTTGCCATTTTGGCGGCAGGCGTGCCGCTGCGTTTAGAGTAAATAAAAGTATAAGCTACGTCATAGCTAACCTCTTCCAAAAGCTTGAGCGTATCCTCAAAGTCTTCCTGTGTTTCTCCGGGAAAGCCAACAATAAGGTCAGTAGTAATTACCGCATCAGGCACATAGCTGCGAATGAGTTTTACCAGGCCAAGATATTTTTCTCTGGTATAGCCACGGTTCATGGCTTTGATTATTTTGTTGCTGCCTGACTGAACAGGAATATGAAAATGATGGCAAATATGCTTGCTTTCAGCCACAGCCTTAACTACCTCTTCGTCCATGTCCCTGGGATGACTGGTCATATAACGAACCCGCTCAACACCGGGAATAGCATCTACCGCTGTAAGTAAGTCGCTAAAAGCATCTTGGGCACCACTGTCTTTACCATAGGAATTTACATTTTGGCCCAAAAGTGTAAACTCTTTATAGCCAAGACCTACGGCCTTAGTTATTTCTGCTATGATATTTTCTTTACTGCGGCTCCGCTCCCTGCCTCTTACATAAGGAACTATACAGTAGGTACAAAAGTTATTGCACCCATACATAATAGGAACCCAGGCAGAAAAGCTGCTTTTTCTGACAAAATTTCCTTCAAATTCTTCCGGTATTTGTTCTAAATCCGTAAAAATATGCTGAGCATGCTTCCGACCTGCCAAATAGCTTTCTAAGATACCGCGAAAATTGTTTACGTGAGCGGTACCGATTAATAAATCAACCTGAGGATATGTGGTTAAAAGTTTTTTCCCGCTTTTTTGGGCCATGCAGCCTGTAACGCAAATTACCTTCTGGGGATGAGCAGCTTTCACAGCTTTCATTTCCCCTATTTTACCAAGAATTTTCTTTTCTGCTGATTCTCTTACGCAACAGGTATTTATTAAAATAACATCAGCCTGATGAAAATCAGGATTATAGGCATATCCCATATCTTCTAACTGTCCGGCAAAGTGCTCTGCATCGCTTTCATTCATCTGACAACCATAGTTTATAATATGATAACTTTTCTTCATAAATTCTCCTAAACAGCATTTTTTCATATCATAATATTATACTAAAATATGGCAAATAGTACAAGTGCAGCAGACCTATTCACTCTGCTGCACTTGTTTATCTATGAATTTTGCTAATACTTGATACATTTGCTGAGGATCAAGTGGTTTGGCCAAATGAGCATTCATACCGGCTGCTTTGGTTTCTGCCTGATCAGATACAAAGGCATTGGCTGTCATGGCAATAATAGGTATAGTCTTGGCATCTTTTCTGTTAAGTGTACGTATCAATCTAGTTGCTTCCAGGCCATCCATTACCGGCATTCTAATGTCCATTAATATAGCACCATAGTAATCCGGCGGTTTAGCTTTAAACTTCTTTAGACATTCTTCACCATCACGGGAAACTTCAACAAACATGTTCTGTTTTTCCAGCAACTTTTTAACGATTTCCACATTTATAGGCTGGTCCTCTGCTACCAAAACATGTACTCCTGCTAATTTTCCGGTGTCAAAAGCAGAAGCTAAATGACTTTCATCCTTAACATCTTCTGCCTTTCCTATAGTCAAAGGCAAGATGATAGTAAACTCCGTGCCAATATTCTTCTCGCTTTTTACAGTTATACTGCCTTCCATCAGTTCTACAAGTTTTTTGGTAATTGCCATTCCTAGCCCTGTACCGGCATATTTGCTTACCCTGGCATCGTTTTCCTGTTCAAAGGGCTGAAAGATTTTTTTGAGAAACTCACGACTCATGCCAATACCGTTATCTTTGGCTTTGATGGTTACCAAAACTTTATCAGCACTGTTTTTCTTAGTATCAATCAGCATCTCAACCCGGCCGTTATTTTGGGTGAATTTTGCAGCATTGCTAAAAATATTCATAAAAATTTGTTGACAGCGCAGCTTATCAAGCTGAAGATACTTTTGCTTATCTCCCCGGGCAGTAACAACAAAGTTAATATTCTTAACTTGGAATTGAGGCTTTATCAGTTCAACAAGCCTGCTTATGAACTCCTTAGCCTGTACTGTTTCGCAATTAAGATCCAGCTTTCTGCTTTCCAGCTTGCTCATATCCAAAATATCATTAATGAGTCCCAGTAATAAACCACTGGAAAATTTGATTTTCTTTAGATATTCGGCAATAGCATCTTCCCGGCATTCGTCCAAAGCTAAATCAGTAAAGCCGATAATTACATTCATGGGAGTTCTGATTTCATGGGACATCATGGATAGGAAATTTCCTTTAGCCATACTGGCCTTTTCTGCCTTGGTGAGAGCTGCTTCCAGATGTACCTTATATTGAAATTCTGTCTGTTTTTGCTTTTGGATATCTAAAAGAGATAAATATGCTTCAATCTGTCCCGTAGTAGGATTTTCCAAAATATCCAGCACCACATTAACCCAGGTTTTATCTGTGGGAGTGAAAGCATAAAGTATTTCAAACTCCCAGTGAGTATTCCCCTGCTGAAAAGCCTGCAGTAAACCTGTACACAAAAACACTATTGCTTTTTCAGTTTTTTGGCTGTCAGCTACCACTCGGGATTTCATTTCTCTAAGAAGGGAATTGGCACTGGAAAAATTCCCATAAGGATAACCTGCTGCCACATTTGACATTTCCACTACTTTATTATTGGTAACGTTTAATTTGCAATAACCCTTTGCTCTGGCTATCAGAACCTGTCTGTTATTCAGTTGTTCATTATAGCGAAGTTCCAGTTCCTTTTCTTTATCAATAGATAATGCCGTACCAATTACTTTAAAAGTCTTGCCCTGTTCATCCCTTTGAATTACTGTATATTTGACTTTTTCCCAACAATATTTTCCCTCCTGCAAAGTTCTCAATTGGCAGACAGAAGAATCCTTGCCATCTAAAATCTCTTGATGAATTCTAGTGAATTCCGGCAAATCATCGGGATGAATTAAATTAAGTTCACGCCAGGAGTGAGGAAAATCATTTAATTTAGTAGGTAATCCGGCAAATTTTTTCCCCATATTGCCAAGAACAGCTGAAGAACTTTGAGGATAATATTCCCAGTAAAAAATATCAGTATCTTTAACGGCAGCCAATAAGCTTTTTTCTGCCACTGCTAACTGGTTTTGAGTTTTAGATAGCTTCCGATACAATATTCTACGATGCCAGCTGTCCCCCACGGCCAGAATTATCAAGAGGATTAAGAAGGCTACAGCAGCTATAAGCGGACGCAGTTGTTCTTGATTTTTCTCAAAAAAACTAGGTGAAGGATTAAGAATAATGCTATGAGGAGGCAACTTATCCGGGGAAAGTTTAAACTTCTCAAGCACATCTTTGTTAAAAATATACTTAAGAGGAACTTTTTCCATGGGAATACTCTCAGGGGGCGTACCATTGAGAATAAGCATGACAATCCTACCGGTACTTTTACCCATTTCCTTATAGGATAAGAGCTTGCCACCCAGGACTCCGTCCATTATACCTAATTCATCTGACTTGAATATAGGAATCTTGGCATGTTTTGCCACAAATTGGGTTCCTTCTCGGGCATTATAAAAATTACCATTTTTATCTTTAGTGAATACAAGAAACAGTAAAATGGTTTTTTCATCATAAGACTCTAACTTGGCTGCAATTTCCTGTTGAGTTAAAACTGAAGTATTCAATATGGAAAACTCCAATTGAGGAAAATATTTTTTTTGATTCATGAATTGCTTGCTGGAACCTTTTCCTGTTTCTGTATCATCTGAAACCCCTACAACTTTGGTTGCATTGGGGAAAAGGTTGTGTGCAGCATTAATTGTGTCTTTAAATTCAAAAGTTTCCACTATTCCGGTAACAGTAGGATCCATAGCTGACAGGCTGGCAAAATCTTCAGAATTAATACCTTCAAATACTATAGGAATATCTTTAAAATACTTTTTGCGATTTTCCATGACAAATTCCAGGGCTAAATCATTACTGGCAATAACCAAATCAAATTTTGGCACAACCTTTAACATAAATTGGACATTTGCATGGGCCCTTGCCTTAGCTTGTTCCGGCGTATTAAATTTGCCATACATAAAGACATATTTAATTTCCACAGAATCGTCTAATTCTGATTTAATACCTTCTAATTGCTTGGGAAACCCATCCCAGTCCAGAGAATAAGAACTAATAAACAGCACTTGTTTTGAGGCAGCCTGAGCAAGAGGCTGACTCGGGGTATAGGCTAGCATAAAAAAGAACAACAAGAAAAGAACTGCCATAAATTTAAAGCAGTTTTTTTTGTGTTGTTCTGAATAATGTTTTTTCAGTTTCTGGATACAACTAAAATTTTTCACACTATCCCCTTATTTCCTGATCATGGTGTTTTAATTTACCCCAGGAAAAGAATTTACATATTTAATCTTAAGGTCAGGGAAACTGGTAACAAATTGTACGGTAAAATCCTGACCATATTCTACAAATTTCCATTCACCGATTTTATCCGGAAAATTACTTACAACTTTGACCTTCAAATCAGGAAAACTGTTTACTACCTGAACTTTAATATCCCCATTGTATTCGACAACCTTAACTTTTCCACAAAGCTTAATCCCTTTAAAATAACCATCATTACTTACAGCCGAATTAGCCAAAACTGTACCTGCCATAATAAAGCAAAAGAAAAGAGTAAACAAAAAACACCGGCGTTTTTTCAATTTCAGCACCTCCCATAAAAACTTCTAAGAAGATTATAACCTTAAATACCATATATTTCAACGTCCAACCCCTAAGGATAATAAAACAGGATGGTACCTTTTCCTGTGTTCGTTGCCAAGCAGGGAAATTATAACCATCCTGTTTCATATATTATTTTTATTTACTTTAAACATTTATTTGGTTTTCCCATGCTCGATGGGCTGCCAGCTTTTCACAGGCTTAAAAAGTGAATACACGGCAATAAGAGAAAAGATTATACAATAAATCCCACTGGTTAAAATCGCCGGCTGCAATTTTTTTAAATCAAAAGAACTGTATTTAATCACAGCGTAACTGACGCCAATGCTAAGAATATACAAAAAGCTCCACCAGATAATATCTATTAAACCAAAAGGATTAACATCCTTGGCAGCATTATAAAACAACCAGCAAAAATTCAAAATCAAATAAAAGCCAAACATAACTGCAAGAAAAATCGGAATAAAATTATCAATTAACTTTAAATTAGGTTGAGCACAAAAATGTTTCCACCAGATTTTCCTATACTTGGCTGCAATCTGAAAGTTCCCTGTACACCACCGACGGACTTGGGAAAGCATAGTAGCAAGATTAGTAGGCTGTTCATCATAAAACACCGCCTTTTCCCAATACACGGCAAAAACACCCTTAAGATTTTGCCCCATGGAAAATTCAATATCTTCCGTAATGCTGGTAGTATCCCAACCTTCCGGTCCCAGTAAATCAGCTTGAAAAGCAAAGCCTGTACCGGAAATAATGGCGGCTAAGCCTAAATTAGACCTAGGTCGGCAATATAGGCAATCTACCGTCTGCCAATAAATAGTATACCAGCTGCTGATAATTGAACTATAAGGATTAAGTGACTTTCTGTTGCCCATAACCAATTTGGCCCCTGAACAGAAACTCTTATTTATTTCTTCTACAAAATTAGGGGTAGCTCTGTTGTCTGCATCAAAAACAATATAGCTGTCGTATTTATTGCCGGTTTTATCCCTGATTAACTCGATACCCCAATGAAGAACAGCTCCCTTGCCTGTTCTGGCTCCTGAATTTCTTTCCCAGACAGTTACATTAGAAAACTTTTTACCAAGTGATGCTGTGGCATCGTTGCAATGATCTGCCAGCAAAAAAACATGATAATAGGCTTTATCATAAGTCTGGTCTGCTAAACTGTGCAATAAATTTTCTATAACGTTTTCTTCATTGTGAGCACAGACAATAATAGCAAAGCAATGCTGCTTTGCTATTAGTTTAGCTTTTCTCTTGCCGGCCAATAAACCCAGTCCAATAGTTCCTGCGGCCCAGAAAAAAGCTGTCAGTAATAAAATTTGAATAATCATTGTTAATAAAATCATGCTGATCCAACCTTAGTTAAATTCTTGTAAGTATTAATAATACCAAAGAAATAATTCCCATAACATAAATAATAATGTTTTGTCCGAATTCCTGTGGCAGCAAAACCGTAAAAGCCACTCCCACAAAAGCTCCTGTTAAAGTAATTCTCAATAAAGAAGTAGCCAATATTTTGGTTGTAGTTTTAGTATCTCTTACCATAAGCCAAAGCTGGTGGCTGGTTCCTTCCAAAAAACGCAAAGAAAAGAATTTGTAAAGAAGGGTTCCGCCTACCACAGAAAAGAATAAACTGTTTAATAAGATTACATAATACACACTGGTGTAAGGAGCTATACCCATTCTATCCGTCAGTAAAGGAATAACCATGGCTTGAGGAATGGCAGCCAATACAGCCAGTACAATAAACATAGTTAAAGTCCTGGTAGATTCCAAAATAATAACAGGTTCTCTTTCACTTTTCATTCCCTGCCAAACTCGGAAAGGAATATAGGCAGCTCCGTAAGCGCCCAAAAAAGCCACAAAACTCACATAAGATAAGTTATTGGCAAAAGCATCTGCAAACAAAACACCAACACCACAGGCAAAAGCCCCGGTGCTGCCAAAAAGGAGACCGTAAACTATAGGAAGAGCATCCATTAAACGATACCCTGTAACCCCCGGAATTATTACCAGTTGTGAAGAAATGCCTGCTAAAACAGCATAAATAACTGTAAGCAATGCTCCAATTTTAATTTTTAAGCCTATATTTTCTCCTGACATCTAAACATCCTGCTTTCTTTTTCTATATGGATTTGTTATTAATTATAACACAATAACATTATCTTGCCAGTAATTCCCCTAATAAAACTTCCATAGTTTTTCCTAAAACAGGGTGAACCAATTTACCGGCAATTTCACAAAGAGGTTCTAATACAAAGATTCTGTTTTGCAAATCAGGATGAGGCAAAGTTAAATTTTCTGTTTTCATAACAATATCGTCAAAAAACAGCAAATCCAAATCAATATTCCGTTCTCCCCAATGCCGTAGTCTTTTTCGTCCCATGGTTTTTTCTACAGAAAGTAATACAGCAAGCAAAGTCTGAGGAGTTCCGGTCCACTCCAGCTTGATTACTCCGTTAAGAAAATCCGGCTGGTCGGTAACACCATATGGTTTTGTTTTGTACCATGAAGACTGGTCCAGGATTTCTACATGGGCTTTTTTTAATAAAGACATGGCCTGCTGAATATTTTCTTTACGATTTCCTAGATTGCTTCCCAAAGCAACATAAGCCACAGACATTATAGCATAGCCTCCAACATGCGGATAGTTCTGAAGTTTTCCCGGACATCATGTACCCGCACAATATTAACTCCGGAAAAAACAGCTCTGCAGCTGGTAGCTAAGGTACCTTCCAGCCTTTCCTCTGCCGGTAGATTACCCAAAACCTCTCCAATGGTTCGTTTACGGGATGCCCCTAAAAGCACCGGTACTCCGTAGCCGGTAAAAGCGCTTAATTGACGAAGGAGTTCTAAATTTTCTTCAGCATTTTTGGCAAACCCGATACCGGGATCTAAAATCAGCTTGTCATTGTTAATACCTAAAGCTTGGCAGGCTGCCATTCGTTCTGCTAAATATTCTGCTACCTGGTCAACTACGTTCTTATAACCGGTTTTTTCACCCATAGTCTGAGGCGTACCTCTCATATGCATGAGAATAATGGGAGATTTGCTCTCTGCTGCTAATGGCAGCATGGCCGGATCTGCTTCCCCTGCCGAAACATCGTTAATAATATCAGCTCCTGCCAATAAAGCTTCTTTGGCAGTTTGACTGTTTCTTGTATCAATAGAAATAACAGCCTGGGGAAAAGCTTTTTTTAGTTGCTTAATAGCAGGAACAACCCTGCTCATTTCTTCTTCACAACTAACAGCTTCTGAACCGGGACGGGTGGATTCACCACCTATGTCTAAAATATCCGCACCATCTTTCAGCATCTTTTCTGCTCTACATAAAAGACTGTCACCCTGATCCACTCGTGAACCGGCATAAAAAGAATCGGGAGTAATATTTATAATCCCCATTATTTTCATTTTTTCATAATGCAAAGTACGTCCATCAGCTAAAATCGTCAATAAACTGCCACGATTTAGATAGCTGTCCAATTCTTTAATAATAGTATTTAGGCCAAACCAGCCTTCCATTAACTGCAGTTTTCCTATCAGTCTTTTATATTGGCCTACTGTTCCCAATAATATAATATCAACATACTTTCCGGCACAGGTAATGGCTCCCGGTTCGGTAGCACATTCCCCGCCCAGAGATAACATTTCCTGCTTGATTATATTAGCAGCCGGAGATCTTACCCGGAAAAATTTTAAGGGCTCAATGGCAGCTTTTTCCGTCATAAGCTTTACCCCTATTTCCGGCACCAGCATCTTTTGCATTTCCCTTGAGCATTGTTCCAAATCTACTTTTCTGTACATGATTAGTCTCTTTCTATGCAGGCAAAAGCATCATGATTATGAATACTTTCCATGCTTTCTACAGTAACCCTGTACCACCCAATGCGCTTATCTTGAGCCATAGCTAGAGCAATTTCCCTAACCGCATCTTCTACAAAGCGTGGTGTGGCATAGGCTTGTTCCGTGACAAATTTTTCATCAGGTCTTTTCAACAAAGAATAAATCGGGGCAGAAGCACCTTTTTCTGCCATGGCAGCCAGTTCTTCCAACCAGACCATCCCGGCATTTTTTATTTCCAACTTGGCAATAGCTCTTTGATTGTGAGCCCCGTTAGAACTAATTTCTTTAGAACAGGGACAAAGAGTATGAATAGGTACTTCTACACAAATATATAAGGAAAATTTATCGGTTTTCTCTGCCCGATAATGACAATTTAAATCCAGCAAGGCCTTTTCTCCTGAAACAGGGGCTGTTTTTTCTATAAAATAAGGAAAATCCATTTCCAGCATGGCCTTTTTGGCCTGAAGATTTTCTTTAAGAGTATCTAAGATACTTTCCAATCCGGAAGGATGTATAGTGCCCAAATCACGTAACACGGCAACAAAGCGGCTCATATGAGTACCACGCAGTTCCTGGGGCAAATCCACTGCCAAAGTGAAATTAGCCACGGTATGTTGCTCACCCTTGGCTTTGTCTTTGACCACAATTGGCCATCTGAGGTTTTTAATTCCTACATGTTTCAAAGGCATCCGGCGAAAGTCAGCCTGGCCCTGGACATCTTTTAACATTTCTACCCCCTGTAAATAATCCCACTGGTTCTGGTTTCCCAAACTTGCACTTCATAGAGCTTATAATTTTCACCTTGGAGCTTGTCAACCAGCTGCTGCCAAACCCAGACAGCAATATTTTCTGCTGAAGGTTGAGGCAATAAATCATTTAAACAGCTATGATCCAATTTCACCAAAACTGTATCTTGAACAGTCTTTTTTAACAGGCTAAAGTCCATGACCATACCTTCGGCATCAGGCGTACCCTCCACCTGGACAACCAATTTATAGGTATGACCATGCAGCCGCTCACATTTTCCATGATAATTAGGCAAAAAATGCGCAGCATCAAATTCGAATTCTTTAAGACAAATCATATGGTTCCCTCCACTTGGTCAAAATCATTCTGACGCAAAGCTTCATATAAAACAATGGCAGCAGAATTAGCCAGATTCAAGCAACGTGCACTGCTGACCATAGGAATCCGTACGCAGTCATCAGGAAATTCCTCAAGAAATTTTTTGGGTAAACCGGCTGTTTCCCGTCCGAAAATCAACAAGGAATCAGGACTGTATTTTACCCTGGTATAAGATTTATGAGCATGGCTGGTAAGCAGAAACTTTGGACTGTTGGGGTATTTCGCCAAAACTTCATACACTGAATCATAATACTGCACATCCAGCATATGCCAATAATCCAATCCTGCCCGCTTCAGATATCTGTCATCAATGGTAAACCCTAAAGGTCTTACCAGATGGAGCTTACAGCCAGTAGCCGCACACAATCTGGCAATATTTCCTGTATTGCCGGGAATTTCCGGTTCAACTAAAACTATATGCATTAATTTCACCTCAACCTACTATGTTCTAACAAATTACCGTTAACAGCAATTATACTTTTCATTTCTTCATGTAAGGCAATTATCTTTTCGGCATAGTCGCTGCCTGTTGCCCATTTACCATTTAATTCACGCCAGGTAGTGGCAAAACCTGTTTTGCTCTTTAAATCATGCACTAACTTATATCTTGGATCAATAATTTCATTACGAGGCTTCTCCATGGTTGTGTAAGCCATCAGATGCTGAACATGGGCACGGACTCCCAGCAATGGGGTTAAAAAATAGGACCCTCGCACTGTAGCACTGGTTGTACCTAAACCGCAAAAATTATTCTGCTCGGGAACCACAGTTCCGCCGAAATTAAAGAATCCGGTTTCCAAAAGAGCCTGGCAGAACACCATATCCCACTTCATGCCTTCTTTGGAAGCTTCCAAGTAATAATCAGTTACCAGTTCTTCCGGTGTAGTGTCCAAAGGTAAAACCGGGCAATACCATTTAAGAAAAGCTACTGCCTGCTGACGGGTAGCCACAGCTTTACCTTTAATAGTTATTTTTTCGTAATCTTCCGGTAAGTGCCAAATATCTCTTTTAGTTAACAATACCGAGCCTAAAATTTGCAAATCACGATCAGTAATAACTTTTTTGGCATTACGAATTTCCCTGGCTTTTTCGTTTTCCAGCAAATTATTAAAAGGCAATTTATCTCCACGTACCTTAATTAAGGCATTATCTTTAGGCCCTGCTAAAACCGGGGCCTGTAAACATATAAAGCTTAAGGTTAAGAAAAAGGAAATAAAAGACTTTTTCATTATTGGGCTTTCTCCTTACGAGGGAAAACAAACAAACTGATAAACATCATAATTGCAGCAGCCAAAATACCGGTGGAGGTGGCATTTAAAATCCATAAACCCTTGCCACCATTACCAAATTGCAAAGCTAAAGTCAAGGCAACACCAATACCTGCAGAGACAAAAGCTCCTTTGGTAGATGCTTTTTTTGAAAACAGACCAAAGAGGAAAGGTGCTGCTAAAGACACAGTCATTAAGGAATAGAAAATAGAAAGAGCTGTAATAATATTGGCCATAAAATGAGCCACAAAAATACCTACCAGACCACAAACCACCGTAACTTTACGACTAAAGCTCAAAAGTTCAGCATCACTGGCCTGAGGACGGAAAAAGGTCTTATACAAATCCTTGGACAAGGAAGTAGCCAGCATATACAATACTGTATCTGCAGTACTAACCTCTGCTGCAAAGATAGCTGATAAAGCCAAAGCCGCAATGCCAAAAGGCATCATTTCTTTCATGGCTGTAGGTAAAGCCAGTTCCTGATTTTTTAAATCAGGAAAAGCTGCAAAAGCGCACATACCGATTAACAAAGGTAAAAAGGCAAAAACCAGTTGTACAATACCATTAAGCAAAGTACCAACTTTAACAGCTTTGGTATTTTTGGCACTGTAAACCTTACCAATAAGTCCGGGAGAAATGCAAAAAGCCGGTGTGAGCATTAAGAAATAACCAATTATAGTAGAATACCCCATACCGTCCCAGGCAAAGTATTTAGCTGTTTTAGCAGCATCTCCTAAATTATGTGCTATAGTTACCTGTAAATTACCCCACCCTCCTACATAGCTTAAAGCATAGGGTGTGGCAACGATGAAACCGATTAAGATGACTGCTAATTCCAAAATATTAACTACAGCAGCACTGCGTAGGCCGCCGGCAGAAAAATAGACTGTTACAACCACCGCTCCGATAATAATACCGTAAAGCTTATCAATACCGGCTACCACATTTAAAATCCAGGCAATACCGATAAGTTGCCCGGAAAACAGTGCCAGGGTTCCTACTGCCATCATAGTAGACGTTACAGCTCTAAAAGCGGGAGCATAACGATAATCCAAATAATCTCCCATGGTAAAAAGATTTCTTTCTTTAGCTATCTGCCAAACTTTAGGACCAACTACATAGGCCAAAAGCAAAGACCCAAGTCCACTGCAGCCAATCCACCACCAGCTGGAAACGCCAAACTTAAAAGCCAGTCCTGTAACCCCTACAGTCGAGCCTGCCCCAATATTGGCGGCAATCAGTGTGGTAAAAAGCAAAGGCCAGCCAAAATCCCTGTTGCCTACAAAAAAATCTGCTGCACCCTTCACGTGCTTACCGATAAAATACCCCAATCCAACCAGTACTATGGCATAACAAATAATTGTTGCCAAATAAAAATTCATCTTCTCCACCTCAATAAATTTTTTTTAAAACACATACAATTAGCATTGTACTGTATTTGGCTAAGGTTGTAAAGTTCTTTGCAAAAAATAATAGATAGTTTATAATAAATGTATACAATTATTGGGGAGGCGAATTTATGGTTACTTTTAAATTTATTCATCATGCTTGTTTTATGTTGGAGCACGATAATGATGCTATTATTTTTGATCCTTATTTGGAGGGAAACCCTACCGGAATAAAAGCTTCCGATATTCATGTTTCCCATGTTTTGGTCACCCACAATCATGGTGACCATCTTGGTTCAGCTTACGAAATAGCCAAAAACAATAAAGCTACATTTATTTCTACGGCTGAAGTGGCTAATGCCGCAGCAAATGCCGGCTGCCAAGTACACAGCATGCATTTGGGCGGAACTCATCAATTTCCTTTCGGTAAAGTTCGTATCACTCCCGCTTTTCATGGCAGCGGCATTGCCGGCGGTCATGCCTGCGGCTTTATCGTAAATTACTATGGAGTATCAGTATATTTTGCCGGTGACACTTGTGTATTTAGTGATATGGCTCTTTTGGCTAAGCTTGAACACATTGATTATGCGGTCCTGCCTATCGGTGACAATTTCACCATGGGGCCTAAGGATGCCAAAGTTGCCGTAGAACTCTTGGGAGCAAAGAAAATCATTCCCGTTCACTACAATACTTGGCCTCTTATTGCTCAAGATCCTGAGAAATTTAAAGATGAAGTTGAAGCAGGAGGCAAAGCACAAGTGTTTGTGGTAGACCCCGGTGATTCTTTAGAACTGCTGTAATCTTTTTCTTAAACTTTTTTACAAAAGAAACTATAGGGACAATATTTACAACCTGTGGACAGGACTGGAAAGTCCTGTTCATTTTTTTTATTGCGAATCTCATTGATTAATTCTTTAAGCTGTACTTTTCCCTTCTTTTTATCACCGAGTAGGTCCTGAGCAGAACAATTCTGCAGAAAATGCAGTTGGGCAGAAGTTACTTTTTTATTAAAAATTTTCTCCGCTGCCAGAGTATAAATAAGTAATTGCCTTTGGTAGCCTTGCTTTTCTTCACCTTGCTCAGGAGGTCGACCTGTCTTGTAATCAACAATACCTAAAGAACCGTCAGGATAATGTAAAAGACTGTCAATACTGCCTGTAAAATAAATTTCTTCATCATCTAAGCGGAAGAGAGAAAGAGAAAATTCTCTTTCTGCTTCTGATGTTAAGTCTTTATTGGCAAGATATAAAGAAGAAACACAATATTTTTGCAAAAGTGCTGTGGCAATTTTCCCTAAAGTCTTTTCCTGAGCAGGGCTGACCATTTGTTGGGCAACAGCTTTAGTTATAGCTTCATTCAATGGCATGAGCTTACTTAATTCCAAAGCTTTATGAATAGCAAGACCAAGTAAATAAGGTGCTACCTGATAATTTCCGGCACCCATAACTTCCGGGTCTTTTGTGGGCATCTGTTTAACATAATTATAGTAGTAGCGTCTCGGGCACAAATCATATTCTTGAAGAGCCGTGGCACTAAAAACAGTTTCTTTGCTGCCTATAGCCAAAGGTTCAATACGTTTAAAAGTCTCCTGTGGCACAGTAAAGGTTTTTGCAGCAGGTGACTCAATATGTTCTGCTGCTAAATCGCCTGCAGAATAATTTTCCCAGTTTACAAACCGGCTGTTTTCACTTTCCTGATTAAAAACTCGTTCCAGAGATGTAAACCAATTTTCCTTGGTATCCTTTGAACGTTTACCGGTGATATTCTTCACGCTGGATAAAAACAGATAGTCTTTGGCTCTGGTCATAGCTACATATAATTGCCGGATTTTTTCGCTATCCTCTAATTTATTGTTTTCTTCTTTAGCAGCGCGGTAAATAGACGTCTCTGACAGTACACTGCTGTTATCAAGTACTTTAATGCCTAAACCGATTTCCGGGCGGAAAATAACGCCCGAAGCATCATTTCTCCCTCTGCTTTGCAAAGCAGGTAAATAAACTACGGGAAATTCCAGACCTTTAGATTTATGAATAGTCATAATGCTGACGGTTTCTTCCGTATCTTGAATTACTGCAGCTCCCTCTCTGGCCTCTACAGCACGTAAATTTTCATAACGCTGAATAAAATCAAGAGGAGAAGCACCCTGTTCTAAAGCAAAATCAACTGCCAGCTTTCTTAATTTATTAACATTAGCCAGTTTTTCCTTGCCGAAATCTTGTCCCAAAAGCAGAGGCTCTATTTTTAAAATTTCATAAATAGCAGTGAAAAATTCTCCTAATCCTACTCCTTTGACAGCTTTTTGCAATTCAGTAATTTTCCCGGCTGCTTTTACGCATAGAGGTTCTTGAGAGACTGCTAAAGTTTCCCATAAAGTATGACTTTCTTTTCCTTGGAATAATTTTGTTAAAGTGGTATCTGGAATAGCGAAGTATGGGGAACGTAAAATTCCTGCCAGACAATAATCCTTACGACTATTAAGTAAAAAAGCCAAAAGATTAATTATGTCAATGTTCTCCTGACGTTCATAAAAGCCTTTGCCGTCTAATATAGTATAAGGAATACCCAGCTGTCCAAAAGCAGCAGCAAACCGTCCTCCCAAACCAATAGAAGGAAGAAGCACCGCTACATCACTATAGGAAAGGGTGTTATCTTCGGCAACTATTTTTTTAATTGTTTCAGCTGCCAGCATGGCTTCAGCCAAATTGCCGCTATTTGTATTTTTATCTTCTATTTCTACTGTAAAAATAGTAGGTTTCGGGCCTTTTTCTCTATGTGGTACCAGATCCTGGGCCGTCACATCAGCAGTTCCGTCTTTAGTTAGCAAATCCCGGAACAAACAGTTGCAGGCATTAATAATAGCTTCCCGAGAACGGAAATTATCTGCCATAACAATGTTCTCCCCGCCGCTGGCCGCAATAGCATCTCTTACTTGTTTAAAGACGCTGACATCTGCTCCTCTAAACCGATAAATAGACTGTTTGGCATCTCCCACAACAAAAAGCCGGTTCCCTGCTAATGTGTCTTCTCTACCGCCGGCTAACAAATAGACCAGATTCTTCTGTAGTTGGTTGGTATCTTGAAATTCATCTACCATAATGAATTTATATTTTTCACGATACCGGTCTAAAATTTCCGGAAAACTTTCTAAAACTTTCACTGCTTTTACGGCAATGGCATCGAAACTGTACAGTTCTTTAATATCTGCTGCCGCAGTCAAAGTTTGCCGGTAGCTGCGCAGGACTTTGTCCCAGGCACTAATTACCGGCAGTGCCTGTTTGTCTAAGCCCAATGACTTTATTTCATCCAGTGCTTCCCGAAAATCCTCTAACTGTGTTTTAATCTTTTTAGTTGATGTAAGCATTTTCCCGAAGCTGTTAAGAGCCACATAATCTCCTGCCCTTAAAAGTTTAAGGAAAACAGGTTCCTGTTCTTTTAACATAGCAAGCTTTTCAATGGTTTTAGCTCCTGTTACATCAGGAGTATCAATAAGAGCCTTAAAAGCTGCCAAAACCTGTGCTTGCAGTTCTCCTTCATTGCCAAGCTTAGTTGCATAGGGCTCTGCCAAATTTTTGCTTTCTAATATTGCATCTAAATCTTCTGTTAAAGCAAACATCATAGTTGATAATTGTCTGGGAGTATAATTTTCTAAGAGCAAAAGTACATCTTTATCTTCTTTGTTTATTTTATCCGTTAAAAAATCGGCAATTACTTCCGAAGTAAATTCATCCAGTTCAAATTCCTGATTAACAGTAAAGTTAGGATCCATACTACATTCAACAGGATTTTCCCGGAGGACTTTATGACAGAAACTATCAATGGTGGTAATCTGAGCTTTTTCCAAAAGAGATAATTCCTGCTGCCATTTAAGCTTTTCTTCATCTACAGCAGCATCCAGCCTTGCTAGCAGGGAACTTCTTACTCTTTCCCGCATTTCTTTAGCTGCTTTTCTGGTGAAAGTAATAGCCAGGATTTCATCAGCCTGAGCTTTTCCCACAGCAATAAGTTTAATAAAACGGTCTACCAGAACTCTGGTTTTACCTGAACCGGCTCCGGCAGAAACAGATACATTTATATCCAGGGTCTGAGAAATAGCCCTTTCCTGAGTAGGTGTGTATTTAAGATCACTCATTATTTTCACCTTCTTCACTCAGATTAAGAACCGTGTTCAATCTGTAACGGCAAATATCATAGCCGGGACAATAGGCAGGACATTTTTTCCAAGGATTGGCGGGAAAAGAACCTTTACGAATAGACTGGACAATAATGGCAATATTAGCCATAGCTTTTTCCATTACTTCCCCAAAGCTCTTGCTGCGTCCTGAAGATAGCCAGGGTAAAGCCTCTTCCTTTTCTTTATTCCACATTCCGCTTTTACGCTTGCTTTCTTGCAAAGCATAATAACCTGCTCCCCAAATATTGTCTTTATTAATATGACAAAGATTTTCCAAGGCTAAAACATATAATGGCAGTTGAAGTGCCTTCCCACTAACAATATCCGTACCACTGGGAAAAGAACCGCTTTTATAATCTGTAATTATATAATTTTTTCCATCTGTATCAATTCTATCAATCTGACCGGAGAAAGCTGTAACTTTATTATCAAAGGTAAGTTTTAATGCCGGCCATTTACTATTAGCCAACCCAAACCCGATTTCCAGCTGGCTAGGAAGGAGCTTAACAGTTTCATCACTTTGATAACCTATCTCCACCTCCAGCCACTTAACCAGTACTGACCAATAAAATTTCTTTTCCTGCAAACCTAAAGGAGTTTCAGCAATAAGTCCCTTTTGGACCAGGCTCGTATATTCTTTTTGAAAATCTGTAAGCAATTCTTTTGTTAATGCCTTTTTATCCAAAGTGCTTAAATCTTCCTGTAAATGTTTACCTAAAAACCTGGCAAGAGTCAAATGATACAAATCCCCACTTACAGTAGGTTTAATTTCTTCTGTTAAAGGTTCCCAAATCGCTGTTTTCCATTCTTTGGAAACTAAATACTTAAATGGACATTCAACATATAGGTCTAATGAAGACGCACTGAGAGAAGGAATTTCTTCCTTACCGCCAATTTTGCCATTATAAGGACTATCAAGTAACCAGCGTTTTCTATCAACTGTTTTTTTCAGAGAAAAATCTGTTCCCACTTCATTTTCTAACCACTGAGTTTCTCTTTTACCGGGTTCAGGTGCCTGAGCTAAAATTTTAAGAAGTTCCTCCTTAGCTGCACAATTGGCTTTCGAAACACTAAATTTTGCCGCGTGCCATGTATCAGGCTGAAAATACTGCCCTAATTCTTCAATGTAACCGGAAGGCCCGGCTGTATCATCTGCGTAATAACTAATATGCAATTCTTCTGTGGCCATAGCAAGTGCAGTTCCAAAAAAATACCTATCAGTAGCCACATTGGCAGATGTCTGCTGGAGATTAATATCCAGATCATGAAGGACAGCTCTTTCTTTGTCGTTGTAAAGCCAGTTTTCAAATTTTATTTTCGGAAAAACCCCTTCCCTTAATCCCATAAGAAAAACATGAGTAAAAGTAAGGGCTTGTACATTGGCAACTTCTAATACCTGAATTCCCTTAGGATTGCCTTTTTGCAAAGTTATAGTGGCATCTTTACTCATATCCAGCCATAAAGCCAGAAATTCTTCCACCGAGATTTTTGTCGTATCATTACCACTTTGGGCAAAAGCCAATTCCATATCCTGTAAAATCTTTTGGCAAAAATTTTCACAGCCGGCTAATATTTTTATCTGTGCCAATTTCAAGCTATTCTCTTGATAAGCTTTCCCTGCCAGACCGCTAATATTCCATTGTTCTAGTGCATCCGATATTTTTTTTACGAATTCATTACCTGTTTGTTTTTTCCCCAGGTCCTTGACTACAGCCAGAATTTCCTCAATGTCAGCCTGAGGAAAATTGGTTTTTAGAAAAGATAACAAACTGTTTTCCGTAGAGAAGAATTTAGTATTATATGCCTCTTCCACTTTTTCCCTATCAATATGAAACAACGTTCCGGCAAATTCTGTAGCCAAAAGATTTTGCCAATTTTCCACATTACTGATATTGACAGC
>Ga0183095_11177_pt1 | contig 27358 bp, 17 predicted proteins | sample BioMet4_FD_130346 | JGI IMG/M metagenome (GOLD analysis project Ga0183095, IMG submission 130346) | Microbial communities from bioreactor (seeded with sewage sludge) at LBNL, California, USA - Biofuel metagenome 4 (v2) (version 3) | ecosystem: Engineered > Bioreactor > Anaerobic > Unclassified ...
TAGGCCAGCTGCTCCGCGGCGGTTTTTTCCCGGCATTCGTAGGCGGCCAGCGCCATGCCCATGGCGGCGGCGGTAAAGGGGCCGGTGCTCTGCGTCACCATATCGGTGAGGGCCTGAGCCACTTCCTGATGGGTCCTGCAGGTGACGAATTCCACCTTCCGGGGATAGACCCGGCGATCCAGGATCCGCACTTCTCCGTTTTCATACCAGGCCACGTTCTCGTATTGCAGCATGAACGCCAGCCCTTTGTCGGCTCTTTCTTCCATGATCGGCTCCTTATCGATAAAGTTGCGCCGCGGCCTTCCGGGCCTGGGCGCAGATTTTTTCCCTGTCCAGCGTGAGAAATTCCCCGTTTTCATAGAGAATTTTTCCGTTCACCATGGTCATATACACGTCGGACCCCTGGGCGGAATAGGCCAGCAGCCCCGCCGTGTCCAAATGGGGAATGAGATGGGGCCTGTCCAGATCCACCGCCGTCACGTCCGCTTTTTTGCCGGGCGCCAGAAGTCCGGTGTCTGTCCGGCCCTGGGTCTTCGCCCCGCAGACGGTGGCCATGGCCAGCACCTCCCGGGCGGACACAGGCTCGGCGTCCAGATGATAGCCGTTGTGGATGATGGAAGAAAGATGCATCTCCTCCCACAGATTGAGATTGTTGTTGCTGGCGGCGCCGTCGGTGCCCAGCGCCACGTTGATGCCGCCGGCGAGCATCTTGGGGATGGGGGCAAAGCCGCTGCCCAGCTTCATGTTGCTGGTGGGGTTGTGTACCACACTGACGCCCTTTTTCCGCAGCAGACGCCGGTCCTCCGCCGTCACCCAGACGCAGTGGGCCGCGGCGGTGGGATTGTCGAACACGCCCAGAGAATCAAACCATCGGGCGGGGGTCATGCCGTACTTTTTGATGCACCCTTCATGCTCGGTTCTGGTTTCGGAGAGATGGATGTGCATCCGTCCGCCCACCGAACGGCAGAAGTCCGCCGTTCCCGCTGCCACGTCGGGATTGCAGGTATATTCGGCGTGCAGACAGCAGTCCACGCGGATGCGGCCGTTGTCCCGGCCGTTCCACTCCCGGTAAAAGCGCTCCATCTTCCGGGCACTCTCGTTCCGGGCATAGGTTTCGCCGGTCACGAAGGACTGCACCGGATAGTTGAGGTTGGCCTTGATGCCGCACTCCTCCACGGCCTTCGCCGTGACCCAGGGGTAAAAATACATGTCGGAGAAGCTGGTGGTGCCGCAGGCGATCATCTCCAGCAGCGCCAGACGGCTGCCGGCGTCGATCTCCTCTTCCGCCAGCTTCGCCTCCACGGGAAACACCTTTTCAAAAAGCCACTTCTGCAGCGGCAGGTCGGTGCCCACGCCCCGCAGAAGCGTCATGGCCGCGTGGGTGTGGCAGTTGACAAGGCCCGGCATCAGCAGCTTTCCCGCGAAGTCCCGCTCCGCGTCGAAGGAGCCTTCCGGACGCTCCGTACCCACATAGACAATGGTATCGCCGTCAATGGCCAGATAACCGCTGGCGATGGGTTCCTCGCCCGTCCAGATACAGGCGTTTCGATAAAGCTGACGCACAGTTTCACATCCTCGCCACAATTTTTTTGAGATAGGCGCTGAAAGCGCCTGCGATCATTTTTCCCGTCGCGTTGACTTCCTCGTCGGTCAGCGGCTGATCCAGAATCCCCGCCGCCATATTGGTGATAACGGAAAAAGCCAGGCACGGCAAGCCGCAGTGGGCGGCGGTGAGGGCCTCGGTGACGGTGGACATACCCACCGCGTCGCCGCCCAAAATACGGATGGCCCGGATCTCGGCGGGCGTTTCAAACTGAGGGCCGGGCATAAAGAAGTAGCAGCCCTCGTGGACGGTGAGGCCGCTGCCCTGAGCGCACTCTCTGGCCAGCTCCCGCAAAGCGGGGGTGTACATGGTCTGCACGTCGAAAAACCGGGGGCCGAACTCGTCTATGTTGCGGCCTCGCAGAGGGGACGCCCCGTTGAACTTGATCTGGTCGTTGATGATCATCACGTCCCCGGGCTTGTAGGACAAATTCACGCCGCCCGCGGCGTTGGTGAGAATCACGGCCCGGCAGCCCAGAAGCTTGAAGAGCCGCACCGGGATCACCAGCTGCTCAAAGTCATAGCCCTCATAGGAGTGGAAACGGCCGGACATGCACACCACTTTTTTCCCTGCCACGGTGCCGCCGATGAGCTTGCCCGCATGGGTGGCCACGGTGGAGGTGAGAAAATGGGGGATGTCACAGTAGTCGATGACGATGGGATGCTCGATTTCCTGCGCGAAAGGGCCCAGCGAAGAACCCAGAATGACGGCGATCTCAGGGGAAAAGCCCAGACGCTGCCGCACGTAGTTGGCGCTGGCCTCAAAAAACGAATATGAGTATTCCAATTTTATGCACCCTTTCCTTCTTCTTTTTGAAAATTGTATCATATCACGAAAAGGGTGTCAATTTGCTCTCCGCCTTCTCCAAATTTGTAAAATTTTCCGGGAAGTGTTTTTTTAGAAGGGAAAGTCTTGCAATTTCCATTTTTCATGTTACAATATGTACTACAAATATTTATGGAGGTGCTCTTATGGCTTATAAGATTAGTTCTGCTTGCGTCAGCTGCGGTGCCTGTGCAGATGCCTGCCCCGTCGGCGCTATTTCCCAAGGTGATTCTTCTTATGTCATCGACGCAAATGCCTGCCTGGATTGCGGCACTTGTGCAGATACCTGCCCCAACGGCGCGATCAGCCCCGCTGACTAATTACATAGGAAGCTCTGAACACCGCAGGCGCGAGCTTGCGGTGTTCTTCTTTTTATGCGCGCCTTATACGCCAAAACCGCCGTCCACCGTGAGTACCTGCCCCGTGATGAAGGCCGCCTGATCGGAAGCCAGAAACGCGACGGCTCTGGCGATGTCCTCCGGCGTTCCCAGACGGCCCAGAGGTGTTTCCTCCGCCAGCTGGGGCAGCGTTTCGGGGGAAAGCTCGTCCAGCATATGCGTCCGCACCACGCCGGGCGCCACACAGTTGACGCGGATGCCGCTGGGAGCCAGTTCCACGGCAAGAGAGCGGGTCAGGCCGATGACGGCGGCCTTGGTGGCGGCGTAGGCCACCTCGCAGGAGGCGCCCCGCAGCCCCCAGATGGAGGAGAGGTTCACGATGCAGCCCTCATGGGCATGGAGCATGGCGGGCAGCACCGCCTGAACGGTGTGATAGACCCCGTCCACATTGACGGCGAAAAAGCGGCGCCACTGTTCCTCCGTTACATCCTGAAAGAGGGACTGCCCGGCAATGCCCGCGTTGTTCACCAGGAGGGAAACCGGCCCCAGCGTTTCTTCCACACAGCGCACCATCTGCTTGACGGCCGCTCCGTCAGCCACATCGGCCTGCACGGTCATTGCTTTTCCGCCGCCGCGCTCTATGATGGCCGCTGTGTCCTCCGCCTCTTTGCGTTCACGGCAGTAGTTGACGCACACAGCCCAGCCGCCGCGGGAAAGTTCCACTGCCGCCGCCCGGCCGATCCCCCGGGAAGCTCCCGTAACCAGTGCGATTTTTTCCATTCTGCGCGCTCCTTTGTTCCCTCTCGGAAATGATGGGAACAGTATAGCAAATTTTCAGACAGTGTGCAATAAAAGTGTTGACAACAGAGCGCATTTGCGATAATATAATACCGCTGTTCGCGCGGTTAGCTCAGCTGGTAGAGCACATGCTTGACGTGCATGGGGTCACAGGTTCGAGTCCTGTACCGCGCACCATAGAGGAAAGCCCTGTATCTTAATGGATACAGGGCTTTTGCTGTTTTGACGAAAAAGCCGCAAAGTCTGTTGAAAACCTTGCAGCAAAAGCATCTGAAAAGTTCAAAAAAAAGGGGCGTGTACCGTATGGCACGCCCCTTTTTTATAGCCGATCACTTCGATTTGTTTGGCGCATGTACCACGGCACAGATCAAGACATGACATGTGGTTTTGTTGCGGAGCATCGTTGACAAAACGTATACCTACACGTAAAATGACCGTAGAAGCATCACCGCCGAAAGGGAGTATACCTACACGACGGCTCTTTGAATGGTACGGCAGGCAAACCTGAACGGATCGTTCAAAATCAGCAAATGACTCACCGTATGTCTGTACAGGGAGGCTGGATACATGGTATCCCGATTATGCCATGAATCAATTAAACACAATTGAAGCTATGGGATTTAAAGTTTCATGGAAACTGATTGCCTTAGGGTTGTTTGGTTCTGATAAGATACCAATTCAGCTCACTTATACAGATCTTTTTGATTATCTTGACAGAAGATTAAGCGATGACGATGAATGGGTCAATGAGAGTATATCGTTGATTTGTGAAAAGGGCAATGAATCCGCAGTACGCAAGCTGATTCAAAAATTTGCGGACAATGATTGTTGTGATATTGAAATACAGGAGCGAAAATGGAGAGCCTTTATTCTTAGAAATGTACTTGACGGTTTAAACACGGACTGTTTGCAGGGACTTTTGCAATTAATGGACTTCTGGATTTCCATGGGGATGTCCAAAAAATGTCCGCAAGCTTTTCCAGGTACAAATGAAGGCTTATCAGTTCAAGACTATTTCACAGAATCAACATATAATCAACAAATTGACAATAATAAAAAATGGTTAGAACAAGAAAGAGCTTTTATTATGGCCGAAGAAAGTAAACTATGTATTTAAACCTTTCCCTCTTCCGCAAACATTAGCAGTAATGCACTTAAAAAATCGATGTTCATGCCTTTTAGGAGAATTTGTGAGCAAGAATATGGCACATTGGGACGTCTTTAAAGACACTGCAAACAATCTCTCTTTTTGGTTGGGCAATAAGGCACCGAAAAATACGTGCAGTAAATATAGGCATGATCACAGCTTAGATCAAACAACATAATAAAGACAAAATACATCCATTTTACCGTTGAGAAGATAGCCTGCTGATTTATTGGGGATAAAGGCGATGCTTCAGCATATCAGCGGATGGAGAGAGGGCGATCTGACAAATAACCGATGATGCAGCTGCAATGGTCTTCTATGTTTGCTGCAGGCGGAAACGCAGCAGTACTGGCTGCTAAAACCGCTCTTGCCACCGTCTTCACTGGAACAGCCATCCATTATTTCCTGAACTTTATCAAAAATTCCTGCTTTGATAAGCGGAAACGGAGGAAATGAGGCTATGCATGCTCTTACAAGTCAACTACCCCCTGCACTATATGCTTTTATTCTGCTAATCTGTGCGGTGTACCTTATTCGCGAATTGATTATTAATCGGCATAACCCGAAGCTGACAAAAGGGATGACAATTGGAGCGATCTTGTTGATAACTGCAGGGATAGGAATTGCAGCTATTAAAATAAATCTTTTTCCTGCCTCAGCAGAAAATGGTATTAACATAGCTATCATATCTATGGGAACGCTCGGAATTCTAACTTTTGTTATTTCTAATACCCTTTATAGAAAAAAGATGGGCATCAAAATAGATCCGACCTTGAAAAAAATGATGATTGTCTGTCTAATTGGGATTCTTGTGTGTATACCCATACTTATATTTTGTCTGTACATGGGTGGGAGGCTATAAGATCCACAGCCGGCGGAATTGCGGCTGCCGGTGCTGGCTCTCCGGCACTGATGCTGCCTGTCAAAAGAAAAAGAGGCAAAACGGCGGAGATCGCCTTTCCTTCTTCCGCTCGACGGGGCATGGAAAACGCAGGAGGCGTTTTCCATGCCCCGTCTTCATTTCTGTACTCTCTTCGCCTTCCTTCGGGCGGGCGGATCCGTCCGGCGGGATTTCCCGTTGACAAAAAAGCCTCCCGCCCCTATGATAAACGTGGAAATTATTCTGCCGTCGGCAAGTCATATGCCGGGAGGTGTCACATGCCGTATCGAAAGTCCTTTACAGTCCGCGTGTTCGGAATACTTCTCATCATTTTTTTGGTGCTGCTGATGGTCGGGGACTACGGGATCTATGCCTTTGCGCGTCAGTCGGTGGGGCAGGAGTTCATCCGCCTGAACCAGGCGTCCCTCTCCCAGCTGGCGGCTTCCACAGGACAGGCCTTGAAGGACGCCGTGCAGTTCGGAGAGAAGGTTTCCGGCAACAGCCGCATTCTGCAGCTCTCCTCCCTTTCCGACGGTGAAGGAGAAAAAGAGGTGCACAGCCTCCTGTCCGACATGACCAACGAATACAACACCACCCGCACCGGCGGCAGCAATCTGCTGGAGGTCTATGTACTGGGCAACAAAGGACTCAGCGCCTCCGCCTACAACTCCTCCCGCTATACCTGGACGGAACTGCAGGAGGACCCTCGCTGCGAATCGCTTTTCCAGGGGCAGACGGATATGGTGATGTTCCCCACGACCCGCAACATCCGCGGTAAGGGCATCATGAACTATTCCTTCCAGATCCTGTTCATGATGCGGGATCTGCTCAGCGGGGAAATCCGCGGCATTGTGGTGCTGGACCTGTCCGAGCTCGTTTTATACGATCAGTACAGGGATTATCAGGACAAAAATGTGTCGGTGTCCATTATCGGCACAGGCGGTATGATCATTTCCGACAAAAACAAAAAAAAGATCGGGACGAACTACAACTACGACGGCGCAGCGCTGGAGGAGCTGGCGGCCTCCAGCCGGATCGACCGGCGGATCGTGGACGGGCAGTTCATCCTGTATGAGCGGGTGCCCGGAAGCAGCTGGCTTCTGGTGGAACAGATCCCCGCATCCATCGCCTTCGCTTCTTTGGCAAAGGTGCGCAATGCGGTGATGATGACCATCCTTATCTGCAGTCTGCTGGCGGTGGCGGCTTTGATTCTGACGGCAAAGAGCATGCTGCTGCGCGTCATGAGGATCCGCAACAAGATGGCGAAGGTCATACAGGGCGATCTGGCCGTGCGGATTCCGCGGTACAGGGACGATGAATTCGGTCAGATCGAATCCGATTTCAACAGCATGGTAGAGGAGATCAACCGGCTGATTGAAAAAGTGCGTCAGAGTGAGCAGCAAAAGCGGGCGGCCGAAATGGATTTTCTGCACGCGCAGATCAACTCCCACTTTATTCACAACACGCTGACTTCCATCCGCTTCATGCTGGAAATGGGAAAAACGCAGGAGGCGGGAGAGATGATCTTCTATTTTTCCAAACTGCTGCGGCAAACCCTGTCCCGTTCGAACGAGTTCATTCCTCTGCACGAGGAGATCGATACGCTGAAGAGTTATGTGGAATTGCAAAAGTACCGGTATCAGAACGCTTTTGAGGCCGTCTACGATATCCTGCCGGAAACAGAGGACGCACAGGTCCCCGCACTGATCCTGCAGCCGATCGTGGAAAACGCCATTTTTTACGGGGTGGGACGGGAATTCCGGCACATTGAGATCGCAGCACGGCGGGAGGGGGCCGATCTGATCCTCACCGTGTCCGACGACGGGTCAGGGATGTCCGAGGAGCTTTGTCAGACGGTGCTGCACAAAGAAGTGCCTCTGAACCATGTGGGAATCCGCAATGTCCACGAGAGAATTCAGATGAATTACGGCAGCGCCTATGGGCTCTCCATTGAAAGCAAGGAAGGACAGGGAACACGGGTCACCTATACGCTGCCTTTCAATACGGCGAACGACACGAAAGGAGATGCGGAAAATGGGTCTTAATATTGTGGTGGTGGACGATGAAACACCCATCTGTGAATGGCTGGTGTACTGTATTCGCCGGGCATCGCCCGATTATCGCGTAACGGCCGCCGCCAACGGCGACGAGGCGTTCGCACTCATCACGGCGGAAAAGCCGGATCTGGTCTTTACCGACATCTGCATGCCTGGCATGGACGGGCTGGAATTGATGCGGCGGACGCTGGAGGTGCTGCCCTTTACTGTGTTCGCCATCCTCACCAACTATGCCGAATTCACCTATGCCCGGCGGGCGGTTTCCCTGGGCGCCAAGGAGTATTTTCTCAAGTCCGAACTGCGCGCAGCCGACATTGAGCAGCTGCTGTCCCAGACGGCGGCGGCCAAAACAGCAATTCTCCAGGCCAAGACGAAGGAGGTCTATCCCAGCGGCTGCATCGATCTGTATAAATTTTATCAGATGCAGGGGACGCCGCATTTTGCAGACCAGTTCTGGGCGGAACAGGGTATGTGGGCGGATGTGCCTTATCGGGTACTGTGCATTCCGGGCGGAAATTCTCAGGAGGAGTGGCGCAGAACCGCCCGTTTGGCGCAGGAAGCAGGCGCGCGCGGCGGCGGCAGCGTCTATACGGCGGCGGCCACGGAAAAAGGGCATGAGTATCTGGTACTGCAGACGCGGGAGAGGTTGTCGGAGGAAATGGAGCGTCTTGCCGCGTTCTTTACGGACCAGGGCAGCGCAGGCATCAGCGGCGTCATCGAAAAGCGGGGCGATTTTCTGGAGGCGCTGCGTCAGGCGGGAACCGCCCAGGCGTCTTCGTTCTTTCAGCCGGAAAAACCCGTGATACACTACGAAGAGCTCGCCACCAGGCCTCCCATTGCACGCGAGGCCTTCTTTGCCCGGAAACGGGAGGCGCTGGAGCTGATCGTCCAGCGGCGCTATGCGGAGGCGGAGGCGGGCGTGGAGGCATGTCTGGCCGCCCTCAGCCGGCCCGGCGCAAAGGACGTGGCGTGGGCGATCGACAACTGCAGACGGCTGGCCCTGTCAGTGGAAGAACGCTACGACCAGGAAACCGAATCCCCTTCGCAGCTGATGACGGTGCAGACCACAGCGGTGCAATGCGGGCAGCTGTGCCGTGAGCTGATCGAAAAACTCCGGCAGCTCCGTTCCGGCGGTTGTTCGCCCCGCATTGCCGAGGCACTGGCCTATATCCACCAGCACTACAGCCAGAACATTTCCATGGCTGAGGCCGCCCAGACCGTCTTCTTGTCGCCGGAATATTTTTCCCGTCAGTTCAAGGAAGAGGTGGGGGAAAATTTCAACGCCTATCTGACGCTCTACCGGCTGGATCGTGCGCAGGAGCTGCTGCGCCGCACGGATCTGCGGATAGCGGAGGTGGCGGAGCGGGTGGGCTACACCACGCCGGGCTACTTTTCAAGGCTCTACAAACGCTACAAGGGCGTTACGCCGGAAAAGGAACGAATGTCAAAATCCTGCTGAAAAATGTCAAATATATCCGCATACAGAGGAAAGAAAAGTCAAATATATCCGCAATTAAGTCAAGAGCGTCGCTTGGCTTGAGGGCGGATATATTTGTATAATGAGGTCAGAAAGCGGCAATCCCCCGCGCCGCGTAAAACAGAAAAGGAGATCGAAGGATGAAAGTCAAAAAACTGGCAGCACTGATTCTTGCGGCGGCAATGGTGCTCTCTCTTGCAGCGTGCGGAAGTAAAAAGACAGCGTCCACAGAAACAGATACCTCCAAAAAGGCACTGAAGATCGGGCTGGTGCTGGGCACCGGCGGCCTTGGCGACAAGAACTTCAACGACATGGCCTATGAAGGCATTACCAACGCGCAGAAGGACTTCAGCATTGAATTCGACTATCTGGAGCCCACCACCATCAGCGATTACATCCCCGATCTACGCAGCATGTGCGAAGCAGACGAATATGATCTGATCATCGGTCTGGGCAGCGATATGAGCGACGCTCTCGGTGAAGTGGCCGCCGATTTCCCGGAACAGCGGTTCTCCCACATCGACTCCACGCTCAATCTGGCAAATGTCAGCGCCATCACCACCAAGTGGCAGGAGCAGACCTTCCTGGCAGGCGTCGTGGCGGGCCTGGGGACTCTGAGCGATATGTCGCTGGCCAACTCCGACAATGTGATCGGCGTCATCGTCGGGCAGGAAAACCCGGCGCTGCGCAAGGGCATCATCGGCTTTACCGCCGGCGCCAAGTATGTCAATCCCAGCGTGGAAGTGCTGGAGGGTAACGTGAACAGCTTTAACGATCCCGGCACCGGCAAGGAAATGGCGCTGAGCATGTACAACCAGGGCGCCGACTTTATTCAGGCCATCGCCGGTGCTTCCGGCATGGGCATTTACAACGCGTCCAACGAGGCGGGCCGCTATAGCTTCGGCGTAGGCGCCAATGTGAACTATATCCAGCCCGACAACATCGTCGGCACGTCGGCACGGACGGTGGACGACATGGTCTACAACGAGATCAAAGCCGTTGTCAACGATACCTGGACCAGCGGTCTGCACGTTTCCGGCATGAAGGAAGGCGCCGTGGGCTATGACGCCTCCGGCTCCAACGTGGTGCTGCCCGCTGATATGCAGACGGCACTGGACAGCATCCGTCAGAAGATCGTGGACGGCACGCTGGTTCCCCCCGAAACGACGGACGCCCTGACCGCATGGGTCGCCGCCAACCACTATACAAAATAAATTGCCGGTTCCCGCCAGCGCCCCTGCCCTTCTTCGGGAAAGGCAGGGGCGCTGTGGAACTTGGCTTTTCTGAAAGGGGGAGTTGCAGTGAATGTGGTTGAAATGCGGCATATCACAAAAAATTTTGGGCATGTGACCGCCCTGAATGACGTGGACTTCACCGTGGCACAAGGAGAGATCCACTCCCTGCTGGGTGAAAACGGCGCGGGAAAATCCACTCTGATGAACATTCTATACGGAATGATTCCACCCACCGGAGGCGAAATACGGATCAACGGCGACCCGGTGGTCATCCGGCATCCCGCCCAGGCCATCCAGATGGGGATCGGCATGGTGCACCAGCACTTCATGCTCACGCCGGTCATGACGGTAACGGAAAACATCATTGTGGGGAGCGAGCCGGTAAAGGGACCGTTCGTGGACTATCGCCTGGCGGCAAAACGTGTGCAGGAGATGATCGACCGCTACGGCTTCGGCATCGACGCGGGCGCAAAGGTACAGACGCTGTCGGTGGGCGAACAGCAGCGCGTGGAGATCCTGAAGGCTCTTTACAAGGGCGCGCAGCTCCTGATCCTGGATGAACCCACTGCCGTTCTGACGCCCCAGGAGGTGGATGAACTGTTCAATGTTCTGCGGGAACTGAAGGCAGCGGGCAAAAGCATCATCATCATTACCCACAAGCTGAAAGAAACAGCCGCCATTGCCGACCGCGTGTCGGTGCTGCGCGGCGGCGTTATGGTGGACGCAGGGCTGGACGCATCCCGCTGCAGCATCAGCGATCTGGCGCTGATGATGGTGGGGCGCAGGGTGGATCTGACCTTTACGCGCAGAAGCGAAGCGGCGGGCGAAGCAGCTTACGAGGTGCGGCATCTGAATCTGAACGTCCGGAACGTGCCCGTTCTCAGGGACATATCACTGCAGCTGCACAAAGGGCAGATCCTCGGCATCGCGGGCATCGAGGGAAACGGGCAGACAGAACTGATCGAAGCCCTGACGGGCCTGTGCCGGCCCGACTCCATGGAGCTGTACAAGGACGGGAAGCCACTGCACGGCACAGCGTCTGATTTTCTGCGCGCCGGCGTGGGCCATATTCCGGAAGACCGTCTGGAGCGCGGACTCATCACGCCCATGAGCATCGAGGACAACATGATTCTGGGCTATCACAACCGCAGCGTCTTCGAGCAGCACGGCGTCAGGAAAAGCGCCGGCATCCGCGCTTTTGCCTCGGAAAAGCTGCAGGAATATGACATCAAGGCCGAAAGTGTACTCGCGCCGTGCAGTGCGCTCTCCGGCGGCAATCAGCAAAAGGTCATCATCGCCAGAGTCTTCAGCGAGGATCCCGACGTGCTGATCGCGGCGCAGCCCACCCGCGGCGTGGATGTGGGCGCGCAGGAGTTCATTCACAACCGTCTGCTGGATCTGCGGGACGAAGGAAAAGCCGTTTTGCTGATCTCCGCGGATCTGGACGAGGTGCGCCGCCTCAGCGACCGGATCGCAGTGATCTATGGCGGGCGCATCGTAGCCGAAAGCGAACACGACGTGTGGGACGAAATGGAACTGGGCCTGCTGATGACAGGCGGCGGAAAAGGAGGAGAACCGGCATGAAAACCAGCGCGAAAAGGATCCTCCCCCGGCTCTGGCAATCCATGGAGCGCGGCGGCATCACGATCTCACTGGCGGCGCTGTTGATTTCCCTTGTCTGCAGCGCTGTGATCCTGGCCGTCTGCGGCTACGATCCGCTGGAGGCGTACGCAGCCATCGTGACGGGGGCGTTCGGCAGTCAGCGCGGCTTCGCGCAGATGCTGACGCAGGCCACGCCTCTGATCTTCACAGGCCTTGCTTTCACCTTTGCCAAGAAGGCTTCGCTGATCAACCTGGGCGTAGAGGGCCAGATGTATATGGGCGCGCTGGGCGCGGCGCTGGTGGGCACGCTGGATCTCGGGCTTCCTTCTTTGCTCCATGTGCTGGCGGCTATGCTGAGCGGCGTCATTTTCGGTGCGGCCTACGGCGCCGTGATCGGCATCCTGAAAGTAAAATTCGGCTCCAACGAAGTGGTGGCGGGCGTTATGCTCAACTCCATCGCCACCTATATCGTGGGATACCTTCTCAACGGGCCGCTGCTGGCGGCAGGCAGCAGCGTGGCACAGACGGAAAAGGTGCTGACCACAGCGCAGCTGCCCCGCATTTTTGCCAGATATCAGGTGACAGTGGCCATCTTCATTGCCATAGCCGCCTGTATCCTGATCAAATGGTTCATCGGGAAAACCACGCTGGGTTATGAGATCCGATGTGTGGGACTGAACCGGAAAGCGGCCGAAACCGCCGGCATCCGCATTGGGAAGGCGCTGATCGTCGCCATGTGCGTTTCCGGCGGCATCGCGGGTCTGGCGGGCGTCAATCAGGTGCTGGGCGTGGACCGCCGGCTCATCAACAGTTTTTCCCCCGGCTACGGTTTCAACGGTATCGCGGTGGCGGCGCTGGCGGCGGACGATCCCATCGGAGTCATCTTTGCCGGCGTGATCTGCGGCATTCTGCGGGCCGGCGCCATGGAGCTCAACCGCACCACGGGTATCCCTGTGGAATTTGTGGACGTGATCCAGGCCATGATCGTCATCTTTGTATCGGCGCCGCTGCTGATCAAAAAGCTGGCAAAGGTCAGGGATGTTTTCCCCGGCGGTAAAAAGCACGCTGCGGCAAAGGAGGCATAAGGTCATGCAGATCATTCTGACATATCTCATCCCCATTCTGGGCTCCACGGTCTACATGGCCACACCGCTGATCTTCGCCGGCGTGGGCGGCGCCTTCTCCGTGCGCGGCGGCGTGATGGCGCTGGGACTGGAGAGCATGCTGATGTGCGGCGCCTTCTGCGGCGTGGCAGGTTCCTTCTACACGGGCAGCACAGCGGTGGGATTTCTCTGCGGCATCCTGGGCGGCACGCTGATCGCGCTGCTGCACGCCATTCTGTGCGTCCGCTACCGTGTCAATCAGGTAATCAGCGGCGTGGGGCTGAACCTGCTGGCGACAGCCGCCACCACACTGATGATGCAGGTCATCTGGAACAACAAGGGCAGTTCCGAGATGGTGGCATCCGTGGAATCCATGATCGGCGGCCCCATCCCGATTCTCAACGTCCAGTCCTTCAACTTTTTCGTCATGCTGGCGGTGGTTGCGCTGGGCTGGGTCACGCTGTTCAGAACGCGCTACGGTCTGCGGCTGCGGATGGTGGGCGAAAACCCCAAAGCCGCCAGCGCGGTGGGTCTGCGGGTACACGCTCTGAAGTATTCCGGCGTGTTGATCTGCGGCGCCCTGGCAGGCTACGGCGGCGCGTTCCTGTCGCTGGACCAGCTGAATATGTTCGTCCGGGGCATGACGGCCGGGCGCGGCTATATCGCGGTGGCCATCGTCATCCTGGGTCGGTATAACCCGGTCAATATCGTGGCATGCGCGCTTTTGTTCGGTTTCTGCGACGCGGTGCAGATCTATCTGCAGGGTCAGGGCGTTCCCGCGCAGCTGATCCAGATGCTTCCCTACCTTGTGACGCTGATCGTTCTGGCGGTGGGCGTCAAGCGGATTCAGCCGCCGGCGGGCGTCGGTAAACACGAAACAGACTGATTGTATGAAGTGGAGGTATGGCCATGCAGGCTTTTTTCGACTATATCCCTCAGGCGCCGGAAGGCTGGGGTATCACAGACATTGACAGCTGCAGCGCGCAGTTTCCCGCCGCCGCGGAGGCGGAGGGAGAACTCCGCGTGTGCTGTCAGAAATTTACGGGACGGCATGACACGCTGGAAACCGGGATCCTGGGCAAAGACGGTCTTATCGGGAAAGAAACCATCTCCGGCAGCGGTGAGGTCCTCTATCCGGTGACCCTGACCGTGGGGCGAACCGTATGGTACGCCTGGAGTGAAACCAAGGGCAGCGGCTGGCGCATCTGCGTCCGGTATATAAAAGACGGCCGCTGGAGTCCCCTGATGACAGCGGAGGAAGGGGATGCTCTCTTCTATCCCCACCTCTTCACCTTTGCAGGGGAGCTGTTTCTCCTGTGGACGCGGCAGCAGCACCATGCGGCGCAGGCGGTCATGTGCCGCCTCTCCTTTGAAGGCGCCGGAGAAAAGGAAGTGGTTTCCCTCTGCGCGGAAGCATACCGTGCCAACGCCTGTGAAGGCGGCGACGGTAAACTGTACCTGACCTATGACGCCTATTGCGGCGGTGCCTATCACACGCTGGCCCGGGTCAGAACGGGAAATGGCTGGAGCGCCGAAGTGCAGCTGGACAAAACCGAAGAGTGGACCTGTCAGTCCCGTGTGATTCCCCGCAGCGGCGGCGCCACGGTTTGCTGGTACGCCTTCGGCTACGGAGCCACCTTCTCAGTCTGCACGGCGGACATCGCCGCCGCGGGAGGCTGTCTGCAGGCGGCTCCGCCCGAAACGCTGAGCCACAATGTGGGCTGGTATATGGATCTGGCCGCCGCCGGAAACGAATCGGGCCTGCAGGTGCTGGCCTATACATGGAGCAAAGACGCCGTGCAGGTGCGATACCGCCGGCCCGGCGGTACATGGAGCCGCCCGGCGCAGATGTCCTTTGAGGATGAACATTGCGCGGTGCATCCCTTCGTCCTCATCGGAGAGGACGAGCAGATCCTGCTGGCCTGGCAGTTTGCACATCGCAACGGCCACTACAACCGCAACGCCAAAATCATTCTGACGCGATTCACGCCCGCCGACATCGACCGCCGCGCCGATCCCTCGCGGGAATCTGCGGAAAACTATTTCTGCCGTCCCATTGAAACCGTCAAGCATCTCGACCGGCATACGGACGAGGAAACGGCGGCATGGCTCAGAAAGAACGGCTACACGGATCAGCTTCTGTTTGGCGATATCCACGGTCAAAGCGGTATCTCTGACGGTATGGGGACCATCGACCAGTATTACCGCCGCAGCCGTGATCGGGCGGATCTGCAGTTTTCCTGCCTGACGGACCACGACTGCTACCCCGACTGGATCTCCCAGTCCGAATGGGAGCTGATGCGCACCACGGCACGCCTGATGGATACGGACAACGAACTGACGTGCCTTTTGTCCTTTGAGTGGACGCCCAATGAGTACCGGTATGATTTTGGGCATAAGAATGTATATTACCGGGATGACAACGGCGATATTTTCCGTTCCGGGGAGCCTGGCGGCATCACGCCCACAGACCTGTACCGCAGCATCCGGCAGTACGTCGGAATGTGTATTCCCCATCATCCGGCAGCCGACTGGGGTTCTGTCAGCGCGGCCACTGACTGGTCCTTCCACGACGGGCAGGTGGAGCGTCTGGTGGAGATCATGTCCCGCCATGCGCCCTACGAGGATGACGACGGACGCAGCAAGTATACAAAGAACATCAAAAAAATGCCCCGGCACAGCGTGCAGGAGGCGCTTTCCAGAGGCTACCGTCTGGGTTTTACCGCCGGCAGCGACTCTCACCAGATGGAGCACGGCGTGGAGGGCGGCATCGTGGCCGTGTTTACCCCGACCCACACCAGAGCCGGCATTTGGGACAGTCTGTACGCCCGCAGAACATACGGCACCACAGGCGCGCGTATTCTGGTTTCGCTGCGCGCAGAGGGCGAAATGATGGGCAGTGAACTGCGTCTGGCGGCGGGGCAGCCTGTGCATCTGGCCGTCAGCGTCTGGGGCACGGACAGCGTTCGCGTGGAGCTGGTAAAGAACAACTGCGTCGTCCAAACGTGGGAACCGGGCGGAAACCTGTGCGAGGCAGCGTTTACGGACGAACGCCGCAGCGCGTCCGATTACTACTATCTGCGCGTTACGCAGAGGGATGAACACATGGCCTGGTCCAGTCCCATCTGGGTGGACGCTGAATAAAACGCGGTTTTCTTCTTATTTGCAGATCAGACCGGGCCTGCGGCGCGGGGGCGATTTCTTTCTCTCCCGCCGCAGGCCTTTCTCCTGCGGCGCGGAAGAAGCCTGCGGTACGGAGGGCAGTCGTAGAACGGGAATCCGGCTGCTTTTTCCTTCCCTTTTTTTCCAAAAATAAGATTGACAGCGAGGCTTCTTTTGTGCTACTTTAAAGAAAAGCGGCGCGTAGCTGCGCTGTGCGACAACTGCATAAAGGGAATCATCGGATGATCGATTCGGGAGAGATCGCAGAAACCATCTGCGGAGCCGAAGGGGAACGCAAAAGCTCTCAGGCAAAAGGGCCGGATCGGGACGATACTCCGAAAAGGCCGGCCTGGTCCGGCCACCGAAGGTGCAACCCTCCGCGGCAGCGGCGGGGAATCTCTCAGGTTTAAAAACGGAGGCACAAAGTTTCACTTTGAAACTTTGTGCCTTTTTCTGTTGCCCAAATTTTTTAAGCTGAAGGAGGAACCCTCTCATGAGCGATCTCAAACGCACGCAGCTGTACGATACCCACGTGGCGGCCGGCGCCGACATGGTGGACTTCGGCGGCTGGGAAATGCCCATCCAGTACCCCTCCGGCATCATTGCCGAGCATCTTTACACCCGTCAGGTGTGCAGTCTGTTCGATGTGTCCCACATGGGCCGCCTGCTGATCGAAGGCCCCGGCCGCACTGATTTTCTCCAGCATGTTCTCACCAGCAACGTGCTGGCGCTGGAGCCGGGCCTGGCCCAGTACTGCATCATCCCCAACGAAAACGGCGGCGCCGTGGACGACGCGTACCTCTACATGTTCCGTGAGGAGGATTTTTTGCTGGTGGTCAACGCCGCCAACAAGGAAAAGGATCTTCTGCACCTCCAGGCCCTTGTCAAAGACTATGACTGCACCATCACCGACATCTCCGCCGACTGGGCGGCCATCGCGGTGCAGGGCCCCAGGAGCAAGGAAATGCTCACCGTTCTCACCGGCGGGGAAGCCCCCACGGAGCCTGTGAAAAACGCTCTGCGCTCTTTGCCCCTGGAGGGCCATCCCGCCTACATCGCCAAAACCGGCTACACCGGCGAGCCTCTGGGCTATGAGGTATATGTCCGCAGCGGGGACGCCGCGTGGCTGTGGAACCGCCTCACGGAGCTGGGCGCACGGCCGGCCGGCCTGGGTGCCCGGGACACGCTGCGTCTGGAAGCGGGCCTGCCGCTGTACGGCCATGAGATGGGCACCGCTCCCGACGGCAGTGAGATCCCCATCTTTGCCGTGCCTCTGGCCAAATTCGCCGTCAGCTTCTCTCCCCGCAAGGGGGATTTCGTGGGCCGCGCCGCGCTGGAGCGCCAGCACGCCGCCTTTTTGCGCCACATGGACCGGGACTTCAGCGACATCGCGTCCCTGCCCCGGAAGATCGCGCCCATCGCCCTGGTGGACCGGGGCGTCATGCGCGCGGGGATGGAGCTGTACCGGGACGGCCGCCTGGTGGGCTGGATCACCAGCGGCACCATGGTGCCCTATTTCAAGACGGAGGGCGAGGGCCTTGCCACCGTCATCTTGCAGGAGAGCGGCAAGCGCTCCATCGGCCTTGCCTATGTGGACAGCGACCTGCTGGAAAACGACGAGGTGGAGGTGGACGTCCGGGGCAAGCGCCTCAAGGCCGTTCTGCCCGCCCGCCACATGAGCGTGGGCGCGCCCCCCTACGCCCGGCCCCTGCTGTGCGGCTATACGGAAGAAACGTCCGCGGCTCCCTCCGCCGATAAGGACCGCCGGGAAAGCGTTTTGACGCTGCTGCGTCAGGCCGCCGACAACCATCAGTGGCGGCAGGAGCGCTGCGTCAACCTGATCCCCTCGGAAAACACCCCCAGCCGGGCGGTGCGGCTTTTAAGCGCCAGCGATCCCGCCTTCCGCTACGCCGAGCATAAAAAGATCCTCTCCTTCTACGACAAGGACGTTTTCTACTATCAGGGCACCAAGTTCATCGACCGGGTGGAGCAGCTGCTGGCCGAGGAGATGAAGGCTTATCTGGGCTGCCAGGAGGTGGAAACGCGGGTCATCAGCGGGCAGATGTCCAACATGGCCGTCTTTTCGTCCTTGATGGACTGGAAAAACCGCTTCGACCGCAAGAGCGAGGCCAGGCGCCTGGGCTATGTGATGAACAACCACATCATCAAAGGCGGCCATCTCTCCGCTCAGCCCATGGGCGCCCTGCACGATTACATCGCCATCGATCCGGTGACGGAAAAACCCGCCGTGGTGAACTTCCCCGTATGCAAAGACAACCCCTACCTCACGGACGTGGAGGAAACGAAAAAGCTCATCGACCGCTACCGTCCGGAGCTTCTGATCTTCGGCAAGAGCATGGTGCTGTACAAGGAGCCGGTGGCTGCCATCCGGCAGTTTGTGGACGAAGAACATATCCCCACCACCATCATGTACGACATGGCCCATGTGCTGGGTCTGGTGGGCGATCACTTCCAGCGGCCCTTTGACGAGGGTGCGGAGATCGTCACCGGCTCGTCCCACAAGACCTTCTTCGGCCCCCAGCGGGGCGTCATCGGCGTCAACTACCGGCTTGACGAGCTGAAATACGGCCTGTGGGAAACGGTGGAGCGCCGCACCTTCCCCGGCAGTGTTTCCAACCACCACCTGGGCACCCAACTGGGCATGCTGATGGCCGCCTATGAAATGAACCAGTTCAAGGACGAATACCAGCGCTGCGTCATTGAAAACGCCAAGTCCTTTGCCCGCAGCCTTCACGAGGAGGGCCTCAACGTGGCCGGCGATCCCGCCATGGACTTTACCGAAACCCATCAGGTCATCATCTGCGTGGGTTACGGCGAAGGCCCCGAAATGGCCGAGCGGCTGGAGGAAAACAACGTCATCGTCAACTATCAGGCCACGCCCGACGAGGAGGGCTTCACCGCCTCCGGCGCGCTGCGCATGGGCGTGAGCGAGATGACCCGCTTCGGCTTCGGCAAGGAGGATTTCGCCCAGCTGGCCCATCTGATGGCCGACTGCATTTTGCGGAACCGTCCCATCGCGGAGGACGTGGCGCACCTGCGCGCCGCCCACGAGGAAATGCGTTTTTGCTTCGACGACGCCGAGATTGAGAAAGCCCTGGCGGCCCTTGCCGAAAAGGTCGGCCTGTAACTTTTTTTGAATCATACACACCAAACAAACTATTTTGATGGAGGTAGACAATATGCTGTATCCTGATGACCGTATGTATTCCAAGTCCCACGAGTGGGTAAAGACGGACGGCGCGACGGCCGTGATCGGCATCTCCGATTACGCCCAGGACGCACTGGGCGACGTGGTGTTCGTCAATCTGCCCGGTGAGGGCGACGAGGTGTCCATGGGCGAGGCCTTCGGCGATGTGGAATCCGTGAAGGCGGTGTCCGATCTGATCTCCCCGGTGTCCGGCACCGTGTCCGCCGTCAACGAAGAGCTGCTGGACGCACCGGAAAATCTGAACAAAGACCCCTACGACAACTGGATCATCAAGGTGGATGACCCCACCGGCACCGAGGAGCTGCTCTCCGCCGCCGACTATGAGGCGTTTTGTGCCTCGGAGGGCTGACATGGGCAGCTATGTTCCCTCCACCCCGGCCCAGCGCCAGGAAATGTTGCGTACCCTGGGACTGTCTTCCTGGCGGGAGCTGTACCGGGATGTGCCGCCGGATATGTATCTGGACGGCCTGCTGCATCTGCCCCACGGCATGAGCGAACTGGAAGTCAGCCGCGCCGTGTCCGCCATGGCGGCCAAAAACCGGGTCTACGCCACCGTTCTCCGTGGCGCCGGCGCCTACGACGACTACATCCCCGCCATTGTGAAGTACATCCCCGCCAAGGAGGAGTTTCTCACCGCCTACACCCCCTATCAGGCGGAGATGAGCCAGGGACTGCTCCAGTCCATTTTTGAGTACCAGACCATGATCTGTGAACTGACGGGCATGGACGTTTCCAACGCCTCCGTCTACGACGGGGCCTCGGCCGCCGCCGAAGCCGCGGCCATGTGCCGGGACCGGAAGCGCCGGGTGACGCTGATCTCCGGCGCGGCGCACCCTGACGTCATCAACACCGTGCGCACCTACTGCTACGGCACGGGCGACGAACTGCGGGTGGTGCCCGTGAAGAACGGCCGCACCGACCCGGAGGCTCTTGCCGCCATGCTGGACGGAGAAACAGCCTCCTTCTATGTGCAGCAGCCCAATTTCTGCGGTCTTTGGGAAGATGCCGAGGCGCTGGGCCGCGCCGTCCACGAAGCGGGCGCGCTCTTTGTCATGGGCTGCCATCCCATTTCCCTGGGCATCGCCAAAACGCCTGCCGACTGCGGAGCGGACATCGCCGTGGGCGAGGGTCAGCCTCTGGGCCTGCCCCTCGGCGACGGCGGGCCGTATCTGGGCTTCATGGCCTGCCGGGAAAAGCTGATGCGAAAGCTCCCCGGCCGCATCGTGGGTGAAACCACGGATGACGCGGGCCGCCGGGCCTATGTGCTGAGCCTGCAGGCGCGGGAGCAGCACATCCGCCGGGAAAAGGCCAGCAGCAACATCTGCTCCAACGAGGCGCTGTGCGCCCTGACAGCGGGGCTGTATCTCACCGTCATGGGCCCCGAGGGTCTGGCGGAAGCGGCCCGGCAGTCCATGGCCAAGGCCCACTATCTCGCCGGTGCGCTGTGCGCCCTGCCGGGGGTGGAGATGGCCTATGACGGCCCCTATTTCCACGAATTTGTCACCCGGCTGCCCCGGCGGGAGGAAATTCTCTCCGCTCTGGAGCAGGCGGACATTCTGGGCGGACTTCCCGTGGGGGAGGACGGCCTTCTCTGGTGCGTCACCGAAAAGGTGAGCAGGGCCCAGCTGGATCAGGCCGCGGCCATCGTGAAGGAGGTGCTGGCAAAGTGAAGCTGATTTTTGAAAAGAGCGTTCCCGGCCGCCGGTGCGCCATCCTGCCGCCCTGCGACGTACCCGCTGCGGAACTGCCCGAAGCCCTGCGCCGGAGCAGCGCCCCCGCCCTGCCGGAGGTCGGCGAAACCGACGTTTCCCGGCACTACACCCAACTGTGCCAGCAGGTACACGGCGTCAACTGCGGGTTTTACCCGCTGGGTTCGTGCACCATGAAATACAATCCCCGCATCGACGAGGAGATGGCCGCGCTCTTTACCGGCGTCCATCCCCTGGCCCCCGCCCGCAGCAAGGAGGGCTGCCAGGAGGTGCTGGACACCGCGAAGCAGTACCTTTGCGAGATCTCCGGCATGGACGACATGACCTTCCAGCCCGCCGCCGGCGCCCACGGTGAGTTCACCGGCGTGCTGCTCATCCGGCAGTATCACGACGCCCGGGGCGACAAGGCCCGCACCAAAATCATCGTGCCCGACTCCGCCCACGGCACCAACCCCGCCACGGCGGCCATGTGCGGCTACGAAGTGGTGAACATCGACTCCGCCCCCGACGGCTGTGTGGATCTGGAGAAGCTCAAGGCCGCGCTGGGCCCGGACACCGCGGGACTGATGCTGACCAACCCCAACACCGTGGGGCTTTTCGACCAAAACATTCTGGAGATCACCCGTCTTGTCCACGAAGCCGGCGGCCTTTGCTACTACGACGGCGCCAATCTCAACGCCGTTATGGGCGTGGCCCGGCCCGGCGACATGGGCTTTGACTGCACCCATATGAACCTGCACAAGACCTTTGCCACACCCCACGGCGGCGGCGGACCCGGCGCGGGTGCCGTTGGCTGCAAGGCGTTCCTCGCCCCCTACCTGCCCCATTCCGCTCTGATGGAGGGCCCCGGCCACTTACAGGTGCGGAGCTTCGGCGGCAACTTCCTGGTGGTGGTGCGGGCGCTGACCTACCTTTTGACCCTTGGCGCCGAGGGGATCCCCGAGGCGGCGCAAAACGCCGTTCTCAACGCCAACTATCTCATGAAGGCCCTCTCCGGTACTTTTACCCCCGCCTATGACCGGCTGTGCATGCACGAATTTGTGCTGGATCTGAGCGAGTTGAAGAAGGAAACCGGCGTGTCGGCGCTGGACGTGGCCAAATCCCTCATCGACTGCGGGATCCACCCGCCCACCATGTACTTCCCCATGATCGTCCACGAGGCGCTGATGCTGGAGCCCACCGAAACAGAGAGCCGCGAAACGCTGGACGAAGCGGCGGCCGTGCTGCGGAAGCTCTACGCCATGGCCCACGAGGACGCTGAAGCGATGCACACCGCGCCCCACACCGCGCCCATCGGCCGGCCCGATGAAGTGAAGGCGGCCCGCCATCCGGTGCTGCGTTACAAAGCGCCGTGAAAAGCCGTCCCCCTTTCCCCGCCGGGAGGCATAAACTGCCGGCGGGAGATATAAAGAGGAGTATTCGCCATGTCTGATTATCAATTGCTTGTCATCGGCGCCGGCCCCGGCGGTACCGCGGCGGCGCTGCGGGGTGCTGCGCTGGGTCTTCGCACCGCCGTGGCCGAACAGCGGGAAGTGGGCGGCACCTGTCTGAACCGGGGCTGCATTCCCACCAAGGCACTGCTCCATGCCTCCCAGGTCTGCCGCGACGCCGTGGACGGCGCGCGTCTGGGCGTCAGGGCGGAGGGCGTGTCGGTGGATGTCGGCGCTCTGTTCGCCTACAAAAGCGCCGTATCCGAAAAGCTGCGGAACGGTATGGAAAGTATGCTCAAAAGCGCCGGCGTGACCCTGCTCCGCGGCCGGGCGGTGATTGCCGCTCCGGGTACCGTGGAGATCACCGGCGAGGAGGGCGAAAAAACCGTTTATACCGCCGATTCCATTCTGGCAGCCACCGGCTCGGTGCCGTCGCGGCCGCCCATCCCGGGGCTCACGCTGCCGGGCGTCGTGACCTCCGATGAGCTTCTGGCGGACTGTGACCGCCTGTGCCGTTCCATCGTCATCATCGGCGGCGGCGTCATCGGCGTGGAATTTGCCACCTTCTACAGTGATCTGGGCTGCCGCGTGACGGTGGTGGAGGGCATGGACCGTCTGCTGCCCACCATGGATCGGGAATTGGGGCAAAATCTGGCACAGATTTTGAAAAAACAGGGCGTCGAAATCTGCGTTTCCGCACCGGTAACGTGCGTGGAACCCGGTGAGGACGGTCTTTGCGTCCGCTACACCCAAAAGGGAACGGCGCAGACCGCCACCGGCGAAACGGTGCTGTGCGCCATCGGCCGAAAGCCCGACTGGACGGGTCTTTTCGTCCCCGGCCTCGTGCCGGAAACCGACGGTCCCCGCCTGCGGGTGGATGACCAGTTCCGCACCGGTATCCCCACGGTATACGCCATCGGCGACGTATCCTCCCGGGCAGCGCTGGCCCATGTGGCTGCCGCTCAGGGCGAGGCCTGCGTCAGCATGATGACCGGGCGCGGCAGTGACGTGAACCTGGGCATTGTGCCCTCCTGCATCTACAGCCGCCCGGAGATCGCCGTGGTAGGCCTGAGCGAGAGCGAGGCAAAGGAAGCCGGCATTCCCGCCGCGGTGGGAAAATGCGTGCTTTTCGGCAACGCCCGCACCCTGATCGAAGACCCCGGCCGCTGCTTTATGAAGGTGACGGCACACCGGGACACCCATGAAATTCTGGGCGCGCAGCTGATGTGCCCCCACAGCAGCGACATCATCGGCCAGATCAGCCAGGCCATGGCCAACCATCTCACAGCCGAGCAGCTGCTCAAGGCCATGCGGCCCCACCCCTCCTTTGAAGAGGCACTGACCGACGCGCTGCGAAATCTTGTGAGCAAGCTGTCATAATGCATGAATGAAAAGGACGCCCCGGAAGCCAGGCGGATATCCGTAAAGCGGATTTCGTTCAAAAACGCGATCTGCGGGCATCTGTCAGGACAGAGAGCGGTATGAAACAGGCGGTATTCAGGTCAAACCTCTGAATACCGCCTGCTTTTTGCGTGATTACCGGCAGAAAAAATACCTGCATCAGCAAAACGGCGCTATCGAAAGGATAGCGCCGTTTTGTTTCCTGCGTTTTTAGTTTTATCAGGATGCTGACGAAAAAATGTGATGATATGCGGTCACGTGCTTAGACCTGCGGCCTCACGTTGATCGGGCCGGCTTTGGGCCGCCGCCTCTTTTTTACTGCTCTTCGGCGTCCTGCCTGTCCTCCCGCTCTTTTCTCAGGGAGAACAACGCCGCCGCCGCGAGCAGAGCCGCAAACAGGAGGCTCCAGATGTTGAACAGGACGGGGGCTCCCGTGCTGAACAGGAGCACATACGCCACGACCGCTATGGCCGCTGCGGCCACCGCCGCCATGCGATCTCTCTTCTTCTTCATCACATCGATGACCGCGAACACGAGGCTCAGCACCGCCGCTATGAGGTTGAAAATCACGAATTCGCCCGCAGCTGCGGCGGTCTTGGGCTCGTAGACTATGGTGCAGGAGGAGAATACCTTCGACGTGAAGGTAATGCTGTGCGGATCGCTGCCTTCATCGGCGAGCAGAATGTAACCGTTCCCGCTCGGAATTGCGACGTAGAAGGCCGAGCCCTTCGCCAGCAGCTCCTCCGGGATCGCGATGGTGACGGTGATGCCTTCGTCAAGCGTCTGCAGCCGTGTCCACTCTGCCTCTCCGAGCCGTTTTTCCAGGTCCAGATCGACGAAAGTGCCGAGCGTAAGCTTGCTGTCCGTCTGCGCGCCTTCCAGCCTGCCGCTGACGGAGGTTTCCCCTGCTGCCATTGCCGCGGCGGTCTTTGCCGCGTCGATCATGACATTGAGCTTTATCTGGAGCTTTGCGCCGTCGTTTACCGCCGCGAGATCCTGTTTTGTCGCGCAGGCATCCACCACGCTTTGCGCGCTGGCAGCTTCGCTCTCTATGCGTTCGCCTGTGCCGTCGTAGCAGTTCACGGTGACCTCTATCTCGCCTGTACCGACACTGTACGTCTTTGTATCCACGACAGGCTCGTCCGTAACAGTGCCCGCCGCGGGTTTCGACGTCGAGCCGCCCGACTCGCCCGGTTTATCCGGCGCCGCGGGGATCCCGCTTTCAGCGGGCGTTTTCGCGCCGCTTGTGCTGCCGGGGTTCGTGCCCGCTTCCCCGGGAGCCACGGTGATGAGCAGCGTGCCGTTCACCGTCGTGACCTCGTAGTTTGCGGTGACGTCGCTGCCGGCAGCATTCTTTATGACCTGCCCCGTGATGACGTTGTCTTTCTCACCCACGGCGGAGATGCTGCCCTCTGTCGTCACGTTCCTGATGCTGTCGCCCTCGGCCAGGCTGCCGGACGTGAGAGTGTATTCGCTGCAGGTGAGCGCGCTGCCGTTCTGCTGCTGGGTCTTGCTGCCGGCTGTGAGCGTGATCTCCCTGCGCGCTATCTCCACGCTGAGGCTGCCCGCGACGGGAATGTAGTTCGTGGCCGTGACGTAATACCAGACCGTGTAGGTTCCGGCGTTCGTGTAAGTCAGCGGTTTGGTGCCCGCCCCGCTGTAATTCGCGTCCGTCAGCTTCGTCGTACTGTAATATACCGTCATTCCGCTGGGGCCGGTCATCGTTACGCTGTGCGCGGTTCCGTCATAGACCGTCCTGACGCCGGTGGCGACGCAGGGCATGGGGGCTGCGACGACCGTGTAGATGCCGTTGACCGGTGTGACCGTGTAATTCGGGTCGGCGTCGTAAACGGGCGCTATCGTGTAGCTGCCCACCGGCGTCGCAGCCGTGACAGCCGCGGAAGCGCCTATGTGCAGGTCGTCGCCGTCGCAGATCCTGCTCTCGGAGGTGACAGCCGCGCTGAGCGCCGCGGCATTTTCTCCGTAAGCCGACTGCGCGTTGTTCGCCGTGACGGTGATGTTCCTCGGGGAGATTGTGAAGCTCACCGGTTCAGACTGTGCGGCTGTGTAGTTGTTCGACCGCGCGGTCACCGCCTTTACCTTGTAGCTGCCCGCATTCTTCGGCGCGCCGCCGAGGATCGTTTCCGAAGCTCCGTTCACTTGATAGTAGACGAACGAGAGTTCACCGTCCCCGGTTTGGCTCACGGTCGGAACGGTTTCCTGCTGTCCGTCGTACTCCTTGCCGGGCTGCGACGTTATGGTGACGGTGCCCGCCGCCTGCTCCACCGTCAGCGCGCCGTTGACGCTCGCCGCGAAGGTGTAGTTTTCTGTGACGTCCGTTTCGCCGCGCATGACGGCATAGCTCGTCACGACGTTGGCGCTCTCGCCCGCATCCGTCTGCATACCCGTGACGACAGCGGTCAGAACGTCGCCGCTTACGAGCACGCCGGCGGTGTAGGTGAAGCCGCCGTCCGTCAGCGCCGTGCCGTCGTATGTTTTGGCGCCGCTGTTCGCCGTGACCGTGATGACCGTCGCTATCGGATCCACCTTGAGCCTGCCGTATTCCGGCGTGATCGTGTAGTTGGCGGATTTGGTGCCGGCGTTCAGCGTGTAGGTAAAGGTGTTGGCGCTTTCGCCCGCGTCGAGCCGGCTGCCCGTCATGGTATACACCGCGCCTTCGCCGGAAGCGAAGCTGTCGCCGCTCACCGTGATCGGAGCCGCGCCGGTGTCCGTCAGCGCCGTGCCGTCGTACGTCTTTTCAAAGGAGGCGGAGGTCAGCGTCACCGGGCGTTTGTTGATGATGAAGTTCCGCGTTATCGTGCCGGAGTAGTTGCCCGCGCCCGTTATCGAGATGGCCGCCGTGCCCGCGTCTGTGTTGGCACTGTAGGCGGCGGTGTAATCCGTACCCGCTGTCAGCACCTTGTCGGCGCCGTTCTCCTGTATCGCCGCGTCGGTCACTGTGACTGTGGGCGTGTGCGCCGCGCCGTCGTAAGTGACGGCGTCAGGCCGAGTCACCGCGATGCCGTCGTTATACTCCGCAATGCCCGACAGGCTGCGCGCCGCGATGGTGAAGTCACCCTTCGTCACCTCGACGGCGTAGTTGCCGTTTTCGGTGCAGCTCGCCGTCAGCACGCCGGAATAGGTGCCCGCGTCATTGACAGACGCGTTTGTCCTGCTGTAGCCGACCGTGCCGAGATCGCCCGCCGCCACAAGGCCCGTCACCGTGCCCGTGAAGGCCGGGTCAGCCTCTCCGAACGTCTTGGAAGCGCCGTTCACCGCGATGGTCACGGCTTTCCTGCCCACCGTCAGCACATAAGTGCTTTCCGCCGTCACGTAATTGTCGTTTTCGGCTTTGACCTTTA
>Ga0183095_10849_pt1 | contig 27170 bp, 32 predicted proteins | sample BioMet4_FD_130346 | JGI IMG/M metagenome (GOLD analysis project Ga0183095, IMG submission 130346) | Microbial communities from bioreactor (seeded with sewage sludge) at LBNL, California, USA - Biofuel metagenome 4 (v2) (version 3) | ecosystem: Engineered > Bioreactor > Anaerobic > Unclassified ...
TCCTTAGTCTCTTGACAATTCTAAGGGTAGCTGTTATTTCAGGTGCTGACAATGGCTCACTTTTTATGCCATTTGGGGTGCTAACTTTTTCGAGACCTTTTGCGATACTTTCATTTTACCGAAAACACCCGACTGGTTATGGCATGATCCGAGTTAAAACCGATCTGAAATTTACAGTATAAAGCTACCGGGGCGGATCACTTTGCTCCGGCTTATCAATGCAAGCGTTCAGGCTCATGCCGGGTAATTCGGCGTGCTCCCGCTTTTTCTGCGCGATACGCTCGGCGAAAATATCAACCAATCTGCCCGCTGTCCAGCACTTTCAGCAGGTTTTCCATGGCCTTTTCATTTTCCTTCAGAATTTCGCCGTCCGCGGATCAATGTGATATTTCTCTCCAGTTCTGCATAATTCATGCCCTTGAGCCGGTCGTTTCGGATATTTATCCCGTTGTCTCCTTTTATTTCGACACCCTTCCATGTTTTTGTCATGAAAGAGGCTCTATCATATGCCTTCCCTCCTCGTCATAAAACTACATTTTTTAGCCGGTGCTTTCTTATATTTTATCTCTGGCGCTGACACAGTGACCTGCCGCAATTGCAGGTACCTGAACGGGGAAAAGCCTCCACCTCACGCCATTGAAGGCGGCACCATGACCGGGGACCTGATGGAAAAGGGCGAGTTGCGCGTTGCCGCCTCCGGCGGATTCCAGAACAGACGGGAACAGGCTCGCGGCGCATTTGTGCAATCAATACAAATATATCAATAAAAAGCAATCAAAACAGAGATTTTCTTTTGAGCGCGGCAGACTTATTGACAATAGCCTCACTTTTGATATAGGATTATGAATGGTAGTAAGTAGCTACCAAAAGGAGCTACTATATTTCGTGGACGACAGGCGGTGAAAAATCAAAAAGGCGAAGTAAACTCTTGCGCGTAGGGGAAAGAATAGATATGATTACGTTATTCAGAATTTGGATTGGGATGAATCGTAATGAAACCTATCATTAGCCTGCTTCAGGAGTTTCGCTTCACGGAATCGGAAGCAAAGGTATACGTCGCGCTTCTTGAAAACGGCGCATCCACCGGATATGAAATCAGCAAGCAGTCCGGCGTTGCGCGTTCCAAGATCTACAACATCCTGAACGCCCTTGTGCAGAGAGGCGTCCTGCTTTGCAGCCAGGAAGAAAAAAGTACACTCTATCGTGCAGTGCCAATCAAGCTTTTGTCCTCTGTAATCCGGAAACAGGTCGGCGGAAGTCTCGACCGATTGCAGCAGGAAGGCGAGATGCTGCTGACGCAGCACGGCGACGACCGGATTTGGCACCTGTACGACTGGGAAAGTGCAAAATGCCGCTGTCTGGAGATGATACACAACGCGCGCGACGAAGTCCTGCTGCAAATCTGGGTCAACGAACTGGACAGTGAACTGGAAAGCTGTATCCGCTCCAAGCAGGAGACGCTGGGAAAGGTGTCGGTCATTCTGTACGACGTAACGGGAAAGTACCAAACGTCGATTCCAAAATTTTACCGGCACGGCTTTGAGCAGGATAAGCTCAGGGAACTGGGCGGACGTTGGGTGACTGTCGCGGTCGACTGGAAAGAGATGATTTATATATCCTTCTCCGACGCGGGAATGAATCAGGCAATTTACAGCAAGAACGCCGACATGGTTCTGTTTGCAAGGGAATATGTATACCATGATGCTTACTGTCTGAGATTGATCGATCGCTTGGGCGAGCAGGCCGTCAAACAATTTGGTCTCAACCTCGAGGGTGTCCGCGACATATTTTCGCTCTAAATCAGAAAAGAGGGTAAATGCTGTGGTTGTAAAAGTCATACTTACTCTTGTTGTCATCGTGAACGGTGCATATCTGATCATGTTCATACGTGATCTGATCGCGCACAAGGGACAGACGATGAAGGAGCCGGGCAATCCGATTGCGATGGCGATTTCTTCATTTATCATCTTCCTGCTTTCAACTTTCGGAATCTCGGATTTTGCGATTTCCTCGTCCCTGTACCCGAAGGTGAAGTGGGTAAGCGCGGAAAAGCTCCCCGGCACCTTGAATACCCAGTGCGTGATCCCAGTCGCGGTCATGGCTCTGTGCTACATTTCCTCCATTCATGTCGGTCTTGTCACGCTGATCGTCGCAATTGCCGGTCAGGTAGTCGGCGCGTATATAAGCCCGCGTTTTGTCGTAAAACTGCCGGCCAACACCATTAAAAAGTTTGTCTCCGTCGGCCTGTTTATCGCGGCCGCGCTGATTCTGGCCAACAAGTTTAATCTGTACCCGTCCGGCGGCACGGAGATCACGCTTACCGGTTCTAAACTCGTTCTGTTCGCTGTGCTCTGCCTGGTCTACGGTGCGCTGAACAATATCGGAATCGGCTCCTATGCCCTGACCATGGCGACGGTCTATGCGCTTGGCCTTGACCCGAGTGTAACATTCCCGATTATGATGGGCGCCTGCACCTTCTCCGTGCCGGTGGGTTCCATGCAGTTCATCAAGCTTGACGGTTACAGCAGGAAGCTCACCCTGTTTTGCGCCACGTTCGGTGTAATTGGCGTTCTGATTGCTGCTTTCGTTGTAAAAAGCATGAATACCTCCGCCCTGCAGTGGGTTGTGGCTGTCGTCATTATTTACAGCGCCATTACCATGCTGCTGAGCACCAAAAGCAAAAAAATTGAAAAATCAAACTGAGGCGAATAAACCATGAAAATTGTTGTTCTGAATGAAAAGGACATGCGCCGCGTATTTACCATGAAAGACGCAGTGCAGGCGGACAAGGACGCCTTGAAGCTCTATTCCGAAGGGAAAAGCAACATCCCGCTGCGCGCCAATCTCGACGTGCCGGAATTCGAGGGGCAGAGCCTTTATATGTACGGCTATGCGGCGCCGGCACACGCACTCGGCGTAAAAATCGTGTCCGTATATCCGAAGAACATTGAAAAGGGTTTGACCAGCGTCCCCGCAACAATGGTCTTGGTCAACAGCGAGACCGGAGAAGTCTGCTCGATTATGGACGGAACCTTCCTTACGCGGATCCGCACGGGCGCCGTTTCCGGCGCGGCCGCCGACGTGCTTGCCCGCAGGGACAGCAAGGTATTTGCTCTGTTCGGAACGGGTGGTCAGGCGGAAACACAACTCGAGGCCATTCTCACCGTCCGCCCGATTGAGCTGGTCAAGGTCTTCGATATCAGCAAAGAGCGCGCGGAATCGTTTGCGAGGCGGATGACGGAGCGCTTTGGCGATAAATTCGGTGTCAAGATCATCGCCGCCGCCACTTCTGCGGAAACGGTCAAAGACGCCGATATTATCACGACCGTTACAACGTCCAAAAAGGCCGTATTCGACGGCAGGCTGGTCAAGAAGGGCGCGCATGTCAACGGTGTCGGCTCTTATACGCCGGAAATGGCGGAGATCGACGAGTACGTCGTCACGCACGCCGACAGGGTTTATGTCGATACGCGCGACGGCGCGGTAAACGAGTCCGGCGACCTGATCCAGCCGATTCGGAAAGGCGTGTTCAGCGCCGACCGGGTGACCGGCGAGCTTGGCGAGGTCATTTCAGGGAAAGTCTCCGGGCGCTGTTCCGAGGATGAGATCACCTATTTTGAGACGACCGGCAGCGCGGTGCTGGACATCGTGACCGCACAGCGCATCTATGAGTGCGCGGTCAGGGAAGGCATTGGCAGCATCATCGAGATGTGAGTGGTTTTCTGAAAGGCCTGACACTGAGTGTCAGGTCTTTCCTTTCCTGATATCCCGTCAAAACACTTACGAGCCGCCGAAGCACGGAGAACCGTTTCTCGCGGCAGGCTCCCGGCCACGTTGTTTTCGTGCTGCGTATTTTGTGAAAGGAGCAAATGTGTCAATGTCCGACATTCGCCAAAGCCGGCTGAGAATCTTTCGGTACTCCGGTGCAATCATCGCGTTTCTGATTGGCTCCGGGTTTGCCAGCGGGCAGGAAGTCAAGCAGTTCTTTACGGCTTACGGCCCCGTGTATGGTACGCTGGGCGGACTAATTACGCTGGCGATTCTTCTGTACGCGACCATCGTCGTTCTGAACGACGGCAGGAAACTAAAGCTTGAAGATACAAATTCGATTTTCCGATATTACTGCGGAAACGTGGTGGGCCGGTTTTTTGAATGGCTGATGCCTCTGTTCCTGCTGGGAATCTATGTCATCATGCTCTCGGGCGCCAGCTCTCTGCTCAGCGAGTATTTCGGCCTCCCGCCTGCGTTCGGGCGCATCCTGATGCTGGTTTTATCGCTCGGCACGGTCCTCCTGGGTCTCGAGCGGCTGACGAATGTGATCGGCAACATCGGCCCGGTCATCATCGCGTTCGTGATCGCCGTGGCGCTCGGCTGCATTTTTGCGCACCCCGCCGGGATTGCGGAAGCCGCTTCGGACTATCAGGCCTATCATATGACGAAAGCAACGGCAGCATGGTGGCTTTCCGGCATTACCTACGGAACTTTTTGCGCGTTCACCTTGATGCCGTTCCTTGCGGGAATCGGCAAGACGCTGAAAAGCGAGCAGGAATGCACAAAAAGCGGTGCGCTGGGAAGCGGCGCTTTCGCGGGTACGGCAATCCTTCTGAGCTGCGGAATGTCGGCATACCTGCCTCAGCTTTTCGACAAGTCGGTGCCAACGGTTCTCATGGCGGATTTTCTGATCCCCGGAGTCGGCGTTGTTTTCTCCGTAATTATGCTGGCCGGAATTTACACGACCGCCGTTCCCATGCTCTGGTCCGTCTGCAACAAGCTGGTAACGGACGACAAAAGCCGAAAATTCCGGATTATGGCCGTTGCTTTCGCGGCCCTCTCCTATTTCGGCGGCAGTCTCCCCTTTGCCACGCTCATCAATATCATCTATCCGTATATGGGATATTTCGGAATTGCGGTGCTGGCCTGCATTGTCCTGAAACGGCTTTCTCTGAGGAGAAAGAGCCGAATATCCTGAGCGCAGATTCTGGTATTCCCGGGGTGCGGCGCTCCCTGTCGGATGGACGGGAACGATAAAAACGGCAAGGCCCGGACTCCTGTCAAAACGGAGTCCGGGTCGGTTTCTGCATCGGCCTTCAAGCGCCCATGGCCGGCATCCACGCCGACGGTCCGATATGTTCAGAAGCTTGGCAAGTCTATCAAAAGAGTAGTTCCTGCTTTTTCGGGGATGCCTTTTTGGCCGAAATTTCCTATAAGCCCCGCCAGGAAAACACCGATTGAGTTTATCGGCACAACAGTTAAGTCATAATCTATCTCATTACTTTATTTCCAGATAGCTGACTGTATTTCCGTGCATTTTAATAATACCGACTAAATTGACCAGCGGAAGCCATACCGTTGCTGTGTTCTCCATCGGATGTATCCCAATACTCCGGAACAAAAGCAAATCCTTGTCAAATATAACCTCAACCTTTTTGTTCTCGTCATTCAATATTCCCAAAGGGGTAACCGCCCCTTTCCTCAAGCCAAGATAATCCAATAGATCTTCCTCCGATGCAAAGCTGAGCGGACGGGAACCAAGCGATAGACATAGTTTCTTAAGATTTGCCGTTTTATCTTTTCGCATGACAATTAAGTAGTAATGCCTCTTTTTTTCGTCCCGAAGAAATAGGTTTTTTGCTATTGCATTTGCATCAGGCAGGCGGAAGGAGTCAATCTCCTCAATTGTCTTTGCGGGAGGATGTTCCACAATTCTATAACTTATATTTAGTTGATTCAGTAAATCTAAAACTTGCTGCTTGTTCATATTTCCACCTCAAACATTGCTTTAAGAAGCAAAGCGCCTTATAATGCAGTTGCATTAAAATCTTTGCGGATTTTCTATGTTGCATGATAGTTCGTCATGGTATTATCATACAGGGGATGGGCAGCTTTGTAAAACGCAGCATTTTACTTGGAAGCATGACAACCCTGCATGTCTCTACTTGGAGGAAACATGGATACCAAAAAGTTTGAAACTCTATTAAGAGTCATAGATTGTGGAAGTATTACAAAAGCCGGGGAAGACCTGGGCTATACGCAGTCGGGTATCAGTCATATGATGAAAGCTATCGAAAGAGAATTAGGCTTTCCTGTTCTCATAAGAAACAGGAACGGGGTAGTTCCCACAGAAGATGGTAAAAAGATCATTCCCGCATTGAGGCAGCTCATCAATTGGAATGAACAATTTGAACAAATCACAGCTTCTATTCAAGGAATTACCATTGGCAAAGTCCGAATAGGGACATTTACCAGCATGTCGGTAAACTGGTTACCACGCATTATAAAAGTGTTTCAATCAGAATATCCGAATATCACAATTGAATTGGTTGAAGGCGGCAGCCGGGCGTTGTCTTCTGAAATAGAAAATGGGTTAATTGATGTAGGGTTTGGCCGCTGCCCAGTAGGTACGGAAGCTGATTGGATACCATTGTTCGAGGATTGCTTAATGGCAGTTCTTCCCCCTGCATGCGATATAAAGGGTTTAAATGCGTTTCCAATACAGCGGTTTAACCGCATCCCGTTTATTGCGCTTCCGGAATATTTTGACTGCGAAGTTCAGCAATTTTTTCAACAAAACAGCATTTTACCTGATGTGAAATTTTCATCGACCGATGATTACACAATTATATCAATGGTTGAACAAGGCATAGGTTGCAGCATACTTCCTCAGATGGTTCTTCGGGGATACAAGCATTGCAATGTTCAGACTCTGGCATTGGAACCATATTGCAGACGTCAGCTTGGCATTGTACTGCCTTCTCTCAAAGATGCGTCTCCTGCAACGAAAAAATTTGTTCAGTGTGCAAAAACAATCATCAATCAAAACTTGGATTAAAATGAAACTTTGTATTGAACTTAAATGGAGGGAAGCCCAAAAGGCAAACAGAGTCTGTCATAATCCCTTCAGTTCAAATTTTGCAGTCAAACCGGCCTGTAATTCAGTTCGCTGTTCCCTATCCGGGAAATACGGTACGGATTAGAACCATATAACATACGGTGCCTGCAAATATGCTGACGAGCGTATTCTTTCGCCATAGCTGCATAATCACAACAAGAAAAACCGAAATAATCTCTGCGGCTCCATAGGGATATGACGTAAACTGTGTGTTTCTGAGGCAATAAACGACCAGGATTACCATTATCGAAGCGGGGAGAACCGTACCGAGATACGTTACCACTTTCGGTGGTTGTCTCTTCGTAAATAAAAGGTAAGGGAGGCCGCGCGTTGCCCAGGTTATGATTGCTACAACGCCAATCGTTGCGGCGGTTATCAGGTTTTCACTCATCGCTGCCCTCCAAAACTCCCATGTGGATATGATCTTTCAGGATAATTAATGAAATCATACTTACTGACAGCGCCGGCAGTATAAAATTATCCGGTCCTATTAAAAAGTAAAACAGGATTGCGCTTGCAAAACCTGTAATGGCCGGAATATGAGAATCGTACTCTCTCCACTGATTCACAACGACAACCACAAAAAACGCCGTCGCGGAGAAATCAATGCCCGTCATGTCGACAGGCAGCACATTCCCGATTATCGCACCGCACGAGCAGCTCGCGATCCAGAGAATGTGGCAAAGAAATAAGATGTCAAATTCAACCTTCTGCTTGTCCAAATCAGGCGGACATTTCAAAGAACACAAGACAGAGTATGTTTCATCCGTCATTGTTAAAGCCATATATGGATACTTCCAAAAGGACTTACGTTGTTTCCCAATGCTGCGGAATTCATCGATAAAGCTGATGCCGTAAAAAATGTGCCTTGCGTTTATGAAAAGTGTCATAATCGCAACCATGTATAATGGGGCACCGGAGGTTAAAAAGGATACCATTACGATCTGCATGGAACCTGCATAGATCAGCGAACCGGATAAAAATGCCCATATAGGCGAATAGCCTGCTTTATTTAACAGGATGCCGCTTGCCAAGCCGACAAACAGGTAGGATAAGACCAATGGGACGATTTGTTTAATGGCGTATGTGAATGATTTCATTTCAGAGTATTCTCTTTCATCATCTTTTTTTCTGTTTCTAAAAGTATGATAGCGCTCATAAATTCGCCGTACGATATCGCCGGTTTTCTCTGCGGTAAACCATTTGGCCACTCTCGTTTCTCCCGATTATCCCGCCGAATATTCGCCGATCAGTCGATGCGTCCATTGCAGCATCAGGTTCGAATCCCGTTCCAGCTCAGTTTGCGCGCCGCCTGCGTTCTTTATCTGCTCACCGTACAGTAAAATCGACAAGTCCATTCCGGTCAAAACATCTTTCAGCGCCGAACGACTTCCGACATAACTTCCGGTTTCTGCATAATGTTTTGCCTGAAGGACAAAAAAAGCGGATTTATACAGGCCCTTGAGTGTTTCCATACCGCCGCCGTGCAGATAATTGTGGCTGCACATGTGGTATAGATTACAGGCCCCCATCCACACCGCGGCGCGCGCATCCGCATTGGTCGGCGCCGCGATGATGTCGTCCAGTCTGCCGTAATACGAAATGGTATCGTGATAAAACTGGAACAAATCCGCTCTGCACCAGCCCGCCAGCTCTTCTTTTCCCGATACGAAGCCGCATATCCGTGACCTGTCGGGAAACGGACCAATCGCCTGCTTATACCGATTCAAATCGGCAAGCGATACCGTGTCCAAAATCAAAACAACGTCAATATCGCTGCTTTCTTCTGCCTCGCCTCTTCCATAACTGCCCTGCAGGCCGATCAAGAGGACTCTGCCGCCGAATATACTCTTAACAGCGTCCTGATAGTGTTTCATCCACTGGTTGATGTCGATCATGTGTTTCTCCTTGCTTAACCTGTGAACCATCCAACAGGCAGTCCGGCAAAAAGCCGGACTGCCTGTCTCATTCGTCCTTAATTAAAGAATGATCTATGCTTACAGTCTATCGGCTTCTCCGTTCATGATTTGCGGCAGATACTGCCGGATCATTTGGGCGGGCCAGTTCCACCACCCGATCCGCTGTAACTTTTGAGTGGTTTCTTCGTCGAAGCGCTTTTTGATCTCTTTTGCGGGAACGCCGCCAACAACCGTATACGGAGAAACATCCCTTGTCACGACCGCTCTCGCTCCAATGATCGCGCCGTCGCCGATATGGACGCCGGACAGGATCACCGCTTCATAGCCGATCCAGACGTCGCTGCCGACAACAATATTGCCTTTGTTGTCCCAGGCGGACGCAACATCCTTTTTATCCAGGCCCCATTCTTCGAAGAAAATGGGGAACGGGTAGGTTGAGAGCGATTTCTGCGTGTGATTGGCGCTGGTGAAAAGGAACTTCGCGCCGCAGGCGATGGAACAGAATCTGCCGATGATCAGCCGGTCGTGATTGACAGGATAGTGATACAATACGTTGTTCTTTTCAAAAAGCCTCGGATCGGAGACGAAATCGTTGTACATCGTATAGTCGCCGACGGCGATATTGGGGTCCGTGATTACGTTTTTCAGATATACGGTTTCGAAATCTCCGATCCGCGGATATATTTTATCAGCCGGAATAGTCATAATAACCTCCACAGTTTATTTTTATTCAGCTATTCCGGCAGCTGCAATGCACCTTTTCACTTTCTCACCAGCCTTAAGTTATAAAAAAAATCTCAGCAACAAATTACGATTGTATTTCTCTGAGATGCTGCAAATGAATACCGATGTGACCTATCCCCAGAATGATGACGGAGCCTATCAGCCATATCACTTTCCCGTAAAGTCCGAGCAAAAAGAAGGCTGCAACCGGCAATGTCGCGCCTGCAACGGGGACGCCGCAAAAGCTGCTGTAAAAGTCCTTCATTGTCTTTTCGCTTTTAAAATAGCGTATCCACCAGCATTCATACAGAATCATGAGTATGACCGCCGCGATCAGCCAGAGACTCCAGGCAGACCAAGGCCGAATATTGAAGTCAGAAAAGACAAAAGCCGTGCAGGTGACGCAAACCTGTCCTACTCTTTCAAAAACAAGCAGCGCTTTACTTTCATTCTGACAGTCGTATTCTTTGGGCTGATGCTTTGCCCATATCAGGTTTGGAACTGTCAGCATCAGCAGAAAAATAAATCCGATGTAAGAAAATCCGAAATGACCCACATGTGTCCCTCCAGCGAATTTTCATTTGCCTTATCTTGTCGGCTTCTTTTTTGCCTTTATCAATTCAAAAACATCGCCGAGGTCATTCCTCTCAATTACCCGGTAATGAATCCAGCCGCCTTGTTCGCCGCAGGGATAGCGGTCCTGCCAAAGCCGGTTTGCCTTTTCCGACAGGGCCGGCAGCATTTCCCGGACGGCGGGAACACAGGAGTCTCCGAGCTGCAGCGTTACGGTAAATGCGCCTGATTCAAAGAAAGCATAGCACAGATGGCTGGATTTGTGACTGTATTTGTATCCCCAGCCGTAGCTGCTGCCAAAAGGGAACTTCAGCTCTTTCTTCAGATCGTAGTGATCATTCAGGAATTTCTCAAATAGAAGCAAAAAGTCATAACTTTCCGCGCCGAGGTACTCCTTAATTAGGCCGTCGTCAGGAGGGGCGCTTTTATCAAGCAGGCGTTCATACATCAGCTTTCACCACCATTTAATCATCCGTCCTCATTTTACTTTCAGCGTCCGAAGATACGCCTTTGACTCATCGCTGATCCGGTAGCTCTCAATCGCTTTCTGAATGGCTTTGTTATGCGTCCATTTCTCTAAGCGCTGATTTTGAATATACGGCAGGGACGCGTCGTACTGCTTGGCCAGCGCCGTTGCGAAATACCAGGCGATCATCATATTGACGTAATACTCATCCGAGCGGATATCCGCCGTAAGCTCAAGCATCTCCGGCACGAAATGCTCGTCGAGATAGAAGCTCATCAGCATTCCGATCCCGAAGCGCACCGTGTAGGTCCGGTCGGATTTCAGCCAGACTTTTATCTTTTCATAGAGGTCCGGCAGGTGCTTTTTGAAAACCTTCGGCGAAATCATGTCACAGGTTGCCCAGTTGTCGATAAACGGCAGAAACGCATCAACGGCGGCAACCGCGGCGTCATAGTCCTTGATCGTCTCGATCAGAAAGCCGTGCAGGTTGTTTTCCTCATAATACCTGTGCGGCAGGATTTTAAGAAACTCCATGGCCTCCGGCGTTTTTGCATATTCCTTCGCGAGCTTCCGCAGGTCCGGCGTGCGGATGCCGATCACGGTTTCCGGGTCCACCGTCGGCATGAGCTTGGACGAAAACTCTTTGTATTTCAGGTCCCGCAACTCGAATAACCGGCGCCGGATGTCTTCCTCAATACCGCTCATATTGATATAACCCCCCAGACGGAAAGATCGTAATTCCTTATCATTTTTGCATTTTGGATTTATATTCCTTGCCCTTCCAATACCACCATTTCAATTTTTCCGGCGCACGCGTTTCATTTTCCGCATAGTAAACAGCCAGCCTGAAAACATAGAGCAGGCATTTATCCTCCTGACAGCCTTTATATAGGCTGCTTTTCAGATACATCCCTTCCGGGCTTTGACCGGCCAGCGAGGCGACGCAGTCATAGCCAATGTTCAATAAATCCTGTTCAATGCTCTTACCGATACCCGGGATTTGTCTTAAATCGCTCATCATTCCGTCTCCTTTTATAGACATATCTGACTTCGCTCAGCGCCTTGCCTCCGATAACGGACTGCATGCTGTCTCCGTTGAACCGAAACCCATTTTTTTCATAGAATCTGCGCGCGGAGCGGTTCTCTTCCAGCACCCACAGATAAAGGCTTCCGTATCCCATGGCAAACAGCGCATCCATGGAGGCCCGCAGCAGCTTTGTTCCGATGCCCTGATGAAAATACTCCGGGAGCAGATAAATGGATATGATTTCGCCCCAGCCGCCGTATTTTTCATCTCTTGCCGGCGCGTAAGTCGACGACCCGATAATCCGTTTCCCGTCGCTGACAACCCATAAATTTGAAAGTTCTTTGCTCAGTTTTTCCGACCATCGGTTTTGGGGGATATTGTCCAGATGATCCTGCGGGACAATGCCGCGGTATGCCGATTTCCAGCTTTGGGCATAAACGCGGCTGACATCGTCAATATTGTCCGTTTCTGAAAATCTCCGGATTTCCATGCTGCTCCACCCATCAAATTCTGTATTTGATTTTTATTATACATGAATTGCAGCCGGATAGCTAGCTTATCGCTTGATTCTGAACCTTCTTCGTTCCTCTCAGGCAGGGAAACGGCCGGACTCCGGTTCTGAGGAAACGGGCGCCCGGAGTCCGGCTGTTATTTTCTCCGCGGGACGATCGCAATGAAATTCAAGTATTTCCCTGCTCCGGCTTCCCTGGATTTCCGATCATTGACGGCATATTCGTTATCGCTTTCCAGCCAGTCGTTTCGGCATTCCTTGTTGCCTTCCATTTCGTGCACAGAGAAGATCTCTGCACCCTCGCTTTTCCCACAATATCCGTCCAGCAGTCGGTTCGAGGATATCCTCCCTCTGTTCGGGCGTCCATGACAGGAGCAGTTCCTCCGGAAGATGATCGTGGCAGTCCTTCTTCGCCACGAAGTCCCATATGAACATGGGGAATCACCTTCTTCAATAAAGTAAGGCGCCTGCTTTTTATTAAGTGATATTTTATGCTGAATCTTCTAATTGCGGGTTCCACTAAACACACCGCACATAACGGTAATATCGCCTTTAATTACCTGCCTGGCTTCTGATGCAGTCCCCACATTCCCATTGGAAACCAGCTTGGAAGCAAAATCATCCTGGCTCATGCCGGAAAGCTTGTAATCCGCGCTGCTGATTGTGCCATCCTTATCGAAATCAAGTTCATAGTTGACGCTGGGAACGGTGGTATTATCTTTGGCTTGATTGCTGATGCAATATCCTCCGACCGCACTGGAATTGTTGTTTTGCACTTTGGCACCCTGCGAATGGTCAGAAGCGGGAGCTTTTGTATCGTTACTGGTATCTGTGACTTTAGTTGAACTGTTTACGGTATTGGCGGAAGTTTTTGTGCCGTTGGAATCCGGAACGGATGTTTTCTTGCTGCTGACATCAGCAGATTTGTTATCGGGGATTTTTACATCATTGGCGTTCTTAACATTATTGGAAACAGGCACTGCCGTATCATCGTTACTCACAGTGTCGCAGGATGTTTTGACCTCCGTTTTTTCGGATACGGAATTTTCTGTTGGCTCAACGCTCAAACCAGCCGGCTTCTGGCCTTGGCTGCTGCACCCGGCGAATAAACCTAAAGCTAAGATGCCGGACAGAAAAATGATACTGATTCTTTTCATATTGCTTTCTCCTTTTGTATTCAAGGTTTGACCCTGTCAGTCATTTACAGTGGTTATGCTTTTTAGCTGCCGCTCCCATATTGTACAGATCGTGATCGGATTGCCGACGTAACTGACTTTCACCTGATCGCCAACGGAATAGCTCTTCGCCTCGCCGTCCGGCAAATATACTCTGAGAGTGGAAAACGCGCCGTCGCCCACTGAAATGGAAACAAGATTGGCGTTTTCATCGACGGCATTCACCGTACCGGTCGCCGTATGAGTATCTTCTGCACCAGCCGGATTTGCTTTAGTATCGACGTTGTCGGCAATTACCGATGTCAGCGCTGCCGCATAATCTTTCTGCGACAGATTATAAGAAGTCATACAGTATGCGATTCCGTTGTTCAGAAACTCCGTATGGTAGCAGGTGCCTCCATTCTCTCCGGCGTACTGAAAGATCGTGACGGCGAAGCCGCCCAACTCCGACTGTTTCAGCTGAGCGGTACTTTCATCCGTCCCGACCATCAGGCCCGGATAATAGGCCGTCTTGCTGAGCGTGATCTCAATACGCTGGGAATCAGCGTCGTTGGCAAATACAAAAGTATGCCTGTCGTAATAGGTCCCCCTGCCGCTGCTTTTGAAAATGCCATTTCTTTTTGCCGGATTCTGCGGCTGTAATTTCAACGCGGGGACTGCCTTGTTTATGCTGAACGAAACGCCGTAGTAGTTCAGGAATTCGTCATCCGTCATTGCGATAAAATCATTCACATTCAACGAGATGCCGGAGTTTTGAAAAGATGGTTCTTGTTTCAACTGGTTGATATAGAGCAAAGTGTTGTTGGGTGTTGTCGGCTGGCTGCTGTGATTCCCCGGCGTTATGGGGGGGGGCGGCGTCTGTTTAAATGTGGGCAATGTAAAGATACAAAGAATCACCAGGCAAAGGCACGCCGCCACGGACAGCCATCTTACCCAGGTCTGTTTCGGCGCATGAACAACTTCGTTTTCACACCTTGTAATGAGGCCGCTGTCAATCTCTCCGATGGCTTCAAAAAGCTCCATATTGTTCATGCCATGTATCCCTCCTTTTGCAGGAAAAATCGAAGCTTTTTCCGGGTACGAGATAGGATCACCAAGACATTGCTTTCTTTCAGGCGGTAGCGCGCTGCAATTTCCCCAATGGGCTGCACAAAAAAGTACCGGCGGATAAACATGTTGCATTCGCGTTCCGGAAGCGTATGGAGGAAGCGGCTGATTTGCTCGCCAAGCTCTTTTCTCTGGTATTCAGCTTCCACGTTGTCGGGTGCTGGCAGGCACTCGTCCAATTCATCGATCGCAACCGTCACCTCGTTGCCGCTGCGTTTTTCAGCCGCTCTCGCCTTCAGCTTGTTAATGGACAGATTTCGGGTGATCTTTGCGAAGAAAGCGGACAGACGGTTGGGACGCTGGGGAGGAATCGCGTTCCACGCATTCAGCCAGGTGCTGTTCACACATTCTTCCGAATCCTGCAAATTCGACAGAATGTGATTGGCAATGGACAAACAATACGAACCGTACTTTGATCCAGACTCCCGGATCGCCTGTTCGCTCCGACGCCAATAAAGCTCAATAATTTCGTTGTCCTCCATTCGTTCCCCCCCTTGCAGATGAAAGGCCCTTCATCCGTATAGACAGCAAATATCTGATGACCTAACAGGTTTTTCAAAATAAATAGAAAGCCATATGGCCAGTTTCCACTGCAACAACCTGCCTTGTTCCTTGACAAGCCGTCCTTTATCACATTCCGACCACCGACCAGATGATACTTGCATATAGACGGTGAACAAGTTCTGATCACTATTATTCTTGACGCAAAAAACAGAAAAAAGATTCAGGTAGGTTTACAGTCCCCATAAATATGTTATAATATTTTATCGAAATAATATTACATATTTTCGGGAGCGTATCATGAAGACTTCCATTCCAAGCATCGGAGAAAGGATGAAGAAAATACGTACCGGCCGGAACCTCACGCTGGATGACGTGGCGAAGATCACTGACATCAGCAAACCGATGCTGGGGCAAATTGAGCGAGGGCAGTCGTCTCCGACTGTCAATACGCTCTGGAAAATCGCGACAGGGCTGAAGGTTCCTTTCTCTTCGCTTTTACCCGACCAGCAGGCGGAATATGCCGTAGCAACTATGCAGGCAAAAGACGTTGTCATTGAGGATAACGGCCGTATGAGGGCGTATCCGCTGTTCGCCTACGATCCTGTAAGGAATGTGGAAACATTCTACATTGAGTTTGATCCAGGCTGCGATCACCGCTCCGAGAAGCATCCGGACGGTGTCGAGGAATACATTTTGGTTCTGCAAGGCAAGATGGAGCTTGACTTGAACGGAAAAACTGTCGCGGTAGAGGAAAAGCAGGCGCTTCGCTTTCAGGCGGATACGCCGCATGTATACAGCAATCCCTTTGAAGAAATTTGCACGGTCTACAATATGATTTTTTATCCAAATCGCTAAGGAGGATGCTGTAATGTATGAACTGGTAAAGGTCGGAAGCAATAGCTATTATATCAACTGCCCCGCGAAAATCGGGCTTTATGCGGATCAGGACGGTGAGGTTTATCTGGTGGACAGCGGAAGCGACAAGGATGCGGGAAGAAAAGTCCGTCAGATTCTGGAGAAGAACGACTGGCATCTGAAGGCGATACTGAACACCCATTCCAACGCCGACCATATTGGGGGAAACAAATATTTGCAGAGTCAGACAGGCTGCAAAATCTACGCGCCGGGGATCGACTGCGACTTTACGCGCCACCCTCTGCTGGAACCGTCCTTTCTGTATGGCGGCTATCCGCCCAAGGATTTGCGGCACAAATTTCTGATGGCCCAGGAGAGCGACGCGGAATATCTGAATGCGGAGGTGCTGCCGCGCGGTATGGCCATTCTTCCCCTGCCGGGGCATTTTTTCGACATGGTCGGTTATCGGGATGCAGACGATGTTGTCTATCTGGCGGACTGCCTATCCAGCAAAGAAACGCTGGAAAAATATCAGATCAATTTTATTTATGATGTGGAGGCTTATCTCAATACGCTGGAAATGGTAAAGACGCTGGAAGCCGCCATGTTTGTTCCTGCCCACGCGGGAGCGACAAACAACATCGCACCGCTTGCCCAGCTTAACATCGACAAGGTGCAGGAGATTGCGGAAAAGATACTGCTGCTCTGCGGGGAGCCGCTTTGTTTCGAACATATCCTGCAAAAGCTGTTCAACGAATATGGCCTCACGATGAATTTTGAGCAGTATGTCCTCGTTGGCAGTACGGTTCGTTCTTATCTCGCGTGGCTGAAGGATACGGAAAAAATGAATGTCGATTTTGAAAGCGGCCTGCCGCTGTGGTCACGCATTTAAGAAGACAATTTTGCATTGAAGGAGGTCATTTGATGTCCGGTTATGCTTACGGCTATTGCGGGATGCCGTGTGCCTTGTGTACCCGCTATAGAACGGAAGGAAAAAGTAAATGCCCCGGTTGTTCTCACGACGGATACTATACGGAACCCTGCAAGGTCCATCATTGCTGCAAAGGAAAAGGGATTGCGCATTGCGGAATGTGCACCGAGTTTCCCTGTACGCGATTGGGCAAGATGGGCGACTTCAGCGACCTGAATACCAACCGCGTTAAGGAAAGGACCTGTTCAATCATCGCCGCATCCGGCTTTGAGTCCTGGTATCGGGAATACGAAGAACGTGCCGACTTACTTACAACGGCGTTGGAGCACTATAACAACGGACGGATGAAAAGATACTTATGTGAATTGTTTATTCAGCAGGAGATAGGAACCCTGCGTGATATAATGCGCCGGGCCGAAGCACTGTCCGGGAGCTCAAAAGAAATCGGGAAAGCGTTTCAGGAGATCGTTAAGTCAGTTCTCACAGAACGGACATAACATCACCCGTCAAATATCAATTAATTGGGCGCTCTGGCTTCCCGGTTCGTTAAGCCAGCCTGCTTTTTCATCACAATATTCCAATCACAGGCCAGGTAAACGGCGGCGCCGCTCACTCGAATTGTCCGTGTTTTCCGCAATCAAAATATGCCCGCCGCATATGCGGCCGTTCCAAAGAGGCAGGCCAGAACAAGAACCACACGCAGGACCGCGAGAATACGTTTCGTTTTCCCGGATTATTCATCTTTGGAATCACTCTGAAAAGGGAAAGGGACCGCTGAAGCTTACTGCTCCGCGATCCTTTTTCTTTTCTGTTGTTATGGGGTTACGGGCGCGATGTGCCAGTGGCTCCAAAGACTGCCCCGTATCGTTACCGGGTCGGTGAGGTTCATGCTGAGCATTCCATGTGCAGTATAAGAACACGGCCACGCTTTCTGCAGAGCTCTGCGATGCGCGAGACCATTACCGGCCTGGGAAGCTGGAACGGAGCTTTGCAAAAGCCGATCTGCTGCTTCTGGATGAGCTCGGTTATTTGAGCTTCAACCGGCACCGGTCTGTCCGTTTACAGAAAAGCCCCCGATGCAGGTTATCACGAATAGGCAAAACGGCCGCACAGAGAACCTGTTCGGCCGGCAATGCAGGCAAACAGCCTGCCGTTATTTAATTCCGCCAAAAACTCACGCCTTTTACTGCATGAATGCGCTGCATCAAGATTAAAATGAAAAACCGCTGATGGACTTCCCCAAATATTCATGTCATACTTAGTGCTGTTAATGGTACATAATTCACCCTGTTTTACTCAGAATATTGTTAAGCTTAACCTTGTGAGGACATTGTTCTTTCCGTTACAGAATTATGATAAAACAGAATACAAACATAAAGAGAGTGGTTACTATGGGGAAGGCAAAATCAAATCGCCTAATCAATGAAACATCGCCATATCTGCTCCTGCATGCACACAATCCCGTTGATTGGTATCCGTGGGGAGATGAGGCTTTTGAAAAATCAAAGCGGGAGAACAAACCCATTTTTCTGTCCATCGGTTATTCCACCTGTCACTGGTGCCATGTTATGGAGAGGGAAAGCTTTGAGGATGAGACGGTCGCCGAATTCCTCAATGAGCATTTCGTCTCCATTAAAGTCGACAGAGAAGCGCGACCGGATATCGACAATATTTATATGCGTGTCTGTCAGGCCTATACCGGAGGCGGCGGATGGCCCACAAGCATTTTTATGACCTGTGAGCAAAGGCCTTTTTTTGCAGGGACCTATTTCCCCAAGGCATATTTTCTGAATCTTCTTGGCGTAATTTATGAAAAATGGATCACCGATAAGCCGTCCCTGTTGAGTTTATGCGACGAAATAACAGCTGCGCTCAGCACCCCGGAGCAGTTTGAACTGACGAACCATTCAGCGCCGATCCAAGCGGCCGTATCGGAATTCAGGCAAACCTTTGACAGTGAATTTGGGGGCTTTGGGCAGGCTCCGAAATTTCCGGTTCCCAATGCTCTCATGCTGCTGCTAAAAACCGCGCCGGACATGGCCGAGAAAACCCTGCGCCAAATGTATAAGGGCGGCATATTCGATCATGTAGGCTATGGTTTTTCCAGATATTCCACAGATCGTTACTGGCTTGTACCCCACTTTGAAAAAATGCTGTATGATAATGCGCAGCTCGTTTCTGCCTATCTGATGGCTTATGAGATCTCCGGAACAAATCTTTTCCGCACCGTGGCGGAAAAGACGCTGGAATATATCGGCCGCGAGCTTGGAAGTCCGGACGGCGGCTTTTTTTCCGCGCAGGACGCCGACAGTGACGGCGTCGAGGGAAAATACTATGTTTTTTCTCCGGATGAACTGATAGGGATCCTTGGCGAAACGGACGGACCCCGCTTCAATTCATATTTTGGAATAACTGAAAATGGGAACTTTAAAGGAAAGAATATTCCGAATTTAATCAGTCACGATCAACTTGACCCTCAAATTGATGTGCTTTTGCCCAAGGTATACGCCTACCGTAAATCTCGGACAACGCTTCGCATGGACAATAAAATTTTAACCGCATGGAACGCACTGACGACCGCTGCATACGCGAATGCGTACAGAATACTCGGAATAAATGAATACCTTGGCACAGCGTTGAAAACGGTCGATTTCATCGAGCGCGAGCTGACGGACGGGGATACTGTTTTCACCGGCATTGCCGGCGGAACGCGCGGGAACACCGGCTTTTTGGACGATTATGCTTTCTATATTTACGCGCTCCTTTGTTTGTATCAAGCCACGCAGGACCAAAAATTTCAAAACAGGGCCAATATTCTGATAAATAAAACAATTTCCGAATATTTTGACGATAAAAACGGAGGCTTCTTCTTTTCGGGAAAAAGCAGCGAAAAGCTGATATTCAATCCTAAAGAAACCTATGACGGGGCCATCCCCTCGGGCAATTCCGTGATGGTTTACAATCTCTCCAGGTTGGCTGCGCTGACACAATCGGACACGCTTGATTCCGTTTTAACAAAACAGGCGGCGTTCATGAACGCCGCGGCTTCCGAGCATCCCGCGGGCAATGGCTTTTATCTTTATGCCATGCTCCCGACAAAGAATATCGTCTGTGTTTTGCGCGAGCCGGCTGATCTCACGAAAATTAAAATCAAATCCGACTGGATTTTCAAAGTGACGAATGCCCCCGAATACCCCATGGTTCACGGCAAGACCACCTTTTACGTATGCAGCGAAGGAACATGTTTGCCGCCGTCAAACGTACTTCCAGAATAAAGAAAGGCAACGGTTCACCTAAAATTTCAGATGACTAAAATCATGTTAGTGGGTATCATCATGACGGTGTCTTTCCGGCACGTATTCATAAGATGCGTGTTTGCTGTGCAGGTCGAACACAGGTTTCCCGTAATTCCAAAGGCGCACATGAATCACGGCATTGCTGCTTTCCCGTATCGTACCAAACATTTTGCCGTGTATGGGAGAGCGCAGCGTATGGCCGCTGTGTGATGGCTCCATATCCATCTCCAGCAGCAATTTGCCTTGAGAAAGACAGATATGCTCTGCACTCACCGTGTGGATGCGCACGCCGCTGTAGGTGGCAAGACGGTATTCACTGCCATGATACACAATCGCACAAATGCAGCCGGTGAAGCTCCTGCCGCAAAACGGGATGTGCGCGATCGACACCATGATATCACACGGTTCCGGGAAGTCGTTGCACTGAAGCCACAGGTAGGAGTGCGGAAAAGACGTGCCGCTGTCCTTTTCAATGTATCCGGTGCCGCCGTCAAAACTGTGCCGTTCCCCGTCGATTGACAGACTGCCGCTGAGCGTATGCGCCATGCTGACGACTCCGTGGCGGCACTCCATGGGAAAGAAGCGGAACGGCCCCATGATATCAGAGCGCAGCGGCGTAAACCTGCCGTATATGATGTCTCCGCTGACGCCCGGCAGATCGATTTTGCAGGAATGGCGCGAGAAACGGCAGCTGCCTGCACGGATCTCGCCGTCATCAGCTGACAGCTCCGGTACGTCGAACTGTCGGGAACCGGCTGCGGAGATCATCTGCACGAACGCACCGCTTTCCGCTCTTCCGGGAATAAAGGCGATCGTATCGTCACCCTTCTGGTGCTTAAAGTACCAACCTTCGAAGCCTTTATTCCACATGGCTATCCCTCTTGGCAGGGTTATCAATGAGCCGGCCATGCTCGTCGAAGCGCGAACCGTGGCAGGGGCAGTCCCAGCTATGCTCCGCCGCATTCCACTTGAGCGCGCACCCCAGATGAGAGCAGCGTTTGGTGACAGGCGTCATGAAGTCCAGAAAAGTCGTGCCTATATTTTGGAAAAGCCGGCCTGTGAGCATATTCCTGTCCGGGGCAAAGGCCGGGGCAAACGGGTTCGCCCGTCCCATCACCAGATCCGTCAGGATCTCTGACGCCGCCAGGGAGGTGGTCATGCCCCAGAGATTGAAGCCGGAAGCCGTGTAAACATCCGGCAGGCCCGCGCTGTACGGCCCAATATATGGGACACCATCCAGGCTGACGCAGTCCTGGTTCGCCCAAGCGTATTTCTCTCTTGCCTCCGGGAAATACCGTCTGGCAAAGGCTCTGGGAACAGCGAATCCGCCGCCCTTCGCACCGGTGCGATGGTCGCCCCCGCCCACAAGCAGAAGGCCGTTATAATTTCGAAGATAAATGCCGTTTTCCGCGGCGTCCACGACGGTGCAGCCAAGATCCGGCGCATTCTCCAGCGCCGTGACAAAAGAGCGCTGCTGATAGAGCTTCATGAAATACATCCCGTGACGGTTCACAAAGGGATAATGTGTTGCGATAATGACCTTTTTTGCGCGGATGCGCCCGTGCTCCGTGATGGCGGTGGTACCGTCCAGCTTCCGCACAAAGGTATTTTCGTATAGATTGAGTCCTTTTGCCGCACTGTACAGAAACTTCAGCGGATGAAACTGTGCCATGCCGGGATAGCGCACCGCCCCGGCAACGGGAAACGGGAGCGGCGTGCAGGCAGTAAACTCCGCGTCGAAGCCCAAAGACCTGACTGCCTCCGCCTCACGCTCCATACGCGTCCGGTCATGCAGTGAATACATGACGGAGGGCTTATCCTCAAAATCGCAGGAGATACGTTCCGAAAGCTTGCGGAACCGCTCCACAGCCCCAAGGTTGGCTTTGAGATAACGCTCGGCCTTCCCTTTTCCGAACTTTTTTATCATATCCTGATATAGCGTGTCATGCTGCGCCGTGAGTACGGCGGTGGTACCTTTTGTAATGCCGCTGCCGATCTTTTTTCCTTCGACAAGGATGTAATCGGCGCCCGCTTCCCGCAGCTGCAGCGCGCACAGAATTCCCACCATGCCGCCGCCGATGATAAGCACATTTGTCTCTTGCTCCCCGTCAAGTGTCGGGAAATTGGGCGGGGTCACATTTTTATCCCATAAAAAATCCATATTCCTGCCTCCATCGTAAACATTATTGACCATTTTAAACGAAATAATGACAGGAGGTCTGAATATGGGGAATTTTAATAACGTTTCTTATCATTGTTGCCGTCGCAATTTCTGCTTCGCTTTTTCTCAGCGTGTACCGATATATGCGCTGTGATGATCGGGACATAAAAGGATGCGGTCGGAAGAACCGCGGACGGCAAAACCACGGCTTTGAACTTTCTGCGCAGAAGCACCGCTTCCCTGTGAAGGTGGCGCCGTCCTCAGAGGGCGCTCTCCGATGCGTCAGAAAAAATCGACGTTCTCGCCGATCACGCGCGCAAATTCCGTCAGGCCGCGCTCATCCTCCGCGCTGAATCGCCCAAACAGCGGGCTGTCGATATCCAGCACGGCCGCCACCTCGCCGTTCCAGAGAATGGGTACCACAATCTCCGAGTTGGACGCGCTGTCGCAGGCGATGTGCCCCGGAAACTGATGGACGTCCGCGACGCGCTGCACGCGGTTTTCCTTTGCCGCCGTGCCGCACACACCGTATCCGGGCTCGATGCGGATGCAGCCGGGCCGACCCTGAAACGGCCCGAGCAAAAGCTCTCCGCCGCGCAGAAAGTAAAATCCCGCCCAGTTGATATCCGGCAGTGTCTCCCACAGCAGGGCAGACGCGTTGGCAAAAAGCGGCACATAGAACGGCTCCTCCTCGCAGAAGCCGCGCAGCTGCCGGATCAGCAGGCTGTAATCTGTCATTGAAAATCCTCCTCCGGGTTCCCCGCGTCGGGCGGGCAAACTGATGCCTCATTGTATCAGTTTCAGGCGGAAAAAGCAACGCACATCTGCCAAGTCTGCGGCTGTTTCCCAAAAGGGAGAACTGGAGCTGCCTTGAGAAACGAGACGCGGCCGCCGGACGCTCTCTGCGGTAACCTGCCGGAAAATTCTGCGGCGCCATGCGTCGGGCGCGCTGTCGGTGCGGAAAATATTTTTTTGCTTAAAAAAGGGTGCTGCAACGATGTTGCAGCACCCTTTTCACCATGATCCTCCGGTCGGTGGGAGAACCACGTTCTTCACTTACAGGATTTTTGCCAGGAAACTCCGGAGGCGTTCGCTCTGTGGGTGGTCGAAGATGTCCGACGGCGTGCCCTGCTCGACGATCTTGCCCTCGTCCATGAAGACAACATGGTTCGCAACCTCGCGGGCGAATCCCATCTCATGGGTAACGCAGGCCATCGTCATGCCGTCGCGCGCGAGGGCTTTCATGACCTCGAGCACCTCGCCGACCATCTCGGGGTCAAGCGCGGAGGTCGGCTCGTCGAACAGCATGACCTCGGGCTCCATACACAGCGCGCGGATGATCGCGATACGCTGCTGCTGGCCGCCGGAGAGCTGGTGCGGGTACGCGCCCGCGCGGTCGGCCAGTCCCACGCGCTCGAGGAGCGCCATGGCCTTCTCCTCGGCCTCGGCCCTGCTCTTGCCGAGGAGCTTCATCGGCGCAAGCGTCATGTTGCGCAGGACCGTCATGTGCGGGAAGAGGTTAAAATGCTGGAACACCATGCCCATGTGCTGGCGGTATCTGTTGATGTCCGCTTTCGGGTCGGTGATGTCCGCGCCGTCCACAAGGATCGTGCCGCCGGTCGGCTTTTCCAGCAGGTTCAGGCAGCGCAGGAAGGTGGACTTGCCGGAGCCGGACGGGCCGATGATGACCATGACCTCGCCGCGCGCGATGGAGACGTCCACGCCGTTGAGGGCCTTGATGTCGCCGCCCTTGAAATGTTTCTGGAGGCCCTTGACCTCGATGAGCGTATCAGTGGTCACTGTTGCGCAGCCTCCTTTCCAGTTTTCCGATCAGCCACGAGAAGAAGATCACCAGCACGAGGTAGATGATCGCGATGCCGATGAGGGGCATGAAGCTCTGGTATGTCACGCCGCGGATGATGCCTGCCGCGCGCGTAAGGTCGGTCAGGCCGACATAGCCCGCGACGGCCGTCTCCTTCAGGAGGGAGATGAACTCGTTGGCGAGCGCGGGCAGGACGTTCTTGAATGCCTGCGGAAGGACGACGAAGCTCATCGTCTGTGTGTAGTTGAAGCCCAGGCTCCGTCCGGCCTCGGTCTGGCCGATGTCGATGGACATGATGCCCGAGCGAATGATCTCGGCGACGTAAGCCGCAGAGTTCAGGCCAAAGGCGATGATGCCGGTTAGGATCTTGTTGTTGGAATTCGCCATGATGACGAAAAACAGGATCATAATCTGCACCACCACCGGGGTGCCGCGGATCAAAGTGAGATAGAGCTTGCTCAGCCAGTTGGCGACGCCGAGGCAAGCTTTGCTGAAGCCGGGGCGCATGTCGTCATGCGTCCGATCCCAGCTCGAGCGCACCAGCGCGATGACCGCGCCGAGCGCAATGCCGAGCAGTACGGCGCCGAGCGTCACGATCAGGGTGTTGCGCAGGCCTGTGACAATGTACTTCCAGCGGTCCTTGACGATGAAGGCGACTGTGAACTGCGCCGCGATATTGCTCCACCAGGCAGCGATACCTGTCATCTGTTTTTCTCCCTTCCCCCGTTTCCCGGGGTTTCACGGACGCAGGGGCGGACAGCTGAGCCGTCCGTCCCTGCGATACCTGTTCTGATCTTACTTGGCGGTGATATACTTGTCAACGATAGACTTCACGGTGCCGTCTGCGATCAGGCCCTTGAGCGCGTCGTTGACCTTGCCGAGGAGCTCGGTGTTGCCCTTCTGGACGGCGATGGCATAGTCCTCGGAAACGTAGGCGCTGTCGAGAACCTTCAGACCGGAATTCGCGGCGACGAACGCTTTGGCCGGCTCCTTGTCGATGATGACTGCGTCGATCTTGCCGGAGGTCAGCGCCAGAATGGCATCGGCTCCCTTGCTGTACTCTTCCACGTTGTCAGATCCGAAACCGCCCTTCTCGGGCGTGTCGGAGGCATAGATGTCGCCGGTGGTGGCGAGCTGGACGCCGATCTTATACTTGCCGACGTTCTTGGCGAGATCGTCCGCGGAGGTAATCGGGGATTTCTCAGGCACAACGATGGCCTGAACGCCCGTGGCGTAAGAATCGGAGAAGTCTACCGTGAGCTTGCGCTCGTCGGTGACGGTCAGGCCGGACATGGCGATGTCGGCCTTCCCGGACTGGATGGCGGGGATCACGGAGTCGAAGTCCATGTCCTCGATTTTGAGCTCCATGCCGAGCTTCTGGGCGATGGCGGCCGCAATTTCGGCGTCGATGCCGACAATCTTGTCGCCATCGTAGAACTCATAGGGCGGGAAATCGGCGCTGGTGGCCATGGTCAGAGTTCCTCCGGCTGCCGCGGCGCTGGTGGTATCGGAGGAAGCGGCGGCGGTGGTATCCGTACCGGCGGTGGTCTCGCTCGCGGCGGCCGTGGTTGTGGTCTCCGCGGCGGCGGTTGTCTCAGCGGGCTTGGAGCTGCCGGCGCAGGCAGCGAGGGCAAAGACGAAAGTCAGTGCCAGAAGAACGGCGATCATTTTTTTCATGGTTTTTACTTCTTTCTTTCACTCATATTTTCTGCGGCTCTGCCAAAATGCAGGCCGAAGCTTACTTAATGTACTGGCCCATGATCTTTCCGATGGTTCCGTCGGCGAGCAGGCTCTGGATGGCGCCGTTCATCGCGCCGAGCAGGTCGGTGCTCTTCTTGTTGAGGGTCATCGCGTAGTCCTCGGTGACATACGCGGTTTTCAAAACGGTCAGGCCCGTGTTGGCCGCGGCGAACGCTTTGGCCACCGCATCGTCAATGATGACGCAGTCGATCTTGCCGGAGGTCAGCGCCAGAACGGCATCGGTGGACTTGGTGTACTCCTCCACGTTGTCCGCGCCGAAATCCTCGGTTGCGTAGATGTCGCCGGTGGTGGAGAGCTGAACGCCGATCTTGTATTTCCCGATGTTGTTCTTCAGGTCGTCCGCCGAGGTGATCGGCGAGCCGTTCGGCACAATAATGGCCTGACAGGCGGTGGTGTAGCTGTCGGTGAAATTTACCATCTTCTTGCGCTCATCGGTAATGGTGAATCCGGACATACCGATGTCGAACTTGCCGCTCTCGATGGCGGGGATGATGGCATCGAAGTCCATGTCCTCATAGCTGACGGTGATCCCGATCTTCTTGGCGACCGCGTTCATGACGTCCACCTCGGCGCCCACAATCTTGTCGTTTTCAAAGAATTCGTACGGCGGGAAGTCGGCGCTGCATACGACGGTGTAGGTGCGGTCTTCCAGCTTCGCGGCGGGGGCGGCAGTCGTTTCGCCGGCTGCTGCGGTCGCGGCAGCGGCTGCCGTTGTCTCGGCGGGAGCGGCGGCGGTCTCGGCTGTCTGCGCCTTGCCGCCGCAGGCGGCCAGCCCCGCCAGCAGGACGAAAACCAGCAGAACAGATACATATTTTCTCATTTTCTCATTTCCTTTCCTCATACGGGGCCGTCTTTCTTAACTGCGGCTAAGTATACAGCTTTTTTGAATAAAATGCAAGCACTTTTTGTTGTGAAAATTTTACAACTTTTCATGGAAAAAGCTAGCTTACCTTGTTGCATCGGATAAAATGTTCGCGTATTTCGTAAATAACCTATTATTTGTTTTATTTTTTGGTAATTAGATTTTTTGCAGCTTGCCGTGCCGGATTCACTGCGGCGTGCATGAATGAATATATTCTGCGCATATCCCGCATGCTGTGTCCGTTCCGTCTCTCTGACCGGACAAGGAACAGCGGGCCGCGCCTTTCGGCGCGGCCCGCTGTCCGTGGACGGGGTCAGCCGCCCGCGTAGCGCGAGAGGAACTGTCGGGTACGCTCCTCGCGCGGATGTTCGATCACCTCGCGGGCGGGACCCTGCTCGGCAATCACGCCGTCGTCCATGAAGATGACCCGGTCTGCCACGTCACGTGCAAAGGACATCTCGTGCGTGACAATGATCATGGTGGTCTTCTGCTCGGCAAGACCGCGGATGACGCGCAGCACCTCGCCGGTCAGCTCCGGATCGAGTGCGGAGGTCGGCTCGTCGAAGCAGCGGATACCGGGACGGAGCG
>Ga0183095_10001_pt4 | contig 27105 bp, 30 predicted proteins | sample BioMet4_FD_130346 | JGI IMG/M metagenome (GOLD analysis project Ga0183095, IMG submission 130346) | Microbial communities from bioreactor (seeded with sewage sludge) at LBNL, California, USA - Biofuel metagenome 4 (v2) (version 3) | ecosystem: Engineered > Bioreactor > Anaerobic > Unclassified ...
GAATCCCTGTCCGCCTGGGGACGGGAAGTCCGGGACCCGGCCGCCTATCTGGTACGGGCCGAGCCGGGGAGCCGGGTGGCCGCAGTTGCGCGGCATCTCGCCGTGGCTCCGGAAAAGCTTATTTTGATGTTTGATGTAACCCGCCTGTTGGCGCAACCGACATCCGCCTTGGAGACTCTTGTTGCCGGCAAGCGGGCCGGTGCGCGCATTCTGCTCGACCATATCGATTTGGTGGACCCGCCGGCGCGGTTCATCGAGATGTTGCCGGCCGATATACTGCGCGTGACACCGAGCCGCATGCCCTGGCACTGGGAGGATGACCGGCGGGCGGCGACCATGCGATCGCTGCTCGGTTTTGCCGGAAACCTGCTCATGGACGTGGCGGTGGAGGGCGTGGACAGCGACGGGCAATGTCGGGCCTTCAAGCAACTGGGCGTGCGCTACGCCCAGGGAGGCTGGCGCAGGGATCATCTGGGTTTGCTTCCGGATCCGATTCGGTTGTAACAACAGACGCATCACGAATTTCCTCTTCGCCTTTGGCGTTGAGGCAGCGGTGTGAGGAAGATCCGCCTGCCCTCGGGTCTTCCTCACTCCCTGTTGCGTGGTACGGTCCGGGCACCGATGCTCCCCTGTCGACAACACAAGACGTACGAGGCGACCCCAGGCCGGGGCCGCGATCAAGGAGTGCCCATGGACGACTTTTTTAAAGAAGCGTTGGAAATCGTCAAAGCCCAGGCCAGCGTGCGCACCATGACCGAGGCGGAAATTACCTCCATGGTGCGGCGGTTGGCCGACGAGATCCGGGGCATGGTGTCCGGTGGCACGTCGGGGACGGCCGATGGCGCGGGTGCGGCGCAGATCAACCCGAAAAAGGCCGTGCGCGAACGGACCATCATCTGCATGGAATCCGGCAAGGCCTTTAAAATCCTGACGAAAAAGCACCTGGGCAAGTTCGGCCTGACCCCGGAAACCTATCGGGAGAAGTGGGGCTACCCCAAGAACATGCCCCTCGTGTGCAAGGAACTGCAACGCGAGCGCCGCAAGAAGATGAAGGAAATGAAGTTGTGGGAAAAGCGCGTCAAACAGTAGCCGTGCGCCGGTCCTGACGCCAAAGCCCGGAAGTCGCTTCCGGGCTTTTTTCTTGCGCGGTCCCCGGCTTCGCACAAGAGGCCGGGGAATGCCATGCGGCGGTCTTCGGCTCGGCCGGCGACGCGTCCGAGCGCTCGCATGCCCGTTGGCGCGGTGACCCGGGGGGCTTGGCCAGCGACCTGACCGCGCGCGACCCGCCCCTTGCCTTCCGGCCCCACGACGCGTACGTTGCCCCGGCAAAATGCGGCGCGGATGCCGTACTCCTTGCACCTTGCGGCGGCTTGGCGTTTTGGTCGGGAGCGACAGAACCGGTTCCCGATCCGTACGCCGGAGCCGGTGCGGGCTTGCACTGCGTTGGCGACGCGCTGCCCGACGTAGGCGGAAATTTTCCATGACGGCAAAGCAACTTGGAGCGGAGGTTGCGCATATGGCGACAATGGGCCGGAGAACCTGGCTGCGGACGCTTATGGCGTTCTGCTGCGTTCTGGCCGTAACCCTGGGCGGTGTCGGCATCGCTCGGGCCGGGGGAGGAAAACCCATGGTCAAACTGCAGACCACCAAAGGCGATATCGTCATCGAGTTGGACAAGGAACATGCCCCGACCACCACGGCCAACTTCCTGGAATACGTCAAGGCCGGCCATTACGACGGCACGGTCTTCCACCGGGTCATCAACGGCTTCATGATCCAGGGCGGCGGCATGGACAAGACCATGAAGGAGCGTTCCACCAAGGCGCCCATCCAGAACGAGGCCGACAATGGCCTGAAAAACAAGGCCTACACCATCGCCATGGCCCGCACCGGCGATCCGCATTCGGCCACGGCTCAGTTTTTCATCAACGTGGCTGACAACGGCTTCCTGGACCACACGGCCAAAAATCCCCAGGGCTGGGGCTATGCCGTGTTCGGTAAAGTGGTCAAAGGCCAGGACGTGGTGGATGCCATCAAGGCCGTGCCGACCATGACCAAGGGCTTTCACGAGAACGTGCCGGTCGTGCCGGTCGTGATCGAGAAGGCCACCGTGGAAAGCGAATAACCGTTTTTTCCTTTGAGACGTCAAAGGCCGTCCCGGCATGCCGGGACGGCCTTTTGTTTTTTGGGCATGGTACCGAACCTGCCCCCTCGTGGGGGGAGCGCTACCGCTCCTGCCCGGTGACCGTGAATCGCCCGAGGGGACCGCTGCCCCGCAGCTCCGGCGCGTACATGGCCTCGGCCTGGGCCGGGGGTAGGGTGAACACCCCAGGCGTCACGGCCCGCAGCAGGGCATAATAGGCATGCCAGTCCTTGTCCGGCAGGTCCGTGAAAAGCAGCACCCGGTCGTCGCGCAGATCGACCGACGCCGGGGCGGCCTTGTCGTCGGCTTCCATCCAGGGCAGATGCTCGGTGGTGGAAAGCCTCGGATTTTCCACTTCCAGGCCGGCCGGCAGCAGGTTTTCCAGAACCACGTTGGCCATGGGGCCCTGGGGTGCGCGCACGGCGAACTTGACCACCACCAGGGCGCCTTGGTCCACGGTATCATCGGCCAGGGGGCGGCCGTCCCGGGTCAGGTATTCGCGCGTCACCTCCAGACCGGCGGCCTGGGGCACGTAGGCGGCCGGAGCCGGAATGCCCCGGGTTCGCACGGAATAGTAGCAGGCCCCGGGTTCGAAGCCCTGGTCGATCTCCAGGCGCAGGTCACCGGCCTGGTTCACCCCACGAAGGCTCAGGACCTTGTCGCTGGAGTAATCGGCCAGCAGGCTCGACCCGGCCCGCACCAGGCCGGTGAACGGCTTTTTGGCCTTTTGCCGGCTGTAGAACTTGCCAAGGGCCAAAAGCGCCACGGCGTTTTCCTGGGTCGAGGGATAGGCCTCGCCTTCGAGCAGCCGGCCCACTTCCACGGCCAGGCTGCCGAGGCGCGGATCGGCGGGCACGGCGTCGAGCAGGGCCGAGAGGTACAGGGCCTTGTCGCGCAGGGTCGATTCCAGGGTGCCGCCCGTCACCTTGCGCGATTCGCCGCCCGGCACCGGGCCGGACGCCAGGATTTCGGCCGCGCGGGTATTGCCCACGGCCGCATAGGCGGCCCCGAGCAGGCCCCGGGCATCGGGCGGCAAGCGCTTGGCCCGGGTGTCGCGCAGGTTGTCCATGGCGCCGATATCGGCCCGTCCGGCCTTGGCCAGGACGTAGAGGGCATAGGCGGCCAGCCGCAGATCCTCGGGCTTTTCCAGATCGGCGTTGCGGCCGGTTTCGCCGGTGAAATCCAGGGCCTGGTCGAGGACCGACTTGTCCACGGAATAGCCGGCCAGCCGGGCTTCGACCAGGAAATGGGTCGCGTACAGGCTCATCCAGGTCTGGGGCGTGTCGCCGCCGGGCCACATGGAAAAGCCGCCGTTGTAGAGCTGCATGCCGGTGACGCGCCGGATGCCGGACTGGACCATGGCCGCCGGCCCCACGGCCTCGAAGGCGCCCGGGTCCAGGGACTGGGCCAGGTCGGCGAAGTAGAGCAAAGGAAAGGCCCGGGACACGGTCTGCTCGATGCAGCCGTAGGGGTAGGCGAGCAGGGCCTTGAGATTGCCGGTGAAGCGGATGAGCGGAAAGCGGCCCACGGTGATGTCGCGTCGGGCCGTGCCGGGCAGGAACTCGGCCGAGGCCAGTTCCGGCAGGGTCAGGGCGGCCGCCTCCATGGCCCCGGACTGGATGGAGGTCCGGGCCGGCAGGGGCGAGCGCACCGGGATCTGGAAGGTGTCGCGCGAGGATTCGTCGTTGCCCGCGACCGTGGCCACGCAGTCGAGCAGACCTTCGGTCTTGCCGGCCGTGACCGGAAAGACCACCGTGACCGTGCCGCCCTTGGCTATGGCGACTTGGCGTTCGGGTTTTTCCACCGTGGCCGGTCCCGTGACCTCCAGACGCACGGTGAAGGTGCCGTCCCGGTCGGTGTCGTTGCGCACGGTGACGGCGGTTTGGGCCGTGTCGGAAAAGGACAGGAAGCGCGGGAACGACGGCAGCAACACCAGCGGACTTTTCACGATGGTCGTGGCCTCGGCCGAGGCGAAGCGGCGGCCGGACAGGCCCGCGGCCATGAGCCGGACCTGGCCCTGGAAGGCGGGGATGTCGAAGGAGACTTCCGCCTTGCCCGTGTCGTCCACCCGCACCGGGCCGGACCAGAAGGCCACGGTACGCTTGGCCGGACTCTGGGTGCGCACGAATCCGGACAGGTCTTCCATACCGTCGCCGCCACCGGCCAGGGCCTTGCCGAGAAGCGGTGGCACTTCGGGCAGCAGCAGCGAGAAGGTGTCGTAGGTCTCCACCTGGAGCTGGCGCTTGGCGTAGAAGAAGGCAAAGGGGTCCGGGGTCTTCTGGGCCACGAGCTGGAGAATGCCCTCGTCCACGGCGGCCAGGGTGACGAGGCTCCCGGGCGGAGCGCTGACCGTGGCCGTGAGTTTGCCGTCCGGGCGCATGGTGGCCGGGGCGGACAGGCTCACGGGCAGTTTGCCCGAGGCCTTGTCCACGGCCAGATACGCCGCGCCAAAGGCCCGGGACGGACCGACCGAGGCCGCCTGGGTGGCCTTGCGCACGAGGGTGGCGGTCACGTACACGCCGGGCAGGTATTCGGGCTTGACAGGCAGGCTGATGTCGCCGGTGTTGCCGGGCAGGTCCAGGAGCTGCACGTCGTGGACGTTCGTCCCTTCCACGGTCACGAGGAGCTTGCCGCCAAACGGGGCCCTTACCTGCAACTTGGCAGTCTCGCCCGAGGCGTAATCCTTTTTGTCGGGCTTGAGTTCGAGCCGGGCCGGATTTTCCACGGCCCAGGGCGAATAGCCGAAGCCGCCGGCGTAGAATTCGAGCTGGCAGGCGGCGCCGCTGGCCGGATCGCGCAGCACCAGCCGGTAGCTGCCAAAGGAGGGCGGCGTGAAGGCCACCGTGCCCTTGCCCTTGGGCGCGGCCACGGTCTTGGTCTCCAGGGTCTTGGCGTCCCGGCTGGACTCGTACTTGAACGAGCCGTCCGGGGCCTTGCGCAGCACGGTCTGCCAGGTGTCGCGCAGCAGGGTGGCAGTCAGCTCAGGGGCGTCGACCGGCTTACCGTCCGGGGAGACCATCACGAACTCAAAGGTCATGGGCCGACCGGGCGTCGCAGCCTCGCTTTTGAGGCGTTTGAGGCCTGGGTAGGCCGGATAGACATGGACCGGCAGGCGGGCCAGCCCCGTGACGCCGCGCCCGCCGCCTTCGCGCACCCGGGCGGTGAAGATGGCTTCCAAAGCGGCTGGCGGGGACAGGTCCTCGGGCAGGGAGGCTTCGAAGGCCGCCTGGCCCGCCTCATCCAGATTGCCGGTTTCCTGGAAGATTTCCTGATCCTCGAAGCTGCGTTCGGGGTCGCCGAAGGTGTAGGCCTCGAAGCCCTTGGGGGCAAAGGGCGCCTTGACGAGGCGGACCCTGGCCTCCACGGGCAGAGTGCCGGCCGGGGCGCCGAACAGGTAGCGCCCGGTCACGGCAAAGGGCAGATTCGCGCCCGGTCCGGCCTCGGCCGCCTCGGGGGCGACGGCGACACTGATGCGATCCGGAACGAATTCCTCCACCTGGAAGCGGTACTGGCCGATGACGGTTTCTCCGGCCAAAAGTTCCAGGGTGTACGCGCCGGTCAGGGACTGGGGCGGCAGGGCCTGGTGCAGGTCGATGACGCCTTCGGCTCCGGTCACGGTGGTTTTTTCACCGATCTTGCGGCCCTTGGGATCGGCCAGGCGAATGGTCACGGGCATGGCCGGCGGGGCCGCGAGATGGGTATCGCGCACCACGGCCAGCCCTTCCAGGGTCTCGCCCGGCCGGTAGATGTCCCGCTCACCGTACACGAAGGCCGTGTAGCCGGTGGCCGGGACGACCGCGCCGCTCACATCCAGGCCGGTGGTGTCCACCCGGAACCGGTCGTACAGCAGGAAACTCGTGTCCGCGCCCTTTTCCACCACGATCAGGTACGGCGTCTTGTCGGCCATGAGCTTGGGGCTGATCTTGGCCCGGAAAAGTCCTTTTGCGTCCGTGACGCCCGAAGCCAGTTCCTGGTTCTGGAAGGACAGGACGCGCACCGTGGCCCCGGAAAGGGGGGCCAGATTGGTATAGGAAGCGGTCCAAACCAGGAAATCGTCCAGACCGTGCTTGGCCACGATGCCGATATCGGTGATGAGCACGTACCGCTGGAAGCCCTGGAATTTCCCGGGCACGGTCAAGGCGACCCGGTAGAGGCCGGGGGTGTGCCCTTGGATGTATTTTTCCAGGTTGAGCGGCGTAGTGGCGACGGCATTGTTTTTATAGGGCAGGGGAATGCGGTCGTTGACGATGCGGTCGCCAAGGTTCGACTGGAGGTCGTCGCCGCTGTACTCGTCGTCAAAGACCGAATAGTTCGTGGTAAAAAGCGGGAACAGGTTGTTGGGGTAGACGCGGTCGATGGTCAGGCTGGCGGCGTTGGTATTGATGCTTTTGACGGCCACGTTCTTGTAGCCGTTGCGGGACAGGAACATGCCCTGGTCCTGGAAATCCACCGAGGGTTCGAGGTCGGGGATGCGCAGGGACCGGGTGTAGGCGGTGCCGAGGACCGCGCCGTCGGCCGCGGCCAGCCCCTTGTCCAGGGTGACGGTGTAGTCCCGGCCCGGGGCAAAGGGGCCGCTGACGATCAGCTCGCCGCCGTCGGCGGCCAGGGTCCAGTCGACCTTGGGTTCCACGTGAATCCGGGCCGAGGTGGCGGCATCGGCCTCAACGGGCGTGGACAGGCCGATGTGGATGGAGGCCGCGCCTTCCTCGGAACTGGCCTTGACCTCGCGCACGCGCAAATTGGGGTCGAGCACCACCGGGATGACCGCCACCGCTTCCTTGGTCAGGGCCATGTCGCCCTTTTCCGGCCGGACACCCGGAGTGATCACGACCTTCAGTTCGCGTTGCTGGGCGGTTTTCTGCACGGCTTCGGATTGGAAGCCGATCTTTTTGGCGGGATAGGTGGTGGTCAGGGATACTTCCACGGGTTTGCCGTCGCCCTGACGCGGGTCGATGAGCCGGATATGGTCGGCCAGGGCCTTGGGGTCCACGGGGCGGTTGAACACCACTTCGCCCTTGGCCATCACCATGGCGCCGCCCTCGGGGGCGGGTTCGAGATGGGCGGTCAGCCGGTTGACCTCGAAGGTCCCGAAGGCCGCTTCATAGGCGAGCTGCCCGGTCATGGTCTGGGGTTTTTCCAGAAAGGCCTCGGGCTGCAGGGTCACGGTGTAGCGGGTGGCCTGGGCAAAGCCGTCCTTGGCCTCGAAACGGAGCATGTACGGTGAAATCCAGGTCCATTTGCCGGGTGCGGCCGGTTCGATGACGGCCGGAGTGGCGGTCGGGGCCGCGCCGTCCTTGGCGCCGAGCACCGGACGGTCAAAGGCCAGCAAGAGATAGCGCCCCCGTTCCGGGTCCATGGCCAGACCGGCCACGCGCACGGCGTCCGTGGCGCCGGATACGGCCGGTTGCGGCGCGGATGCTGCTTCCTGGCGGGACGCCTCCTGTTCCGGTGCCTGGGCGACCGGCGGTGAGGATGGCCGGACGAGCAAGACGAATTCGGCCAAGGCAATGATGCACAGGGCGAGGATAACGAGATTTTTGCCGTTTTTGAGCCATCCGCCAGATTGTGGTTCGGTCATGCCGGCCTCCCATGGAGCCATTCATACGCGCACATGGTATTTTTTCAACTCCGGTCCGGTCTCCCCTGTATTTTCAAAGGAAGTCACACCATGATAGTCGAAGGAAACCGACAAGGAGGCTTCATGTCCCGCGTGCGTTTCCCTGTGTGTTCGCTGCTCGTGCTTGTGTGCTGCCTGTTACCGGCCGTTGTCCTGGCCCTCGATATCCCGGTTGGGACGCGGCTGACCATTTACGGCCTGTTCCACCAAACACCCCAGGGCGGCATTCTGCTGTCCTGCCCCCAGGAGCCGGATATCGTCTATCTGCCCTTCGATCCCTCGGCCATCATGTCCGATGTCCTCGACATCCAGGTCCAGGTGCGCGGCACCCTGCAAGCGACTTTTGAGCGCGACGGGAAAACCGTCCGCGTCCTGTCCGTGACCCATATCACGCCCTTACGCTCGGATTACGGCACGACCCACGTCATTGATCATGCCGCCTGCGGCTTGCCCGGCGCGGATGCGCCCCAGATCCGCATCTCCCACGATTCCACGTGCTATCTGTACGAGCGCTATGCCGTGCTGGAACGCCAAGCCCCCGGCTTCAACGGTCATGTCCTGCATATCCTGGCCCGCAATCCAGGGGACGATCCGGCCGCGGAATGCGAGAATTTCCAGGGCACACCGCTGTTCAGCATCGATCACGCCGTCGACTACACCTTCGCCGGTCTGTCCGGAAATACCCTGCTGCTTCAAAAAGGCCTTCCGCAACAGATCCATGACCTCCTGGCCGTCAATCTGGCCCAGGCGCGGCAAACCCTGGCCGCCGTGGTCGTGCCCGGCGAAGCTATTGCCGGTGATATCCTGAACTACCGCCAGCAGGTGCACGCCCAATGCCCCGCCGGTCAGATCGCTGTCCGGCCCATGACCTTGAACTTCGCGACCGGCCGTATCCGTGACATCGGCCGGCCGGTCTGTTGGCATTGACGGTGACTTCGGGAGCGATCTTGATTTCGATTGCAGTTTCGATTCCGATTGCGATTGTGATTGCGGGTGCGGTCGACCTCCGGTGGCCAGGGCGCTGCCCTGGACCCGCCGGGGGGGATCATCCCCCCCGGACCCCCTGCACGGGGCTGCGGTGACGCGGGAATCGAGTGGACGAGGCGGTGGCTGGCGGGAAACCGCAGTTTTGGCCGCGATGGGACCTGGCGACACGTGCCGCAAAGCCGGCACGACGCCAGGCCTCATCGCGGCCAAAAGGGCGCCGGCGGCGAAGCGCCGCATTCGATGGAGAAAGATCGACCCAATTTTTGTGCGTAACAGATCTAATATGTTGGAATTTAAGTCAAAGTGTTTTTCTTGGAGTGTTCTTAATCTCGATAATAGATTGTGATTATTAAATAAATAGAGAGATGATTTGTCGGAGAGGATTTGAAGAGGCTCTGGAAGTAAAAAAATCCAAGCATTCGCCCCGAAGGGGCGACGGCCTCCCGACGGTTTGCCGCGTCCGGCGAGAGACCGCACGGTATAAGCCTTCCCGAGGCCCCATACGGGGGGTCCGGGGGGACTTTGTTCCCCCGGCGGGTCCAGGGCAGCGCCCTGGCCACCGGAGGTCATTAACCTGTTGCTGCTGCGGCGACTCGTCCTTGTTACATCCCGGTCTGGTCCCAGAGGGGCAGGCCGGTGGCGGTGTCGAGGCCGCGGTGCAGGCGTGGGCCATCGATGGGGGTGATGCAGGCTTCGCCGGCGAAGAGGATATTGCCGGGCATGGCGTGCCCGCCGGTGATGGTGAAGTCGCCTTTGAGCAGGGTCAGGTGGAGGTGGATGGCGGGTTCGCCGTCCTTGAGGGAGACGTTGCCGAGGCCGGCGAGGATTTCGGTACCGGCGTCGAGGGTATGGGTGACGTATTGGCGGGTATCCTGGGGGTAGTAGCCGAGGACGGCTTTTTCCAGGGCGCCGATGAGGCTGATATGGCCTTTGGTGATGCCTTTTTCGCGGCAGATGGTGACCAGGGCGGCCAGCAGGTCTTCACCCTTGGGCAGGCGAACGAGCAGGGAATCGTGCATCAGAACATCCTTTTTTTCCACAATTCGGCGCGGGAGTTGAGGGTTTCTTCCAGCCTGGCAAGTTCCCGGCGGTCGGCGTCCGTTTTGGCCGAGGCCTTGGCCTTGTCGATTTGGAAGCGGGCCTGCTGGGGGTTATTTTCGTAGACGGCGGCGTAGGCGAGGTTCAGGTAGGCGTGGAAGTAGTCGCCGGCCTGTCCGAGCACCTGGCCGTAGAGGGCGCGGATTTCGCCGTTGTCGGGCACGCGCATGCACACCTGTTCAAGGTAGGGGGCGGCGGCCCGGTAATTGCCTTCCTGGGCGAGCAACCGGCCGTATTCGAAGAGCGAATCGATATCGTTGGGCTTCAGGCGCACGGCGGTTTCGAGCAGGCTTTTGGCCCGGGAGAAATCGCGGATCTTGAGAAAGTAGCGTCCGGCTTCGCGCAGGAACATCGGGTCATTGGGGGAGCTGGCCAGGGCGTCTTCGAAGGCGGCCTTGGCCTGCCGGACGTCGTCGAGGGAGCGGGACATGGCGATGGCCAAGCCGAGTTTGTCCAGGGGAGTGAGGTTGTTGCCGAGCTTGCGGTAGTAGGCCACGGCGTTTTTGGCGTCGGTGTAGCGGGCGCGCACCAGGGTTTGGGCCCGTTTGAAGGCGGCATCGTTCTCCTTGCGGTTACGGATGTCGGCGGGCAGGAGCTTGATGCGGTCGCGCAGGTAGGAGGTGCGTTCGACCAGCCCCGGGTGCGTGGACATGTAGGTGGGGATGGTGCCGCCGCCCTGGAGCCATTTGAGGCGCTGGAGGACTTCGAAGGCTTCGAGCAGGCCCTGGGGGCGGTAGCCGGCAGCGATGAGGTAGTTGAGTCCGACCTGGTCGGCCTCGCTTTCGTCGTCCCGGGAATATTTCAGGTAGGCCGTGGCGGCCGCGGCCGTGGAGCCCATGGCCAGGGCGCCGCCGACATCGTAATTGCGGGTGGCGGTACCGATGAGCACGCCGGCCAGGACGCCCACGAGCTGGCCGATGGAGAGGGCCTGCATTTCGCCCATGCGCTTGGCGATGTGGCGTTGGGTGACGTGGGCGAGTTCGTGGGCCAGGACGCCGGCCACCTCGGATTCGTGGTCCATATGGATGAGCAGGCCCGTGAAGACGAAGACATAGCCGGCCGGCCCGGCAAAGGCGTTGACGGCGTTGTTGTTGATGACGCTGACCGTAAAGGGGAACGGCTGGGGCGGCATGGCCCGCGCCAGCCGTTGGACCAGGCCGTCGACGTAGTCATCGACCTCGGTATCCTGGATCAGCGGCAATTTGGAGCGGATCAGGGCATTGAATTGCTCGCCGAGTTTCTTTTCGTCCTTGAGGTCGAAGGAGAACATGCCGGCGTGGGCGGTGGGCACCAGGACAGCGGCGACCAAAAACCAGGCGGCGGCCAGAGCCGCCGCCATGCGTCGGGTCGTGCCCGGGCGCATGCGAAAGCGTGTGGCGGACATGACTCCGTCCCTACCTTCTTCCGGGCGGTTTGGAAAGACCGGTGAAACTTTGTTGCTATTTGTTCATGAGATCCAGGAATTCGCGGTTTCCCTTGGTGCCGCGCATCTTGTCCAGGAGAAATTCCATGGAGTCGATGGGGCTCATGGGCGCGAGCAGTTTGCGCAGGATCCAGACCCGGTTGAGGACGTCGGGTTCGAGCAGCAGTTCTTCCTTGCGGGTGCCGGACCGGTTGATATCGATGGCCGGGAAGACGCGCTTTTCGGACAGATGGCGATCCAGGTAGATCTCCATGTTGCCGGTGCCCTTGAACTCCTCGAAAATAACTTCGTCCATGCGGGAGCCGGTGTCGATGAGCGCCGTGGCGATGATGGTCAGCGACCCGCCGCCTTCGATATTGCGGGCGGCGCCGAAGAAGCGTTTGGGGCGCTGCAGGGCGTTGGCGTCGAGACCGCCGGAGAGCACCCGGCCCGAGGACGGGGTGACGGCGTTGTAGGCCCGGCCAAGGCGGGTGATGCTGTCGAGCAGGATCACCACGTCGATCTTGCGTTCTACCAGGCGCTTGGCTTTTTCGATGACCATCTCGGCCACCTGGACATGGCGCTGGGGCGGCTCGTCAAAGGTGGAGGACACGACCTCGGCCTTGACCGTACGCTCCATGTCCGTGACTTCCTCGGGGCGCTCGTCGATGAGCAGCACGATGAGGAAGACGTCGGGGCGGTTGGCATTGATGGAATTGGCGATGGTCTGGAGGAGCATGGTCTTACCGGTGCGGGGCGGGGCGACGATGATGCCGCGCTGACCATGGCCGATGGGGGTGAGCAGATCGATAACCCGGGAGGAGTAGTTCTCGGCCCCGTTTTCCATGACGTAGCGTTTGTCTGGGTAGAGCGGGGTCAGGTTATCGAAGAGCACCAGGTTGCGCGAGGCCTCGGGCGGGGCAAACCCGATCTCGCCCACGCGCAGCAAGGCGAAATAGCGTTCGCCTTCCTTGGGGGGGCGGATCTGGCCCGAAACCACGTCACCCTTGCGCAGGCCGAAGCGCCGGATCTGGGACGGTGAAACATAGATGTCGTCCGGGCCGGGCATGTAACTGTACATGGGCGAGCGCAGGAAACCGAAACCGTCCGGCAGGATTTCCAGGACGCCCTCGCCGAAGATGGACCCATTTTGGGAGGCGCAGCTTTGCAGCAGGGCGAAGATAAGCTCCTGCTTGCGCATACCATTGGGATTCTCGACGTTGTACTGGACGGCCAAATCCATGAGTTCGGACATGCTTTTCAGCTTGAGCTCGGAGAGGTTCATGGATGTCTCCATGAGGCTGGACTTGACGGTCAAAGGTTGGAGAATGTCATCGCTTTCGACAGGATCGGAAAGCACTGGCCCGGTGGGAGACGACGGCGACTGTGGAGGACGCCCGCGGCGTTTAGGTGCGTTGCTCACAAAAATAGCCCGGCGCTACAATGCGCATATTGGAGTGGAAGAAAAACCCGACGCAATGTGAGTTTGACAAGGCCGTTCGTTTGGAATCGGCGCGAAAACTCGCTTGTTTACGGGAACCTGGTTGGTGGAGGACAGACCGATAACGGCCTGGAACAATCCATATACTTTTTCCGGGGGCTGTCAAGGGCGCACCCTGCGCTTTTCCCGGGAAACACGGATCAGGGTCGAATCATTCCTCGGGCTTGGGTTGCAGGACGTCGGCGAAGATCTCGTTGATCATGTCCTTGATGTCCTGCTGGTCCCGCGACAGGGCCAAGGCCAGTTCCAGGGTGAGCAGGCTGGTGGCCTGCTCAAGCAACCGGCGCTCGCCAAAGGACAGTTCCTTGTTTTGCCCGATGAGCAGCAGTTCCTTGAGCACGTAGGCCACATCGGCCAGGGCACCGCTTTTGAGCTTTTCGGAATACTCGCGGTAGCGCCGGTTCCAGTTCTGGCCGGTGTAGCCGGTGAAATCCGAGCGGTCCTTGAGGGATTCGAGGATGGCCAGCCCTTCCTCGGCCGAGCACAGCGGCCGCAGGCCCACATTGGACGCATTCTTGACCGGCACCATCAAGGTGACGTTGTTGCTCAGGATGCGGACAATAAAAAAAGCCGCCGAAGCCCCGCCTATGACCTGGGTTTCGATGCTTTCGACCCTGCCAACGCCCTGGGCCGGATAGACGACAAGTTGTTCAACGGAAAACACCAGCCGACTCCTTGACGGCGACGGACACCGCAAAGGTACGTCTGCCATCTAGGAGACAAACTAGCCTACTTACCGGCTCGTGTCCATGTCTTCCGGCGGACGATACGCAGGCGGCTAGACAGCGCCGTCGAAGGTGCCCAGGCGTTGGCGCAAGGCGTCCAGACCGTCCTCGAACAAGGACAGGACCGCGTCCACGGCCGCCGGCACGACTCGGGCCACCACGGGCTGCTCCTCGGGCCGGAAGGTTTCGAGGACATAGCCGGCCACGTCCCGGCCGGGCAGGGGCCGGCCGATGCCCAGGCGCAGCCGGGTGAAATCCGGCGTGCCCAGTTCCTGGGTCAGGGATTTGAGGCCGTTGTGGCCGGCGTTGCCGCCACCGCGCTTGACACGCATGCGACCGAGCGGCAGGTCGAGTTCGTCATGGACCACGAGCACGTCGGTGGGGTCGATCTTGTAGAAGTCGCAGACCGCCCGCACGGCCCGGCCGGAAAGATTCATATAGGTGAGCGGCTTGACGCAGACGAATTGGGCAAAACCGCCGCCCGGCAAAACCGGCAGGGACAGGGTCACGGCGTCGAGGTCCCGGCGTGCGGTCAGGGTCGGCTTGGGCACGCCGCCAAGTTCCCGGGCCCGGGCAATCAGGGCCTCGGCGACCAGAAAGCCGAAATTGTGGCGGGTGGCGGCGTAGCGGGAGCCGGGATTGCCGAGTCCCGCGATACAAGCATGTATGGCCATGGCGGTGGGGGAAAAAGGAAAACAGATCGGACGGGGCGGCGCGCCGCCCCGTCCGGAAACGTATCGGGAAAAGACCCTACTCGGCCTCGGGAGCCGCTGCGGCCGGCGCTTCGGCCGCGCCTTCCTCGGAAGTTTCCTCTTCCTCGGCCGTGGGCAGCAGCACGCCCAGGATGGCGAAGTTGTCTTCGTAGACGGCCTTGACGCCCTCGGGCAGGGTGATGTCGGCCACCTTAATGTGCTGGTTGAGGTCCAGCGGGGTGATGTCCACAACGACCTTGTCCGGGATGGCCAGGGGCAGACAGCTGACTTCCAGGGTCTCGCGGTAGACTTCCAAGGCACCGCCCTTGACCATGCCGACGGCCTTGCCCACCACTTCCACGGGAATGTGGACGCGGATTTCCTTGGTCAGGTCCACGCCGTAGAAGTCCACGTGGGTGATCTTGCTCTTGGTCGGGTGGAACTGGAGCTGCCAGATCAGGGACGGCTTGGTTTCCTGGCCGGCCTCGGACTCGATCTTGAGCTCGAAGACATGGGAGGAAGCCGTCTTGGAGTAGAGCTTCTGCAGGGGCATATGCTCGACCATGACCGAAATGTTGACGCCCTTGTCATCATAATAGACGCCGGGGACCATGTCGGTGGCGCGCAGCTTCCGGTTGGCCCCCTTGCCGCGGCCCGCGCGGGTCTTGACGGCGAGGGACAGGGTCTCTTTCATATCGGGTATCTCCTTTGCGCCCTAGGGCGAAACATGATTTCCGGTCGGGTCGCGTTCCGATTCGCCCTAGGTGAACAGGACGCTGACCGAAGATTCGGTGTGGATGTTGTGCACGGCCTTGGCCAAGAGTCCGGCAATGGACAGCACCTTGATCTTGGAGCAGGCCTTGGCCTTGTCGCTTAACGGGATGGTGTTGGTGGTGACGATCTGGGTGAAGGGCGAGGCCTCCAACCGGTCGATGGCCGGGCCGGACAGGACCGGATGGGTGGCGGCGGCCATGACTTCGCTGGCACCCTTTTCCAGCAGCACGATGCCGGCCTGGCACATGGTGCCGGCGGTGTCGATCATGTCGTCGATGACCACGCAACGCTTGCCCGAAACATCGCCGATGACGTGCATGGCCTGGGCCTGGTTGGGCGCGTCGCGACGCTTGTCGATGATGGCCAGGGTCGCGCCCAGGCGCTTGGCAAAGGAGCGGGCCCGTTCCACGCCGCCGGCATCCGGCGAGACGATGCACAGATCGCCCCCGGCAAATTCCTTGAAATACTCCGTCATGATGGGAGAAGAGAACAGGTTGTCCACGGGCAGGTTGAAAAAACCCTGGATCTGACCGGCGTGCAGGTCGATGGTGAGCAGGCGGTTCATGCCGGCCACGGTCAGAAAATCGGAGACGAGCTTGGCACTGATCGGGGCGCGGGGCACGACCTTGCGGTCCTGGCGGGCGTAGCCGAAATAGGGCACCACGGCCGTGACACGCTGGGCGCTGGCGCGCCGGAGCGCGTCGAGGATCAGGCACAGCTCCATGAGGTTGTAGTTGACCGGGGTACAGGTGGACTGGACGACATAGATGTCGCAGCCCCGGACATTGGCGCCGATTTCCACCCGAATCTCGCCATCGCTGAACGTGCCGACCTTGGCCGGAAGCAGGGTACAGCCGAGGTGGTCGCAAATGGCCGTGGCCAGGGCGGGATTGGAGGTACCGGTCAGAATTTTCAGATCGCCTTGGGCCATGCCGCGCCTCTTTTCACTGCGTCCACCGTCCCTGCCGGCCGAGCTGGCCGGAGACGGCGGTCCGGATTGATGCATTTGGCTGGGGCGGTAGGACTTGAACCCACGAATGCGGGGACCAAAACCCCGTGCCTTACCTACTTGGCGACGCCCCAGCATCCCGATCCGCCCGAAGGAGCGGACGAAAGAACCTGCCACGAACCGAAATCCCGTCCGAGCCATCCCTACAGGGACGCGAGAAAAGCGCTTGGACCGTTGCCCGAAAATTCCGCCAGGGCCAGTACGGCGGTCTGGCGTTCTCGAAACAGTCCGAAGACAGCCGATCCGCTCCCGGATAAAAGAGCGCCCGCGGCCCCGACGGCCAGCAGGCGTTCCTTAACCCGCCCGATTTCCGGATGGGTGGCGAAAACAACCGGTTCAAAGTCGTTTTGCAAAGGTCTCCCGGTCACGCAAAACGCCTTTCTATTTCCCTCAAAAACGCTTGTCAAGAGCTCAGTTCCGGGTTTGGACGGGAAAGTGCGGGAGGCATCCAGGGCGGCATAGGCCCAGGCCGTGGGAATCCGCAGTCTCGGGCAGACAACGACGATGAAAAAGCCATCCAATCCGGATTGTTGCGGAACAAGCTGGTCGCCGATGCCACGGGCTTTGGCCGGACCGTCGAGCAGAAAAAACGGCACGTCGGCTCCCAGGCCCACGGCCAGGGCGGCCAGCCCGGGTTCACTGAGGGCGGCCCCGCCGGCCCGATCGTTGCAGTAGCGCAGCAGGGCGGCGGCATCGGAGCTGCCCCCGCCAAGGCCGGCGCCGTGGGGAATGCGTTTTTTGAGGCCCACTTCCAGCCTGGGCCGATAGCCGGTGCGCTCGGCAAAACACCGGTAGGCCCGCACGACGAGATTGTCGTCGGTTTCGAGGGTCGGGTCGGAGCAAGTGAAATCGATGTCCCCGGGCTCGTCGAAACGGCGGATGAACAGGCCGTCGGACGGTTCGGGCAGGGGCAGGAAAAAGGTATCGAGGTCGTGGTAGCCGTCCGGGCGTCGCGGTCCCACCTGCAAGTACAAATTGACCTTGCAGGGAACGGGGATGGCGGTTTCCTCGGCTGGCGTGGGGCTCAAAGCCATGGGATATCCGGGCGTTATCCCGGGGCGGACGCCTGGCGTCCGCCCCGGGAGGGGTTTATTTCGCGTTCTTGAGCGGCACGGTCCGGAAGATGCTCTGGCGCTGGCGCTTGATCTGCAGCATGACAACGCCTTTTTGCTTTCCGTCCTCGGCCACGATCTTCTTGAAGTCCTCGGTCGAGTTGACGGTGCGCTGGTTGACTTCCAGGATGACGTCGCCGGGGCGCACATCGGCCTGTTCGGCCTCGGAGCCATCGGCCACTTCCGTTACCAGGACACCCCGGGGCTTGTCCATGCCCAGGGCCTTGGCCTCCTGGGGCGAGACCTCGCGCACGGACAGGCCGATGACGGTCGCGGCCTGACCGGCGGTGTCGTCGCCCTCTTCCCCGTTATCGGGACCGTTTTGGGCCAGCTTTTTCGGGTCACGCTGGCCGAGGGTCACGGACACGGTCTGGGTGGAACCCTTGCGCAGCACGTCCAGTTTGACGGCCTCGCCGGGGCGCAGGGCGGCGATGCGGCGCAGGAGCTGGTTGGAATCGTCGATCTTTTCGCCACCCACGGCCGTGATCACATCCCCGGTCTTGATGCCGGCCTTGGCGGCCGGTTCACCCTCGATCACCGAGGTGACGAGCGAGCCCTTGGTGTTTTCCATGCCCAGGGCCTTGGCGGTGTTCTCGTCGATATCCTGGATGGTGACGCCGAGCCAGCCGCGCTTGACGGTCTTGCCCTCGCGCAGCTGGGCAATGATGTCCTTGGCCATGCTGGACGGGATGGCAAAGCCGATGCCCTGGCCCGAGGCCACGATGGCGGTGTTGATGCCGATGACCTTGCCGTCGAGGTCGATGAGCGGACCGCCGGAGTTGCCCGGGTTGATGGAAGCGTCGGTCTGGATGAAGTTGTCAAAGGGACCGGCGCCGATGACCCGGCCCTTGGCGCTGACGATGCCGAGGGTCACGGTGTTTTCCAGGCCGAAGGGGTTACCGATGGCCAGGACCCAGGCGCCGACCTTGAGGTTGGAGGAGTCGCCGAACTCCAGGAAGGGCAGGTTGGACTTGCCGTCGATCTTGAGCAGGGCCAGGTCGGTTTCCTTGTCGCGGCCGATGATCTTGGCGGGCACGGGCTTTTCGTTGTTGCGGAACTGGACCTTGACCTCGTCGGCGCCGTCCACGACGTGGTTGTTGGTGACGATGTAGCCGTCGGCGGAAATAACGAAGCCCGAGCCCAGGGAGCGTTGCTTATGGGGTTTGGGAGCGCCGCCCCGACCCTGGGGACCGAAGAAGCGTTGGAACTGGTCGAAGAAATCATCCATGGGGCCACCGCGCCGGTGGAACTGCTCGAACAGGTCGCGCATGCCCTCCTGGGCTTTGATGGTCTTGGTGGTGGAGATGTTGACGACCGCGGGCCCGTCCTTTTCGACCAATTCGGTGATGTCGGGCAAGGGGATGCGGGCCATGGCCAGTGTGGTCCAGGCCACGACGGCCAGAGCGGCGGTCAGGGAGACGAGGATGCGTTTCGCCATGGTGAACTCCTGCTTCCTTGGGGCCCGTGCGCGGGGCAGGCGGGCCATCTTGGGGTGAATGGACCCGGCCTCTGGCCGGGTTTTGTTGCCCAGGGCGAGCATGGGCAGTTTGCGCCGATCGGGCCGGTGAGGGTCCGTTGTCCGCGAGCTTATACCCCATCAAGCGGGGAGTTGCGGACAAGCGGCGCCACCCTGCCGCTTCCTTGACAAGTCGAATCAGGGCAAATAGTAAAGTATGTTTCGCGCGCGTCAATTGGTGCAATCGGGAAGACGGCCGTTGGCGCGATGTGCTTGTAAGCTTGGTTTGTGTAGGGATTACGCGCTATTAGCGGAAAAAATCCGGCAAGGTATTGGAAAAAGTTGAAAGGAGCATGAACATCGTTTCATGCGTCCTGTCCGTGCTCCCGTAGCTCAGGTGGATAGAGCGATCGCCTCCTAAGCGATAGGCCATGCGTTCGAATCGCATCGGGAGCACCATAAATTCAAGGGGTTGGACTGTGATGGTCCAACCCCTTTCGCGTTAGGGGTGTTTTGGCCCCGCTCTGGCCCCGCTCGGGAAGATTATGGAGAGTGAATTTAGGTGAAGGTTTGCCGCGCTCCCGGGGATGGAAAGCGGCTTGTGGAAACTGCCCCCCGGCGGTTTGGGCGTCACTCCACCGATTTCTCCACGTTCCTGAACCCTCCCAGCAGGAAATGCTCCCCCCGCCATGCTCCAGATCTTGAATCAGGAAAAACTGAGGACCAAGCGCAGGATGAACCGGAGGCAGTACGAGGCGGCCCGGCCGTGGGCGAAAAGTGGGATGCCCCGCAGAGGTGGGAGGGACTGGTCTTGCTGATCCCTGGCGAGGCCGTGGACGCGCTCAAGTGGGAAGCCGATGCCGACCGGCTGGTGGAAGCGATGTTCAGGACAGTGGAGTAGCTCGCCCGATCTCGCGGCGTAAAATTGCGCTCAGTGCCCGGCCGGTCCCGCGAGTTGTCGCAGGATCAACTTGCCAGCCCGCCAAAGGGTAGAATCCTCCCCGTTCTCAATCTTACGGATTCGTAGGATTGAACCGCCCCTGGTAAAGGTGGTTCCCCACCACCTTTTCAAAGTCGAGGATTATCGACTTTGCCCACACGTCATATCCGCCCCAGGAGCGGCAGGAAGACCGGTCTGCGATTTTGTCCAGGTCGGGCGTCAAAACGCGGGAGAAGGGAGCTATGGGGTTCGGCTAGCCGGCAGGATGACAAGCTTTCTACCGCCTGCTATCAGCCCGCCATGGAATGGATTATCGCCATAGCGCTTGCCGTGGGTGCCTTCGTCCTGGTGGCAGTCTTGGCCTTGCGGATCAAGCGCCATGATGCCGGCAATGTGCCTGGCCGCTTCGACTTTGACCGCTACAAGGAAACAGAACTGACCCGACGCGGCGTCTTCGACAAGACGAAATGGCGTTGAGCTTTGCCGCTTCCTGCGCCTCGGGAGAAAGGGAGGCGTAAGCGAAGTGGACGCGAAATCCAGGGAGGACGGAAAAGAGAATGCCACAGCACGAATGGTTGAAGACCGAGGAAGCGGCTGAGCACATGGGGTTCAAGCGCAAAACGCTGGACAACTGGCGCAGCGAGGGGAGAGGCCCAAGGTATTCGCGGGTTGGTCGATCCATCCGATACCATATTTTGGACCTGGAAAAATTCATGACGGAATCACAGGTCAGAACGTCGGACGCGGCCTAGTCTATTCCGCAAGCACTCCATTTGCGGCCCGGTAGGGAGCGAACGCAGCCGAACGCCCCGTCTGCAAGGGCTGTGATTACTCCGTTTGAACGCATTGGGATTCTCCATCCACTCGTCAAGGTCGTCTCGGCGAAAACGATTTCCCTGGGGGCCGTAGGTAGGTATTTTTGCGGCCTCGACATACCGTTTGAACCGCTGCACCGAATAGCGGACATACAGCGCCGCCTCCTCGGTGGTGAAATACGGCGTGTCAACGACAGAGGACTTCATCTTTTGTTCCTCGCGGGATTGTGTACAGGCCTTGAGCACTGAAAAGCGGCCCACCTCCACCAGGGAGACAGGCCGCCCACGATCCGGTTGCCGAGGCTCGGCGCTACAGGACCGAATACAGGCGCTTGGAGCACAGGCCGAAGATATGGGCCAGGGCGTAGCCGTCCGCCTCTGTTACCTTGGTAGACCCGTCGCCCACCACGTTGAAATACTCCTCGAAGAATCGGAACACGTTGGCCGCTGACGAAACCTCCACGTGGTAGTCAAGCTCTTCTTCGGGTTCGGTGGGGTTGGGCTTCTGGCCATCCTTCGTGATGCTGTGCAGCGTGGGCTTATCCATGGTGCACCTCCATATCTGCCGGGTCCAGTGCCGCCTCGATAGACTCCAAGTCGGTCATGACGTCCTCGAAGACCTGACCGAGGCCCCGCAGGGTCGCACCGTCCAAAGTGATGGCGCCCGCATTTTTGAGCACATCCCGCAGGAACAGGCATTTGTCGTGCGCGTTCGCCGCCGTGTCCAGGGCGTCCTTGATGTTTGGGCTACGCATGGGGGACCTCCTGTACTACCGGTATGCTCTCTAGTCGTCCCCGATCCCGGTCCCGCCCCTTCCACTTGACCAGGAATGCGTCAGGGTCGCCCGGCTCGGCAAAGGTCAGGCCGGCGCGTTCGATATGTTCGAGGTCCAGCCTCAGGTAAAAGGCCGCCTCCTCGGGTGTGGCATCCCGGTCGCCGTCGGGGTACATGACGAAAAGATGTGAGTGACGCGGATCATGGCGAGGGAACCACGCGGGGCGACATCCCCGCTGTAGGACCGCCGCCCATTCTTCCTCGGGCGACATGCCCACCGTGCCACCGTGGGTGATCTCGGCGTACCCCATGGCCTTGAAGGCCTCCTTGCGCTCCAGGGTCTTGACGCTCATGACCGCACCTCCCCGTCGGCCGCGCTGGTCGTCATCCCAGTCATTTCAGCGAGGGCAGTCGCCTTAAACGAAATCGGCGACATCTCAAATCCTTCCACTGTCTCAATGAACCGCTCGGCCACGTCGGACAGAAGCGATCCAATTGTCCTTGGCTCGGCACCGTCTTGATGCAGCATGGCCACCAGTAGGCGCAGTTTATTCCAGTGGTCGTCCAGGAAGGAAGACATTGCCTCATCGTCTGCCACGATCCCCGCACACAGTTCCTCTGGCCCGGCTAAAGAGAATATTTCCTTACTCAACATGGCACACCTCCACGGCCGCCCTTGCGACGACTGCCGGCGGTGTCATGGGTTCGGTCAGCGTTTGGGACAGTTCAGCCAGTTCCGCCCCCTCTTGCATCAGCAGCCCGGCACCGAGCTTGGCGACCTGGGCCAGATTGCTTGCCGTGGGCGGGAACCCTTCCACCAAGCCGGTGAGCAGTTCTTGCCAATCGGCCATGCCGGTGACGATGTCGTTGATCTTGGTGAGAAGTTCCGCCCGGGGCGTGGGGATTCCGATAACGGGCTCACAGATGTTGCGCTTAGCCATGGCACACCTCCACCAACCCCGGCAGGACGGCGGCGAGGGTGTGGGGTTGGGATTGAGTCGGACACGCGGACAGGGTAAGCGGATGCTCAGCCATGCTCGAAACCTCCTGTGTTTCGGGTTGGTCAGGCCCGGTAAAGAGGTGATGACTCCTTGCCGGGCTGTTTGTTTCTGGTTTTGTCCTATTGTACCGATGCAGACAGGTCAAGGCTTGACTTGGTATATTAGGACAAATATGGAGGGAGTAACCTTATGATAATAAGTAATATCAAATGGATAATGGAAGACCAGAAAGTAACAGTTCGGGCTTTAATGGCGCGGACGGGTTTGTCTAACGAAACCATCCTGCGTGCCCGGTCGGAGAAGATCAGGCTTTGCCGTCTGGACACCCTGGCCACCATTGCCGGGGTACTCGGGGTCAGGACAAAGGACTTGTACGAGGAGGAGTGATCCTTTCCCCGTGTATCCTTCCCTTATATGCATTCGGTCCGGTGTTTTTTTTGTGCCCAACCTTGCCGATCCGACATGAAAACTGGTATCGGGAGGGGAAAGGGGGTGAGATGAAAAAGCTACTTTTACTCGGCCTGGTGGTCTGTCTGGCGGGATGTGTTATTGGTGGGCCATACCCTTGTGGGTATTGGAAACCGCCGTATGGTATGTCCAAGGAAATAGCGGCACGTGAAACATACAATTGTCAGTATATGGCGAATATGCAAGCGAAATGGACTAAAAATTCATGGTCTGTAGCCGACGATCAATTTAGACAATGTATGCAGTCGCGTGGATTTACATATGTCTATGGTGGCCAAACCTCTTCACAAAACAGCTATTATTACACGCCAAACGAAACAAAATCATTAAGCCAAACAACTTATGATATACCCGGAGAAGTTGAAAGTGTGGGGGTTCCACAAAAATATATTTATGGCGTGATCGATGTTAAAAGATTGATAAGTGAATCGTCATATTTGAGCAAATATTATTCAATACACAAATCAAAATTTGGTCGAACAAAGGCTGACAACGATACTCTGACAGAGGTAAAAAGGATTGCAGACTATTTTTGCAAAACGCGTAATTACGCATATTTAGCCATTGGTGGAGCAGATATGACCAACCTTAAAACTGGGTACATCTGTCCACCGGAGAAGCCTATTTCTCCAATGTACAGCAATTTGCACAACGTCGGAGATGCTACATTTTATCTTGATTTTTATATTGATCGTGAATTTGACCAGGGCAGAATATAAATTGAGGCTGGTTTAGGGGACAACATGTTTGGACTTGATTTCACTGTTCTTATCGCCCTTATTTTTGCTCTGGCTGTATTATTTTTTGTCCCTGTATGGTCCGCTAAAGTTGCATCAAGCAAAGGCCGTAGTCCTGTTTTATGGTTCTTTATTGGCCTCTTCTTCAGCCTATTTGGTGTATTGGCCGCCTATCTCTCGCCGGTCAGAGCTGATGGTGTGAAATATATAAAATGTAGATATTGTGGGGAACCAATACGTTCTGAAGCCTTAGTCTGCAAGCATTGCGGTAGAGATCTTTAGATAGATTTTGCGTTAACGATCTGTACTTGGCCTCGGTCTGTGTGGGCCGAAAATTCGGCTCACATTCCATACTTCGCCAGTTCCGCTTCGATGAATGACTTGGCGGCCTTCACCACCTCCTTGACCACCTCTTGCGGCGATAATTTGTCCCCACTGTTGCCACCCTGAACCGGCGTGGTTTCTGGGTTTTCGGGCTGTTGGTCATTTTTGACCAACCCGTTTGCTTCGTCCTGGATTTGCCTCCACCACCGTTGGATCGTCTTGGCTGGGATGCCGTCCTCAATAGCCCTGGCGGCGGCGTCCACGGTCTTCCCGGACAGGCCGACTTTAGCGGCTGCGAGATCGCGGGCGCGGCCTTCGGGAGCCTGTTCGGGTAAATTTTCCCGGACTGCTTGGCCGGCATCGTTATTCTGGGCGGCAAGCTGCCTCTCCCGCGCCTTCTCCTCCTCGGCCGGCAGAAGATACTTCGCGGCGATGTAGGCGTACTGTTCGACGGCGCAAGGACTATACCTGCGCCTACGGCCGTAGGCTGCTTAGCAGCTTCCAGGAGTGCAGTGCGGTTGTCGTCAAGCCCGACCTCCCGGGCTGCGTCCTGGGCTTCGGGGGAAAGGGATGCGACCTTGAGGGAGCGGGCTATCTGGTGCTCACGAGCCTTTTCGGTGTCGCCAGAGACGGGGAGTTGACGGGCTGCTTCGCGGATTCCCCGCTTTTCATATTGAGGCCTAGCCGCCCCATTTTGGGGCACCTGGGACTCCCCCGTCAGTTCCACCCACTCCGCGACCAGCTTGTCCCGTTCCAACGCCGTCAGTTCCGCCCGGTGGAGATTCTCGGAAATCTCCCACAAGCGGCAGGCCCGGCAACGAAAAGCGGCCCACTCCACGATGATGGGGCGACCGGCGAAGGTCCGGGACAGGGCGTCCAGTTCACAAAACAGGGTCGGGGTCAGGCGGGTGAAGCGGCTCATAACGCCTTCATGCTGAGGTAATATCACCACGATTTGTAAATTTTAGTGCCTCATTTTCCCATGCAATATAAAACCATTGTGCATTTCCAGTAATTCGTTGTATGGTTGATACATTTAACAATCGTTTTGTTTGCTTTGTCCGGGCAATAACCCTTTCAAAAAAACTTGATGATGATAGCATCGTAATTTCAACAAAAATATCGCCTGTTCCTTCCGGAAAAACGATGTCCCACTTGATTGTGTTGTAAATATGCGCATATCCAGTTAAAAAGTCATAGAGTATAGACTCTATCTCGTCAGTGTCACAGCTATCAATAATAAAGTATTTGTTGACCTGTTCTTTTTGAGATTCGTCAGATATTAGACTTTTCAATCTTTTATCCAACTTGTCTTGAACCTTGTAAAATATATTGGCTTCGGAAATACTTGGGGCTATGTCTTCCATTCTGCTAAATATTATCATTTTAAATATATTTCGATCTTTAGCGCAAACATCAGAAAGGTAAACATCAATCGCTTTGTCCAGGGAGTCAATTTCAAAAAACAGTACATTTTTTTTGGTAATATAATATGCATATAATATGTTCTGTTTAACAAAAAGGCATGGTGAAATTTTGTCAACAAGTTTAAAATTGTCTGGTATTTTTTCTTTTGCCATTTAAGTGTACTCTTATTTTGCAAGATATATACTTGTTTGATGGTAGGAACGCTCAGAAGATCCATTTTCTAACATGGGCATCTATTGTATAGGACAACTCATGGCAAATTTACTGATTCAGTGCAAGAAATATCAAAAGTTATCAGACATCGTGACTTGCTCGCTTAAGACTCAAGCGTCTAATCCCCCTGGCATAACGGACGGTCCCGGCTCACCGCCAAAAAAAAGGGCCGAGTCACCCCGGCCCCTTGATTGCATCCAAAGGGGATCACTGCCCGAGCCCGTTTCTTCTTCTGGCCTGCCGATGCTCCGGTGTCTCACCGTAGATAAGCGAATCCAGCCCCTGACCCCAGTTCCTGTTAACGCCCAGAGTATCGCCCAAGCCATTGAGGCGGTTTCGGACATCACGCATCACCTGCATGCCGTGGCTGTCTTCAGGAGGAGAGGGAATATAAGGAGCAACGACAGTCCCGGCCGTTGCTCCTAAATCACCCCCAACAACCATTCCTAAGGGCCCCCCCAAAGCAGACCCCAATGCACCGCCCAACACCCCACCCGCCATAGGGATTCCGGCCGTCAAAGCGAGGGGGGCGCGAGCGCCCCTGTCCTCGTAATCCGATAGAACTCTCGAAATGACTCCGGGGTGTTGCTCAAGAGGCACTCCCTTGTCCTGCTCAATTGCCTGTGTATCGCCATCCTCAACTGGTGCCTGCGGACTCTGTAAGCGCTCCCGGTATGACGGCGTATGGCTGGGGGCTAGATTAAGGTTAGACTCCCAGCTTGGGACAGACGCTTGTTGCCGGGGATTAACGGGGTTCCCCCCTGCGTTTTTGAGTCTGTTGTACGCCTGAATGGCCGCATATCTCTCTTCGGGATGCGCATCCTTCCAGGCGGCCTTGCGCTCGTCGTCGCTCATGGCTTCCAGGTTGTTGATGAACTGCGATCCAAGGTCCCGTGTCCGCTGCTGTCCCAATGTGGGCGACTGGTCCTGCTTGGGGTTTGAGTACCAGATTTCGATCCCGCCATTGCGCGTCAACGGCGGCAATGGGTCTGAAGCCGGCTTGGATTGATTCGTCACAGCGGCCAGGGCGCGCCGGTATAGGGAACCATCAGGGTCCTTGAAATCAGCTTGCGGCTGACTCTCCACAGCGGCCAGGGCGCGGCGCTGCAAATCAGGGTCATACGCCGGCTTTTGCTGGTCCATCACAGCATTCAGAGCGCGGCGGTGCAAGTCAGAGTCCGCCGTCTGCGGATTCGGAAGCACCGTCCCACGCACGGGTGTGGTCACCACCTCCGGGCCACTCTGCCCAACTGCAACAGGTCGAGCGCCGTTGTCAGGCACGAAGGTCTCAGGTCCAGCCTCGCCGACCACCACGGGCCTATCGACCGGAGGGCGTCCACCGTCCTTATATCCCGGGAGCTGGGGGATGGGGCTGCTTGGGAACTGAAGCCCAGACATCCGAAGCCCTCTTGCAACCGACCCGATGTAGGAATCGGTGGGGTTGATTTTGAGGCCGTTGCTGTACTCATCAGCGCGTGTCAGGGCCAGCCGCTTGGTCTCGTCATCGGAGGCGTACTTGGCGGCATCCAGCCCAAGCCCGGCCATCCGATAGTTGTTCTCCAAACCAGAGGTCAGCCCGGTCCGGTAGTTGGCCCCCTGATTATTCATCGACGTACTCTGAAGCTGGGTGTCAGCATTCAGCTGCGCTCTGGCCTGTGCCGCAGCGTCGGACTGCTGCTGCAACGTCTGCTGCTGCCCGACGTTTTGCGCAACGGCGTTGGCCCGCGTCGTTTCCGCGTCGGCGTTTTGTTGCAAGATGCTGTACTTCTTTTCCATCAAATCGTTGAACTGAGGTCCGAAACTCATGGTGTAACTCCTTGCCCGGCAGGGGCCGGGGTTGATGGTTAGAGAGATTTAACAGGCACCGAGAACGCACGAGACATACTCG
>Ga0183095_11179_pt1 | contig 27063 bp, 42 predicted proteins | sample BioMet4_FD_130346 | JGI IMG/M metagenome (GOLD analysis project Ga0183095, IMG submission 130346) | Microbial communities from bioreactor (seeded with sewage sludge) at LBNL, California, USA - Biofuel metagenome 4 (v2) (version 3) | ecosystem: Engineered > Bioreactor > Anaerobic > Unclassified ...
GGCCAATATCGACCTCAAGGCCATGGACGCGGATTTTTACGAGCGGATCTGCGGGGCCAAGCTCGCGCCGGTGCTGGCCAACCTCGTCCACATGCGCCGGCTGGGCTGGTGGATCGAGGTGACGACCTTGCTTATCCCCGGGCTCAACGACGCGCCGGAAGCCTTACGGCGCCTGGCCGATTTCCTGGTACGGGAACTGGGGCCACACACCCCGTGGCATATTTCGCGCTTTCATCCGGAATTTGCCATGCGCGACCGGCCGGTCACGCCCCTTGAGACCCTGGAGCGGGCCTATGCCATCGGTCGGGAGGCCGGGCTGGCCTTCGTGTATGTGGGCAATGTGCCGGGGAATACCCACGATGGCACGGCGTGCCCGAGTTGCGGGGAATTGCTAATCGACCGCAGGGGGTTCGCTGTGTCGGCGGTCCGCACTGTGGGCGGACGTTGTGCCCATTGCGGCGCGTCACTGCCGGGCGTGGGGTTGCCATAGGTTGCCCCAGGAAGGGGCTTGGCCGACCTCATCGTTGGCAGTGGAACGCCGTGCTTGGGGTGTCGGGGCCGACCCGAGAGGCGCGGGGTGACGGTCTTGCCATGCGCGCCCGGTTGCAGTAATCAAAGCGGCTCTTCGGATCGGGGCGTGGCGCAGACTGGTAGCGCGCCTGCTTTGGGAGCAGGATGCCGGGTGTTCAAATCACCTCGCCCCGACCAGATATTTCAAGGGCTTGCGAGTAATTCGCAGGCCCTTTTTTCGTGAAAAATTTTTTTGTGGGCCATTCTGTGGGCCAAAAGTGAGGGCGTTAGGCGCGGGCCGTGGTTTGCCCATGGCTCGGCCTTCCCACCTGGGACAGTTGGCCGCGTTGCCTTCACCAGCCCACGCGCTTATTTTGTCACCATGTGCAAGTTTACAATCGCCTTTGACCAGGAAGAGGACGGCCGGTTCATTGCCGAAGTCTAAAATACCTCGACACACTCGCCTATGGAGGCCTTGGCGAAATCTATAGAACGTGTCCGAGAAAGGTTTTGCATACTTTGGCGGCTCATTAGTTGTAATACTGGAAGGCTGTTTCTTATGAAGAAGATTGCCGTTAGGGGACGTGAAATTAGGAAAGATTTATTCCTGGAAGCTCGTAAGGGCTTTTATAAAAATTCGCGTGGAGGGAGATATTTTGAAAATGGATACTCTCATATAGTAAAGCAGATTGAACGTGAAGACAACCTCCTTAATAAGAGGCTAGCATTAACATATCAACTTAATGGATTTATTTTTGCAGCCCTTGCCCTGTTTTCGTCAGAAAGCTTCCAGGTAAAAATATTTAGTCATCTTTTTTTACCTGTTATTGGTCTGGTTATAAGTGTTTCAGGGCTTTTTGGTTCATTCGCGGCCATAATGCAAATGTATTACCTGAGAGGGATATGATATAAAATTTATGAAACTAGAACTATTAGACCATTTGGGAGCGAGTTTCATTGTTTATTTGGAAAGTTTTGGATGTTTGTTCCTTGTCTTATTTTGACAGGAATGTGGGTTTTCCTTTTTGTAATTGATTACAGAACAGACTTTTTTTGGGTAGCTTATCTCAAGTCGGTAATGCTAAACCGTTTTAATTAGATCGTTAGAGCAATCTAGAAAGAACATAGTCACGCCACCCATGCTCCAGCACCTGAAGCAAGAAAAGCCATGGGCCAAGCTGAGGATGCCCTGCAGGCAGTACGAGACGGCCCGACCATGGGCCAAAAGCGGGATGCCCCGCAGATGTGGGAGGAAATGGTCTTGCTGATCCCTGGCGAGGCCGTGGACGCGCTCAAGTGGGAAGTCGATGCCGAGAAGCTGGTCGAGGCGATGTTCAGGACAGTGGAGTAGCTCGCCCGATCTCGCGGCGTAAAATTGCGCTCAGTGCCCGGCCTACCCATCGAGTTGACGCAGGATCAGCTTGCCTGCCCGCCACAGGGAAGAATCCTTCACTCTCAGCCTGCCGGGGTATTCGCCAAAACCGGCGGAAACCTCCACACCCACGTTCAGACCGACCGCATAAGCGCCCCGCACAGCGCCGTTTTCTCGGCAGACGATACAAAGGTCACGTGGCCGACTAGGACGCGCCAGGCGGCCAGCTACAACGCCACAGCGGGTTTCCCTCAGATTTGAGGATTACCAGCAGTCGGGAGCGTGGACGGTTTGACTTTGGTTCCCCAAAATTGAGGAACCAAACAGATATGGAATTGGCTCCGCAAAATTGCGGCGTCATCGTCCTGCCAGGTGTCCGCTCGACCATGCCAAGCTCTTTGGCCATGGCGACGGTGCCGGCCGAAAGGGCATGATCCTGCCCTTTCTCAATCTTACGTATTCGTAGAATTGAACCGCCCCTGGCAAATGGGGTTCCCGCCCCTTTATTTCAAAGTGAGACCGCTGCGTAATTCTCGCAAGTCGCTGCTTGTCCCGTTTCTCCGTGTCGCGAAGCGGCAGTCGTGGCTGATTTTTCTCCAGGCCAAGGATGTGTTCGCCTCGTTGGCGGCAATTGCCAGCCAAGGGGGGCACGCATCCTTAACAATCGCCCTTGAGGACAGCCTTTTTCAGATTGAAGGCCATGGCGTTGAGGAGAAATTCCAGTTCGACTTTGGCCGTCCCGAGATATCTCGTGCGGCAGAATCCGTAGCCGCGTTTGAGGGTCCCGAAAACGCGCTCCACCTTTGAGCGAACGCTGCTGATCAGGCGATTGGCTGCTTTTTCGGCGAGCGTCAGTTCCCGATTCCGCGCGGCCTTGTGCATGATGCCGTCCGTGAGTCCCCGGACCGCAAGCACGTACCGGTTCAACTGACTGCTATAGCCCTTGTCCGCGTAGATGCTCACGCCAGTCCTTGCACCAACTTCATCCAGAACACTGACGAATTCTTCCGTGTCAGACCGATTGGCCGGCGTGGCATGACCACCGAGCACAAAACCGTCCCGACTGTCCGTGGCGGCGTGGATCTTGTAGCCGTAATAGGCCCGGTTACCCTTGCGCAGCCAGGCCGCGTCGGCATCGTCGGAGTAGCTGATGGTCACATCGGGCGCGTCACCGGAATCTTCCTCGCGATCCTCGGGCAGCACATCGAGGACCTTGAGGGGACGACGTGCGGAGGAAACGACGCTGGCATCGACAATAGCCCCTTCGCGGACGAGCAGTCCCCGGCGTTCCAACTGATGATTGAGTTTGTCCAGCAGCCGCTTGAGGATATTACGCTCCACCAGGCTCTGGCGGAAACGGCAGATCGTGGTGGCGTCCGGCACCTCGTCGTGGTCCAGGGAAAGGCCCACGAACCGAACAAAAGACAGGCGATCGCACAAAGCCTCTTCCACTGCCAAGTCGCTGAGGTTGTACCACCGTTGGAGCAGGAGGATCTTGAACATGAGAAGCGGCGGGTAGGCCGGGTTGCCGACGGCATTGGCCACCCGCTTGAGTTTATTGCGAAGCACTTTTTCGAGCGGTTTCCAATCGATGAGGCGATTGATCTCGTCCAGGAAGCAGTCCCTGTGTTTGCGGTGAGCGGCAACATAGTCGGCAATGCCTGGCTTCTTGGAAGTGCGTTCGTTCATGGTCACCTCCATCATTTCTGATGGAGAAAATATACCGCAACTACATAAAATTACAACTTATTATTCGATTTAGACCGTGCATCGGTCTCGAATGTAGGCTTGAGCGACTTTAAGCTGTGACGTATCGACATTGGCCACGACATTGACGGTCCAGGTCTGGCCGGTCAGGGCGCGGATCTGATCCTCGACCCAGCGGAGCTTTTGCCGCAGCACGTCCGCGTTTTCCTGGGACCGGCCGAAGTCCACCTGGTGCGTCTGCAAGTCGACCAAGGCCTTGGTCAGGTCCGTGGCCTGCTCCTTGAGCGTGTCAAGATAGGACTTCTTTTGTTGGTCCAGGGCATCCAGCTTTCGCTTGAGCTCATCAAGCGAACTCGTCCATGTCTCGAAAGGCGCTAATTGTCCCGACGCTTCGGCACGCATCGCCCTTGCTTTGATACTGACCCCTTCTAAAAGACTATTAATCTCCTTCATGGTTTCAGTGACAGTGGAGAGACCAAGCCATCCGACAAACTCAATGGCGCCGCCACCTATGTCACTGCCTGCCAATTCTTTGGCTTGATTCTTGAGACGCTCCCAATTGGCGGACAATGTATTGCTCGATGCCTGCCACCCCTGGGAGAACTTGTTCATCTCATCGGCCAGCTTGGGCCAAAAATCCTTGGCCACAACCTGTCCGGACTCCATCAACTTCTGGAATTCGGAAGTTGTGACGCCCATGGCATCGGCGGCCATCTTCATGGCGCCCGGAATTCGCTCCGCGAATTGCTGCCTGAACTCTTCTGACGCTACGATGTCCTTTCCGAGAGATTGCTGGATAGCCAAAAGCGCACCAGACACATCGCCTGACGAGCCACCTACCTTTGTAATCGCTTGCGTTGTGGCTTCAAATATCTTTTGGATGTTGTTTGTTGACATGCCAACATAGTCCGCAGCTGCGGCGAACTTACGGTAAGATCCTGCAATATCATCAATGCTTTTGCCATATTTATTGGCAGCCGCGATGACATAGTAAAATTGCTCAGCTCCACGATCCCCGAAAATTCCCTGGAACGAGGCGTAAAGCGATTGCATCGAGGCCACGGTCTGGACTGCCTGGATGGCCGTTTGCAGAGTCAGATAGCCGGCGGCCAGTCGGCCCACGTTGGCAGCAACACTCTCCGTCATGGTGGCCATGACGGAATTGGACCGCGAAAACGAGCTGGCGACCGTATTCGCGACCGCGCGGCCCTGATTGCCCAGCTCGACCATCTGGGAGGTCGCGCCTTTTGCCGCCGCTTCGGCCTGCTTCTCCTTGGCCGTCAGGGTGTCCATGGCGCCGCTGGCCTGGTTGACCGCCGGCGCCCCCTGGCGGCCCAAGTCCTCGGTCTGCGCGGTTACGGAGGACATGCCCTCCTTGGCTTGCCGCTCCTTGGCCACAACCGTGTCCAGTGCGCCCCCGACACGCCCCACCGAGGCCGGCCCCTGCCGGCCCAGCTCCACAGTCTGGGTGGTCGTAGCGGACACGGCATCGCCGGCCTGCTTCCCGCGCGCGGACAGGGTGTCCAGAGCAGCATTGGTCTGATTGATGCTCTGGACACCCAGGGAGGCGTCTCCCTCGATGATAATCCGCACGCGGTTTTCGACCATGCTAAACGATCCTCATGACCGGAGTTTTGGACTGTATCACGGACTCCAGGATCCCCAGGTCCATCCAGGTTGCGAGGGGCAGATCGTCGGCCCGGAACGGATAGCCGCCGAGCCGCAGATAACGCAGCTCAAAGAGCCGGCCGACATACTGCGAGGGGCGGACCTTGTAGAGGGGACAGCGTTTGCAGACGGCTGTCAGCCATGGGCCGTTGTCCCGCTTGCATTGCTCCCGCCCCCCATCGCAGCTGTCGAGCGTGCGCTCTATTGCCCCGACAAAGGGCTGGCGACGGGCTCCGTGGCCGTCGCGTCGCCCGGGCTGGCCGTCTCGGCGTCAGCGTCCTCGAAGGCAAAATCGGGGTTTTCGAGGTCTTCCAGCTCGGCGTCGAGATCTTCGAGCTCGATCGAGGCGTCAGCCTGGGCGGCCGCCGAAAACACCGTGCGGGCCACATGCCCCAGCAGGTCCGGACGCTTCTGAAAGAGCAGCGTCTTCCAGCCCTTGAGGTAGTCGGCGTCGGTCTGGTCGGAGGAGATGGCTTTGCCATCCACCGCAAAGCAGCCTTTCTTGAAGCCGGTCAACAGCGCGGCGCCGAACTTGGCCTGGAGCAGAGGCCATTCCTTGTTGACCACGATCTTGGTGCCCTTGCGCTTGGTCATGGCGCTGTCGTACTTCACGCGCTCATCATTGGTCGGCATCCGGTAGTAGAATTCCATCTCCTCACCGGACAGCTTGTCAAAGAGCACCAAAACATTGCGGTCGGCATTGAGCTCAAACACAGTCGTCTCCTTACGTTGGTTGTGGGTTAGAACAGCACGAGCCGCAGCTCGTCGTCGCCCAGGCGTTCCTGGCAGGGCGTAAAGGTCTTGTCGTAGGTGACCAGGCCGGTGCGCTCGCCGTACTTGAGCTCGGTGCACTGCGCCTGGCCGACATGTACGGCCCAGCGGTTGCCGGCCGTGGAGCCCAGGTAGCCGTTCAAACGGTACTTGGCCCCGGACTTCCAAAGGGACCACGGGTTGAAGGCGGCCAGAGTGTCCGTCTCCGGATCCAGGGAGCCGGACGGCTCGCGGCCGGTGATGACAAACCCGATGAGGCCATCCGGGCCGTTGAGGTCGTTGCGTTTTTCGATCTTGGCCCCGAGCTGGAGCTTCAGGGCATTGGCCACCGGCATGTACGTGCCGATGCGCATACCCATGGCCAGGGCCTGGGGACCGGTCATGTCGACCAGGGTCAGGCTCGGGATAGCCCCATCCTCGGGATCGACCCACAGCCCGGACAACTCGAACTCCAGGTAGGCCAGCTTGCCCACCTCGGCGGTCAGGGACCAGGTCCCGATCACTCCGGCCACCTTGTGCAGGATCTTGTCCTTGAAAAAGCGGATGCTGGACGAGGGCATGGTGTCCACGTCATAGGTCTTGGGGCGGTACATGAGGCCGGGAACCAGGTTGGTGATGGCGCCGGTGGCGGCGGACGTGCCGCCGGTCACGGTCTCGCCTTCCTCGAAGGTGCCCGTGACCGAGGACAGTACGATCAGGGTGTCGCGCTCGACATACTCGACGGTGCCGTGGGCGGTGGACGTGCCGCCAGTGACGGTTTCGCCGGCGGCCCAGGCGCCGGCCGCGTCCACGGTCACCCGGAGCACCTCGGCCTTTTGCATGCCACAGGCGAGCAGCAGCGGATCATAGTCGGGCGCCAGGGGCTTACTGTTCACGCTATCCCAGCCACCACCGCGAAACTCGACCTTGACCTTGAGCTTGGCGGACTTGGCGCCGACGATACTGCCGGCCGGGCTGTAGGTGTCGCGGTAGATCTCGCGGTCCACCTTGTCGGCGTCGGCGGTAAACTCCGGAGAGCCGGTAACCAGGATGGCATTGGCGCCGGTCGGGCCGGCGTCCTCGCCATAGGTGGTTTCGGCCTTGACCAGCATGGCGGTGATACGACTGCGTTGCGGGTTGGACATGGCTACTCCATAGGAACGAGGTAAACGGTTTTGACGCCATAACGGGCCGAGTAAACGGACAGTCCCTGGCCCTGGATCTCGGACTGCTGGGCCAGGCGCTCACACGGGAACACGTCGCCGGCAGCGATGACGCACGAGCCCTCCAGGAGGTCGGCGACTGCTTTCAGGAGCGTGTAGCTGCCCGGGTTGGTCGGGCCGCCCCGGCGGGCCTGGGATTGGTCGACCTCGTGGCGTTCGCAGGCGAAAATCACGAACTCCATAATCTCGGCGCGGCGCTGGCCGTGATCCTCGAATGACGAGCCGGAATAGTAGACCAGCACGGCCGGCCATTGCTGCACGGCGGCCTGGAACCGCTCCAGGTCGAGATCGCCGTTGTACGGCCCGACCTGGCGCACGCCGTGACTGGCGGTCAGGCCGGCCAGCTTGGCCAGGACGGCGTCCTCGATCTCGGTGATGGTGCGATCAGCCACGGGCCGCCGCCTCCAGGTGCTGACTGATGGTGTCCAGGCAGGAGGCGATCCAGGCATCCGGCAGCGGGCCCGAGGTGGGCAGGTAGGTCCGGGCCGGGATCACGGTCGGCTTGCCACCGAACGTCACATCCTGCTCGAAATTGGCCTTGGACTTGGAGGCAAACCGGGAGCGCCCGGTCTCCATGTCCACCTTGAACCGGAGCACGCCGCGCCGCATGGGGCGCAACACCCGGCCACCAAGCAGCTGTATCGCTGCATATGCAGACGAATTCCCCCAGCCGGCACCAATCACCACAGAATTGGCCGTGGCCTGGGAATTGATGGAACGCATCAAGCTGCCGCTGACGCGCAGGATCGCCCCGGGCCAGGTCTTGCGCCGGGTCCGGGCCAGGATGGTGGAGGCGGCCAGGGGTTTCCAGGGCGTGCCGTCTGGCTCTCTCTCGGCCAAAAAATCGATGCGAGACAAATTGACGAGCTTGACGCCGATATCATCCATGACGTCGTGCTGGTTGCCGAGCCGGGCAGCCATGGCGGCCAGGGCCCTCCTGGTCTGAGCATCTTCAATCCGGTAAGTGATACCATCGGTCATGTTAGAACCCCGTGAGGCCCTGGCCGGTCATGATCCGGTCGCCCGCAGTAAACAGCACGGCCGCACCCTCGGCCGGGGCCGGCGCGACGGCGCCGGCGGCCTGGAGAATGATCCGACCGGCGGCCAGATCCTTGAGCTGGGCCAGGGCCGCTTGCCAGTCCGCCTTGACCTTGTCCGGGGCCTCGTCGCGGTAGAGCAGATAGAAGGCGATGCACGCCTGCCAGCCGGCCACCATGTCGGGCGCCGGATCAAACGGCACGGCATAGCCGGCGGACCGGGCATAACCGTGGATCGTGGCGGCCGCGTCGGCCAGGGCCTTGGCCAGCACCGTCTCGTCGAGGGTGCCGGTCGCGGGCGTGGCCCGGTCCGTGAGCTGGATCAGCTTGGTAGCGCCGTAGCGATCGATCATGCCGGCCGTGTCAACGTACATCGCCCTGCCTCCCTCTCGTTATTTGCCGCCCGACTTGCCGCCGGCGCCCTTGGGTTCGTCAGGCAGCTCCAACTCCTGGACCACGAGCATGGGCTCGGCTTTGAGGTCCACGAGCTGGCTGGCCGTGAATCGTTCGATCGGATGGTCCGTGGGCGTGGCCGGGTGGACCAGGCCGGCCCGGCGGAAGCCGTCCTTTTTCGCGGTAATGCGGATGATCTTGGCCACGCTATTGCTCCTCCTCGACGTCGGCCGTCGTCTCGACTTCGGTGATCTCAAGGGCGTACACACCGCCCGGCCGCAGGAGACGAAACGCCTCGGAAACAGCCTCCGGTTTCAGGGGCAGCATCTTGAGCGCCCCTTCGTTCGCGAACAGGTCAAACTTGGAGGGCTTGTCCTTGGTGAGGGTCACCTCGGCTTCCCGAAGGGGCGACACCGTCACCTCCTCCATCTGGACAGCGATCCTCCCGACAACCATCAAGATACGCATGACGCCTCCTAGGCCAGGTACGGCACGGACAGCAGCTCGGCGGTGCCAAACCATTCGTTGGTGGCGCCGGCCGCGTTGAACTCGTTTTTGAGCAGCTTGCGACCCGCGCCCTCCAGGGACGGTGGGACCACGAGCAAATTGGGCATGATGGCCAGGGAGGAGCCGGCTTCGTTGGTCAGGGACTGCATGGCAGCCCGGGCGGCGCCGTAGTTGTCGGCGTTGAGCTCAGCCTTGGAGGCGTACGCCATTTGCCAGAAGCCAAAGCCGACATTGGACCGACCATCGACGCCGTAAAGCAGCTCATCCCGCATGAAGACGTTGGAGTCGGTGTCGCGGTCGAGCCGGACCAGGTTGTAGGCCCGGCGCAGCTGGTAGATCAGCGGCTTGACCGGTCGGGAGGTGTCCAGCAGATACCAGGCCGTGCCCGTGCCGCCGCCGAAGTTGGACACGCTTGTCGTGGCGCCGTTGATCACGACGGGGTGGTCGGTGTCGAAAAAGTACTGACCGTCATAGCAGGCGGTGGCGAAGCCGGCCTTGAGCAGGGCAAAGACCAGCTTGTCCGGGTGACGCTTGGCGTTGTCGTCGAGCATGGCAAACCGGGGACCGAAGACGCCGTAGGTGTCGTCCTCGACGGCATCCCGCTTCACGCCGATGGTCTTTTCGTACTTCTTGTTGCGGATGGCGTAGTCGTGCAGGGCCAGCGAGTTGACCACGCGATCGCCGATCCATTCGCGCAGGTCCGCGATGTCGCCCAGCCAGGGATAGTGCTCCTCGGATGTGGTCGAGTGCACGAGCATGGCCACCTTTTCCCAGAAGGTCGGCGCGGCGTCGAAGGCCGACTGAAACAGCGTGCGGTAGCCGGTGAAAAGCGCCGACAGGGCGCTCGCGTTGATGACATCCATGTGCTGTGCTCCTTAGATCTCGACCCAGACGCCCAGGGCGTCCACGTCGCGGATGGTGCCCACGGCCGAGCGTGTGGAGGTGCCGTCGTCCGGGGCAACGGTCTGATCGTCCACGGCGTAGGCCGAGCCTTCGATATGCGCCCGGGTGCAGTCGCCGTTGTTGGCAAAACGGAAGCAGCCGCGCCGCACGGGCACGGTGACGGCGCCGTCGGCTCCGCCGGCGTTGGAAACGGCGGCGTCGGCCCGGCCAAGGCCCTTTTTGCCGGTGGCGGTGGTGGCCGGCTCGGCGTAGCCGCTGGCATTGAGCACGATCAGGGCCCCGAAATAGATCACGGCCCCGGCGGCCACGGGATGCTCGTAGAGCTTGTCCTCCCGGAAAGGGGTGTCCCGGTCCTGGGTCAAGGCAGCCATTTACACGCCCTCCTTTTTGCTGAGTTTCTTGAATTCCTCGGGCGAGAGCCCGAGGCGGGAGCACACGGCCAGCTCCTCCTCGCCCAGTTCGCCGTCGGCGACGGGCGGCTGGCCGGCCGGGGCTTGTCGACCAGGCTTGACGATGGCCGGAGCGGTCTTCGCAAAGGCCTCGAAGCCGGCCAGGTCCTTGGAGGCATAGGCCAGGGCCCAGTCCTTGGTGGCCGGGATGACCTTGCCGGCGGCCATGGCCGCGTCCACGGCCCGGGTCGCGGTGTCACCGGCCAGGCGCGTTTCGATGGCGCCCAGGCGGTCGTTGACGGCCCGGAACTGCTCGATAGGCACAAACTTGGTGGGATCGGGGCCGGCGGTCCGGGCCTGCCCCTCCTTGGCCGCAAGCAGTTCCTTGGCGTGCGCGGCCAGAAAGGCCGGCTTGGTGGGACCGGAAAGGCCCAGGGCCTGAGCCGTTTCATCCACGGCGTCCAGGCAATCGGCCATCGACTTAAAAACGACGTCCGCTCCGGCTTCGGTCCCCAGCCCGAGGCGTTTGGCCATGACGGCCAGATGGGTGCCCTCGGTCCGGGCCTTGACGGCCAGACCTTTGGCATGCGCCACCAATTGCTCGGCCGTGGTTTCGGCCGGCAGCCCCAGGGCGGCGATCAGGGCGGCAAGCAACTTGGGGTCCATTTCCCCTCCGTGGTTGGGGAGCCTGGAGGCCACAGCCGCCAGCTCCAGGTTTGGGATGTTGGTAAGGGCCGCGTGTTCGATGCGGGTCACATTTCCGACAGCGTCGTGCCAAAAAACGGGAGAGAGGTAGCGGTACTGCCGATCCGCCAGCCGATCAGCGGCGGCCTGGGTCCATTCGACCAGCCCCCAGATGCTTCCATCGGGCCGAGCCTGGTAGTCCTTGATCCAGCCGGCGGCCGGCGCGGCCTGGCCATTTTCGCGGCTCCAGAGCGTCTGGTGGTCGTAATCGACAGGCAGATCCGCACCGGAGGCGGCGGCCAGGGTGGCGTCAATGACGGCCTGGGGATCGGCCATATGGTAGGGGCCGGCCCCGTCCCGGCCGGCAAACGTACCGGCGGGCAGGAGTTGCACCCACTGCGGGGATCCCCCGGGGGCCAGGGATATGGTGTTAATGGCGCGTCGCAGCATGGCCCGAACCATAGGCCGGGCGGCGGACGGGTACGGCTCGGAACCGTGTCCGAGTCAAAGTCATTTTTCGTGAGTGGAGGGGGTGGGCCTGGAAGCGGCCTGGAGGACGTTGCCGACACCTAGCCCGCATGGCAGGCCCGAGGCAAGACCGGATGTGCCCCGCATTCGCACGGAGAGGCGTTTACTGGCGCGTTTACTGGATTTTAGCACCATCGCCCTTGCCAGAGCTTGCCAAACGCCCCTAGAGGGCTTATTTCTGAAATGCCCTTTTGGAGACCGTCTGGAGTGGCCGGGAATGACGCTGCCGGCTGGGGCGGACCTGTAAAACCAGGGAGTCCCGTTTGGGAGTGGCGCACCACCAGACGGTCTTTTCATTTTATCCGCTCAAATTCCTTTACGTTGTCAAAAATGCCCGCGTCGATTATTCGGCCCGACCAGAGATCGTTGGTCAGGATCTTCTCGCGTCTGACCTTCCCGCCTTCGGCAGGCAGCTTCACCTTGGTTTGATAGTTGACCCGGACCACCAACTTGCCGGCTCCGTCGCCCGCGTCTACAAGATAGAGCAGGGCCGGATTGCTCTTGTCCCAATAAATGGCCTCGGGATCCCACAGGGCATCCACGGCCCGGGCGATGGTTTCCCGGGGCAGTCCCACGCCGCTATCCCGTTTGATCTCTCGGTACAAATGGTTGATGCCGTCCTCGGACAAGGTGATGGCGCCGCTGGACAGCTCCACGGCCTGGCCGCCCGCCGTGGCCCGGCCAGACTCAAAAAAGTTGAGAACTTCGTCGGGGATGGCCCCGACCACCCGGCGCTCGCCGGTCTTGATGGGCTCGCCAGCCTCCAGGGCATCCAACCGGGGCGAGATCCAGTCCACCAAATCCCGCTTCATGGCCGGCACCACGAACTTTGCCGACGCGGCCTGAGCAGCGGCCATGTCCGGGCTGGCGTCCACCAACTTGCCCATGAGCGCCCGGGCCGCGTTGCCGTCCAGAGCCGCCTCGCCCGGGTTGTAGGCAAACCCGGGATCGATACCCATGGGCACGGTCGTAACCTCGCCCGTGCGCTCATTGGTGTAGACCGTCATCTCCTCCACCGGATCCGGCGAGACATCCCAACCCATGGCGGATAGATCATGCGCGAGAGCTGGATGGTCGAGCAGCGACAGCGCCAGCCGTTGGGAGGATAGTGTGTGGACCACCAAGGGTGATCGACCGGCAGGATCGTGCCCTCCCAGGCGCGGTGCAACGGCCGGGTCCGACCGTCCAGAATGGCCGTGTAGCGCAGGAGCGGCGAGGTTGCCTTGGTCCGCTGGATCCGGGCCCATTCGCCGGCCGCCTGAGCCATGCGCATGTTGGTGTCGTAGATGATCTGCAAGCGACGCGGGCTGCCGAGCTGCACCGACTTGACCTCACCGGTCAGGGGATCGGGCGGCTCCTGCTTGCCCCACCAGCCCTTGGCTTGCAGGATCGGCGTCAATCGGGCCTGAAACTGCTTGAGGGTCAGGCCCTGGGAGATGGCGTCATCCACGGCAGCGTGGATGTCCTTGAGCACGTCAAAGCCGGCGGTTTTAGCCACCGTGAACATGGTGGCGTGCTCTTTTTGCCAGACGTCGCGCCAATCCCAGGACTCGGCTAGGTTGTAGCCCTTGGCCTTGAAATAGGCGATGGCCTCTTCGGGCGGCAGGGCCTGGTAGCGGACATCCTCACTTGCCACCGGCCGCCCCCGTCTCGCCGGCCAGGCGCGCGCAAAACGCCAGCTTGGCCAGGTGATCGGTCAGGGCCGTAGGATCCTGGGATGCGATCAGGCCGGCTAGGCGGCCCTGGAAATCCTCCAGGGTCAGGCCCTGCTGCAAACACTCGTCGAGGAGCTGGCGCACCGGGAGCAGGAGCGGATCGGCCAGCGGCTGCCAGTCGGACAGCTCCTCGGCCACGGCCACGTCCACGGCATCCTGACGCTTCTCCGGCGCGGCCGGGAGCGCGGCGTTCACGGACCGGGAGGCGGCGGCCTGGCGCGGGGCAGCCTCGGGCGGCAACACCTCCGGCTCCACGGCCTGGTCCTGCTGGCCCTGATCGAGGGCAGCGGGAGCCTGGGACGGCGCATGGAGCAGTACCGCGCCGGCCGGCGGCTCGGGCAAGCCGTACTTGTCCCGGACCACGGACATCTCCACTTCGAGCCCCAGCGGGACCAGCTTGACCAGGTTCTCGGCCAGGGCGGCCAGATCCTCCTCGTCGGCCCGGCGGATGACGATGCGGGGGTAGAGCTTTCGCGGCCCAAAGTTCAGGTCAATGATGGGGCGCACCAAATCCCGATTGAGCGGCGCGGAGAGCTGCCGCGCGTCGGCCTCTTCGATATCTTGGCGCACTCGCTCATGAGCGTCAGCCGTACCCACATGCTGGCCGGTATCCGTGGTGCCGGTCTGCCCCAAAACCAGCTTTGAAACTTGGGCATCCAGGAATTTTGCAAATCCCTCGAACAGACTGATGTTGCCGGTAATTTTTGATTCGGTGAACTCGATAGCCATGGACGCGGGGATGATGGCCGCCGCATCACTGGAAATATTACGCACGGCCCGCAGCAGCACGGCCTTGTCTTTCTCGGAGGCTCCCGCCCCATATTTGCCCAGGCGAAGCGGCAACCCAAACACTTCGGTAAATTGCACCCAGGATTTGATATCGAAATTCTTGAACAGATACACCCAGCTGGCAGCCCGGGCCAAGCCGCCCCGGATCGGCAGGCCGGATTTACTGTGATGCACATGGTAAATGTATTTGTAGGGCGACAGCGGCGTGGGCTGCCCGGTCTCGGACAGGAGCATGGGCGTGCGGCCATCCACTCGGTCAAACTGGAACCATCTCGGATCGCGCCACTCCAAACGCGCCGGCAGCCAGGTCCCGCCCGAGGTGTCCCAGACGATCTCCGTGAGGCTATAGCCTTTGCCCACGGCATCCAGGATGTCGAAGAGCTCGTCGCGCAACTCGTCGCGGTTGATCCAGTCCCGGATCAGGTCGGCGGCCTTGATGTCCTCGGCCGCGTCCGTGGCCGACTCCACCGTGATGTCCAGGCCGGAGACCTGGTATTTGCGGGTGGCCAGCACCGAGCGGTAATGAAGGTCTTTTTCCTCCATCTCCTCGGCCAGTTCCAGGTACGCGACCGGATCACCTTCCTCGGATGCGCGCAGCAACCTGGCCAGGCGCACCGGCGTCAGGCCCTGGGCAGGATGCCCGGACAGCACCTGGCGCACGCCGGTCACGGTCGGACCGGCTTCCTCATCCTTGAGCCGGTCCATTTCCACCGGCCGGCCTAGGTAATCGTACAACATCGCCATATCACCACGCTCCCTGGCCGAACCGCCGACCGTCATCATCCGTATCGTCGTCATCCTGGCCCGGGCCGGCGCCGGTTGGCGTGGCCGGGATGTAGCCGTATTCCTCGATCTCCAGGAGACTGGCGTAAAAGCACATGAGGTCGGCAACGGCGGAGTCGCCGTGCCGTTGCTGGCCGGCTTTTTTGGATTCCTCGCCCTTGCCCTGGTTTTTTGCTTCCCGCACGATCTGGGGCACGCCCCGGATGGTCTTAACCGCCCGATGATCGTTGTAGATGTCCAGATCGGCTGGGATCAGGATGGTGCCATCCTCAAAGGCGGCCTTCCACTTGGGCATCACTTCAGTGTAAAACGCCGGCGTGATGGATACCTGCTGCACTCGCTCGCCGTAGCGTTGCATCGCGACTTCGGCCAGATATCCGCCGTTTCCCGTGGCATCGAAGGCGCCGGACATGAAATTCGGCAAACGGTCCAGGATGAAAAAGACGATCTGCTTTTGCGTCTCATAAGGGACGTTCCACAGGTCGATCACGCAATGGGGGCGCAGTTGCATGTTCCGTTGACGCTGGGCCGGCCAAAGGGATGTCATGTCGCCCTTGCGGGCAAAGTCCTCGCCAAAATAGCTCGGCAGACCCGGATCAAGCGTGGCTAGGAGCGGCGCCAGCTCGGTTTCGCAAAATCGCCGGGTTTCGGCCTCGCGGGTATTCTCGGGAAGGGTGACGAAGGAACGGTCGCAGCTCCAACGCACGACTGGAATGCCGTCCCGCTGCTGTCGCTGGATGAGCGCCGGAGGAAGATAGGTGCCAGAACCCTGGCTTGGAATGACAAAAAGCTCTTCGTCTGCGTTCTCGCCATAGAGAGTCAGAATCTCCTCGCGCCACTTGGCCTCGGCATCCGGCGACCAGGTCTTACCCGTGACCAGGCAAATCCGCTTGTAAAGGCCGTCCCGAAGCGCCTGGTCGAAATCGATCTTGAGCAGGCCGTAGGGCTTGCGACCTTTCTTGACCTCCTCGATCAGGACGTTGAACGGGTTGTCCTCGCCATCATGAGTGCTGTTGATGATAACCCTGCCGCCCCAGATAAGCAGGGCCATGGCCGCTTTGATGAGCTCATCCAGTGCGTCGTGAAAGGCGGCCTCGTCAATGATAACCATACCCTGGCGCCCACGCAGGCTCCGGGGCTGGCTGGACAAAGCGCAGATCTCGAAGCCCGAGGCAAAGATAATCCGGAAGGCCTGAATGTCCTTTTCACCACCATCCGGGTCCCGGTCCTTGAAGACGAATTCCTCGACCGTGGAGGCCGCATGGTGAAACGCTTTGGCCCACATGGCACAGGTGTCGATAAACTCCCGGGCCATATCCAGGTTGTAGCCGATGTAGAGCACATCCATGCCGCCACCCTCACGGGAAGCGGCGGCCGTCAATACGGCTAAAGAAGAGAGGCCCCAGGTCAAACCAATGCGGCGGCTCTTTTCGATGATGACGACATTGTAGCGTTCAATCAGTTCCAGGGCGGTCTTTTGGTAGTCCAGCAAGACGTCCGGGAGCACCTCCGTCTGGAGCTGCTCGGCCAGAGTTTGCCTGGAGGCCTCGCGGATAGCGGCCCACTTTGGATCGGGAACGCTATCCTGGGCCAGCGGATGCACATAAATCGGAGCGGTCATATCAGGCTCCAGCCCGGGCCGGTTTGCGAATGCCCAGGATGCGAGCCTTGATGGCCTCGACGGTTTCGGCGGACAGCCCCTGCTCCCGGGCGGCATCCTCGGCGGCGCCGGCGGCCTTCTTGGCCGTCTCGGTCGCCACCCGATCCCGGATCTTCATTTCCAGCTCGGCGGACAGCTTGGTTGAGCCCACGGACTCCTTGATCGCCTTGCCCAGCAACATAAGATCCATGGCTTTAATGGGCTTGTCTTCGGCTTCCCTGGTCCTCTGCTTAAGGACGCGGAAAACCAGGGTATGGAGCAGCTCCACCAAAGTGCGCCCCATGTCATTGTTGGGGATCTCGCCGAGCTCCTTGGCGAATGCGCTGGCCAACTCGCGGGATTCCCGCATCTTGGCTGCCACCTCCTCGAACTCCTGGGAGTAACGCCCCAGGGCCGAACGCGAGACATCGGCGCCGAGCTTGCGGAGATGGGTCACCACATCGTCGAGGGTGTAGCGACCGTCGGCCAGGAGCCGGTCCACCTCGGCGCGGATCTGCGCCGGCAAGGTCTTGACCGTGGACTTGCGCGCCATGGCTACCTCGCCCGGGGGCGCTTGACGCCCGGCACGGTCGCCTTGCCCTCGGCCACGTCCTGGCCACGGCCGGTCAGGGTCACCACAGTCACCGGCCCCACCCGGTCAATCTGGACAAGCCGTTGCTCGGCCAGCCAGGCACACTCGGTCTCCACGCAATCCCGCGAGCAGCCGTGGCCGATCTGGTCCAGGGCATCCTGGAGGATCGAGGTGTTGAGCGTCCGATCCTGGTCTTCCAGCAAAAATCGCAGGATCACCAGCCGGCGGTCCTGGGCCAGCAAATCCGAGAAATCCATTACTTCCCGCCTCCGTTGATGTGATGGTCCAGCAACAGTTGGATCGGCCGATCCAGCCGGTCGATGGAGATGCCCAGGGACTTGATGGATTCGCGCAAGGCCTCCTGACCGCCGCCCAGGTCCTGCACTTTCAGGGCTACCTCGTGCAGATCGTCAGTGGTGGCCAGGTTGGCCAGGCTGCCTTGCAACGCTCGACCTTCGGACATGACGGCGGCCAACTGCTTGTCGTACTCCGCGTGGACGGCCTTGCAGGCATCGCAGGTCACGAACTTCTTGGACAGCGACCACATGCCCCAGACAAACAGCCCCTGGACGATAAGGACGCCGATGGGCAACAACTTCCAGATCAGCTCCTCCACAACCCCTCCCTATCCTTCGGCCGCCTCTTGGCAGTCCCGGCAACGTATGGCGCCGGGCACGGCCGCCAGCCGCTTGGCCGGGATGGGCTGTCCGCAATCCGCGCACACCACCTGGCCGTTTACAATCACCTGCGCTCCGGCCAGGGCGGCACGAGCCGCCGCGATCGCTCCGGCCAGAAATAGGGCTTCGGCCTGCTGCCCCTCGTCGGCAAAGTCCATCACTTGGCCCCCTTGCCGTCCCCGACCAGGTCGATCAGGGCGCCAAGCTGGGCCTCCATCGCTTGGGACCGGGCGCCGTAGTCGCGGATGTGGCCCAGGATATCGGCCGGGGTCACGGCGTCGCGTCGTACTGCGGCGCCAGAGGCCGAGGCGGTTCCGGCCGCTCCAGCAGCGCCGCCGGCACCACCGGCTTGGGGCACGGCACCGTCACCGGCACGATCGGAGGAGAGGCCGATTGCTTCGTTGTACAAGCGGACAAAGTCAGCGCTAAAAGTGCAAGTATTGCCAGCCGTCGCATGAGGGATTCTCCTCGTGATATCGCGGACCTTTGCCGCGTTCTCTTTTTTCGTTTGGTCCAGCTTGGTGGCCAGGGTGTTGGCCCGGACCTGGGCCGCCTCCAGTTCCTCCCGGGCCCGACGCTCGGCCTCGGCCCAGGCCTGAGCCTGCGCAGCCTTCCAGGTTTCGAGCTGGACCTGGAGCCCAGCCACCTCGACCTGGCGGGCGGCGTCGGCCCGGCCGTAGCCGGCCCGGTAGCCCATGCCCCAGGCGGCGCCCAGGAAAAGCGCGCTAAGGATAAAGCCGGCGATCCACTTACTCATGACACACCCCCTGGCCCCAGCCGGCCGATAGGTAGAGCGGTTCGAGGATTCGCAGGATGCGCCGGGGGTAGCCCCGGTTCTCGCGGAAGGCGGCGGCGGAGCGGCCGGCATTAAACCGCTCCACGTGATCCCACCAGCTTAACGGGTCCGCGCCGTTTCGCGCGGCCAGCCGCTTGTCGCGCTGTACCCAGCCCAGTCCGCCGTTGTAGGCGGCCAGCGCCATAGCCATGCGCTGGCAACCGTCCCGGGCGCTCACCCGTTCCCAGAGCCATTTGTCGTATTCGGCCAGTGCCCGGAGCGCCCAGCCGGGGTTATACGGAGTGTTGGCGGCCAGCTCGGGCACCAGGCCGGCGATCCAGCGAGAGGTTGCCGGCATGAACTGGGCCAGGCCGCGCGCGCCGACCTGACTTTTCGCGTCGGTGCGCCAGCACGACTCCTGGTGGACTTGCCCGGCCAGGGTGGCGATGGGCGCGTCCAGGCCCCAGACGTAGCGGCCGCACCGAGTCAATTCGGCCCGGTGCTTGGCGGCCGCCGTGGGGATGGTTTCCGATTTGGCGGTGGACACGCAAAAAGCGATCACGAGGAGCGCCGCCATCGTGAAGCCCAAACCATAACAGAAACCGACGACTACCCTGACACAGGACATGCCCGCGAAGTCGAGGACATCACCAAGGATGAGCCGCAGGATATTGGCGAGCCACCGGCGCATGGCTACAGCCCCAGACCCATGGCCAGCATGGCGCCCAGGACAACCAGGGCCCGTCGCAACAGCGCGGCCGCATAGATGTGCTCGTAACCGGGCACCACGGCATAGTCCGCCTCATCGTCGGGGTAGTCGTCGTCGTGCTCGCGCCACTCGCTGACCAGGTAGCCGTCCGGCCGGGCGTAGGGGAAAATCCAGCGATCAAGCCAGTAACCGGCGAAGCCGGCCAGCAGCACCAGGGCCAATTTGTAGAGCATCACCGGCAACTGCGCCGGGGAGATCAGAGCCAGGGCCGCCACCAGCAGCACGGCCGCCACGGAACACATGGCCAAACGGGGAAGATGCAACCGCATGGACGCCTCCTTGCATCGCCACTCTCTGGGGATGCAGTGTTGTTCGAGACGTCATGCGGGATGTGCGGAGGATTTCAGATCCGGAAAACTTTCCGGGGTAATGGAGGGCCGGTAGTTATGCCCCCTTTGCATCAGGCGGGGACAAGCGTCAAGGGCGGGCCAACAGTTAGCGTTTTGGGCTTGTCTTTAAAATAGTAACACTCATGATAAGACTGGACACCGAAATCTTATCCGTACTTGTAAAAGTTAAATTTACAAAACGATTTTTATATATAATAGGGACAAACGCACGTAAAGGGCTGTTCGGTTCAATATTGGTATCACTATTAATGCCGTATATTATAAATCGATGAAAATCTTTATTTGTTTCTACCTTTGCAAGCCTCACGCCATACCTTGTCAGGATATCTTCAATTGTCAAAGATTTGTCAGAAAACTGAAATATAAAATTATATGTCTGAGTTTTTTTGTCGTCTGAATACATGTGCATACTGACAAATTGGCTCAAGCCGGCCCAATTTCTTGGGACTTCAATCGTGAGCCGCTGTTGGTTGTCATCATATGACGATTCTATTTTACTAAAATCGTCACACAATTCATTCAACGCATTTTCTCTCCAACAGAAGAGATATCTCGCCATTGATTTTTGTGCAAATTTAGTATTGCTTTCATCTATATTAACTAAAAAAACAGCCAAATCCTCCCATAAGCTCGCGTTGATAGCCGAACATGGATTGGGCCAGAAAGCAGTGACAAGTGAAAAAAATACAATAAAAATTAGTCGATACACCACCGCCCCTCCTTGTTTTTCTTTCCGTACCAGACAACCGATAGCCAGTAAACGCCCGGACGGAGGATTGGTTTACCGGCGCTTCTCGATCCCCTCCACCAACACGGGCGTCCGCATCCCCACCACGAACACCCGCCAGCGGCCGTCTGGGCCTTGGAACGGCTCGGTGGCGGTCACGGTCGCCTCGACCACCCGGTCCCCTTCGCCGAGGCCGGACCGGCCGGTCGGCACCAGCACCCGGCTGCCGCGCGGCAGATCCGGCGGCGGCAGCTCGTGGGTCCGGCCCCAGCCGGCCACGGCCAGGGCCTCGGACAGCGGCAAATAGGCGTACTTGAGGCCGCCCGGCATGTACCAGGCCCGATCGATCCGGATCCGGTAGCGTCCAGCCAGCCCCTGGCCGCCCGGAAACAGCGCCGCCGGGAACAATTCGGACACCCGGCGGCCATCCGGGCCGGTGATGGCAATACGGTATTCTGGATTACGGTGATCGGCCATTTGCGTTCCCTTGCGCGCAATCAGAGCGGTAATTTTAGCTCGCCAGTGGTGCACCGACAGCCACGAGCTGTTTCCCTTTTGGACGCGTCGGCCTCGCGTTGCGCCGCGAAAAGTTCGTTCAACTCGTCGCACCAGTCCTGGGGGATAGGCTTTCCGACACTATTATATCGATCCATCGCCTCAAGGATTTCCCTGATACGAAGCGCCTGGACGATCCAACGCGGCCGGAGGCCGATAGGCGGCTTTTCAACTTGTGTTTCCATATGCCACGCTCCTCTGCCAGCGGCAGGATTTTTGATGGTGGCCGGGTTCAAACCGGCTTCGCCTGATTCAGCCGGGATGCAGGAACCTGGGCTAGTCGCTGGGCACAACGCCCCCTGTCGGCAGGAAGGACCTCGCTCCCCCGGTATGATAATCCCACAGGTCTTGAGGCTGTTCGCACGGTGCTTTTCAACTCGCGCTTCAGCGTGTTCCACCACGCCGCACCATCAAAAAAGTTGGAGTTGATCCAGCAGACCGTTATCTCGGGGCTGTCGCCCCTTGTGGTTGCGCACGGTGCGGTCAGTGACACCGACACGCCGGGCGATCTCCGGTCCGGACAACCCGGCCGCCAACCCCTCTCGGATAGCACGGCGCACGGCTCCACGGTTGCCCGCGAACGGTCCGAGGGGCACCTCGGCCCAGCCGGCGCCGATCCGGCGGATGATCGCCTGGGCCGCTCCCCAGCCGCAGGCAACCACAAGCCAGTGGTTGCCGTGGAGCCTGGCCAGCTTCGGGAAATAGGCACTACGCCCGCCCTTGGCCTCGGCCACGCGCAAGGCGGCCATGGGCCCGGCCGCCTCGGCGATGTCGGCCAAGATGCCCGGCCAGTCGAGGCCGCCGGACCGATCCGTGGGCGCAGGAGTCATGTTTACTGGCCCTCTCCAGTTAACGTGGCCTGTTCCAATTTCTGGATCCGCCGGGACAGGGCCGCCACCACGCCGCGCAGCTGGGGTGCCGTGGCCCACTGGAGCCGCAACACGCCGCACTGGCGCTTAAGGATCCTGGCGGCGTAGTCCCAGGGCATGTGCCGGCCTTCGAGCTGGCCAAGCGTGGTGAGCAGCGCGCCGATCTTGCCGATGAGCGGCGTGCGGTCCAGATCCCGGTCGGCCGGCGCGGCTTTGTCGCCGGTCTTGCGGCCGGTAAAGCCATGGCTGGTCAGGTGTCCGAGCAGATCATGGAGTTGACGGCCGTTGAGACGAGCCGACGAGTCCACGCCGTAGAGGTTATCGAGCATGGCCCGGTAGTCCTCATCGGACAGCCCCAGGTCCTTTTTCGCGATGTGGATCTTGGCCAGCATGCCATTGCGATGCGCGGTGGATGTGGCGGCCATTAGAGGGTCTCCCTATTGGTAAGTCCAAGCATTGCTGCCATTTCAGGATCTTCGGCAATTATCTTTGCGTCTTGCTCTTTTACTTTTTGCAGCGCATCTTCAATTTTTTTCGCATAATATGCCTCTACCCGTAGCGCATAGTCTAAATATTCTTCTCTCCATCGGGGGACATAATTCACATCCTTTGGTTCCTTCCAGGCGGGACAGTTTTCCGGCATCGGTGTCTCTTCTGCAAAACCACCGGGAAACCCATAGTGCCTTGGGACAGGAATCGAGGGCTTGAACAGGCAACGTCCATGCAGCTTGCCGTCATAATCGCTACGCACCCAGCGCACACCCCATCCGCATGTTGCACAGTCGCGCTTTTCCTCGGCCAGGGTCATTTTCCGTGACTTCTTCTTCGTCATGCGTACAACCTCTTCGCCAGCACCTTCTTTCCGCACACAATGATCGCATCTCCCCTGGCCAACCCGGACGTCGCCGGGATACGGCATACCCGGTCGCAGCCAGGGCAGACCGGACCGTCCGGACCGAGCATGACCCGGTAACTTCCGGGCCGGGAGCATGTTTTGTAGCCGGACACGGTCTCCAGGATCGTGGCGTCGGTGAGCCGTTCCACAACGGCGAGCCAGTAAGTTCCCTTGAGGATTTTACTCTTGCTCATAAAGAGACCCTTGCTTGGCATTCGATCGCATCACCACCGTATTCAGTGCATCGGCACACACCCGCGCCATGCGGGCGGCCGCGTCACCGTTGCTGGGATCGGCTGGGAAATAGGCCACCAACCTGTTGCCCTTCACCCTGTCGAAGATGCCAGCTCTTCCCCGGACGGCCTTTGCGTCGGCATAGAAGCGTTCGGACATAGTCTATCTCTTGGCTGCTCATCAGGCCGGACGCGCCACCGTCCGACGACCGCCCCGCGCGGGGCGGTTTCGCATCAGGACTTCGGGTTGACGAGGGCCTCCACGCCCACGGACAGCTTGAACTTCACGCGCCGCTTTTCCGGGATGTCGAGGGCCTCGCCGGTACGAGGATTGCGCCCCTTGCGCGCCGCGCGCTTCACGACCTGGAGCTTGCCAATCTCCGGCAGGACCACCTCTTCGCCGTTGGCCAAGCCGCTCACATACTCACGCCCCAGGGCCGTCAACACCTTGTTGAGCGTCACCCGGCTGATGTCGGCCATGCCCATATCCGTGGCCATCCGTCCCTTGACTCGTTCCAACAGTTCCGCTTTGGTCATCCTCTGTATCCTCCTTGGGTTATGCGAGGCCGGCCATGACCCGTTGGGCCGCCTCGGCGTGTGTTGCGGATAATGCGCCGCTCTTGATGGCCTCGTTGACCACCCGGGACAGCCCCTCGTATTGCCGTTTGTAGTAGAGCGCCTGCCGCTCGGCGCTCATGAGTGCCCGGATCGGCACCGTGCGTCCCTCTACCGGCTGGATGAGCTCCAGGTCGAAGCTGCCGCAGTATGAACAGGTGGGCAGGGACCGTGATTCGGCTGTGTGCGTGCTCTCGTGCCCGCATTTGTGGCAGCGATAGGTTCGCTCGCTCATGGCTCCTCCCGGCCTACGGCCAATCCTGGTTGAGGTATTCGACAAGCCGGATGCTTGCGGCGGCCAGCCTGGATGCCGCTTCACGGGCTTCAGCGTTCCGTTCCCGGAGCACCGCATCGAAAACATCCTGCCCGGTTTTAGCGATTCCCATCGCCCAGGGGCCTACGACATTGGCATCCCCCAAGGCCGGCATCCGGTCCAAGACCTGGCGCACGTCGATGGGCACGTCGGTCACGCCGCAGCCTCCTTGATCTCCTCGGTTTTCAACTCGTAGTAGAAGGTATCCTTGTCCTTGAGCTGGGCGCCGACGCTTTCCAGCCGCTCCGGGGGCCAGGCGCGCATGACGTCCCGGTTGAGCTCCTCCTTGACGCGGATCGCGGCCGTGAACGGATCGTCCTTCTCGCCGGTCGCCAGGGCCTTCACCTTCTCCAGGATGCCGGCCAGGGTCTGGCGCGACTTGGGCTTGACCTCCGACGAGCGCCGGAAGCCGAGGGTGCCGTAGGTGAGCGTCTGGGAACGCGTCTTCGCGAAGAGATCGTCCTTCTTGGTGGCCACAAAGCTGGCCAGGGCCGCTTCCAGGGCCGCCGCCTCGGCCAGGGGGGCGGCGGTCACTTCCACGGCATGGGCCTTCATCTTGTCGATGGCCTCGTTGAGGCGCAGATTCTCGGCGTCCACGGTGCGTCTGATCTCGGCCAGACGGGCCAGGGCCGCATCGGCGGCGGCCAGATCGGCCACCACAAAAGGATTCGGCTTCTTACGCATGGGTTTTCTCCTTCCCATCGGTTGGCCGCTGAAACCAGTATTGCAGCGACATTTCCAGGTCATCGGCCGCATCAGCCGCGTCGGTGAGCTCCAGTATGGTCAGCCGGATCACGGCGAGCTGTTCCTGGGTCATCCCCGTCCCGAGCAGGATGCCCAGCGCGTTGCGGGCGTTGCGTATCTTGCTGCCAAGCATGGTTCGACGTCCTCCAGTTCGCGCCTATCCGCGCTGATTTTGAGCCGATCCCGCTGGCGTCTGCCGGCCGCCTTGAAGCGTCCCGGCGCGGTCAGTCGCCGGATGTCCCGATCCAACCCCCGGATGATGCGCATGGTGGGCAACCTCCCCGTGCGGGCAGGTCGGGCAGGCCCGGAAAAGCCGCACGAACGTTGGATTGACGGCCGTAAACGGCCGCGCCTGGTTGGCCCGGCAGGTGTCCACGTCGATCTCGCCGCACACCGGGCAGGGGACGCGCGTGGCCATGAGCACTGTGCGCACGCGCCATTCCATGGCGATCGTGTTGCCATACCGGGCGCCGAGCACGCGGCACACGGCCGCCGGCGACACGTTCAGGCGCGCGGCCACGGCCCGGTTGGACGTGGCTTCGCAGGCCTCGGCCAGGGCTTCAATCCAATCCGGAGGATTGCCCGCCCAGGCCCAAGTCGCTTTCTCGAGGGCGCCTTTCATCGGGCCTTCTCCTCGACGGGATGGGATTCGCAGACGATCTCGCCCGTGTTGGGGTCGAGCAGTCGGCGCACCCTCTGGATCAGGGGCGAACGCGGCCCGTGGCGCATGGCGGGGATCACCATGTAGCGCCCCTGGCCGGTCGGACGCAGATAGCCACCCTTGGCGAGCCATTTGCAGTAGTACTCGGCCTCGGCCGGGGAGATCGGCGCTTCGGGCAGGCTGGCCGTGGCCACCAGGTCACGGAGGGAAAACTCCTTGAGGATGTCCATGGCCCGCCACATGCGTTGCCGGCCGGACGTCGGGATCAGCGTGCCGTCCTTGCGCACGCGCGGGGCTTCCAGGCCAAGATCCTTGACCAGTCGGTACACGGTGCGCAGGCGCCCTTGGGGGCCGATCGTCTGATAAATAGCCTCGACGATCCCGGCCTTACGCAGGGCAAGCATGTAGTCCTTGACCAGGGACAGCGGCTGCATGGAGTGCCTGGACAGCTCGCCGAGATCGGCCTCGCGCACGGCTCGCAGGGCCTCCCACACGGCGTCCCGGGGGGCGATGCCGCCGGTCAGATGGGCCGGTTGCCTGCTCATCTCGTCCCCCTGCGCGGGGCGCGGCCCGTGTAGAGCGGCCGGCCGGCCCAGGCGGCCCGGTCCATGACGTCCACCCCGTCGAGCTGTCCTTGCTCCTGGATCCGCTCCAGGTTGACGCAGATCCGGCGCACGCTGCCCTCGGCGGCGGCCACTACGTCGGCCAACAGATCGTCGGCCACACCCACGCGGTCGCAGTACATGGAGCGCAAGGCCCGGCCGTCGTCGAGGTCGGCCGGCTGGGCCGCCACCCAATCCAGGATGCGGCCGTGGAATCGCTCCCACTGCGCCAATTTCCCCGGCAAAGCCTCCTCGCCGATGAGCAGGATGGCGGCCCGGGACGCCTCGTAGAGGTCGCGGACCACCTCCACGGCGTTTTTTTCGACCACATGGTCCATCTCGTCGATGATGAGCGGCCGTCCGGAGCGGGCAAGCTGCTCGGCAGCCTGGTCGACCATGCCGGCCAAGGTTCGCGCCGGTTGCACGGTCCGGCCCTTGCGGATGTCCATCGAGCACAAGATCGCTTCCAGCATGGCCTTTTTGGTCCAGGACGAGCGCGCCTCGACGTAGTAGGCATCCAGCCGCGTCGCCACATAGGCGGCGGCCGTGGATTTGCCGGTCCCGGACGGGCCGTACATCACGACCAGTCCGGGCAGATGGCCGGGACGCTTGGTCGCCCGCTCCAGGGCCGACAGGCACAGCCCGACGTTCTGGAGGGGCGCCACGCCGCCGACGGCGTTGACAGATGCGGTTGATTGCGTCACTTCTGGGGCTCCTTTGCTTTGGTTTTATCGAGCGCTCGCCGTGCCACCGGCGGGCGTTCGCTTTTAGTGACCGGCCGAGACCGCCGCGTCCGGGAACATCTCCCGCAAGGCGGTCTGGGCCGAAAATTCGTGCGTCTGCCGGTAGCTCGACCACCACTTCCGATCCCGTTCCGACACGGCCGCGTCGGCCCGGATGGCCGCGTCGACATCCAGCCACCGGGCGTAGCGTTGCCGTGGCGTCTCGGGCAGCTTGGTCACGGCGGCTTTTTGCTTGGCCATGTCCTCGGCCAGGGCGGCGCGGGCGGCCAGATCGGCGGCGGTCGCGGGCTTGGGCGTCGGCGCGTCGCCGGCTCGGGCGGCCAGGGCCGCCTCGGCCAGCATGGGC
>Ga0183095_10836_pt2 | contig 26852 bp, 25 predicted proteins | sample BioMet4_FD_130346 | JGI IMG/M metagenome (GOLD analysis project Ga0183095, IMG submission 130346) | Microbial communities from bioreactor (seeded with sewage sludge) at LBNL, California, USA - Biofuel metagenome 4 (v2) (version 3) | ecosystem: Engineered > Bioreactor > Anaerobic > Unclassified ...
GGCTTAACGGCCAGCACTTCCGCACCCGTGAGGAAGCGAAGGCGGCGGTTTTTTGGTATATCGAAATCTATTATCACAGAAAACGCCTGCATGCCGGAAACGGTTATAAAACTCCGGTTTCGCTTGCAACACTGGCGGCTTAACCAGCCAATATTTCATAAATGATGAAATTCGGAGCAATATTGTGAAAGTTAAAGAATACTTGATGTTTTGCTTGTCTGGCTAACTTAGGTCGGGTCATATTGCCAGAATAAGTGTTCTCCCTTCCCGTTCCGAGGGGTTTGGAATAGCTGCGCTTGAAGCAATGGGATGCCGAATTCCGGTAGTTGTTACAAACGTGGGCGGGCTTCCCTCTTTTGCAAAAGGAAAGATTGTCGACAAGGAAAACCCCTTAACTTTAGCAGATGCCATCCTTGAGATGATTAGTATGGAAGAGAAACCTTATAAAGAGCTATGTCATGAAGCATATATAACCGCTAAAGAATATTCCTGGGAAAACATTGTGGATATTCGAATGCAATATTATAACGAAATTTCTGTGTTAAATAATGAATTACAAAATGCTAATGTCGAGCCGCTTGTTCTTAGAACCTGAACCAATTTGATGGAGTAGATTGAGCAAAATTCCGGGGGCAGCGTGTGCGGATGCTATCAGGTTTGCATAGTGGTTGGCTTAGCAAAAAAAATCATCATACTATACTGCCGAAATATGGTTCATATTTCAAATTATATTATCTTTTGTTATTTTGAAAGACTATAATGGTTTTAAATTTGATACCCAAATGCTATGGATCAAAATTAATATTAAAGAAGTTCTTGAATATTTACTTGGAGGATTAATATGGATACAACAGCTTTGTTCAAAATTTCTTACGGGCTTTATGTTGTAGGAACAAAAATTGAAGGGAAGAATGCCGGCTGTATTGTTGATGCGTTTATTCAATCCACAAGCACTCCAGTACCAACGGTAATTCTTTGCAGCATAAATACGAACCAAACCAACGCAGCCATCAAACAGACAAATGAATTTATGGTGTCTATTCTTGGTGATGACGTCGATCCTTTCATTATTGGAAATTTTGGGTTCCAATCAGGTAGAAATGTTGATAAATGGGCAAATGTTCCTTTTGAACTTGTTGACGATTTGCCGGTTCTTCAAAAAGCAACTGCATATCTCCGCTGCAAGGTTACCGACATTAAGGAATTATCTACACACACCGTGTTTTTCTGTGAAGTAACCGACGCCCTGCAAGGCGAAGGTAAGAGCTTGATTTACGGCGATTATCAGAAAGACATGAAGGCAAAAACTCTTGAGGCTTTCAAGGAGTACAAGCAAACCGGAAAAGCTCCAGAACCCCCCGCTAAGTGGGTTTGCAGCGTATGCGGTTATGTCTATACCGGAAACATACCATTCGAGGAGCTTCCAGACGACTGGAAGTGCCCAAAATGCGGAAACTCTAAGAGTGTTTTTGTAAAACAATAAGCTAGTCCAAGCGGCTGTGCATGGAAATACAAAGTAACAAAAATGAAGAATTTTAGTATAGGAGAAGCTGAAACATGTCAAATAAAAAATACTTTACAACTGAGCAGGCGAAAGAATTTGGCGAAAAGCTCAACATTGACTGGAAATACTTTGATGTAGAACAGTTTAGGATGGGAATGGACGTGGAGCTTGAGCACGGATTAGTAGACCCACATACGAATGTAACTGATAATGATTCGATTATGACAGCAAAGATTGCACTTGCTCATTTGAATGAGTTCCCTGATTATTACACTAGGCTTGAAAAAATGGAAGAAGAAGCCGAAGCTTATTGGAAGCATTAAGAAAAATGAGAATGGGCATCATTCTGTCTGACTTGTGTTGATCTAATTGGGACAAAAGTACTATATTATTTTGTCAGCCCTAACTAAAAATAAAATATTCTGGAGTAAAAACTATGGAAAAATATCGCTGCCCAGTTTGCGGTTATATTAATGAAGGACCGATGCCCTTGGATTTTAAATGCCCCCGATGCAATCAGCCAGCATCTGAGTTTATTAAGATAGAAGAAGCCTCTACCAACAAGAATGCTGGTACAAAAACTGAAAAGAACCTTATAAAAAGAATATGCAAAGCTCTCATTTATACTATTGCAATTATAATTGGTGTTTTGGGGGCTTATGTGTTTATAGTTTATACAATAAACGCAAAACTCCCATTTAGGAATTTCGGTGAGTTTACGGGGACGGTTTTAGCGGTTTTGATGGGATACCAATTATTGTTTTTACTAACAATGGAGGGAATGAAGAGAAAAATAATTCCAGAAAGCATGAAAAATACTACAATGAAATTCACTAAATTCTTTCATGAATTTCATATGTGCGTTGGAACTTTGATAGTTGCAGTAATTATTCAGCATTTTGCAATTAATTTAGATGTTAACAATTTGCTTAATCCACACAATTTAGCGGGATGCATTACTGTATTGCTTGCCTTAACAGCTGTAATTTTTGGAATTATGCGTAAACGAAACCTTCAGGTATTTACCAAAGCTCACTATATTATTGGGTTCTCAACTATACTGCCATTTATAGTACATATGGTTATAAAATGAAGAAAGTCCCTGAGGCAATTCGGACCGAAAGCTTATGCGAATCTCATATAATATCGTTTGATGGCCGATCTCTTTAGGTTAAGTTTACAAAAAACAGGAATAAATTTGTATACTCGCTGCTAAGCGGCAAGAACGGCAAAAAATGAAATGTAAAGTGCATAATGTTTTTAAGTGAGGTAATGGACTGCGTCGAAAAAGTGATAGTGGGTCTGATAGAGCATATGCATAGGATTTCTTAATTGTCGTCAAACATCTTGATGCATCTTACACCGAAAAATATGCACGAGTTGTGCCCTGATATCAAGCACTTGCGGGTTCGGCCGTGTAGACCTCCAAAACCGTAGGCCGAGGGTTCGATCCCTTCTGCCCCTGCCACAAAAAGTCCGCAAATCCTTAGGAATCCCAAGGGTTTGCGGACTTGTGTTATTTGTAGGCAAATTGTAAGAAGTGTTACAGTTTCCGGTTCGGTACGGCTTTTTCCCACGTTTCCCTGCTTTTCCGCCGAGTGAAACATCTGATTGCATCTTAAGAAAGACGAAATTAAAGATGTTCTTGTCAATAGAATAAGTGCTAAGGGACTATTATGAGAAGTCAACGTTTTTTCGGACAATAAGTTAAGCATTGAGAAGTCAACGTTTTTTCGGACAATAAGTTAAGCACTATATGGTAAAGCGCGGTTGTTCCAAGCGTTGAGGAATTGGATGGGGCTAAGATAACCCAGCCGTTTCTGAACCCTGCGCCTGTTGTAGAACACCTCAATATATTCAAATATGGCTTGCCGGGCAGCTTCCCGAGTTGGATAGAACCGCCAATGCACGATCTCTTTTTTCAAGATAGAAAAGAAGCTTTCGCTCCAGGCGTTGTCGCCCGGTTTGCCGACGGCGGAAAAGCTCTGGTTCCAGTCGTATCCGGCCACTTGCGCCATCACCTCGGCCGATGTGTATTGGCTGCCGCGGTCGCTGTGAAATATAACTCCCGAAGGTAAATGCCAACGGTCCTGAGCAGCTTTCAGCGTTTTCAGGACAAGTTCTTTCTTCATATTCTCCGCCTGACAGGAAGCCAGGACGGTATTGCTGTAAACGTCGCGGATCTGGCAAAGATAATCAAAGCCTTCGCCGGTTCGGATATAGCTGATATCACTGGACAAAACCTGAAACGGTCTGGTTATTTCAAGCCCCTTCGTCAGGTTCTTAAAACTGTCTCCACGCGCTTTCCGGCTGTCTGTCAAAGGCCGCTGTCTGCGCCTGCAATGGCAGGATATTAGCCCTTCCCTGGCCATGATGCGCTTTACAACTGGATAGGACACCGAAACCCCGTCGCGCCTGAGAATACCGCAGATACGGTCGGCACCATAGACGCCCTGACCTTCATCAAACACTGATACGACCTTCTTACGTAGTTCGCAATCGGATGCCTGCCGCCGTTCCCGGTCGTGGAGCCAAGTGTAAAATCCGGATTTGGAAACGCCAAGTTTTTCGGCCCACTTCGTCTTGGCGTATTGGGTTTCGTTTTTTATCAGGTCGTAGAAATCCGTTGTCTTCACTTCTGATTTTTCGCGAAGAAGGCCGACGCTTTTTTTAATATGTAATTTTCCTCTTCCAATTCGGCAATCCTTTTGTGAAGTTCGCTGAGCTCGTCCTGTTGCTGAGCCAGCTGCGTTTTCTCTCCGTCCGGCGTGTATTTCTTCCGCCAGCGATAGATCATGTTGCTCGTGACTCCAAGACTCTTCGCCACAGCCGTAACAGGGCGCTCACTGCTGTAACTCATTCGCACCGCCCGCTTCTTGAATTCTTCATCATATTTCTTGCGATTGTTGGACATTTTGGTAAGCTCCTTTTTATTGACTGTATCTTACCATACTGTCCGAAATTTTAACACCGACCCAAGCACAAAAAATACTGCGGCGTCTATAACGACAGGATACTGGAAAATTTCGAAGCGCTTTTTAGCGGCGGTAAAGTCAAGGTGATGCCCAGAATTCCGCTTATTCCGGGCATCACCGACGACAATGAGAATCTCGAGGCGATACGGACTTTTTTCAAAAACTGCGGCGTCAGGGAAATCGGGCTTCTGCCGTATAACCCTCTGTGGCTGCCCAAATCCAGCAGCATCGGGATCGACCCCGAATACAGCTTTCATGAGTGGCTTGGGAAGGAAGATTGCGATAAAATAAAGGAAATCTTCAAAGACTTTTGCTTCAGAGACTTCTAAAGCAATACCGGAATACGCTCTTAGTTTTAAAGCTAACCTTTTCATTAAGAAAGGGTTAGCTTTAATTAATAGAAGTTTTTGCAATCATGGTATTGGCTTTACGCTAACCGCCAATGGGAAAGAAAAAGCCGGGCGCTTTCACTGCTCGGGTTGTAAAGAACCTGCTCCGAGTCGCCGAGCTCAGAAATCCGCCCGCCCTCCATCATTATGATTTTCTGTGCTATGGCTGCTGCCTGAGATGGCATATGAGTTGAGAACAGAAAAGAACAGCCTGTGTCCCGAATGTACTCAAACAGGGCCAGTTCCATCCGAACGCTGCCTTCAATGTCAGCCGCGGCGGTGGGCTCGTCTAAGAGGATTAGTTCGCGGGGTTCGGCAAGAATACGGGCGAAAGCCATTCGCTGCGTCTCCCCACCGGAAAGCCTGTCTCCTTTCCGGGCAGCCATGCTGCTCAGCCCCACTTTTTCAAGGGCTTCAAGTGCTTGTGCATTGGCGCCTTCCTTGTTCCGGATGGCAAGCTCGACATTCCTACTGACTGAAAACCCGAAAGCATAGGGCTTCTGCGGCATATAGCCGATCGAATTAGTAAGAACTTTCGCGTTGCCTTCTCCCGGCTTTATCACTCCCGCCAGAATGCGAAGCAGAGTGGTTTTTCCACTGCCGTTTGGGCCGATAAGCGCATAACGGACCCCTTTTTCAAGTGTCAACTCGGGGATATCCAGTACGGTACGACCTCCATAGCGTACTTTCAGGTTGCGTATTTCAGCGATGGGAGCCATGAGCCTGCTTCCCTTCTTTCCTTGCGGCTTCCCGCTCCTGTAGTGAAAGAGCCAGAGTATTGATAATAAAGGATATAAACAGCAGCACAATTCCAAGAGCAACCGCAAGTCCGAAATTCCCTTTGTTTGTTTCCAGCATGATAGCCGTCGTCATGACGCGGGTTTTATACTGAACATTGCCGCCTACAATGGAAACGGCTCCGACCTCTGCAATGGAACGTCCAAAACCAATGAATACCGCGGACAGTAGCTGGGCGCGACAATCATACAGGAGACATAAAGCCTCCTGCCAGCGTCCCATTCCCATGCCGACGGCAGTCTCTCGAAGCCTTGGTGCACGATCCGATACGATGGTGGCGGAAAGCCCCACCACGACCGGAGTGATCAGGATCACCTGAGCCGTCACCATCGCGGGAACGCTATACAGCAGCCGGAACTCGCCGAGCGGTCCGGAGCGCGAAAGCAGAAAAAACACCAATAGACCTGCCACCACCGGAGGTAGACCCATAAGAGTGTTGAGTATACGCATTGTAAGCCTCTTCCCCCAGAAATCCCGGCTGCCTATGAGCACCCCCAGAGGAATACCCAGGCAGGCTGAGATAGTTGTGGAGAAAAAGGCCATGTAAAGCGTGACGCATATGATCTGTCTTAATTCGCTGCCCGGCTCAAAAAGCAGCGCGAGCGTTCGGATAAAAGTCTGCATACCGTTATATCAACATAAAATTGCCTCAAATGAAAGTGTTTTAAGGTAAGGCGTCAGAATTCCTGACGCCTTTGCCTTATTTTACCTTGTTAGTCGATTGTGAAGAAGAGCTGCTCGCCGTAGTCCTTAACCCCATAAGAATTGATCAGTTCTTTACCCTTACTGCCCGTCATCCAGTCGACAAACGCCTGTGCTCCGGCAACGTTGGTATCCGGCCACTTGTCTGTGCTTATGATCAGCATGGAATAGGTGTTTTTCATATCTTCGGACTTCTCAAGGAGGTTTTCCAAAGTTTTTTTATTGGTGAGGAAGGTCGCTTTGTCCGTAAGGATATAAGCCTGCTTTTCCTCAGCCATGTTAAGGCAGGCACCCATTCCCTGTCCTGCGCTGATATACCAGGTATCCTTTGCCGGATCGGGAGAGAGGCCGGTAGCCTTCCATACATTCAGCTCGGCCTTGTTAGTGCCGGAATCGTCGCCGCGTGATATGAACGTGTAATTTCCATCAGCGATCTTCTTGAAAGCGTCGGCAGCGGTGGCGCTGCTTTTTACGCCCGCAGGGTCATCCTTTGGACCGGCGATAATAAAATAGTTATACATAAAAGGTATGCGTTCCTTGGAATAGCCTTCCTTTATAAACTCTTCCTCTGAAGCCTTCGCATGAACCAGAAGAATATCAGCATCGCCGGTTTTGCCCTTTTCGATGGCGGCGCCGGTACCGGCGGAGGTGATTTCAAGCTTATATCCGGTGTCCTGCTCAAAGTAGGGCTGCAGATAAGCCATCAGGCCCGAATCATTCACCGAGGTGGTGGTAGAAAGACGAATTGTCGGGTTATCTACTGTAGGGGCTGCGGAAGCCGAGGCTGAAGGCGATGGTGATGCCTCTGCGGTTTTGTTTCTGCATGCAGCGAGACTTAGGGTAAGAACTAGGATCAGAATCACTAGCAGGGTCGTTTTTATTGTCTTGTTCATTCGCATTTTCCTCAAAATAATATTCGCGGGTTCACGGGAACCCTACGTAATGGTTACTGCTGAAATTGTCCTCTTTACCAATTAACTTCACTGACGGTTGCTTTATGATTATTATTTATTTAGTAGTTCAAGAGCATGTAATACTTCTATGTGTATATCTATCATGCTGCTGTAACTGATATCTATATCAATGCTTTTATCCTTTATAAAGCCGGACAGTTCCAATTCTAAAAAGCCTCGCATTGCGCTCATCAGATATCTGAAGGAACTAATAAGAGCTTCCTTTGCAACAGGATATTCGTTAATGACATCGGCCAGCGGCTGCAGGCTGTACGGACAATCTTTGAACGGCAGGTTGTCGCCGCTCATCGGTATTTCTATAATGGTTTCATATAATTCGGGATGTTCCTTGGCAAACGCTCTGTATGCCCTTGCTGCCGCCTTCACGGCTTCATCCCTTTCCTTACCTTTTACTGCTTCAGCCAAAGCTGCGTTCAGCATTTTGATCGCATTCAATCCTATCGCGGATTTGACTTCCTCAATTCCATCGATATGATTGTACAAAGAAGAGGCTTTTACATCCAACTTTGCTGCAAGGTCTCTCATAGTAAACTCCCTGTAGCCTGTTTCCTCCATAACTATAATTGCTTCTTCTACAATCATTTCTTTGTTCAGGTTTTTCCTTGGCATGAGCGTACCTCCCGTAATACTAACATAGTTAGCATTAACCGTTTTCTACTTGTTTATGTTAATACAACAGAATGTGCTTTTTTGACATCAATCTTAAACACATCCGTTTATTAAAAAACCGGCAGGCTAAAATGAAACCTGCCGGTATTGCTTTTTCTAATTATCCTATCAAAAGTTCTTTCAATTTTGCTTCAGTCGGTACGCCTTCTTTGTCCCATCCTCTTGCAGCGTAGTATTCGGGAAGCATTATATCCAGCCTGTTAACCTTGCCTTTTGCAGGTCCTGAGGTGACGGGTTCTTTCAAAAGTCTCGGAGGCAGGGTATCGTCCTTCTTTGAAAAACCGTTTTTAAGATTGAAAACCCTTTCAAGGTTCCAAATTCTTTCGCCGATCTGGAGTACTTCTTCATCCGTATAGTCTATACCGGTGCATGTCCTGTACATTGCTGCTATCTCGGGAAGGCCTATAGCAAATGTCGTGAAGAGGCAAATTCCCACAGAATCCACAACAGCCGTGAGATCCTGGAACACCTTCAGCGTTGCAGCCTTGCCTTCAGTTACCAGCGGATCCAGCTTTACAGGTATGCCAAGTATTTCGGGTGAAGTCATATAGCCGCGGACATGGCAGCCTCCACGGTTGGAGGTGGCGTATTCGAGACCGATTCCCTGCATCGAGCGTCCGTCATAAGCCGGCATTTCCTGCTTCTTGACAGACATTGACAGTTCGGAATGCCCGAATCCGTCCGCCATTCTGTAGGAACCCAGCGCCAGCTTGTCTCCGAAGCCCTCTCTGTAACCGGTCATGCTTGTAAGCTTGACAATTGCTTCGGCATCACCGAAAAGGAGCTCCATTCCCAAATCTTCTTTTGTAGCGTAGCCTTTCTGATACAATTCCATTGCGCATGCAATTGTAGAGCCCATTGTAATGGGGTCCATTCCAAGCTCATTGCACCGGAAGTTTGCTTCGCATACTGATGCCAGATCATTTATACCACAATCCGATCCGAATGACCAGCCTGCCTCATATTCGGGGCCTTCACCAAAGTTTGATGATCTTTCTCCCGGAATTTTTGTGACTCTGCCGCAGCCTATCGAGCAATCAAAACAGCCTCTGTTTCTGACAAGATACTGTTTTGTAAGAGCTTCACCGCTTACATCGTCAGCGTGCTCATAAACGGACTGCTGCCAGTTAAATGCCGGGTGCGCTCCCGACTCGTTCAAAATATTCACCAGTATCTCTGTTCCGTATGTGGGAAGCCCCGTACCGGTAACGCCGTTTGCCTTCATCGTAGCTCTTGCGCTCAGGCATGCATCAAGGAATTCCTCGGGCTTTGCCACTTGGATGGATTTCGTGCCTCTTACAGCTATTGCCTTCAGGTTCTTGGAACCCATTACTGCGCCGAGGCCCGAACGTCCGGCGGCCCTGTTCTTATCGTTCATTATTGTGGCGAACAGTACAAGCTTTTCGCCCGCAGGCCCGATACACGCGACTTTTGCATCCTCATGAGTTTCTTTTATCAGTTCATCTGTAGTTGCGGGAACTTCCTTGCCCCAAAGATGGCTTGCATCCCGAAGTTCGATGTGTTCGTCATTAATATAGAGGTATACCGGCTTTTTCGACTTGCCTTCGAATATAATTCCGTCATAACCCGCGAATTTCATCTCAGGACCGAAATGTCCGCCTGAACTGCAGGCTCCGATCGTGCCGGTTAAAGGAGCTTTTGCCACTACCTCATACCTTCCCGCGCAGGTTGCAATTGTTCCTGTAAGCGGTCCGGTCATGAATATCAGCTTGTTTTCTGGACTCAAGGCATCAACCTTCGGGTCGACTTCGTTCATATGAATTTTTGTTCCGAGTCCTCTGCCGCCAATATAGAGCTTTGCGTCCTGCGAATTGAGGGCTTCGGTTTTAATTGTTCCGTTGTTTAAATCAACACGGATTATCTTTCCCATCCAACCGTTCATCAGCTGTTCACCTCCGCAAACAAGTCTTTGAATTTGTCCGCAAGTACCCTTTTCTTTTGTAAGTTGACCGTGGTACCTTCAACGTACTGAATCGCTCCTGAAGGACAGATTTTTGCGCATTTGGGGTCACCGCCGCACAAATTACATTTTACTATTTTTCTTTGAAAGGTACTAAAAGTAATATTCCCCATAGGGCAAGCGCTGATACACATTTTACATCCGATGCATTTTTTCGGATCTGGCAGAACCGCACCGTTTTCATCTCTATGGATTGCCCCTACGGGACATACTCTCATGCAGGCAGCATCTTCGCACTGCATGCACATTACTGGTACTGAAATTGCCGCTTCTTCAAAAAAAAGCACATTTACCGCCGATTCTTTTGGGTTGAATCCTCCTGTTTTGTTAAAAGAGCAAATCAACTCGCAGCTTCTGCAGTTAAGGCATTTTTCAGGAGAAATTGTTAAAATTTTACCCATTACATTCTGGTTACCGCACTTGCGATTATCCAGTTACACCTCCTCTAAATACTTAAAATCCGTTTGAACTGCTTCTTACTGATTTTAATAATAAGGTAAAAATTTATTAAATTCTAACGGAAATCTTTAATAATCGCGTTAGTTTTTTATTATTAGTTCCAACTATTGCATTAAGTTAGGAAGTTCTATATAATTTGTCAAAAAACATATAATAATTCTGCGCAAGGTCTATAACGGGGTTTATAGGGGAGAAGGTCAAAGCATGCAAAAATATGACGTCATCGTAATCGGAGGAGGTCTCCTGGGCTGTTTTGCTGCCCGCAATCTGGCAAGATACAAGCTCAATACTCTTCTTCTCGAAGCGCGCGAAGACCTTTGTACAGGCATAAGCCGCGCGAATACAGCAATCATTTACAGCGGCGCCAACGCGAAACCGGGTACTATAAAAAGTAGAATGTGTGTAGAGACCTCGCATAATTTTGGGGACTTATGCAGTGAACTGGGAGTACGGTACTCACAATGCGGCTCGATTATGGTCTGCTTTGGTCCAAGAGGCGAGGAAACACTGCATGAAAAATTATCTGACGGCTTAGATAACGGCGTACACGGCATCAGGCTTATTTCCGGGGAAGAGATTCTGAAGATGGAACCATACTTAAACTCCAATGTCAGACTGGGGCTTTTTTCTCCTGAAGACGGAACAGTCATACCCTGGGAGCTTGGACTGGCCGCTGCGGAGAATGCCATCCATAACGGCACGGAAATCAAATTAAACGTTAAAGTCACCGATATTGAAAAGATCGAAGACGGATATAAGGTCTTTGCCGGGGAAACGATTTTTTATACGCGCGGCATTGTAAACTGTGCCGGACTTTTCGCTGATGAGATTCTCGAAAAAGTTCAAAAACCGTCTGTCAGGATATTTCCCAATTCCGGCAACTACTTTATATTAGACACAAAAGCAGCAGGCTTCGTAAGGCACATCATATCCCACGAGTCCGAAAAGAAGACCAAGGGATTGACTCTTGTCCCGACGGTCGACGGTAATATACTCGTAGGTCCGTCTAAGACTTCATCAAACGAAAAAGACGGCTTTCAAACATCGAGTGAAGGCCTTGACAGGCTCGGAAAGCTTGTGGCCGAGGTAATGCCGGATCTTCCGATGGAGCAGGTAATCAGGTCGTTCGGGGCAATCAGGCCCAATCCATATCATGTGCATTTTGATTCCGATAGCGGCTTATATGCACGCGAAGAAGATAATATAGGGAAGTTCGAAGTAACTCAATCAAAGGATAATCTGGCATTTTTAAGCCTGATCGGCATCAAAACGCCGGGAGTTACCTGTTCGAATGGGCTTGGCCGGGATGCGGCCGACAAAATGGCAGCTTTGCTTGGGGCAGAAATCAATCCCGAGTTCGATCCGAAACGTCCGGCTCCTACGAGACTTGTTGACTTGCCGATTAAGGAGCGTTCCCGCCTTGCCGAAGAAAATTCCGCTTATGGGAAAATTGTCTGCCGGTGCCGGACTGTTTCTGAAGGGGAAATAATCGATAGTATTCACAGAATTCCCGGTGCCGTTACTGTTGACGGTGTAAAGCGCCGGACAGGAGCATGCTCGGGCCGCTGTCAGGGCAGCTTCTGTACACAGAGAATCATTGAAATCCTGGCCCGTGAGCTTCATGTCCCGCTTAGTTCCATCAATAAGGACGGACCCGGCTCATATATAATTGGGGGTGGGAGCATTGACGTTCTATGATTTGATTGTAATCGGCGGCGGGCCGGCAGGCATGGCAGCGGCACTCAGCGCAAAAGCAAACGGCGTTTCAAGGCTCATTCTTGTTGAACGCGCGGATACCCTCGGAGGAATACTGAATCAATGCACTCATTCGGGATTCGGGCTGGTTTATTTCGGTGAGGAACTTACCGGCCCCCAATATGCGGAGCGGTTTGTTGCAAAAGTAAAAACCGCCGATATCAAAATCCTTACTTCCGCGTCTGTTGTAAGTCTTAAGCAGGATGGCACAGTTCTGATAAGCGGAGAAAAATGCGGCCTTATTGAAGTGAAGACAAAGGCCGCGATACTTGCTACCGGATGCCGTGAACGTCCCATCGGCGATCTTCCCGTAACCGGGACCCGTCCTTCGGGGATTTTTGCGGCCGGCATGGCGCAGAAAATGGTGAACGTTGGCGGTTATGATATAGGAAATCGATTCGTTATTCTCGGTTCAGGCGACGTCGGCCTTATCATGGCAAGACAGCTGAAGCTTTTAGGTAAAGAGGTACTCGCTGTAATTGAAAAAGAGGAAAGGTGCGGAGGACTTGAGCGCAATCGCATCAACTGCCTTGAAAAATATCAAATTCCGCTGAAAACCCTCTGCACGATAAACAGGATCCACGGTAAAGGCCGGATTTCGGGCGTAACGATTCAGAATCTTGCAAACGGAAATGAAGAATTTTTAGACTGCGATACGCTTATTACCTCAATAGGGCTCATACCTGAGCGAGAACTGGCGGAGGAAGCGTCAGGCGGAGGAGAACTCCCTGATTGGATGTTTTTATGTGGAAATTCATGTTATGTTCATGATCTTGTTGATGACGTTACCTATGAAGCGGAACGGATCGGGTATCTTGCGGCCAAATTTATTCTACGCGGAGAAATCAATAACGGAGAATTTACTGGCCACTCGAAAAATATTACAAATCAATCCGCCGTATTCTGCATTGGATGCCCTAAGGCTTGTCCTTTGACCAAAACCGCAGATGGTTTCAGCGGAGCGGTCTGCGGCCGTAAAGATCCGGTTCCGTCTGATGGCAGATGATATCTGCGTATTGGAAAGAATTCAATGCTGACTAAAGCAAGTTTTGTAAAAGAAGGTGGTTGGATCAATGATCGAAGTTCGTTTTTTTGCAACTTTCAGGGAGGGGAGAGGCAAATCTTCTCTTCTTGAAGAAAAGGATTATGAGAATACCGGGAAAATTCTGGAGCATTTTCATATACTTCGTGAGGAAGTAGCGATTCTGCTACTAAACGGCGTATATATTGCATCCGACGCTCCGGTAAAAGACGGAGATGTAGTGGCGCTGTTTCCACCTGTGGGAGGGGGCTGATATGAAATATGAAAGGCAGCTGCTTATGCCTCAAATCGGGCAGGAAGGGCAGAAAAAGCTTGAGCAAAGCACGGTAACTGTGATCGGCTCCGGCGGACTGGGCTCACCTGTACTCACTTATCTCACCTGCGCCGGTATCGGTACCATACGAATCTTCGATTGTGATGTCGTATCGGAATCAAATCTGAACCGTCAGTTCCTGCACAATACAAAAGATGTGGACAAGCTGAAAATCCGGTCGGCAGAAGAAAAGTTATCTGTTCTTAACCCTGATGTAAATCTGATTGCCATAAACAAAAGGCTGGACAAGGACAATGCGGAAGACTGCATCAAAGGTTCCGATGTCGTGGTCGACTGTGTTGATAACATTGCCACAAGAATAACTGTCGCCCGTGCGTGTATCAAGCTGAATATACCTCTTGTAGAGGGCGGTGTAAGCGGATTCTATGGATATGTGATTGATATCGGGAGGAATTACCCCTGCTTGTCCTGTATGGGATATGATAAAGTTATACAAAAAACTCCGGTTCCAATCCTGGGCGTAACAGCGGGGGTTATTGGCTGTATGCAGGCAAATGAGTGCATAAAGCTCCTTTTGGGTATCGGCGATCCTCTCTACGGACGTATGCTGACTTATGATGGGTTAAGTGCTTCATGGGAAGAAATCCATGTTGAAAAATCAGAGAGCTGTCCGATTCACAAATATAAAATAAAAAAACAATAAGCGAATTTACCCATTATACGAGGTGTTGTATGAAATTGCTTCAGACAGAGACCTTGCAGTCCGCAAGGGAAAAGCTCCTTGAATTTATGATAGGAAAACAGGATACGGTAATCACTGATCTTATGGACGCGGAAGGACAGGTATTGGCCGAGGATATCATAAGTACCTCTGATATACCCCATTTCAGACGCTCTACTGTGGATGGATATGCAGTAATCAGCAGGGATACTCAGGGAGCAAGCGAGAGCATACCCGTTTTTCTTGAAAAAATCGAGGAGGTCAGCATCGGTTGTGCTTCAAAATCGAACCTTAAAAACGGACAATGCGCCTATGTGCCGACAGGAGGAATGATCCCGGACGGGGCGGATGCCATGGTAATGGTTGAATACTGCGAACCTTTTGATCAAAGCAGCATCGCTGTTTACGATAGTGTTTCTGTGGGAAGAAACATCGTAAATATCGGCGAAGATGCGGAAAACGGCAGTGTGATATTAAAAAAAGGGACGAAGCTCCGCCCGCAGGAAATCGGAGCGCTTGCTTCTGCCGGTTATGCCGTAGTCCCCGTTTACAGGCCGTTGAAGCTTACGGTAATTTCAACAGGGGACGAACTTGTATCGACGGACGAACTCCCCGGACCGGGACAGGTACGGGATATAAATACCTATGCGCTGCGGTCTCTGGCTAAAAAACAAGGCTTTGAAATTGTTTCGTCATGTGTTTTGAAGGACGAAGAAGAACTGCTGAGATCGGTTGTCTCGAAAGCAATGAAAAACAGCGATATTGTAGCAGTCTCCGGAGGAAGTTCTCAGGGAAACAAGGATATGACAGCAAAAATTCTGGATGAACTTTCGGAACCGGGTGTTTTTGTGCACGGTATATCGGTAAAACCGGGAAAACCCACAATTTTGGGTTACGACGAAAACAGCGGTACGGCGCTCATGGGCCTTCCGGGCCATCCTGTGGCGGCCATGCTTGTTTTTGAGCTTATTGCCGTTTGGGTCAAGAATGAGCTGACCGGACAGTCTGATGAAAAATGTGTATATGCAAATATGGAAACAAACGTGGCCAGCGCGCCGGGAAAAACCACTTGCCAGACGGTCCGGCTGATAGAAAGAGAAAACGGATACATCGCTGAACCCATATTCGGGAGATCAGGAATTATGTCAACCTTGACTTCGGCTGATGGCTATACGTTGATTGACATGAACAAAGAAGGCCTTCGCAAGGACGAGCTTGTGAAGGTTTGGCTGATATAGGAGAACATCATGGGAGAAAGAAATCTGTATCTGAGCAATGTGCCTGTTGAAGAGGCCGTATCTATTTATACCAATGCACTGAAAGATATAATCAAGGTTTCCTATGAAACGATACCTGTTACCGAGTCTTTGAATCGTATAACACGAGCTGCTGTGTACGCAAAATACAGCTCGCCTCTGTTCAATGCCTCCGCAATGGACGGAATCGCGGTTATTTCCTCCCGGACGGACGGCGCCTCCGAGGCAAAGCCTGTCGACCTCGTCTTCGGGGAAGATTATAAAATCGTGGATACCGGCGACCCAATCCATCCGCCCTTTGACGCTGTCATAATGGCCGAGGATCTGATTGATCTGAGTGAAGGGAAGCTGAGAATCATCGCGTCTACCGCTCCGTGGGAACACATCCGCCCTATAGGTGAAGACATAGTCGCAGGTGAAATGATTCTTCCGAGCAATCACCTTATACGGCCAATCGACGTCGGGGTTCTGCTGTCGGCGGGAATACTAGAAATTGAGGTAATAAAAAAGCCCACAGTGGCGATCTTCCCGACCGGTACCGAAATCATCGAGCCGACAGAGACGCCGAAGGAAGGGGATATCATCGAATCAAACTCCCGGATGTTTGAAAACATGGTCACGGTTGAAGGCGGAGAGGCGCACAGATTCCCGCCTATCGAGGATAACTACGAAAAAATAAGGGAGAAAGTTGACACCGCGTCAAAGGAATTTGATATTGTCATTGTAAACGCGGGCTCCAGCGCCGGAACCGAGGATTTTACGGTACACGTTTTAAGAGAACTCGGAACAGTGCTTGTACACGGCGTCGCGATAAAGCCGGGGAAGCCTGTTATTCTTGCAATCGTAAACGGAAAACCTGTAATCGGACTGCCGGGTTATCCGGTATCCGCGTATATTGGGTTTGAAAACTTTGTTTCTCCCGTCATCGCAATGTATTCGAACATGGAGGCGAAAAAGCGGGAGACGGTCAAAGCGGTCATTTCAAAACGTATCGTATCCAGCCTAAAGCACAGAGAATATGTGCGTGTAAAAGTCGGACGCGTAGGAGATAAAATCGTAGCGGCTCCTCTTGCGCGCGGAGCGGGAGCGGCAATGTCGCTTGTCCGCGCGGATGGTTTCTGCGTAATTGAACAGAGCAGCGAAGGAGTGGAATCCGGAAATCCTGTTAATGTGGAATTATACCGGAGCCTTGAGGAAATTGAACGCACGCTGGTTTCAATTGGAAGCCACGATCTTATTATGGATGTTATTGCCGACATGATGCCAAATATATATAAAAACATGTATTTATCAAGCACGCATGTCGGAAGTATGGGCGGGCTAATGGCGCTGAAACGCGGCGAGACGCATATTGCTCCGATCCATCTGCTGGACGAGAATACGGGCGAGTATAATATGTCCTATATAAAACGAATGTTCCAGGAAGAAATGGCGCTTATCCGAGGCGTCGGCAGGGTTCAGGGCTTTATTGTCAAAAAAGGAAATCCTCTGCGGATCCATACGATTGAGGATATAAAAAAGTGCCGCTACGTAAATCGCCAGCGCGGAGCTGGCACGAGGATACTTTTTGATTTCAAACTCAAGGAAAACAACATCGACCCCGATGAAATAAACGGATACGGTCTTGAAATGACGACGCATATGGCGGTTGCCGCGCTGGTGCAGAGCGACAGCGCGGATGCCGGTATGGGCATCCAGTCCGCGGCAAAAGCAATGGGACTGGACTTTATACCTGTCGGTCTGGAGCAGTATGATTTTGCAATACCGAAGAAATATCTGGAACTTGAATACGTAAGAGCTTTCATTTCGATTCTCAAAAGCGATGCCTTCAAAGAAAAGCTTGATGAGCTTGGCGGATATACGTATGAAAATACCGGTGATGTCATCTGTTTTTAAAGAACAAATTTTGCCTGAGAAATAAATCGTGGATTGCGTCGAAAAATGGAGAGAGGGTATATAAGAGCATATGCATAGGTGTTCAGAAAAACGAAACACTTTTTAAAAACAGCTGGCAGATGCAATTTGATCGCCAAACATCTTGATGCATCTTGAACTGTAAAATATGTACGGGTTGTGCCCTGTTATCAAGCACTTGCAGGTTCGACCGTGTAGACCTCCAAAACCGTAGGCCGAGGGTTCGATCCCTTCTGCCCCTGCCACAAAAAGTCCGTAAATCCTTAGGAATGCCAAGGGTTTGCGGACTTGTGTTATTTGTAGGCAAATTGTAAGAAGTGTTACAGTTTTCGGATTAAGGCGGTTTTTTACCCACTTTTCCCTGCTTTTCCGACGAGTGAAACATCTGATTGCATCTTGAAAAAGGCGAAATTGAAGATGCTCTAATCGATAGAATTAGTTCTATTGTACTATCATTGGTAAACCTGATGTATAAAAGCACAGCCATTATTAATGCAAAGACACATGTTGAGCAATTCCGAGTGAGGAGTATTACTGTCGAATTTCGCTTTTTCTTGTCATCCAAGCACAACAATGGTATAATTAGGAAAGATAACTTTATAGCCATAGCAACCGCGCAAATTAGCCTCATAATTATGATGGGCAGTGCGTAGCTTTTAACCGCTCTGCCTAAAGGCTGAGCGGCTTTATTTTGGTAATTCAAAAATTCGTATATTAGCAATAATACGAAGTCAGCCATAAGTATGTTTTGTAATTAAGAATGCTCAGCATATATCATGCTTTTTGCACTATCGTAAAGATTTATTTGTAGAGGAGAAAAATTATGGATTCTGATACTAAAGAAATGTATGAAGAAGTACTAATGCTTTTAGAATGTTCCACCCAAAACTGGCTCTTTGGCGCAGGAATTAGTTGTGAATCAAATATTCCTTTAATGTATCGCTTAACAGAACTTGTTGAAGAAAAAATAGCAACTAGTTCTTATAATTCCGATTTTCAAGCTATTAAGTCTCAGCTTAATAAAGACTCGCACATTGAGCACTATTTAAGCCAAATATCTGACATTATTACTCTTATTGAAAGAACTAGTAATACAGAGTTAACAATCGGTTCAGCTAATTTTTCGCTTAAGGTTTTGCACGAACTATATGGAGAAATTATTAAAGATATCGGAGAAATTATTCGGTATGGATACAAAATCGACGCAACTGGTCATAAAACAGTTGGTAGTATAAACGACCCGTTTGTAAAAATTGATAATCACATTTCTTTTGTAAGAGCTTTACTTGGTATTTGCAAAGAACGAACAGCTCATATTAATTTTTTCACTACTAATTATGATACTTTATTGGAAGATGCTTTATCAATCGAACGCCAAGAAGTACGAGACGGTTTTATAGGAACAGCTATAGGTTCATGGATGCCAGAAAAATCATTTGACTTTGATCATTACAAAACAAATATTTACAATGTATTTAAATTGCACGGTTCCGTTGATTGGTATAAAGATAAAAGCAATAACATTATGAGATGTAGATATGGTACGAATTACTTATCTGATAATAGTAACTTATTGATATATCCTCAAGCTACAAAGTATATTGAAACACAAAAGGATCCATTTGCATATCTGTTTTCAAGTTTTAGAAATTGTTTTAAACAATCAACTGATAACGTGCTAATTACTAATGGATATAGCTTTGGAGATAACCATATTAATCTTGAAATTGAAAATGCAATTAAACAACCAAGCAATAAAACAAGTTTAATTATTTTTGTCAAAGAGAACAAATTACCCGATGATACATACGAGCTATCTACAATATTAAAGAGATGGATAGACGACACTACTATTAATCAAAGAATATATATACTAACAAATCGCGGAATTTATAATGGAAGCAAGAAAATAGCGCTCGACCCACTTGTACCTGCATCTGATGAGTATAAATGGTGGACATTTAATGGAATGATTCAAAGCGTACTGTTAGGAGGTGTAGTTAAATGAATGAGTTTTCGTCTATTTCAGAATTGAAAATAGGAAATATTGTGGAAGTTGATGGAACATCAATCCTTGTAAAAATCGATGAAAACATTGTTGATTTAATAAAAATATATAACGGAAGGGCATACCCTATAGGTCAAATATCAAGTATAATTAGAGTGAATTATGGAAGAAAAATTCTATTTGCTAGAGTTAACATGTTACGCATGAAAAATGACATATTAGATAACGAAGGAAAGGATATAAAAGTATCAGACGATACAAGAATCTTAGAAGCAGATTTATTCTGTGAAGGGCTTTGGAATAAAGCATCAAATGCTCTTACATTTACAAATGGAGTCGAGACATATCCTTTGCCGTTGCAGTCTGTTTATATTATGACACAGTCTGAATTAGATATCTTATATGAAAGTGCTGAGAAATCAACCGATAAGGATGTCTACCCATATGCTACTATTGGCAAATATGTAGGTAGTAGACAAGATTGTACTATTAACTTAGATAAGTTATTTGGCCATCATTGTGCGATCTTGGGCTCCACAGGATCAGGAAAATCCGGAACGGTAACATCAATAATACATTCTGTTTTAAATTATTCGTATAAAGAAATACACCTATTGCCGAATATTATTTTAATTGATCCTCATGGTGAATATGGAAAACCTTTTGAAAATGACGCCAATCTATATAGAGCATATTCCCAGATGAATGGAGAAGATAATCATTACAAAGAATTACTGCTGCCTTATTGGATTATGACTTGTAGTGAATTAAGAGAGCTGGTTATAGGTAAAACTGAACATGAAGCAACTTCACAGAATAATGTCGTATACGAAGCAATTGGTTATGCGAAAATGGTTAGAGCTGGTATTGTAAAGGCTTATGGTGATAATCCTAAAGGTCAACAAGACGTTGAATACTGCGAGAACAAGACTTTTGAAGATGCAATAAAGTTTGACAGAGATAAACCGATCCCGTTTAAGTGGGATGATTTCATTCTACATATTGATAAAATTCAAGGAAGGAAGCCCAACACAGAAACTCCGTTAAGTTCAAGTGATAGAAAAGATATTGATTCTATTCTACGCAAGTTAAAAGTACTAAGGTCAAATCCGCAATTAAAATTTTTAATGGATAATGACTTGAATAGCAAAACATTAGAAAGTGTTTTAAATCAATTTCTTAATGAAGAGCCAAATAGCAAGCACTTTAGTATAATAGATATCTCTGGTGTCCCTAACGAGGTTGCTGGTGTATTAACAGCAATGATTTCAAGACTTCTTTTCCAGTTTAAACTATGGGAATCGCGCCAAGAAAGAGAAAAAAATCCCGTTGTATTGATATGTGAGGAAGCCCATCGATATGTACCTAATGGTGGTGAAGCTCAGTATAAAGAAGCCCAAATTGCTATACGCAGAATTGCAAAAGAAGGAAGAAAATATGGTTTAGGATTGGTATTAGTATCACAAAGGCCATCAGATGTTGAAAGCACAGTATTATCACAGTGTAATAGCTGGATAGTCCTAAAACTGTCTAATACAAATGATCAAAATTATGTATCAGGATTTATGCCGGAGAATAACAAATCATTAATCAAAGGACTTTCATCATTAACAAGACGTGAAGCGGTACTTGTTGGTGAAGCCGTTGCACTGCCATGCAGAATAAAAGTTCAGGAATTGAGCCAAAATCAGCTCCCAGATTCGAACGACATAAGCTTTGTACGTGGTTGGAGTAATGGCGCTCAACATGCGGAACAGAAGACTGAACAGCAAGGTAGCTTAATTAGTACTGTTATCGCCAGATGGGTAAATTAATCAAAAGATGGGTCACGGAAAGTAATGGCATAATATGCACTGAGGGATACCAAATGATTATTGAACCAATATCAAGAATCTGGATAGATGAATCAAATAGACTCTGCATTCAACCAGAAAAAGCAACATTTGAGTTAATATATCGAAGTGCTATGGGGGTGGAGTGGAATAATGAAAAGCATTATTTATATTCGCAAATAATGTATTCGTGGACAACACTTAAATGGTTTCGGCAAATCCTTAGTGCTGTAGAGGTGGAATACGCACACCATTTGTTTATCACTGAGAAAACCGAGTGGGAAAACATAGACGGGTCTTCTAAAGGGTTGATTGATGCAGAAAACTAAACTGAATTGTAAACCCAAGTGCACATTATGTTTATTAGCTAGTTAAAACATATTGAAACAATTTCTGTAAAGAACAGTAATTAGAAGGTGTATCTATGAAAAAAAGCTTTTTACTGCTTATCTTGGTGTTAACCATATTGCTGTCGTCCTGTTCATCTCCAGCAGCAAACCAAGACAAAGGAAATGATAATTCCATGAGTGTTGGTGCGTGGACCAGTGAGGGCGGAGCTTTTAAGCAGACAGCTTATAATGTTCCTGATGGTGCCATGTCGGTTTTTTCATGCGGCGCAGATGTCTACGGTATAGCTTCTAAATTAGACAGCGGAGACATCAGCTTAGAGGTATTTCATGATTCTGATGTAATATACGCGCCAGGTAGTAACACCTCAATATCGTGTGCCGCTGCCGCACCCGAGGGCGTTTGGATTACAGAATCGTTCTGGGTGAACGGAAATGCTACAAGCGACCTGAAGCTTATTTCCTCCTCGGGTGAGGTAATAAAAACAATCCCGCTAAACGAAGAACTTACCAAAAGTGTTTGCTCCATGCTGTATAATTCGGGTAAGTTCTATCTTAATACCGGCTCTGAAATTGTTATTCTAAGCAATAACGGCGAAAAACTCGCAAGTCACAAGCTGCGTGACAGTGACAAAGCCAGCCTGATAAACGGAAATGGTGGAAAGACATATGTCGTTTTCTATTTCGATGACAGCGTGGAAATAAGCTCTGTTGACGAAACCGCAATTCAAAGTGTACTCACCTTGAAAACTCCCGATATCAAAGTTTTTGGCGGCGGTGAGGAATTCTGCTTTATTCTGTCCAATAGTGAGGGCTTGTTCGGATTGAACGTTGACGGTACTAAAACGCCAGTGCTTATTTGGAAGGACTGTGGCATCACTGTAACCGATTTGAAAAAGGTCGTTGCCCTGCCGGCGGGCAAATATATATGCTTGGATGCCGGAGGTATAAGCCTGCTCAGTCCCGTTGACCCGTCAGAGCTGGATGTAAAAACCGAGCTGGTTCTGGCAACAGTCGGGGATTCTAGTGCGATTAAAGTTGCCGTTGCTGATTTTAACAAGGAGAACGGTAAATACATAATAAACATAAAAGACTACAGTGAAAACGGCACATATGATGCGGATAAAGCCATAACACGGCTTAACACAGACCTCATAAGCGGTAAATATCCGGATTTAATGCTTTTCTCCGAACTGGCTCCTTTCGCTTATATCAACAAAGGCTACCTTCTGGATTTAAATGAGTTTATTAACAGCGACTCGGAAATTAAGAGCGAGGACATTGCTATACTGAAACAGCTTAAGGTCGGAGAAGGTGTGTATTATCTGAGCAACACTTTCACTATGGAAACATTAGTGGGGCTATACTCGGAATTTGGCGACGCTGCTGGATGGACACTAGACAAGTATTTGGAGATTGAAAAGAATCTACCCGCTGATGAGGAAACCTTGTATAACACTACGAAGTCTCAATTTCTAAGGCAGATTTCCGCAAGGTATTTGCGCACTGCTGTGAATTGGCAAAGCGGAAAGTGTAATTTTAACAACGACATTTTTATTTCCGTTCTCAAAGCGAGCAATCGAATTAAGGAAAATCCAGAGCCGGAGAAAAAATCTGAGATGGATTTTACCTATGGCCCCGTTAGAGTTACAAAGAAAACATTAGTCGCGGCGGCTTCTTGGGTAGACTCAGTTGGAAAACTTGCCTATGAAGAAAAAATGGCAGGCGGTAAATTGAGTTTTATCGGCTGGCCAACGGTTGACGGGAGCTGCGGTTCCGATATTTATATATATGCACCTGTGGGCATCTGCTCCCAAACCAGCTACCCCGAGGCGTGTTGGGATTTCCTTCAATTTATGCTGAAAGATGTTGATCCTGAAAGTCCCGGTAAAATACCTGTCTATATGCCCTATTTGCAGAAGCAAATAGAGCAGGCAAAGCTTGAAGCGCCTCCCGGCAGAGCTAAAATGACTGACGAAGATGCCAATAGATTTCTCGCGCTGCTTTCGAAGATTGACAATGTAGCAATTTACGACGAAACTATTTTAAGTATTATTGACGAAGAAGCTTCAGTATATTTTTCCGGACAAAAAACTGCCGAGGAAACCGCGGCAGTCATACAAAGCCGTGCACAGCTCTACGTAAGCGAACAGTTTTCTTAAGCTAAGTCAAAAGATTGGACTTCCTATTATCCATAATACCCGAGGACAAGCCTGTCATAGAAATATCGAGAGCTAGACCATTGATAGAAATGTACGGTGTGTGTGAGGTAGGAGAAATCAGCAATATGAAAGTGTTTTGTAAAAACGTCAAAGCCATTGTTTTCGTAGTTTTTACCTGTTTTGCAATCATGCTAACTGCTTGCTCAAGTCTCAATACCACCCAAACTGCATCCCCGACCAAAACGAGTCCCTTCGTCAATAGGCTAACCGAGATTGAAAGCGGACTTGTGCGTGATGTTTCCGCCTATGGTAGTTGTAAACAGGCGGTTATAACTGATTTTGGAAAAAACCAAGGCTTCCAATTAGACGTACGCTGGCTTGATTGTGATAAGGATCTTAATGCTGAACAGCAAAAGATGGTTTATGACGGCGCTCCATGCATCACCTTCAACAGCAATACCATTTTCCCAAGCATGATGCCAAAGGACTATGACCCAGCTACCATTATTGAAAACGGAAAAAACCCTGGGTTGGGTGTTCGAAGCCTCCACGAGAATGGTATTACTGGCGCAGGTATCGGTATTGCGATCATAGATACAGTTTTGTATACCGGTCATCCCGAATACAAAGACCAGTTAGCTCTCTATGAGGAGATTCATGTAACATCAGATGAAGGCGCACAAATGCATGGAAGCGCGGTTGTGTCTATTGCGGTCGGGAAAAATTGCGGCGTAGCCCCCGGAGCCAAACTATACTATTGGGGGGGTGACTTAATGAAAGATGCATATTCAGAAGGATTGGCCGTGGCTATTGACCGTGTCATAGAAGTAAATAAGAACCTGCCCCAAAATGAAAAAATCCGTGTTATCAGCATTTCCAAAGGGTTCATCAACCGGGACGAAGCTGGTATAAAAGAGTTTCTGGCAGCTGTAGATCGCGCGAAAAAAGCAAATATTTTTGTGGTTACAACCACAACCTATCAATCTTACAACTGGCTCAATCAAGATAACAATTTTGGTGGCTTGGGTAAGATTGATTATACTGGAGATCCAGACCAGTTGTCGACATACACGCTTGGGCTAAGGGAGCAAGGCCAACCTAATGATTACATATCGAGGCTGCTGGTGCCGATGGACGCGCGTACGACGGCTGACTTCACCGGTGACGGATATGTTTTCTATAGTGAGGCTGGCAACAGCTGGGTAACACCCTATGTGGCTGGGTTATATGCTCTCGCTTGTCAGGTGAACCCGGATATAACTCCAAAGAAATTTTGGAAGGCAGCACGTGACACGGCAGACAAATTGACGGTGAAGCTGCCGTCCTCAGATGGAAACGACGAGCAAGCAACATACACCCTGAACTATGTTGTGAATCCAGTTAAACTAATTGAGGCTATAAAATGACTATAAGTATAAAGAGCAGGTCTTGCTAATATAAAACTTAAAAAAGTTTTTCTGTGTTCAAAATGCACTTCGCATTATGGTACATACGAACTTCGCTTAATTTAAGATGGACAAGCATTCTAACAATCCTCGAAGCAGTTCTGTACGCATCAAAAAAGATCGTAGGCATGTAAGAGCATATGCATAAGTATTCGAAAAAACGCAGCGATTTTGATTTAATAACTGTGTAGGAAGGGAAATAAATTATGAGAAAATTGACCGCTTTCATACTCGCAATAATGATTTGTGTTACGCTTGTAACTCCCGGAGCCTTTGCTGCAACAGAATCCGAATCCACCCCCAGTCTTTCACAGACCTTGGCGGTGAACCTCAAAACGCTAGGTCTTTTCAAAGGCGTTTCTGACACGAACTTCGATCTAAACCGTGAGCCGACGCGAATTGAGGCGGTTGTTATGCTCATTCGCTTGCTTGGCAAAGATGCTGAAGCTAAAAACGGCACATGGACGCACAGTTTTACTGATGTTCCTCAATGGGCAAATAATTACATAGGCTACGCATTCAGCAAGGGCCTTGTAAAAGGTTCCTCAGACACAAAATTTGGCACAGGGACCGCTACGGCTCAGGCGTTACTTACTCTTGTTCTTCGCGCTCTAGGTTACTCAGATGCGCAGGGAGCAGACTTCACTTATTCCGATCCGTTCACACTGGCGAAAAGCATAGGCGTACTTCCGGACTTTGTTGACACAAAGGACTTCCTTCGCGCCGACTCTGTTATAATCATGTACGCTTCGCTCTGTGCGACTATAAAAGGAACAAGCGGGACGCTTGCGGACAAGCTAATATCTGACGGCGTTTTTACTAAAACACAGTTCGACGCGGCATATGACAAGAGTACGATTTCAAATGCTGCAAAGGCAATCAGCAGTGGTTCAATGACAACGGGGAATCAATACGCGTCGATAAAAAGAACTCTCAAAGCTATCGGCACATACGATTCCACATTGAATGGATACAAATGGAGAGTTGATAAAACAGAATATGCCTATGCCTATCTTGTCTACAGACCAATAGAAAATGATATTATTGGAGTGTCATATTCGATTGATGGCCCTGTAGTCGGTATCACTACGATATACTATTCAGCAGATTCAAGTGTGAACGTTACTATGAGATTGAAACTTGTAGATGGAAGTGTTGTTAACGGAAGCGGCTTAGTTGAAAAAAGCAGCTTTAACTCCAAAACGGCACTGACTCTAATAAGCTACGACGGCACTGAGGACTATAAGACATATTTTACAGATGGATTGAATTATGCAATCGGCGAGACTCTAACCGCTACCGAGTATATACTTGTAAATCACGTTGTCCCACTTAATATTGCTGACCTGGGCTTTATTGCTTACTTTTCTGAACTAATTATAGCTGGCGCTGCATGATGACAGTGGTTGCATTTTGAGTACGGCATTTTAATTTGAAAGCTTCGCATTATCCATAAACTGAGGCTTTACGCTGTGAACATAGTAAAGCCGATGATTTAGAAAACAAGAATCTAGGTGATGACCTGCCCCCCAAAAACGAATCCAATTGTTAGTAGAGCAAAGTCGTGGTAATATAAAACAAAGGAATGATGAAAAATGCCACGAAAAACATACGGAGTCGAAGAAATAGTCGGGATTTTGAGGGA
>Ga0183095_10890_pt2 | contig 26851 bp, 22 predicted proteins | sample BioMet4_FD_130346 | JGI IMG/M metagenome (GOLD analysis project Ga0183095, IMG submission 130346) | Microbial communities from bioreactor (seeded with sewage sludge) at LBNL, California, USA - Biofuel metagenome 4 (v2) (version 3) | ecosystem: Engineered > Bioreactor > Anaerobic > Unclassified ...
AGCTACTTCTGTCGGACATTGTGAGAGCGCTTTCTTTACTGAATATTCCAGTCCTTCCGTGTAATCCAGTGGATGCTGACGGTAGCTGTTTTTTTGTGGATCACAATACTTGCCCTCTTTCCAACGTGAATAGTAGGTAACAGCGGAAGCCAGCTCTTCACCTGTGAGGGTATTTACGATTACGGCCCGACATGAATCGGTACCGTAGTCTAAACCTATTACATATTTGTTATCTTTCATAACTTATGATTGCAATGCGCGGTTCAACATGTAATATAAATCGTTATATCGCAATTCTTTCTTTAGAGAAGGAATCGTAGTGTCGTTATCAATGACCACCAGCTCAATACCTGCAATATCCGCATAGTCTTCCAGATATTCGGTAGTTAAATCGTAAGAAAAACTGGTGTGATGTGTTCCGCCACATAAAATCCAGGCTGCAGCACCAATTTCAAAAGTCGGTTGAGGAATCCATAGGTTCGAAGCAACAGGAAGTTTCGGAAGTTCCTTACTTTTAATGCAGTCTACTTTGTTTACAATCATACGGAACCGATTTCCCAGATCAACAATTGTAGCGGCAATACCCGAACCTTGTTTAGAAGTGAAGACAACACGTGCCGGATCATTCTTACCGCCAATACCTAACGGATGAACTTCCAGCTTGGGTTTTTCCTCAGAAATCAGTGTACATACTTCGAGCATGTGAGCCTGAAGAATGGCACTTTTGTCGCCATCAAAATTTAATGTATAATCTTCAAGGAAGGAGCATCCTTTAGGCATTCCCTGACTCATAAACCACATTGTACGATAGAGCGCTGCCGTTTTCCAATCGCCTTCGGCACCGAAACCATAACCTTCAGCCATCAAGCGTTGGCAAGCCAATCCCGGAAGCTGGTCCAAAGTCGATAAATCATCAAAGTTTGTTGTAAATGCTTTTGCTCCTTTTGCTTTCAGGAGTTTGCGCAGAGCTACTTCTTCTCGAGCAGCTTCCCATACTTGCTTGTATGCATGCGATTTCTCATCAAGAATTTCAGGAGTACAAACATATTCCTTATGATACTCGTCTACCAGGGCTTTGATCTCATTGTCTTTTACTGTTGCCTGAACGGCTACAAGTTCTGAGATTGGACAATAGTCAACATGGTAGCCAAGCTTTAATTCGGCTTCAACTTTGTCGCCGTCGGTAACGGCAACATTATTCATCTGGTCTCCAAAGCGAATGATCAACATATCCTTAGCATCAGCCCAAGCGGCGGCAACACGCATCCAAACAGCAATCTTTGCCTGAGCTTTCGGATCCTGCCAATGGCCGACTACTACTTTGCGATTCTTACGCATACGACTTACCATGTGTCCAAATTCGCGGTCGCCGTGGGCAGATTGATTCAAGTTCATGAAGTCCATATCCATCGTATCCCAGGGAATCTCTTTGTTGAACTGTGTATGAAAGTGGAGCAGCGGTTTATTTAATTCTTGCAAGCCATGAATCCACATTTTAGCAGGAGAGAAGGTGTGCATCCATGTGATAATGCCAACACATTTGTTATCATTGTTGGCTGCTTTGAATGCAGCAGTAACTTCTTTTTCCGAATTTACGGTACCTTTATATACAATCTTGATTGGCAGATTGCCTGATTCATTTAATCCTTTAACGATTGCATTTGAATGTGCATCAACTTGTTTTACTGCATCACCTCCGTACAGAAGCTGCGCTCCTGTGACGAACCATACTTCAAATTCTTGAAAATTTGCCATTACTTAATGTTTTTATATTTGTTGTTAATTATTTTTGTCCATAATAAGCGTTTGGTCCATGCTTGCGTTCAAAATGCTTGGCGACAAGATATGGATTCATCTTTAGTTGAGGATTGATATTGAACGAGATGAAAGCCATTTTAGCAACTTGCTCCATTACTACAGAGTTGTAGACAGCTTCATCGGCATCTTTTCCCCATGAAAACGGACCATGATTTTTTACCAGAACACCCGGAATATGCATTGCATTTATGTTTTTAAAACGTTCCAGGATAACATTGCCTGTTTCTTTTTCATAGTCACCTTCCACTTCCTCCTTTGTCATATCCCGTGTACAGGGGATAGCTTCACTAAAATAGTCGGCATGGGTTGTTCCTATATTAGGAATATCACATCCGGCTTGTGCCCACGCTGTTGCGTATGTAGAATGCGTGTGAACTATTCCGCCTATTCCCGGAAAGGCATTATACAGGACTAAATGAGTAGGCGTATCAGAAGAAGGTTTCAGCCTCCCTTCTATTTTGTTTCCTTGTAAGTCGAGTACTACCATATCATCCACCGTCATAGTTTCGTAAGAAACCCCAGATGGTTTGATAACAACTAATCCTGTTTTCCGGTCAATGGCACTCACATTACCCCATGTAAAGATCACCAGGCTATGTTTCACCAAGTCTAAATTAGCTTTGAGTACTTTCTCTTTTAATTCTTCAACCATGCTTTATTGTTGTTATTCTGTATTTTATATTCGAGTGTAAAAGTAACACTATTATGAAGAAAGTGTACAAAAAAAGCTATGTTATACAACATAGCTTTTATAGATTTTATCTGATTTTATAGCGAAAAATAGAATCCTGAATCCAGTAAGTGTGAATACTTTTCCTCGTTGAACATGTAATAGAAAGCGCCTCTCCGAGATCCTTCCTTATCTTTTTCGTCAAGTTTCTCAAGAATATCCATCGAAATTAATTTTTTGCGGAAGTTACGTTTGTCTAAACGAGTTTGATAAATAGCTTCATAAAGACATTGTAATTGAGGCAAAGTGAATTTCTCAGGAAGAAGATTGAAGCCCACGGGACAAATAGCCGCCTTTCGTTTTAGTGCAGCCATCGCGTCAATGACCATTTTATTATGGTCAAAAATTAGCGGAGGAAGTTTGTTTACTTTGATCCATGAAGCATTGTGTAATTTTAGTAATTCAGTATTAAAATCATTCATGTTTACTAAAGCAAAGTATGCGATGGAGATAACCCGTTCACCAATATCGCGGGTGACATCCCCATAAGCACCTACCTGTTCCATAAAAAGATCCTTAATCCCGGTACATTCAGTGAGAACGCGCGAAGCGGCGTCATTAACACTTTCTCCGGATTTAATAAAGCCGCCCATCAATGACCAGTGGCCCTTTAAAGGTTCAAATGTTCGTTTGTATAATAATACATAGAGTTCATTTTTGTCGAATCCAAAAATTATACAATCAACAGAGACGTAGAATTTTACTTCTTCTTGATAATAAGCAGCCATATTTTATGGATTTATAAGAAACATTCTATTTTAATTTGCGTGCACCGTCGCTAATTACTACATTATATAATTTAGGCTCGTGTCCGAATTTTGCTGTGTAAGAATCAAATGCTTCCTTAACGAATGCATCATATTTGTCTTCTTTTACCAGATTGATCGTGCAGCCTCCGAAACCTCCGCCCATAACACGTGATCCGGTGACGCCACATTTCTTTGCCACATCATTTAAGAAATCGAGTTCTTCACAACTAACTTCGTAAAGTTTGCTCATGCCATGATGAGTCTCATACATTTTTTTGCCCACGGTTTCGTAGTCGTCTTTTTCCAATGCGTCGCAAACATCGAGTACGCGCTGAATCTCTTCAATGACATATTCTGCACGCATATAATCTTCGGATGTAACGTTGGCTTTTACTTCATTGAGCATTTCCATGGTTGCATCGCGAAGAAATTCAACTTCAGGATGGTTTCGGCGGATAGCAGCAACAACGGTTTCACAGGAGATACGGCGTTTGTTATATGCAGAAGAAGCCAGTTCGTGCTTAACAACGCTGTCCAGCAAAACCAGTTTATATCCGGTCGGGTGAAATGGGAAATATTTATATTCCAATGAACGGCAATCCAGACGGATCAGACTTCCTTTTTTACCAAAGATCGATGCAAACTGGTCCATGATACCACAGTTTACACCACAATAGTTATGCTCGGTTGCCTGGCCGATTTTAGCTAATTCAAATTTGTCGATGTTCAAAGAATACATGTCATTGAGAGCGAATGCATAGGTGCTTTCTAACGCAGCCGATGATGACATGCCTGCTCCAAGAGGAACATCTCCTGCAAATGCTGTGTCGAAGCCGGATATTTCACCACCTCTTTTAATAATTTCACGACAAACGCCAAAGATATATTTAGCCCAACTGGCCTTGGGGGCATCAGCTTCTGTTAATCCGAATTCAGCATAATCATTTAAGTCAACTGAGAATGCACGGACTTTGTCGGTACCATTCTTTTTTATTTCGGCAATCATGCCTTTATCTATAGCTCCCGGGAAGACGAATCCACCATTATAATCGGTATGTTCACCAATCAGATTAATGCGACCTGGAGATGTGTAAACACTGCCTTCAGAAGCAAACAATTCTTGAAATTTGTTTCTTATTTTTTGTCTCATGTCTTTATCTATTAATATATAGAAGCTATCTTCCTGAATATTCAAGCAGATAGCTTCTATTGTATACGATTTTGTTTTATTCTACAGGGATATCTTTATTAACATTCTTACTGCCTATAAGTGCATAGTACAGAATGTAAGCCAAACCGATAATCGGAACGATGTATGAAATCATAAATGTGGTACCGTCAGCGATTTTGTTTTGGACTAAAGGCAGAATGCCACCACCTACAACCATCATCATGAAGATACCTGATGCAGCAGCGGTATATTTGCCAAGACCTTCAACAGCAAGGTTGAAAATGCTGCCCCACATAACTGATGTGCAAAGACCGCAAAGAACCAGTAATAAGGCACTCAGTGGAACTTGTGTTATTGCAAACGAGCTTCCTGTAAATACAGGCATTGAAGCCGTAATAACTTTCGGTGAGAACATGGCAATAAGGATAAGTATGATTGCGACTGAAGATACAGTTGAAAGCATCACTTTACTTGAGATTTTACTGCCAAGGAAGCTGCCACAGAAACGTCCAATAAGCATTAAGAACCAGTATGTTCCTGCAACGAATCCACCGATAGTGGCAGCAGTTGTAGGATCAAGACCGCCGCCTTTGTCCGAAATATCGGAAAGGAAGAAGTTCAGTGTTCCGGGAATACCTACTTCAACGCCTACATATACGAAAATAGCGATTGTTCCAAGAACAAAGTGGCGAAACGCCCAAGGTGATTTTTCGTAAACGATTGTTTTTCCAGCGTTTTTTTCAGCATCAGGATCCTGTATCGGAAGCATTGATAAAATAACGAATGCTCCGGCAAATACAGCCATAGCTATATATAATACGGGGTTTACGTCTGTGATAGCCGTGTGGGCTGTTACTGTACCAATCAATGCACCAACAAACATCGGGGTAAATGTGCCGGCCAAAGAATTTAAAGATCCGCCGATCTGAATTAACTGATTGCCCTTATTTCCACCTCCGCCAAGAAGGTTCAACATTGGGTTGACTACTGTATTCAGCATACATACAGAGAAACCGGCAATGAATGCACCTAACAAGTAAACGTAGAAGTTTGTGGGAAGTCCGAAAATGTCAGTACCTGCGCCAACAACTCCGGAAAGGTATTGAACCAATACTCCGACAAAGCCTACAGCGATAGCAACAAGAGCTGTTTTCTTGTAGCCAATCTTTGACAACATTTTTCCGGAAGGAATACCCATAAACAAGTAAGCCAGAAAGTTCATCATGTTACCCATCATACCAAGGAAGTTAGATCCTTGCAGAGCAGGCTGGTTTTTCCAAATGACGCCAATTGGTGCCGCTAAGTTAGTTACGAACGCAATCATTGCGAAAAGGAACATCATTGTTACAATAGCGATGATGCTGCCATTTTGTTTTTTTGTTGTTTCCATGTTTTTTATTTTTTATTTATAGATTGATTATTGTTTTCCATTGTTATTCGATACAGAATTTGTATATTGTTTTATGACTGAATGTTTCGCCGGGATTAAGTACTACTGACGGATATGCCGGTTTGTTGGGGCTGTCAGGAAAATGCTGAGTTTCCAGACAGAAGGCGGACCGACAAGGGTAACGTTTACCATTTTTTCCGATGAAGTTGCCTGTCATCCAGTTGCCTGTGTACAGTTGAACCCCCGGTTGAGTGGTGTATACATCCATAGCTATGCCTGTTTTGGGAGAGATGCAATGCGCACAGAAAGACAGTTCCTTTTCGTCTTTCTTCTTTAATATATAAGTATGATCGTATCCTTTACCGAAACGCAAAGCCTCGAAATCGTTATCGATCCGTTCGCCTATAGCATGTGGTGTACGGAAGTCCATAGGAGTGTTTGCTACGGTTTCTTGGGGGCCGTAAGGAATGGACGTCGCATCGGTGGGGAGATAATATTCAGCATTAATTGTGAGTACATGATCATAAACTGACGGGTTCCCTGCTCCCGACAAATTGAAATAGGAGTGATTTGTCAAATTCAGAATAGTCGGTTTATCGGTGACTGCCTGATAAGATATAATTACTTCGTTGTTGTCGCTAAGGTGATAATGAATGGTGACATCCAGTCGACCGGGATAGCCTTCTTCGCCATCAGCGGCTGTATATTTCAATTCAATTGTTTGTTCATCAATTTGCTCCATATCCCAAACCACGGAATTGAACCCTTTGATTCCGCCATGTAAACTGTTTGGTCCGTTATTAATGGCTAAATGATACTCAATATTATTTAGTGAGAACATTCCTCCGGCTATACGATTGGCGTATCGACCGCATATAGCTCCGAAGTAAGGCTCTTCGGATGATAAATACTCATCGATGGAATTATGCCCCAGGACAACATCAACAAGTTTTCCAGTACGATCAGGAACCATTATCGATACGATTTTTGCACCAAAATTAGTAATAGCTACCTCTGCGCCACTCTTATTGGTCAGGGTGCACAGTAACGTTTCTTTGCCGTTTATTTCTTTGCAGAAATCAGCTGTCTGTAAACCAGACTGCGGAATTTTGTTCTTCATGTGAATTATATAGTTTCAAAATTGGTGTAAAATTACTCTCTTCTTTGTATTTTTAGTCTACTTTAAAGATGTTTTATAGCATAAAAACGGATTTTATGAATCGAAAAGTGTAAATGATCCCATTATATATGGATAATTAGTGTATATTTGCACTAAATAAATCACTAATATTCATTGAAAAGCATTTGAATATGACGAACAGTATACAAAAAGCCATTGTTTTATGCCTGATCAGTATGGGCATTTCCGGTTTGATGGCGCAAACCGTAAATACGGTAAGTGAATTCAAGGTTGAAGTACAAAAAACAGGTGCAACCATTCAGCCAACCATGTATGGCGCCTTTTTTGAAGATATTAATTTTGGCGCTGACGGTGGTCTTTATGCCGAATTGATAAAGAATCGTTCATTTGAGTTTGATAATCCTTTCAGCGGATGGACTCCTTTCGGCCACGTAACGATTCAAACAAAGAACCCCTGTTTCAGCCGCAATCCGCATTATGCAGAACTTTCTTATGATAAAGAATTAACGGGAACGGGACTGGATAATGAAGGGTTTCGTGGTGTTGGCGTCAAAAAAGAGGAGAAGTATAACCTTTCGTTTTATGCACGCGTTATGGGCAAGTCTCCTGTCAAATTGCGTGTAAACCTGGTGAATTACGGCAACGATTTCATTGAGGAGAAAGAGATTGAATTGAATGGCCAAGGATGGCAAAAATATACCGTCGTCTTGATGCCTGCATCAAACTGTCCGCATGCTCGTCTTCGTATCACAATGATTGATCGGGGAACTATTGATTTGGATCATGTCTCTCTCTTTCCTCAGAAAACATTCAATAATCGTCCCAACGGCCTTCGTCAGGATCTGGCTCAGGCATTGAAAGATTTGCATCCCGGCATTTTTCGCTTTCCCGGCGGTTGTATCGTTGAAGGAACGAATAAGGCAACACGTTATCAATGGAAGAATACAGTGGGCCCGGTTGAGAATCGTCCTACGAACATCAATCGGTGGAATTATACTTTCCCGAATAAGAAATTCTCTGATTATTATCAATCGTATGGATTGGGTTTTTATGAGTTCTTTCAGTTGAGTGAAGATATAGGAGCAGAGCCGCTGCCTGTTTTGAACTGCGGGTTGTCCTGTCAATATGAAAATGACGATCCGAATGAGAATTGTGCTGTCGACAAGCTTCAGCCATACATTGACGATGCACTCGATCTGATAGAGTTTGCCAATGGGCCTGTTTCATCCAAATGGGGAAAAATACGTTCGGATATGGGACATCCAGCTCCATTCAATCTGAAGTTTGTTGCTGTAGGCAACGAGCAGTGGGGCAAACTGTATACCGAACGTTTGGAACCTTTTGTAAAAGCTATCCGTGCCAGATATCCGGATATCAAGATTGTCGGCGGCGCCGGTCCGCAGGCCGAAGGCAGTGATTTTGAATATCTCTGGCCTGAAATGCGTCGATTAAAGGTCGATCTTGTTGATGAGCATTTTTATCGTTCGCCGGACTGGTTCCTTTCTAATGCTAAACGATATGATTCGTATGACCGTCAGGGGCCGAAAGTGTTTGCCGGCGAGTATGCTTGTCATCCGGGCAATCGTGAGAATAGCTTTCTGACAGCACTGTGTGAAGCGGCATTCATGACTGGGTTTGAGCGTAATGCCGATGTAGTCAATTTGTGTACTTATGCACCGCTTTTCGCACATGTTGATGCCTGGCAATGGCGCCCTGATCTGATCTGGTTTGACAATATCTCGATTGTCAAAACGCCGAACTATTATGTTCAGCAACTTTATGGTATGAATAAGGGAACAAATGTATTACCGCTGACAATGAACAATGAAGCTGTGACAGGACAAAATGGACTTTATGCTACTGCAGCTGTCGACAAGACAACCAATGATCTGATTATCAAAATAGCCAATACGGGAATTTTGAACAAGAAAATAAGGCTTGATCTGGTGGGTCTTTCTGAAGGAAAACACCAAGGGAAGGTGACCGTTCTGCAATCAATGGATTTGGAAGCCAAAAATACGATAGCGAAACCGTCGGCCGTTGAACCTGTGATAACAGATATCGAGCTGAGTGCGCCTGTTTCGGAAATAACCCTGAAGCCTTTCAGCTTCTCTGTATATAGAGTCAGATTATGATTGAAACAGGGTTGTTATGTCTTTTGAGTAACAAAGATATTATGATTGTTTTATTCTGTTAACTGATCAGATAATTTTGAGTCCCGTTCTTGCAAAGAATGGGACTTTGCTTTAATTTTGCCCATCCTTAAATGCAAGTACCCATGAAGGGGACACTCTGCATTGCTTTTTGAATCAATATTAATAATAAATAGTAAGAATGAAAACGAGAAAATTATTGAGCTTTGCTTTAATTGCAGTTCTAGCAAGCTTGCAGATCCGGGCGATAGCTGCTCAGGGGCCGGCTTTTGACCCTGTAGAGTATGTTAATCCGCTGATGGGGACACAGTCGACTTTTGAATTGTCGACCGGAAATACTTATCCGGCTATTGCACGTCCTTGGGGTATGAATTTTTGGATGCCTCAGACAGGAAAGATGGGCGACGGCTGGGGATATGTTTACACAGCAAATAAAATCCGTGGATTCAAACAAACACATCAACCCAGTCCATGGATTAACGACTACGGACAGTTTGTCATTATGCCAGTTGTAGGCAAGCCGGTTTTTGATCAGGACGAGCGCGCCAGTTGGTTCTCTCATAAGAGTGAGATTGCCAAACCATATTATTACGGGGTCTATCTGGCAGAGCATGATGTAAAAACTGAAATAACACCTACAGAGCGCGCTGCCATGTTTCGCTTTACTTTCCCTGAAAACGAACACTCTTACGTCGTGATTGATGCCATGGATAAAGGCTCATATGTTAAGATTATTCCAGAAGAGAACAAGATTATCGGCTACACAACAAAGAATAGCGGCGGCGTTCCTGATAATTTCAAAGATTATTTTGAGATAGTGTTCGATAAACCGTTTACCTACCAAGCAACCTTTTCCGGCAAAGATCTGAAAGAAAATACTTTGGAACAGAATGCCGATCATGTGGGTGCTATTATTGGTTTTCGGACACATAAGGGCGAGATCGTTCATGCCCGTGTTGCTTCATCGTTTATCAGCTTTGAACAGGCCGCCATTAATATGAAAGAACTGGGTAATGACAGTTTCAATACGGTTATGCAAAAAGGCAAAGCAGCCTGGAATAAGGTTTTGGGGAAAATTGAAGTCGGCGGTGGAACAGTTGATCAGTATCGTACGTTCTATTCCTGCATGTATCGTTCGCTTTTGTTCCCGCGTAAGTTTTACGAGATCGATGCTTCAGGCAAAATTGTTCATTACAGTCCCTATAACGGACAAGTGCTTCCAGGTTATCTTTTTACCGACAGCGGTTTCTGGGATACGTTCCGCTGCCTGTTCCCATTCTTGAATATGATGTTTCCAAGTGTCAACAAAGAGATGCAGGAGGGATTGATTAATGTTTATAAAGAGAGCGGCTTTTTCCCTGAATGGGCAAGTCCAGGTCATCGCAATTGTATGGTAGGGAATAACTCGGCTTCTATTCTGGTAGATGCTTATATGAAAGGAGTGAAGGTTGACGATGTAGAGACTCTCTACAAAGGGCTTATTCACGGAACCGAAAACGTTCATCCTAAAGTTCATTCAACAGGTCGTTTAGGGTATGAATATTACAACACCTTAGGCTATGTGCCCTACGATGTCAATATTAATGAAAATGCAGCTCGTACACTTGAATATGCTTATGATGACTGGTGTATTTATAAGTTAGCCAAGACATTGAAGCGCCCGCAATCGGAAATAGATTTGTTCGCCAAACGTGCTATGAACTATAAGAATCTTTTCGATAAATCAACAAATCTGATGCGTGGAAAGAATAAAGACGGACAGTTCATGTCGCCTTTTTCACCGCTGAAATGGGGTGATGCTTTTACCGAAGGAAATAGCTGGCATTATACCTGGAGTGTGTTTCACGATCCTCAGGGTCTGATCGATCTCATGGGAGGAAAGTCAACCTTTGTAGCAATGCTCGATTCCGTATTTGCAGTACCGCCTGCCTTCGATGATAGCTATTACGGACAGGTCATTCACGAAATTCGTGAGATGCAGATAATGAATATGGGTAATTATGCACATGGAAATCAGCCCATTCAACACATGATTTATCTTTACGACTACGCCGGCCAGCCATGGAAAGCCCAATATTGGCTTCGCCAGGTAATGAATAAGCTTTATACGCCTAATGCCGACGGCTATTGTGGTGATGAAGATAACGGACAGACTTCAGCCTGGTATGTTTTTAGTGCATTAGGCTTCTATCCTGTGGCTCCGGGTACAACACAATATGTCATGGGTGCTCCTCTTTTCAAGAAAGCGGTTTTGCATTTTGAAAACGGGAAGAATTTTGTTATCAATGCTCCTGCCAACAGCGATGAGAATATCTATATTCAGTCTGCTGTGTTGAACGGGAAACCATATACCAAAAATTATCTTGATCACTTCGAGATGATGAAAGGTGGTACGATGGACATCGTAATGGGCAGTAAACCGAATAAACAGCGTGGCATTAATGCTGTTGATTTCCCTTATTCGTTTTCAGTGAATGAAAAGGCCAAATGATGGTTGATTGATTGTCATTACCAGAAAAATATATTTCCCAAATATCATCGCGTAAAATCCATGCGATGATATTTGGGAAAATTTGTATGATAATTGTTCTTCGGAGGCAAATATTCTCTTTTTATGCGGTTATACTTCGTTATTGAAGAAAATCAACGAATAAGCACACTCATGATTATAGATGAGCCGAAATAGTATAAGTCATTTTTGCCTTAGGAGAAGTTGTCGATACGGTCAATATATAAGTTACCGTTGTTGAAGTTTTTGTTTGAGAAACACTGACTTGTCCTTTTTTGCTCGTAATTCCCGCAAACGTAAGTTTCTCTGTTTGAGACATCCAGGCATAATCCAGCCCTACAGAGTTGGAACTATACGAATTACCCACTAATACAAGAGGAGAATTTTTGCCTTTATCAATAAAAAGACTATTTTCCATAAGCGGATAGCTTGTTTTGTTTATTGTGATCTGCTCAATGCCAAAAAGGGCATTATTCATTGATATGGCAGGCTCATCTTTATCTTCCTGACATGAGGCGAGCGCAAGAAAAAGAAAAGAGGTAATAAGTAATAGCAATTTCTTCATTGACACGGTTTTTAAAATTTTCGGCAAAGGTATACAGAAAGTTTTATAAAATCAAATAGGTATATCTCATGTCCCAGTTTGCCGGTTTATACAAAGATAAAACTAAAATTTCTATTTGTGTTTCCTGTTTTGTATAATATCACCGAAAATACGGTAGGGGCACTTTTGAGGACATTCTGTATTTCTCGTGAAATAATAATAAGTGTTAATTCATGAAATATTTCCAATGGAAATAATATTATATGGAAAATATGGTTTATATTTGCAATGTTTTCCCATGGAACATATATCACAAGGAATATATGTATGGTTATTGAAATGATTATTAAATGGTAAGGTATAGTCTAAAACATTAAATAGTAATAGTAGATGAAAGGAATGAAGATTATTTTAATTACTGCCGGGTGTGTTCTAGTAAGTGCAGCTGTAACAAGTGCTCAGCAACGAAATTATATTTCGATGAATGAGGCTGTAGCGTTTGTGGCAAAGAATAATGTCAACATACAGATGGCAGAACTGGATTATAAAATATCCACTGCAGATTATCGTCAGACTGACGCGTTTTTCTTACCTCAGCTGGCTGTTAATTATACAGGAATGGTAACAAACAACCCATTGAATGCATTTGGATTCCTATTGCAACAAGGAATTGCCACCTCTCAAGATTTTGAACCATCAAAGTTGAATAATCCGGGAGCAACACACAATTATGGGACGTCAATAGATGCAAAACTGCCTATATTTAATCTTGATTTGGCCTATGCCCGTAAAGGAGCTAAACTACAGCAAGAGGTGTATAAACACAAATCGACTTATTCAAAAGAATATATTGTATTTGAAGTAAAAAAGACTTACACGCAGTTGCAATTTGCATATCAGCTAAAACAGATACTGGAAGGAACGCTGGCAGACATAAAGCAGATCAATCAGTCTGTAACCCATTTTTACGATCGGGGATTAGTTCAAAGGTCAGACGTATTGAATTCTCAGGTGCAGGTGAACACGGTAGAAAGTGCTCTTTCGAAGGCCGAAAGTAATATTGAGAATGCTTCAGAAGGGCTTAATCTGCTCATGGGTAATTCTCAGGAAAAAGAAGATGTATTCTCAACGGATTCTCTGATACAGGAATTTTCGATACCGAATAATACGGCTCTTTCAGAAACCCGATCGGACATTATGGCTATGAAATCGGCTCTTGATGCTTCTAAAATGATGCTAAAATCTTCAAATATGGCTTTCTTGCCCAGAATTAATGCATTTGGCAGCTATCAGTTCAATGATTCAAAAATGGTTGGATTTAATAAAAACTCATACATGGCCGGGATCACTTTTTCGTGGACTCTTTTTTCCGGAAACCAGAGAATAAACAAGACAAGATCAGCCAAGTACACAACAGATAAAATAAAAAAGGAGCTTGATCAATTTGTTGATAAAAGCCGGTTGGAACTGAATAAAACATTACGCGAACTGAATGACTTGCAAATAGAGATTAAGAAACATGATACAAGTGTGGCTCAGGCAAAAGAATCATTGAGAATTCTCAACAACAGATATAAGGAAGGGCTGGTCAGCACCACAGATCTTCTTACTGCGCAGGCCCAACTATCGCAGCAAAACATAGCGTTGGCTCAAGCCGTAATGACATATAACATTACAAAATACTATATAGAGTTACTGACATCAAATTATTAATTTATAATCCGTAAATAAACAATGAAAATACGTACATTAATATTCATGGCTATAATAGCAGTTTTGGCATCCTGTTCTTCTAAATCGAACAAAGAGAAGGACGAGAGTGCGGTGAATGTAAAAACTTATTATCCTTCAATTTCAAGTAACGGTGAGATTTACATCAGTGGTATGGTGTCTGCCAGACAGACAGCGGTTATGAGTACAAAAGTGATGGGATATATTGACAAGATATATGTAAAACAGGGGGATCCTGTAAAGCAAGGGCAGCTCCTGATCGTAATTAATAGTAGTGATCTGAAAGCAAAAGAAGCACAGTCGGCGGCCATGATTGCAGAAGCTGAAGCCGCTGCTAATGATGCTCAACACGATTATCAGCGATACAAATCTCTTCATGAACAGAAGAGTGTCTCTGACAAAGAACTGGAGAATATGGCGCTCCGCAATACTTCGGCTGAAGCGCGTTTGCAAATGGCTCGACAGGGACTTAATGAGGTGAAGTCAATGCTCTCTTATACAAATATAAGAGCTCCATTTTCAGGCGTTGTAACGCAAAAAATGGTGGATGAGGGCAATATAGCCCATCCCGGTATGCCTCTGCTATCTGTAGAACAGTCGGGAGATATGAATGTGACAGCTTCTGTTCCGGAAAACTATGTTGCTTATATACATGTGGGCGACCCTGTTAAGATTGATGTCAAATCCATTGGTATCATGATCAACGGTTCAATCAGCGAACTAAGTCCCTCCGCTACAATGACCGGAGGACAATACGGAATAAAAATATCTATAAATCAGAAAGATAAAGAAAAATTGCGTGCAGGAATGTATGCAGGAATCCATATACCCGGAAAGGCAAAAGAGGGAGAGGCTCAACAGATAATGGTGAGAAAGTCGTCCATTGTTGTAAAAGATCAGCTGACGGGTGTTTATGTTGCCAAAGACAACAGAGCTATTTTGCATTGGGTGCGCCTTGGCAATGAGACCGGCAACCAGGTTGTCGTACTATCCGGTCTTAACGAAACGGACAGAGTGATAGATAGTGGGAGCGTTAAGCTTTTCAACGGACAGAAAATTATCGTAACAAATTAAGACTTGAGTTATGGAACATGGAATTTCAGGAAAAATAGCTAATGCGTTTATCAAATCTAAATTAAGCATACTGCTGGTATTTGCATTTTTGTTTTTAGGTTTATTCAGTATATACTTTATTCCGCGCGAAGAAGATCCTCAGATAGAAGTCCCAACGGCAGATATTATGATCGGTTATCCGGGTGTCTCACCCAGGGAGGTTGAATCCGGTCTGATGCAACCGATGGAGAAAATTGTATCTAACATCAAAGGAGTAGAGCACGTTTATTCCACTTCGATGACGGGTATGGGTATGCTGACTGTACAGTTTTATGTTGGAGAAGACTCGGAACGGTCTTTAGTGAAATTGTATAACGAGGTTATGAAGAATATGGACCATATGCCATATGGAGCAACAATGCCGATCATCAAATCACGTTCGATTGATGATGTCCCGGCTTTGGCGTTCACATTATGGAGTGATAAGATGAGTGGATATGAACTAAGGCAGGTGTCGGAGGTTGTAGGCAATGAGATCAAGAAGGTTCCGAATGTAGCACAAGTGAAGATTATCGGTGGGCAGAGCCGTCAAGTAAAAGTGGTACTTGACAGAGACAAGATGGCTGGTAGTCATATTGATTTCGGAAATATTGCTGAAGCACTCCAGGCAAATAATGTTCAGATGGAAAGCGGAAACATCATCTCTGGAGATAAAGTTTATGCTGTTCAGACCGGAAAGTTCTTTGCGAACAAGGATGAAGTAAAGAATATGATCGTCGGTATCAGCGATAATCAGCCTGTATATCTCCATCAGATAGCCGACGTGACAGACGGACCGGAAACACCTAAGCAATATGTATCCTTCAGTTACGGAGCAGCCAATGCAAAAGAAAAGGTTCAGATGCCGGATGATTACTCGGCTATTACAATCTCTATTGCCAAAAAGAAGGGTTCGGATGCCATGAAATTGGCCGAAACAGTCATTGGGAAGGTAAACCAGATGAAAGAAAATGTCATTACAAATGATATTCATGTAAATGTAACGCGCAACTATGGCGAAACGGCATCTCATAAAGTATCCGAGTTATTGATGCACTTGATAATAGCCATTATCGCCGTAACATTATTTGTGATGCTTGCTATGGGTTGGCGTGGAGGACTGGTGGTTTTCTTATCTGTACCGATTACATTTGCACTGACACTGTTTTCATATTATTTTCTGGGATACACACTTAATAGAATCACTCTTTTTGCCCTGGTTTTTGTTACGGGTATTGTGGTAGATGATTCCATTGTTATTGCCGAGAATATGCATCGGCATTTTAAAATGAAAAATCTTCCACCGCTTCAAGCTGCCATTTTTGCCATCAATGAGGTTGGCAACCCTACTATCCTTGCTACATTAACGGTTATTGCAGCCGTGCTGCCAATGGCATTCGTATCGGGAATGATGGGCCCATACATGAGTCCTATGCCTATTGGTGCGGCTATTGCCATGATGTTTTCTCTATTGATCGCACTGACATTGACACCTTATTTCGGCTATCGGTTTTTGAGGTTTAAGGATAAGAATAGCAGCACTGTAAAAAATGACTCTTCAACAGAACTGCGTGAAACGAACATATATAAGCTATATTCTAAAATAATGATTCCTTTTCTTGAAAGCAGGAAAATGCGCTGGACATTCATGGCGTCGTTAACAGTGATTCTATTGGCTACATTTGTATTGTTCTTTACAAAATCTGTACCTGTAAAGATGCTTCCGTTTGATAATAAGAATGAATTCCAGGTAGTTATTGATATGCCCGAAGGAACAACATTGGAACGTACTGCGGCTGTTGCTAAAGAGCTGGGATTGTATATAGGCAAAAACGATAAGGTTACCAGTTATCAAACATATGCAGGAACGTCGGCTCCGATAAGTTTCAATGGTCTTATACGTCATTACGACATGCGTTCGGGCGATAATGTGGCCGATATACAAGTCAATCTGGTCGATAAGGGGGAGCGTAAAGAGCAGAGTCACGATATTGCGAAATCCATGCGTGAAGGATTGCAGACTATTGGGGAAAGATATAATGCAAATGTAAAGGTGGTGGAAGTTCCGCCCGGACCTCCGGTCATGTCAACTATCGTTGCGGAGATTTATGGTCCGGATCATGCAGGACAAATAAAGGTTGCTCAACAGATAAAAGAATTGCTGTTACAAACGAATAATGTGGTCGATGTTGACTGGACTGTGGAGGCGGATCAGGTAGAATATAAGTTTGAGGTAGACAAGGATAAAGCTATGAAATTAGGTATTCCGGAGGCGCAGATACTGCAAAGTGTGAATGCGGCTTTGTCCGGGATGCCAATAGGGATTATGCATAATCCGTCGACGGTAAATCAAATCGGTATTGTGTTGCAGTTACCCGATAAAGACAAGTCAGGTATTGAAGATATCCTTAGTGTCAAGGTGGTGAATAAGCAGGGACTGGCGATACCGGTTGGCGATTTGGTAAAAATTACGGAAGGGGAAAAAGAAAAGAGCATATCCCGTAAAGATCAGAAGCGCGTAGTATTTGTAACAGCAGATGTTGCCGGCAGTTTGGAAAGCCCGGTATATGCGATGTCTGATGTTTCTAAAAGATTGTCTGAAGTAAAACTTCCTCAAGGATATAAACTTCATGAAGAATATACAAAACAGCCGGGCAATGAAGATAATTTTACTATCAAATGGGACGGAGAGTGGCAGATTACTTATGAAGTGTTCCGTGATCTAGGCGTTGCTTTCTTATTCGTGCTGATCATCATATATGTACTGATTGTAGCATGGTTCCAAAACTTTATTACACCATTGGTACAATTGTCGGTAATCCCGTTATCTCTTATTGGCATTATTTTAGGGCACTGGGTTATGGGAGCATACTTTAGTGCACCGTCCATGATAGGCTTTATTGCTTTGGCAGGTATAATGGTACGTAACTCAATATTGATTATAGATTTTATTGATTTGCGATTAAAAGAAGGTATTTCACTCAAAGAAGCTATCGTGGAATCAGGAGCAGTAAGAACCACTCCCATATTGCTTACCGCAGGAGGCGTTGTCATTGGTGCTATTGTTATACTTTTTGATCCTATTTTCCAGGGATTAGCCATATCTCTTATTGGCGGAACTATTACATCAACGGTTCTGACTTTGATAGTCGTTCCATTATTATATTTCAAAATGTTAAAGAATAAAATACAGTAAAAATATGATGAAACTTACAGTAATTTTGAGTATCAAGGAAAGCTATGACCGGGTAGCCGAGTTACTCGATCATGCCGGTGTGAGAAGATTTAGTACCATAAATATAACAGGGTACAAAAAGGACAAAAATTCACATATATTGAATTGGTTCGGAGAGAAATCTGATAATGCCAAGACTAATTCTATTTTGTTTTTTTGCTTTACAACAGAAGAAGAATCGTCATTGGTAATAGAGAAAGTCAACCAGTGTAATCAGGATTTAAATTATAGTTTCCCGGCTCATGCATTTGTAATTGATGTAGAAAAAAATTCATATTTATTATAAATAAAAGAGAATCATAGAGGGAATAAATGTATTTTTGTATGAGAAATAGAAAGTATAAACAGAATGGAAACATTATGTAAAATAAGAGAAATAAATAGAGCGGTGGCAGCTTATGAAGCCGAAATGGAGAAAACATATCACTTATGTCTTAATGAAGGCATGCTATTATGTAGTTTGTCGAAGACCGACAAGCTTTCATCTGGTGAAATTGCCGAGGCGTTAGGGCTTTCAACATCCAATACGTCTAAGGTAATCAAGTCTGTTGAAAATAAGAACCTGATAAAGCGTGTTATAGGAAATACAGATAAACGTCAGATGTATTTTTCATTAACACCGAAGGGTAAAAAGGAGCTGTCTCTGATTAATTGTGACAATTTGGAATTGCCAAATTTACTTAAGGAAATATTGAATAAGAATGAAACGTGAATTATATTTTCGGTACCATCAAACGATTAAAAATGAAGAGTATGAAAAACTTGATTGCCTGTTGTGGCCTAGATTGCGAATTTTGTGACGCCCGCATCGCTACTGTCAATGATGATAACGAGTTGCGTGAGCAGACTGCCCGAAAATGGAGTGAAATGAATCACGCACCGGAGATTACACCGGAGACCATCAATTGCATGGGTTGTCGCGTGGATGGAGTAAAGTTTGTTTATTGTGAACATCTTTGTGGAATCCGCAAATGTGTTGCCGAGAAAGGATTTAACACTTGCGGTGACTGTAAAGAGCTGGATCATTGTCAGATTGTAGGTGTTGTATTGGAAAATGCACCTGATGCAAGGAAAAATCTTACTGAGTGAAGAACTGAATACTTTACTATGGAATGGGATATTTGTTGATTATATGTAAAAATATTATTCATTTACGTTCTAAATCAATGATGGTTGGTTATCAGAATCAGCTATTCCTTATATTTTAAAAAAATAGTATATACTTTTGAAACCAAAAGTATATACTATTATACACCCAAAGTATATACTTTCGTATAGTAAAAGTATATACTTTTTTAGAAAGGCGTCATAAGTATCCTTCGTGATGGGGTATTTTAGTTAACCTGATCCTTTTGAAAAATACGGCGTCACCGTAGATATTTGGTTTAATATATTGATATGTAGAATAATAGTATACTATCTATAGCTGGTTGGCTCAGTGATGCTAACAATTTTAGCATCACCGAGCTTATGTCCTAAAAATAAATTAATTACTAAAGTGTCGACGACGCTGAAGTTTTACGAATGGAACGTAGCGTCACGATTAATAAGCTGCTATATTGCCGATTATAGTATACTGTGATTCCGTAGGACAAGAATTTGTGAACCGCTATGTGCACAAAATTCATTCGAAGGCGCGAACCTTTTCATTCGGAAGAAATTATTTTTCATTCGAATGAAACACTTGTTGCATTCGAATGTATAGTCTTTTACATTCGGTTAAAATAGGAAATGCATTTATGACATGACAAATTAGCGACCAAGTTTAACTTCTTCTTCCTGCTGTCAAAAATAAATGGAGAAATGAAGGAAGTTTTCTTTACTTATTGATTTGGAAATCGCAAACCTTTGATTAATTTTGTAAGTGTTCGATGATCACTATTTTGGATTGTGATTTTTCAATGGGAACAAAAAAGATAAAATGAATTATATCATGAAAAAAGACATTTTTATATTACTAATTTCAGCCTTAGTTGTTATGACATCCTGTTCCGATTTTTCTAATGGTTCTGATTCATATTTCTTAAAAAAGTCTGAATATAAAGTAAAATTCAATCTTGACAAAAATACTAAAACACTGGTTAGCTCTTTACAGGTTTGCTATGATAATAAAAAACAAATTGAGTATTTAATATTCGGCAGTTCTAATGATGAAATAGTATTTTATAATTTAAATACACAAAAGTTGGAATTTAAGATAAAACCAGAAGTAGAAGGTAATAATGGCGTCGGTTATTTTATAGGAGATTACGTACATAACTCAGATAGTATATTCATAACAAAAAGAGGAGATGAAGAAATCTCTCTTATTAATAAGGAGGCCAGAGTAATTAATAAATATGATTATCATGAATCCAAAAACAAACATCCTTTAAGAGAATTTTATTCTTCCACTTCCACTCCAATTACTATTATTGGGGATGATCTATATATTGTTCCAAGCTGTAATAGATGGGCAAAAGTTAATCCTGTGGCTGCATATATCAATTTAAAAACAAACGAAGTATATGATTTCCCTTCATTTCAATACCCTAAATTTCCAGGAGCTAATAATAAAAGCAAAAGATTTGGCATTGAAGGAGAAATGAGTCGATGCTTTGATGGCAAAAGATTTATTTATTCTTTCCATTTTGATGAGGATATTTATGTTTGTTCGCCTAACCATAATAACATAAAAAGATACAAAATAAAAAGCAAGTATATTAACAAAGTAAAGATACTTAATGATTATGGCAACTTGACTCCGGAAGAAGCTTGTTGTAATCCCAACTATGGAAATATGATCTATGACAAATACAGAAATGTATATTATCGGGTTGCCTATCCGGCAACATCTATTGAAAAAGACAAAAAAGGAATAGAATTGTTGATGTATGGGCGAAAATTTTTTTCAATAATTATAGTTGACAGTAATTTTAATGTAATCGGAGAAACTATGTTTCCGGATTATACGTACAATTCGAATTTCATGTTTGTCAGAAAAGATGGATTGTATATTTCAGATAATAATTGCTACAATCCACATTACAGCGATGATGTATTAAGTTTTGTCAGATTTAAGTTGGTAAAGAAATAACTCTGAATACAGAGTGTTTCATCACATTTGCAGCTATAGTCTTATATGTTACCGGTATGAATTATGGGAAAATTCTTATTATTTTCTTAGAAATATAGTATATAACATACTAATTACCATTTAATTAATATATTTCATTCATGCAAGACAGATCTGAGGGAATAAATGTAATGGTCTATTTTTGTATTTTTGATATTAAAAATAGAATAACAATAAAAACAATATGAATTATGAACAAAAAGAGATGTTCCTAAAATGTCAAATTTAGCATTAACTAATATAGAAGCGCTGGCCGACGGAGAAGGAGAACAAGGGCATGGAACTTGTTATAATACAATAACTACGTTAGTAGGAAGTAAAATACTATACTGTTCAACATGTACATATATACCTGATTCAACTAATTCATGGGTTTCCGGAACAGGGTCATGCTAGCAAAATAATAAATTAATAAAAGGACACAGTTTTACACTGTATCCTTTTATTAAATTTTATAATAAATACTGCATCTGAAAAACTCAAATTAGACTACTTCTAGAACAAAATAAAAATAAATATTATCTTCTCTCAATATTCAAGCACTATTCATCATGAAAAAAATAATTTTTTTTATTACATTATTATTCTTGAACAGTTGTTCATCCTATCACAAGCCTTCTTCTTATATGGCTTTTGATAATATAGAATATATTGACAAATTCCCTTTTACCTTTTCTCTTTCCAATGAAAAAGTTGTAGATTGGGACGTAATAGGAATGAAGAAGTTTAGAATTTATGACTCTTTATTAGTAGTATCAACTACAGATCGGGATGGTTTTTGGTCTTTCTATGATATAAAAGACCTTTCCTTTAAGGGTAAATTCATCAAAGCCGGCCAAGGTCCTAATGAATTCGCACTGGCACCGGATGTAAATGCTTCAAGATTCTACAAAGAGAATAATCAGTTATTTATTGACATATATGATTTTCAAACAGGAAAAATATACAAAATGAATGTAAATCAGTCTCTCAACAAAAAGGAATTAAGCATTTCAATAAAAAGAGACTCATTGCCTTCATTTATTTTTGATTTTGCGGTTATAAAAGACAATAAATATTATTGCAGAGAAATAAATAAGGATCAAACACAACAGATAAGATATCTTCGCAACAATGGAATAAAGGAAATTCCAAATACCTTTAAAATACTTAATCAGGCATCTGTTGAAAAAGGGAAAGACTTCAATTTACTCTCTACCATTACAAAAATAAGCCCGAAAGGAGATGTGATAGTAGAAGCGCCGATATATCTTCATCAGATTAATTTATATTCGAGTGAAGGGAAGTGGGGAAAAACAATATGTGTAGGGAAGAAACTGGATAATATTGAAAATTTGCAAGATCAAATAGATTGGACAAGGATTTATACACATGGCGGCGTTTGCACTTATGATGACCTTTTTGCTATCTTATTTGTTAATGAAGATATAAAAACCATGCAGACAAAAAGGAAAACGCTTCCAATTATCCAGTTGTTTAATTGGAAAGGGGAACCTCTAGCTGAATTAAAAATGAATCGATTTATTGCAGCTTTTGATATTGATTTTGCTAATGGATATCTTTATGCATTAGACATTGATGATATATTGTGCAAATATGATATTCACGCTATACTCAACAAAATCAAGCAAAAATGACAATAAAAAAATTTCACCCTTAAATATATTAGAGTTTTCCTGGCAAATCTTTAATGAATAGCCTCAAAACTCTTTATCTATCCTAAAAGGAAGAAATAAAATATGTAAATAATTCATTTGATCAAAAAGTATATTTGTTGCTGATAAATGAAGTAAAGCTTCAAATAATAAAATATCAAATAAAAAACAAAAGCAATATGAATAAAAAAATAATTAGAGTTATTGCTGTTATTGCCATTGCTTTAACCGCAAGTTGGAATATAAAGCAGAGCAAAAGTGAACCAAATAAAATGTCTAATCTGGCAATGGCAAATGTAGAAGCCTTAGCGGGAGGAGAAGACGAAATGTGCCCTAATGGTTGCATGGAAAACGGTTCCGGATGTTTATGTCACTATTGGTTCCCAACATATAAAGAAGCTTAATAGTAATTATTAGCTGCATGAAATATTCAATGAGATTATTTGCATCCGTGCTAGATTTTCATTGTGTAAATTAATGCAGCTATCAAAATAAAACAAATATGAAGAATTGGTACATTTGGATATTAATCCTCGTATGCAGTAGTTGTTTGTCGAATCCGACAACAGAGAAGAAACAAGGTTCTCGCAGTCATATCATAAATATTCATGACAAGATAACAGAAATTAAAATCGATAGCATACTGCTCAGTGGAAGCACAAGAGCGTTTATAATGAACAATTATCTGATTATTGCCGATTACAAGCCTGAAGACAAACTTATCCACATCTTCGACAAGGCGACATTTAAATATTTAACGAGTACGACATACACCGGTCAAGGTCCCGGTGAAATCACCATTATGGGCAATATTGGAATCAATGAAAATCGCAATGAGTTCTACGTCTCCGATCATGGACAGTTTAAAATATTTACTTATAACATGGATAGCGTGATTGCCAATCCTTTCTACATGCCACAAGTCAAACTGAACATTGACAAAGGAATCTTCCCCGACCGATATCAGTACCTCAACGATACGCTATCTATCGCCGTGGCTATCAAACCAACCGGCAATTCCTCATTTGAGCAATATACCGCCAGATTAAATCTCACTACAGGAAAGATAAGCCCTATGCCTTATGAACATCCGAATATAGAAAAGAGACGCATCTGCGTTGCAGCTTCATCTCAACAGAAAGAGTATATAGAATGCTATCAGAACAGAGATTTAATGACTATTGGAGGTTTGGATGGCAAATTGAAATGGAACATCTACGGTCCCGAATGGAACAAGGATAATCATGATCGCAAATACTATTTCGGAGGAGTTCTGATCTGTGGTGACAAGATCGTAGCGCTCTACTCAGGGAAAAACTACTACGACAAAGACTATCGTCCCAGCAAAATTATCCTATTCAAAACGAATGGCGATTACATAGAGACTTTAGACACCGGCTACATTATTAATGATTTTTGCTATGACAAAACAAAGAACAGAATTATTATGGCTTTAGATGGAGATATGCAATACGCCTATTTCGATTTTTCAAATATAAAACAGGTGGATAAATAAAACAAATTAGTATTAATATGTTAAACTATGTATGTACATTTTTATTATAATTTATTATTCTTATTGTTCATTTCTTTTACTGCTTGTTCTTCACCAGAAGAACAGCAGCTAAATCAATCATTGCAACTTTCCGGCAATAACAGGCAGAATCTGGAGTCTGTAATCCAACATTACAATTCTGATTCGGAAAGGCAGGAAGCTGCCCGGTTCCTCATACGCAACATGATTGGGAAAAAAACTTTGGACAGTGTATCTGTCTCTGAAAATCAACCTTATTATGATGCATTAATTAAGCGATATGAGCAGTTTGGCGTATATAAAAAAGGCATCGAGAGGGCTATTTGTGATAGCATACATATGCTCTATCCCAACACAAAAGTGATCGCAGTTTATTCTACGGATTTGAAAACACTCTCTGCACAATATTTGATTGAACATATGAATACTGCTTTCGATACATGGAAAAAGCATCCATGGTCAAAAAATATAGATTTTGAGACTTTCTGTAAATATATACTTCCATATACAACAGAAAACTGCTATGGAAAAGAGTCTGATTCATTCTTCAAAGAAAAATATAAGGATATTGATAAAATAATGCATGACACGGATTATACCCAAGTAGCCAATATTATTTCTCAACATATTGACTCGACTTTCTTGTCAAGCTGGTCATTATTTGCCATCCATCATCCATATTTGATGCCGACTTCTTTTAGCAATATAATGAAATCGAACATCGGAACTTGTCTGGAAAAGAATATCTATAAGATTGCTGCGCTTCGTTCGTTGGGTATCCCCGCTGTGCTAAATGAAATACCTTGTTGGGGAAACTCTAATTCTCCACATTTCTGGACGGAAATCATAACCAAAGAAAGCCATTTGAAATTGCTCGATAATGAACAACATCCTTACCTTAATATAAGAGACACTATCATCTCGGATACTTTCTGGGATTATAATTATCTCTCGTCTTTCAAAGGAATTCCTTCCTATATCTACATACAACACAAGCGTTATATACCTAAAGTGTACCGAATCAATTATGAAATACAAAAGGACAATCTCTCTTATCTTTCTACAAATACAGCACCCGGCTTTTTCAAGAATCCGGGGCTGGAAGACATTACAGACAAGTATATAAAATGTAAAGATATAACGGTTGACCTATGGAAGAACGGATCCGATGACAGATATGTCTATCTTTGTTGCTTTGATCCCTTTCGCGAATGGGTTCCGGTCTGTTATACCAAAAGAAACGGAGGTAAAGCACAGTTCAAGAAAATGGGTGTAAATATCTTCTATCTGCCGGCTTATTACCAGAACAACGCCATCGTTCCTGCCGGAGACCCATTTGTTCTGACTAAAGATGGAAAGCTGAAAATAATCAATAATTTACCCCCGAAAAAAGAGAATAACATTGTTATATACAGCAAATATCCATATAGGAGTGTACTGATTTATCGCGCTTCAAGTATGCTGGGAACACGGTTCCAGGTCGCTAACAGAGCCGACTTTGCCGATAGTCTGACTGTATATAAAGTGAATGAGATTCCGTATTATGAAGGGAACTTTGATATTAAAAATAAGAAGGCTTATCGTTATCTGATCTGCAATTTTAAGGGAACGGTTTTTTTTAATGTGGGCGATATCAGAGTAACCGACTGTGAGAATGGCATGGAAAAACAACTAAGCGGAAAACTTTCCGGAAATCCGGGCATAGGAGGAGCTTTGTTGAAAAATGCCATGGATAGTGATCGCATAAGTTACTTTGAAAACAACATCGACGTAAAGGATCAATATATTGCTATCGATTTTGGCAAGCCCGTACATTTTAATCATGTAACCTATTATCCGAGAAGCGACGACAATCGTATTGTCAACGGCGAAACGTATGAGTTATTCTATTGGAATAGGAAGTGGGTGTCGCTGGGAAAACAAATCGGGAAAGATCATCGGTTAGTTTTCAATCATGTACCTGAGAATGCCGTTCTTCGTGTCCACGACTGCACGAAAGGAAATGAAGAACGTATCTTCACCTACGAACATGGAAAACAGATCTGGTGGTGATATGAAAAAACTTCTAAAAAGCATCATCGATTGGCTCATGAACCTGGTCATAGCCGTGTCTGCCATGATTTGTCTCTGGCTGTTGCTGCAGGTGTTTGTGTTCTCGTCGTTCCGCATCCCGTCGGATTCGATGGAACCGGAACTGCAGGCAGGCGACTGTGTGCTGGTGAACAAGATGCTCGTCGGAGCCAGACTGTTCAATATCTTCAAATCGGTCAACGGCGAACAGGTG
>Ga0183095_11181_pt1 | contig 26848 bp, 23 predicted proteins | sample BioMet4_FD_130346 | JGI IMG/M metagenome (GOLD analysis project Ga0183095, IMG submission 130346) | Microbial communities from bioreactor (seeded with sewage sludge) at LBNL, California, USA - Biofuel metagenome 4 (v2) (version 3) | ecosystem: Engineered > Bioreactor > Anaerobic > Unclassified ...
TGCACAAAAGGCAGGCTCCCGCCATTAAAAAATAGGGAGGGCAGAAATAATGCAGAAACTGGATGAAATCGTATCCAAAATTGAAGAATACCTGCTCAGCTTTTCTGTTTTGGGCATGGCGGCAATTCTTATTGCAGGCGTAATAGCCCGAACGGTTTTCAACTCAAGCCTTTCTTTTACAGAAGAAGTGGGACAGGCGCTTAATATGGCGGTTACATTTCTTGGCATTGGTTACTGTGCCAAAATGGCAAGGCATATAAGCATGTCGGTGGTTTTCGACCTTGTAAACGAAAAAATCAAAAAAGTATTGATGTGTATTATAACGCTTTTTACAGGCATCATAATGATTTATCTTGTGTACATAAGCGTTTTGTATACTATAAGCGTTTTTAATCTTGGCAGAGTTACACCGGCGCTCAGAATACCGATGTGGATAATATATCTTGCGGTGCCGATAGGGTTTTTATTCGGCGCTATTGAATACATTCGTGCATTTGTTAAAAACCTGAAAAACAAAAATGAGGTTTATATATCGAGTAAGTTCAAGCTTGGCGAGAACATGGACGATTACGAGCCTGAAAACGAAAAAGAGGAGGGCAAATGATATGTTGGCACTGCTTCTCGGAGTAATGGTGTTTTTTCTTGCTTTAAATTTTCCAATGGTAATACCAATGGTTGCGGCGCCTCTTGCCGTAATGATAGGCTATATGCCAAAGATGAATATTTCGATGGCTGTTCAGCAGCTTATAGCGGGGGTTTCTGCACAGGTATTGCTGGCTGTGCCGATGTTCATACTGGCTGCCGATATAATGTGTGCGGGCAATACAACAAGACGGCTTCTTGATCTTGTTGAGACCTTTGTGGGGCATATCCACGGCGGCATGGCCATAACTACAGCTGTAACATGCACAATATTCGGCGCAATTTCAGGCTCAACCCAGGCAACTGTTGTTGCAATAGGAAAGCCTATGCGCCAAAGACTTTTAAAACTCGGCTATTCCGACAGCGCAAGCTCGGGGCTTATAATTTCATCGGCAATAATTGCGCTTCTCATACCACCAAGTATTTCAATGATAATGTATGCAGTAGTTACAGGCTCGTCTGTCGGAGATTTGTTTGTGGCAGGTGTAGGCCCGGGAATACTGATACTTATTTTCTTTTCGATATACAGCTATTTTTATGCAAAGTTCATAAAGCTTCCGTGCCTTAAAAAAGCAACATGGGCAGAAAGAGGAAAGGCGTTTAAAAAGGCGATAGCGCCTCTCGGATTTCCTGTAATAATATTTGTAGGCATTTACAGCGGATTTTTCAGCCCTACAGAGGCTGCCGCAGTAGCTGTTTTGTATGCGCTCATACTTGAGCTTGTTGTGTTTAGGACAATAAAATTAAAGGATCTGCATAAAATTGCTTTAAGCACCGCGGTTGTTACATGTGCGGTATTCATACTTGTTTCAGGCGGACAGCTTTTCTCATGGGTAATTTCCTACGCAAAGATACCTCAGCTTTTGACAACGGCAATCCTTGGCGCAACGCCTTCGGCGCTTAAGATACTTGTAACGGTTACGATTTTCTTCTTTATAGGATGTATGTTTGTAGACAGCCTTGTTGTAATAATCATACTTTCACCAATCTTTTTCCCTCTTGCAATGAAAGCCGGAATAAATCCTATACATCTTGGCATTGTAATCACTTTACAGGCAGCAATAGGTTCGATATCACCGCCTTTCGGCTGCAACATATTTACCGGCTGCGCAATTTTCAACCGTCCGTACCTTGACATTGTAAAAGGCATACCTCCATATCTTATAATGCTTCTGGTAATAACGGTAATAGTAATCGTTTGCCCGCAGCTTTCACTGTTTTTGCTTAACTGATAAGGGGTGGAAAAAATGTTTGATGTAAAAAAAGAAGCCTCGGAATTGGAAAATGAGCTTATTTCGCTTAGAAGAAGCTTTCATGAAAATCCTGAGCTGGGATATAACGAGTTTGAAACCTCGATTAAAATCAGAGATTATTTAAGCAGAATCGGTGCGGAGGATATTAAAACCGTTACAAAAACAGGTGTAAGCGCACTAATAAAAGGAAAAGAGAACGGCAAAACCGTTATGCTGAGATCCGATATGGACGCACTTCCGGTAGAAGAAAAAACCGGTCTTCCTTTCACAAGCAAAAACAAAGGCGTTATGCACGCCTGCGGGCATGACGGACATATGGCTATACAGCTTATAGCGGCAAAAATACTTTCATACCATCGTGACGAGCTTAAAGGAACAGTAAAGCTTGTTTTTCAGCCAAACGAGGAAGAAGCAGGCGCGCTTAACATGATAAACGAAGGCGTGCTTGAAAATCCGAAGGTTGACGGAGCTTTTGCGCTTCATCTGTGGAGTCCGATAAAAACAGGACACATCGGTCTTTCGGACGGGCCGATACTTGGCACAACAGAGGAATTTGAGCTTGAGATAGTGGGAAAAGCCGGCCATACATCGGCGCCGCATCTTGGCAGAGACGCGCTTTTGGGAGCATGCAGCGTTGTGCAGGCGGTTCAAAGCCTTGGCACCCGCGAATTTAATCCTTTGCAGCCTATTGCCATTATGTTCGGCTTCATTAACGGCGGAACGGCAAGAAATATTATTACCGACAAAGTTAAACTTGGAGGCACGATACGTTTTTTGTTTCCGGATGAAGAAAAAAACAAGCCAGTTGTGCTTGCGGCTTTTGAAAGAGTTATAAAGGGAACCTGCTTATCGCTTGGGCTTGATTATAAGCTGAAATTTATTCCGAGCAATCCTTCACTTGTAAACGATCCGAAAATGGTGGCTATAGTTAAAAAGTCAGTTGAAGAGATTTACACAAATACAGAAAACATCGAGGATTTTCGCTCACTTGCAGGAGAGGATTTTGCCGAATTCAGCCACAGAGTGCCTTCTGTAATGACTTGGGTCGGAATTGCCGATAAAGAAAAGAAAACGGATTTTCCTCATCACTGCGCACAGTTTGATATTGACGAAAGCATGTTAAAAATAGGCGTTGAACTGCAGATACTGAACGTTTTGAACTTTCTGAATTATTAAGGGGGATAAAATTATGAAAAAGAAAACAACGGCTTTGTTTATATCCGCATTATTGGCACTTGGCGCTTTGACAGGCTGCGGAGGTTCATCAACATCTTCTGCGGCTCCGGCTGCGGCAAAATCAGCGGCATCAGGCTCTGCGGCAAAGGCTGCAGCAGGCGATGCAAAATATGTATGGAGAATGGCGCATGAGGAATATGACGGCGATATGCAGGACGTATACTGCAAGGAATTTGCTCAGAAGCTTGCTGAAAAATCAAACGGACAGATAGATCTTGAGATATACCCTGTAGGTCAGATTGGCGATGCTTTGCAGCAGTGTGAACTTCTGCAAAACGGAGGCATTGAGTTTGCAATAATAAGCCCTGGAAATACAGGAACGGTAGTGCCTGAAAACCAGCTTTTCTCGCTTCATTTCCTTTTCCCTGAGGACATGCAGAAAACACAGGAGGTACTGAAAACAAGCGAAGCTTTAAACACAATGCTTTCAAACAAGTATCTTGAAAAGAAAATTAAGCCTTTAAGCTATTGGACAGAGGGCGCTATGGAATGGACAAGCAATAAACCCCTTCATTCGCCGGAGGATTTTAAAGGCATGAAGTTCAGAACAATGCAGTCGCCTATGATTATAGCGGCTTATGAGGCTTACGGCGCAAATCCTACCCCTATGAGCTATACGGAGGTTTATTCGGGACTTCAGCTCAATATGATAGAAGGACAGGAAAACCCTATAAGCGCAATTTATACTTCAAAGTTTTACGAGGTTCAAAAATATCTTACAGAGGCAAACTCAAACCTTTATGTTACTGCCACATGTGTAAATCCGGATTTTTATAACAGTCTTCCGGACGACATCAAAAAGATAATAGACGAATCAATACAAGAAATGATTCCGCGTTCCTTTGAGATACAGGAAAAGCTTAACGGCGAGGCTCTGGATAAGATAAAGGCTGCAAGCGACATTAAGATAGAGCAGCTTACAGAAGAGGAAAGAGCGGCATTTAAAGAAAAAGCAAAAGCAGCCTACGACCGTTATGCCAAAATTGTAGGAAGCGACGGCGAGGCGATACTCAATAAGCTTATGGCTGAGGTTGCAGAAATAGAGAAAAAATAATTATTTACCCTTTCTTAAGGACATGTCTGATGCAAGCCCCATGGAAATAATCAGTTTATTCATGGGGCGGATATGCCCGGTACATAAGCAAAACAAATATTTTGGGGGAATACTATGAATGTAAAGGACATTACTTCCAGAGATATATGGAAAGCAAAAAAAAGAATAGCGCCTTATATTACAAGAACACCTCTTGTATATTCACCGTTATTAAGCGAAAAAACCGGCGCCAATATATATCTTAAGCTTGAAAATTTGCAGGAGATAGGCGCTTTCAAGGTAAGAGGTGCCGCAAATAAGATAATAAGCCTTACAGATGAGCAAAAGGAAAAAGGTGTTTCCACTTTTTCAACAGGAAACCACGGCATGGCAGTTGCCTATATAGCCCACAGGCTTGGGATAAACGCAACGGTCTGCATGTCAAAAAACGTGCCGGAGGTAAAGGTAAAAAATATAAAACGCTGGGGGCCTGAAATAAAACAGGAATGGGATTCACAGGACATGGCCGGAGTGTTCTGCTATGAGCTTGAAAAGCAGAAGGGAGTAACGGTAATACCGCCGTTTGACGACAAAGAGGTTATTTGCGGACAGGGTACAATGGCGCTGGAGATAATTGAAGACCTGCCGGAGGTTGATACGGTAATAGTGCCACTTTCGGGCGGAGGACTTATTTCCGGAGTAACGCTTGGAATGAAAATGACTGTTCCCGATGTAAAAATAATAGGCGTTTCACAGCAGAAAGCAGCGGTAATGATTGAAAGCCTTAAGGCGGGACATCCGGTTGAGATGCCGGAACAATACACTCTTGCCGACAGCCTTTTGGGCGGAATAGGAATTGACAACAAGTATACATTTGACATTACAAAAGATTATGTGGACGAAACAAAACAGGTTTCAGAAGAAGAAATAGCCGCAGGTATAGCCTATGTTATGGAAAATCACAAGGTAATAGCCGAAGGCGCCAGCTGCGTGGGAGTTGCATACGCAATGGAAAAAGGTGCCATAAAGCCGAAAAGCAACGTAGTTATAATAGTTACCGGAAACGGCATAGGTATGCAGAGTGTAAAAAAGATAATTGACGAACGATACTGAAAAAAGGTGACGGCATGGAAAAAGAAATAATTTATACCAAAAAAGCGACTGCGCCTACGGCACCATATTCACAGGCGGTAAAAGCGGGAAACACCGTTTATATTGCAGGCGTATGCGGAGACGATGCAAAAACGGGTGAAATAATGGGAAACGGCGACATGCGCATTGAGACAAAGTATGCCATGGAAAACCTGAAGGCCACGGTAGAAGCTGCAGGTGGAACAATGGATGATCTGGTTAAGGTGAATGTGTACATAACCGATATAGACAAAATGAAATGCTTTAATGAAGTATATCCGCAGTATTTTTCAAAGGGCTGCCTTCCGGCAAGAGTTGCAATGCAGGTGGTTAAGCTTGCAGGCTGCGCAGAGCTTGAAATAGACGCGGTGGCGGTTATCTAAAATTTTTTTCGGACACTTCCTCAGGCAGAGCATAATAAATTTTGCAAATACAGGAAGTAAAATTATTCGTATATTACAAAAAACACTCCTTTTTTCAGACAGCGTTCTGTTGAAAGGAGTGTTTCTTATTTATTACAGATTTTTCAGGCAGTCAATTATGGCTCTGTAGAAATATTCGGTAGCCGGCACAAGCACATCTTCATCGATATTGAACTTCGAATTGTAATTTGGGTATATGCAGTTTTTCTTTTCATTGCTTATGCCGAAAAATGTCATAACCGAAGGTATGCGCGTGCTGAACTCGGCAAAATCCTCGCCCATAAGACTTTTAAAATCAACTATGTTTGCTCCCGTGCCATATGTTATGCGTGAGATTCGCTGCAATACAGAAACAAGGCCGGAGTTGTTTATAAGGGAGGAATTGCTGTGTATAAATTCCAATTCATATCCGAGCTTCATTGTTTCGCAAACGCCTTTTATTATGCGCTCAAAGGCAGCTTTAACATCGGCTATGTTTTCATTGTTTTCCGGAAAAAGAAAACGGATAGTGCCTTCAAGCACCATTTCGTTTATTACTATGTTTCTGGCCGAACCGCCGCGTACCTTTCCGAACATTATCGAAATAGGGTACATCGGGTCGTACTCTCTTGTTTCCAAAAGCTGCATGGCATCGATTATTTTTGCCGCGCCCAAGGCGGCGTCAATGCTTTTGTTGGGAAGATATGTGTTTCCGGATTTTCCTATAATGCGTATTACAAATTCCTCGGTATTTCCGAGCACTCGGCCTTCGCTTATTCCTATTTTTCCTGAATCCAGCATTTGTGTAAAGTTCATTGAAAGAGCGGCATCGGCATGGGGCTGTTCAAGCACGCCGTCCTGAATCATATCAAGCGCGCCTGCTTTTTCCTCGTTAGGCTGAAAAACAAGCTTTACACAGCCGTTAAACTCATCTCTGTGCCGCTTTAAAAGCTTGCCTACAACAAGCGCCACGGCCATATGCGCGTCATGTGCACCGGCGTGCATTACGCCTTTGTTTTTTGAAGCGTATTCAACGCCTGTTTCTTCGTTTGTAGGCAGGGCGTCCATATTGGCGCGCAGTATTATTGTTTTGCCAAACCTCATTCTGCCGCTTAATGTTGCGGCAATGCCGGTTCTTGAAATGTTTTTTACCTCGTCAAAACGCAGATTTTTAAGGTAATCATAAATTACCTTTGATGTACGGAATTCCTTATAGCCAAGCTCCGGATTTTCATGAAAGTCATGTCTTAACGCCAGCAGTTCGCTTTTGGAGTTTTCGATTTCTTCCTTTATCGAGTACATTTTAAAACACCCCGTTTTTTTATGAATAAAAATATCCTGCATAATAAAATTATACAATATAAAAGCTGATATTTATATATCGTTTGAAAAAAAATGAGGATAGTTTTATAGGCTGTGATTGACACACCGGTTTTAAAAACAAATAAAATAACAGCCGGAGTATTTTTAACAGCCGACTGCTTTATAATTTCGCATGAAAGATGTAAAATAAAAAAAGGAGGTGTTTAGCTATGTATGTGATAAACGCAGTAATGGTACCCCATCCGCCGCTTATTATACATGACGTGGGGCACGGGGAAGAAAGAAGGATTAAGGCGACAACAGACGCTTATGCTTCGGCCGCGGAATTTATCAAGGCTTCAAAGCCGGAAACCATAATCATTACATCGCCTCATGCGCCTATGTATTACGACTATTTCCATATATCGCCGGGAAACGGAGCAAAAGGCGATTTTTCCGCATTCGGAGCCAAGAATGTGCGCTTTTGTGTGGAATATGACAAAGAATTTACAACCGAGCTTGAAAACAAAGCGCGCGAAATGGATTTTCCTGCCGGAACGCTCGGCGAAAAAGACGGAAGGCTTGACCATGCAACAATGATTCCTCTTTATTTTATCGAAAAGGCATACGGAAACGAAAAACTTCCGCCGATTGTACGTATAGGCCTTTCCGGACTTCCGCTTACGGAGCACTACAGGCTTGGAATGCTTATAAGAGATACAGCAAAAAAGCTTTCAAGACGCATAAGCATTGTAGCAAGCGGAGACCTTTCACACAGGCTTAAACCCGACGGGCCTTACGGATTCAGCGCGGACGGGCCGGAATATGATAAAAAAATAATGAGCGCAATGGAAAATGCGGATTTCGGAGAGCTTTTTTCTTTCAGCGAAGCTTTTTGCGAATCAGCCGGAGAATGCGGCCACCGTTCATTTACAATAATGGCAGGATGCTTTGACGGCTTTGACGTAAAGGCAAAAAAGCTTTCTTACGAAGGGCCGTTCGGAGTAGGATACGGTGTATGTCTGTTTGAACCAGGAAAAGAAAACACTTTACGCAGTTTTTTAAAAAATGAGGAAGAACGCAGGAGAGAAGAAGCCGAAAAACGTACAGCCAAAGAGGATGAATACGTAAGGCTTGCGCGTATGACTGTTGAGGAATATGTAAAAAACGGCAAAAAAATAGAACCTCCGCAATGGGCGCTTGAAGAAATGGGAAGTCAAAAAGCCGGAGCTTTTGTATCGCTTCACATCGACGGCGCACTTCGTGGCTGCATAGGAACTATCGCGCCTACAAGAAAAAATATCGCCGAAGAAATAATACAAAACGGAATAAGCGCCTGCTCGGATGACCCGAGATTTCCTGCCGTAAGGGAAAAGGAGCTTGCGTTTTTGGAATACAGCGTAGATGTTTTGAGCGAAGCCGAGGATATATCATCAGAAGATGAGCTTGACATAAAAAAATACGGCGTAATAGTAACAAAAGGTTACAGACGCGGGCTTTTGCTGCCGGATCTTGAAGGCGTAAACAGCGTGGAGGAGCAGATAGAAATAGCCAAGAAAAAAGCCGGCATTCGTCCTGATGAAACCGTGCGGCTTCAGAGGTTTGAGGTGGTTCGCCATGTGTGAGGCAATGTGTGAAACCTGCTTTCATCACTGTTATATAAAAGAAGGAAAAACCGGCCTTTGCCGGGCAAGGAAGAACGAAAACGGAAAGATAATCTGTGCCAATTATGGGAAAATAACTTCCGCGGCGCTTGACCCTATAGAGAAAAAGCCGCTTAAAATGTTTTTTCCGGGCACGAAAATTTTGTCTGTAGGAAGCTTCGGCTGCAATCTCAACTGCCCGTTTTGCCAAAACTATTCAATATCATGTGCTGGCGAAAACGACGTCAAGTGGGATTATATTACGCCGAAAAAGCTTGCACAGGCCGCAAAAAGCCTTGTGCCGAAAGGAAACATAGGCGTTGCCTTTACTTATAACGAGCCTATGGTCGGCTGGGAATTTGTGCGTGATACGGCAATTGAAGTACGAAGAAACGGAATGAAAAATGTTGTTGTTACAAACGGTTCTGTTTCGCTTAACGTACTTACAGAGGTGCTTGCGTATATCGATGCTTTTAACATAGACATAAAGGGCTTTACACAGATGTGGTACAGAAAACTTGGCGGGGATCTTTCGCAGGTGCTTGATTTTATTGAAAAGGCAGCATCGGCGTCACATGTGGAGCTTACAGCGCTTATAGTGCCCGGCGAAAACGACTCTGTTGGGGAAATGGAAAAACTGTGTGGCTGGATACAAAAAACCGATGAAAAAATACCGCTGCATATAACGCGCTTTTTCCCTCAAAGACTAATGCTCGACAAGCCGCCAACGGAAACGGAAACCTTGTACAGGCTTTATGACACGGCAAAAAAAATTATTCCGAATGTGTTTATCGGAAATATATAAAACGTGTTTTTTTGTGCGTTTTTGGGTAAACAATATGTTTTACAATAATTACCGGCTGTTGTATAATAAAAATATGGTACTCTGCACTTTTAATAAACGCAGTGCCTGAAAATTTCAGCGGCGTAATTAACTAAAAGCCATGAGAGGAGAAAAACAAATGCTTAACAAAAAAACAGTTGACGACATCAACGTAAAAAGCAAAAACGTTCTTGTAAGATGCGACTTCAATGTACCTATAAAAGACGGAAAAATAACTGACGACAGCCGCATAACGGCCGCACTGCCGACAATTAAAAAACTTATTTCTGACGGCGGAAGAATTATACTGTGCTCACACATGGGAAAGCCGAAGGGCGTTGTTGTGCCTGAGCTTTCGCTTGCGCCTGTGGCAAAGCGGCTCAGCGAACTGTTGGAGAAAGAAGTTGTATTTGCGCCGGACGACAATGTGGTCGGTGAAAACGCAAAAAAGGCTGTGGCAGCGTTAAAGGACGGCGATGTATGTCTGCTTGAAAATACGCGCTTTAGGAAAGAAGAAACGAAAAACGAGGACAATTTCAGCAAAGAACTTGCCTCGCTTGCTGACATATATGTTGACGACGCATTTGGCTCAAGCCACAGAGCACACTGCTCTACAGTCGGCGTTACACAGTTTGTAAAGGAAAGTGCCGTTGGTTATCTTATGGAAAAGGAAATAGCGTATCTCGGAAATGCTGTAGACAACCCTGTAAGACCGTTTGCGGCAATACTCGGCGGAGCAAAGGTTGCGGACAAGATAAACGTTATATCAAACCTTATCGAAAAGGTAGACATGCTTATAATAGGCGGCGGAATGGCTTACACATTTATTAAAGCCCAGGGGTATAATGTAGGCAACTCGCTTCTTGACGCGGAAAAGATCGACTTTGCCAAAGAAATGATAGACAAGGCGGCAAAAAAAGGCGTAAAGCTTTTATTGCCTGTGGATACCGTAATCGCAAATGAGTTTAAAAACGACGCTGAATTTAAGACCGTACCTGTATCGGCTATTCCGGACGGTTGGATGGGTGTTGATATAGGAGAAGAAACAATAAAGCTTTTTACGTCCGCGCTTAAAGATGCAAAAACAGTTGTATGGAACGGGCCTATGGGAGTATTTGAGTTTGAAAACTTTGCAAAAGGCACGTTTGCCGTAGCAAAAGCACTTTCGCAGCTTAATGCTACAACAATAATCGGCGGAGGAGATTCCGCTGCCGCTGTAAACCAGCTTGGCTTTGGAGAAAAAATGAGCCACATCTCAACCGGCGGAGGAGCGTCCCTTGAATTTCTTGAGGGAAAAGAGCTTCCCGGAGTAGCGGCGGTAGACGACAAATAAGATTTTTGGAGGACAATGATGAGAAGAAAACTTATAGCCGGAAACTGGAAGATGAATAAGACGCCGACGGAAGCGTTAAAGCTTGCAAAAAGCCTTGCTTTATCAGCCGATACCGACAGAGCCGACGTGGTGTTTTGTGTTCCGGCAATAGACATAATCCCCGTAGGCGAAGCAATAAAAGGCACAAAAATAGCACTTGGGGCTGAAAACGTGCATTATGAGGAAAGCGGTGCGTATACCGGTGAAATCTCTGCCGAAATGCTTACCGACTGCGATGTGAAATACGTAATAGCCGGCCACAGCGAAAGACGCCAGTATTTTGCCGAAACAAATGAAACAGTCAACAAAAAAGTGAAAAAGATTATTGAGCACAATATGACACCTATTATGTGCTGCGGAGAAAGCCTTCAGCAAAGGGAAGACGGAATTACAATAGAGCACATACGAATACAGATAAAAAAAGGATTGGCCGCAATTGACAAAGCCGATGCCGAAAAGGTGGTAATCGCCTACGAGCCTGTCTGGGCCATAGGCACCGGAAAAACAGCCACAAGCGCACAGGCGCAGGAAGTTTGCATGGCAATAAGAAACGTGCTTTGCGAGCTTTACGGAAAAGACAGCGCTGAAAAAATGCGCATACTCTACGGCGGCAGCGTAAACGCGAAAAATGCGGCAGAGCTTTTCGCAATGCCTGACATTGACGGCGGTCTTGTAGGCGGAGCAAGCCTTAAAGCGGAATTTGCGGATATAGTAAACTACTAAAGCCGCATAAAAATCGAGGACACAAAAATGAAAACTACTGTTTTAATGATTCTGGACGGATTCGGAATAAACGAGCGGACGGACGGAAATGCCATAAAGCTCGCCAAAACACCGGTTATAGACGGACTTATGAAAAAATATCCGTTTGTAAAGGGCTATGCAAGCGGGCTTGACGTTGGGCTTCCGGAAGGACAGATGGGAAATTCCGAGGTCGGCCACTTAAATATCGGCGCCGGACGCATTGTATATCAGGAGCTTACAAGAATAACAAAGTCTATAGATGACGGGAGCTTCTTTAAAAACGCAGAGCTTTTGAAGGCTGCCGACAACTGCAAAAAAAACGCTTCAGCACTGCATATTTTCGGCCTTCTTTCTCCCGGCGGAGTACACAGCCACAGCGACCATTTATACGCACTTTTAAAATTTGCAAAGGAAAACGGGCTTGAAAAAGTATATGTACATGCCTTTATGGACGGAAGGGATACTCCGCCGGATTCGGGAAAAGGCTATATGGCAAACCTTGAAGCCAAAATGCGTGAGATCGGAATCGGAAAGGTTGCTTCGGTAAGCGGAAGATACTATGCCATGGACAGGGACAACCGCTGGGATCGTGTTGAAAAAGCTTATGACGCAATAACTATGGGCATCGGACAAAGGTTTAAAAGCGCCGACGAGGGAATCGCAAAAAGCTATGAAAACGGCGTTACAGACGAGTTTATAGTGCCGTTTGTGGTTGAAGATGAAAGCGGAAGAGCGGAAACGGTAAATAACGGCGATTCGGTGATATTTTTCAATTTCCGTCCGGACAGGGCAAGACAGATAACAAGAGCCTTCTGCGACGATGATTTTGCCGGCTTTGAAAGAAAGAAAAGAGCCGAAAATATCGTTTATGTCTGCTTTACCGAATATGACAAAACGATAAAAAACAAGCTTGTGGCCTTTAAGCCTCAGACTCTTGAAAATACTCTGGGAGAATATATCGCCGACAAAGGCAAAAAACAGCTAAGACTTGCCGAAACGGAAAAATATGCGCATGTTACGTTTTTCTTTAACGGAGGAGTGGAAACACCGAACAAAAACGAAGACCGTATACTTATTCCTTCGCCTAAGGTAGCCACATACGACCTTAAGCCGGAAATGAGCGCCTATGAGGTAACGGAAAAGCTTATCGAAAATATAAACGCGAAAAAATACGACCTGATAGTTGTAAACTACGCAAACAGCGACATGGTAGGGCATACGGGAAAGCTTGACGCGGCGATAAAAGCCGTTGAAACGCTTGACAAATGTATCGGCGAAGTTATGAAAGCCATAATAAGCACAGGCGCCAGCATGTTTATATGCGCCGACCACGGAAACAGCGACCAGATGATTGACTACAATACAGGCGCGCCTTTTACGGCACATACCACAAATCCGGTTCCGTTTATACTTGTAAATTATACCGACGGAATAGGTTTGCGCCAAGGCGGAAGGCTTGCCGATATTGCGCCAACGCTTTTGCAGATGATGGATATTCCGATACCTGAGGAAATGACAGGCAGGTCACTGCTTGTTTAATGAAAAAATAGAGAGGACGAAAAAAATGAAAAGATATTTGGAGATAATAGACGTTTTTGCAAGAGAGATACTTGATTCAAGAGGAAATCCTACGGTAGAAGTTGAGGTTACACTTGACGACGGCACTGTAGGCCGTGCGGCTGTGCCTTCGGGAGCGTCAACAGGAGCTTTTGAAGCGGTTGAACTTCGTGACAAGGAAAAGAGATATATGGGTAAGGGTGTAGAAGCCGCCGTAGCAAACGTAAACGACGTTATTGCCGAGGAAATAACCGGAATGAACGCTCTTGACCAGGTTGCAGTTGACGAAGCGATGATAGAGCTTGACGGAACGCCTAACAAGGGAAAGCTTGGCGCAAACGCAATTTTAGGCGTTTCGATGGCTGTGGCAAGAGCGGCGGCCGAGGCTCTTGAAATGCCTCTTTACCAGTATCTCGGAGGCTTTAACGCAAAAACGCTTCCGGTACCGATGATGAATATAATGAACGGCGGAAAACATGCCGACAATACCGTAGACCCACAGGAATTTATGATTATGCCTGTAGGTGCAAAAAGCTTTAAGGAAGCGCTCAGAATGTGCTCTGAGATTTACCACTGCCTTAAGGACGTACTTAAAAGCAAGGGCCTTTCAACGGCCGTAGGCGACGAGGGCGGCTTTGCACCTGACCTTCCTTCGGCGGCTGCTGTTATCGACCAGATAAAGGAAGCTGTTGAAAAATCCGGCTACAAATGGGGAAAGGATATAAAGATAGCTCTCGACCCTGCCGCAAGCGAACTTTATGACGAGAAAGACGGAAAATATCACTTCCCTGGTGAAAGCAAAATGGCCGGAAAAGAGATAGTAAGAACAAGCGAGGAAATGGTTGAGCTTTGGAAGGATCTTTGCAGCCAGTATCCTATTGTTTCAATAGAGGACGGGCTTGCCGAGGAAGACTGGAAGGGCTGGCAGCTTCTTACAAAGAAGCTTGGCTCAAAAATACAGCTTGTAGGCGACGACCTTTTTGTAACAAACACTGAAAGACTTCAAAAGGGAATCGACCTTAAGGCCGCAAACGCAATACTTATAAAGGTAAACCAGATAGGTACTCTTACCGAAACCTTTAACGCTATCCAGCTTGCAAACAGACACGGAATGACGGCCGTTGTAAGCCACCGTTCAGGCGAAACGGAGGATACCACTATTGCCGATATAGTTGTAGCCGTAAATGCGGGGCAGATAAAGACCGGAGCTCCGGCAAGAAGCGACCGCGTGGCTAAATACAATCAGCTTTTAAGAATAGAAGAAGAACTTGAAGGCTCTGCACAATATCTTGGAATGAATGCATTTTTCAATATAAAGTAAATAAAAACAAGCAAAACAAAAACCCACGGTTGTCACTGAAAATGACGGCGGTGGGTTTTAATTTTTAATTTTTCTTTACCGGTATAATTATTTTTGTAAGGAAATCGTCACTGCTTTTTACGTCGGCGGGCGAGATTATGTATTCCTGCATTATCGGGCCGCATACCTCATATCCATTGGAATTAAGCCATTTTAAGGCGGCCACATGAGTATTGATTATGTTTTCGTAGCTTCCGAAGTGCATGGCGGTAACTGCCTTAAAAGCGGGCTGTATTTTAAAAAAAGTATAGTTTCCGGTAAAGGCGCTTACAGGTATGGCTATCTGCATGTCGCATTGTTTTTTCAAAAACTGCTCAAGAGGCTGGTTAAAATAGGTTTCCGTTACGGACCCGATTATGTTTAAACCGTTTTTGCGCACAAGGCTGAAAAGCTCAAGCCATCTTGGAATGAGAATATGCGAACTATCGTAGTTTTCCTCTGAAAACCTTGTGTAAAGGATTTTTTTTTCACAAATATCCTCAACGGATATTGTTTCCGATTCCGAAGTGCCGCTGTTTTTCTTGAATCTGCGCTGAATATCTATTACACTTAGCTGATATTCAATGGTATTATACAGGCTTTGAAGGCTGTTTATCCTGCCGCGAATCTCGTTTAATCTTTTTTCAAGGCTTGCGTGAAGTATCGGCATACTGCCGTTGAATATAAGATCTCTGATTTCATCAAGAGAAAAGCCATAGCTTTGAAGCTTTTTTATGTTATGCAAAATAAGCATCTGGCTTTCGGTATAATATCTGTAGTTTGTTTCGTTATCACGGCGGCTTGGTGTAAGCAGGCCGATTTTATCGTAATACCTGAGTGTTTTGATAGGGACAGAGCATATTTTCGAAATATCGCCTATCGTATAAAGTTTTTTTCCGTTGCCCATTGCCGCTTCTCCTTGGAAAAAGCTTTATTTTTTCAAAAGCATATCTCCCACTTTGTAGATGTCTCCGGCGCCCATTGTTATTACAAGATCTCCGGGCTTTGCATTTTCATAAACATATTTTCTTATGCTCTCGAAATCACCGAGATACAGAGCGTTTGTGCCGTTTTTGCATATTTCGTCAGCTACGTCCTTAGAGCTTATAACGCCGGTGTCTTTTTCTCTTGCCGCATAAATATCGGCAAGCAGTACTATGTCGGCATCTTTAAAGGCTTTGCCAAAATCGGCAAGCAGCATTTTTGCTCTTGAATATGTGTGAGGCTGGAAAAGACACCAGCATGTGTTGTGCTTTACGTTTTTTGCCGCCGCAAGAGTTGCGCGCACTTCCGTCGGATGGTGGGCATAATCGTCTACTACGGTAACGCCGTTAAATTGTCCCTTATACTGGAAGCGTCTGTCAACGCCTGTATATTTTTCAAGGCCTTCGGCTGTTTTTTCAGGGCTTACCCCTACGGTAGCTGCTGCAGCGCAGGCTGCAAGCGCGTTAAGAATGTTGTGTTTTCCCGGAACGTTAAGCTTTACATGAAGCTTTGGCATGTCACAAAAACATGCATCAAACGATGCGTGTCCAAGTTCGTCCATTGAGATGTTCATTGGATACCACATCGAATCGGCACTGTCCATTCCGAATGTTATTACGTTGCACTTAAGGCCGTCCGTAATGACTTTTTTGCCGGGGTCGCTGCTGTTTATTATTACATATCCGCCCTCCGGAACATTTGAGGCGAACTGGTGGAAGGAACGCCGTATACTGTCAATGTCTTTAAAATAATCAAGGTGCTCGGCTTCCACGTTTAAAATAACAGCTGTATACGGATAAAACTTAAGAAAACTGTCGTGATACTCGCAGGCCTCTGCTACAAAATACTCGCTTTCGCCTATTTTTATGTTTCCGCCTATTGTAGAAAGGTTTCCGCCTATTGTTATTGTAGGGTCTTTTCCAGCGGCAAGCATTATCTCGGAAATCATTGAGGAGGTAGTTGTCTTTCCGTGGGTTCCGGCTACGGCTATGGATTTTTCATACCAGTCCATAATATTTCCCAAAAGCACAGATCTTTCAACTGTAAGTATGCCTTTTTGCTCGGCGGCTATATATTCCGGGTTTGTGTTTTTGACGGCTGCCGTGTATACAACGAGATCTATGCCGTCGGTTATATTTTCAGCGCTGTGGCCTATATGGACTGTTATTCCGTCCGCTTTAAGCTTTTTTGTGGCGTCGGATTCCTTCATGTCGGAGCCGGACACAGTCAGTCCTTTTATATACAATATCTCCGCAAGGCCGCTCATGCTTACGCCGCCTATGCCGATAAAATAAATGTTTTTATATCTGTTAAAGTCAAGCTTCATGGTTTGCAATCTCTCCAATCAATATTTAAAATACCTAACAATAAAGTATACTACTTTGTGACGTTAAAGTCCACTTTATTGAAAACAAATTTGTATCACCGAAAAAATCGTCATATAAAGTATGTCCATAAATATAATATTATATAAACTCCGACTTGTCAAAAAAAGGTGCATCATGAGTTTGTATGTAAATACTGCACAAATGAATAATTTTTTATTAAAATTTTAATAAATTTATTTAATGTGTGATTAAAATATGGTAAAATATAATAAATTAATAAATTATCGAAGGGTATATGACAAAATTTAATTGGTTTGGAGATGGTGGCATGAGCAAAAACGAAATGATAGCTATGCTTTTGGCAGGCGGTCAGGGAAGCCGTCTTGGTGTGCTTACGCGAAAGATAGCAAAGCCGGCGGTTGCTTTCGGAGGCATGTACCGTATAATCGATTTCCCTTTGAGCAACTGTGTAAATTCTGGCGTGTACAACGTTGGCGTGCTTACACAGTATCAGCCGCTCAGGCTTAACCAGCATATAGGTATCGGCATTCCGTGGGATCTCGACCGTAAAAACGGCGGCGTCACAATACTTGCCCCGCATGTAAAAAGCGGTATGGACAGCGGAAACTGGTTTTTGGGTACGGCAAACGCCATTTACCAAAATCTGGAATATATTGATTCCAACGATCCTGAATATGTGCTTATACTTTCCGGCGACCACATATACAAAATGGATTATTCCAAAATGCTCGATTTTCATAAAAAAAATAATTGCGCTGCAACGATCGCCGTATTGGAGGTTCCTATTGAAGAAGCCGGACGCTTCGGAATAATGAATACCAAAGATGACGACAGGATATACGAGTTTGAAGAAAAACCAGCAAACCCAAAGAGCAATCTGGCTTCGATGGGAATATATATTTTTACATGGAGCAAGCTTAGGGAGGCTCTTATAGAAGACAATAAAATACACCCCGACAGCGATTTCGGAATGCATATAATTCCGCGTATGCTCAGCGAAGGCCAGACGCTTTACGCTTACCGGTTCAGGGATTACTGGAAGGACGTTGGTACAATAGAAAGTTACTGGCAGGCAAACATGGAGCTTATAAAAACTTTGCCGTCATTCAATCTGTACGAGGATTTTTGGAAAATATATACAAATACGGGAAACCAGCCTCCGCAATACGTGGGGGACGGCGGAAGCGTTAAAAAGAGTATTGTTTCGGACGGATGCGAGATATACGGCACGGTTGAAAGGTCAGTGCTCAGCCCTAATGTTTACATAGGCGCAGGCGCAGTTATCAGGGATTCTATACTTATGACAGGCTGTGTTGTAAAAGACGGAGCGGTTATAGACAGATGTATAATAGACGAATATGGAAAAATAGGTGAAAATACTGTTATTGGGGCGGGTGACAATGTTCCAAACGAGTACAAGCCTAAAATCTATAATACCGGTATAACGGTGCTTGGAGAGCACACAACGATTCCCGAGGGAATAAAAATAGGCAAAAACTGTGTGCTTTACGGGAAAACATCGCCTCAGGATTACCATGACGGCTGTCTTGAAAGCGGAAAATCCATAGTAAGGAGTGAGGCGTGATGAAGGCTATCGGTATAATTTTAGCCGGAGGAAACAGCGAAATGCGTCTTGGAGAGCTTACAAGCACACGGGCGGCATCGGCAATGCCTGTTGGAAGCTGCTACAGAGCAATAGATTTTCCTTTGAGCAACATGTCAAATTCCGCTGTAAACAAGGTTGCAGTTATAACACAGTTTAATCCGCGGTCGCTCAACGATCATCTTTCCTCTTCAAAATGGTGGGATTTCGGACGAAAACATGGCGGACTGTACATTTTTACGCCATACATAAGCATCGAAAACTCGTTTTGGTTTCGTGGCACGGCTGACAGCATTTACCAGAACATATCGTTTTTAAAAAGAAGCAACGAGGACTACGTGGTAATTACCTCCGGCGATTCCATTTATAAAATGGACTACAGAAAGGTAATTGACTATCATATGGCTAAAGGCTCCGATATTACGGTTGTATGCAAGGATATGCCGGATAAGGATCTTACAAAGCTTGGCATAATGGAGCTTGACGGCGAAAACAGGATACTTGAGTTTGAGGAAAAGCCAATCGACCCGCAAAGTTCAACGGCATCTTTGGGAATATATGTAATATCAAGGACGCTGCTTATTGAACTTTTGGAAGAAATTGTTCCGGAGGGAAGATACGACATAGTAAAAGACATAATTACACGGTATCGCAGAAGACTTAAGATATATGCTTATAAATTTGACGGCTACTGGAGCTCCGTGGGCGGCGGAATAATGGATTATTATAACGCCAATATGGATTTTCTTAAAAAGGATATACGCGATATGTTTACAAAACAGTATCCGTATACGTTTACAAAGCCTAAGGACGAGCCTCCGGTAAAATATAACGACGGAGCCGATGTTGCGGACACTATAATAGGAGGCGGAAGCATAATAAACGGGAATGTGCGCCATTGCGTGCTTTTCAGACGTGTCTACATCGGTGAAAACTCGACAGTAAAAAATTCTATACTTATGGAAGGCTGCTACATAGGCAATAACTGTGTTATCGAAAACGCCATATTCGATAAGCAGGTGGTGGTATCTGACGGCAAGGTGGTTCATGGTTCTGACAAAAATCCAGTGGTGTATAAAAAAGGATCTTCTATTTGAGCTGATAAGGACAGAGGGTGTGTTATATGCAGATTACGGATATAAAAGTTAGAAAAATAAACAAAACCGGAAAAATGAAAGCAGTTGTTTCAGTTACATTCGATAACGAGTTCGTTGTGCATGACATAAAAGTTATTGAAAAAGACGACGCTCTATTTATAGCCATGCCAAGCAGAAAGACAGCCGAGGGCGAGTTTAAGGATATTGCCCACCCGATTAATGCCAAAACACGAGCAATGCTTCAGACGGCGGTAATAAGCGCCTATGAAAAAGCTTTAAGTGAGCTTGAAAGCGCTGAGGCCGAAACCGCGGCTCAAACGGAAGAACCTGCGGCCGCAGAGCCTGAACAATAAAACATAAAAAAAAGAAGCCTTTTTTCAATGGCTTCTTTTTTTATGCAGCGGCAAAATATCAAACACAAAAATTATATTGAGATATAGTTTTGGTAATGGTATAATTACGGTTATTGATGAAAATGTTTTTTTGAAGAAATATTCTATGTTTTGGTAAAATACAGGCATATGTCGTATATTATGTATATAGATTTATTTGTTGCGGAGGTATTAAAAATGTGCGGAATAGTTGGATATATAGGTTCACAGCAGGCGCCGGAAATACTTATGGACGGGTTGAAAAGACTTGAGTACAGAGGCTATGATTCGGCCGGAATAGCAGTACATGACGGAAAAAATTTACAGTCGTTAAAGGCAAAGGGAAAGCTTTCAAATCTTGCCAAAAAGCTTGAGAATACGCCGCTTACCGGCTGCCTTGGAATAGGGCATACACGTTGGGCTACGCATGGTGCGCCAAGCGACATAAATTCACATCCGCATCTTAGCAACGACAGCCTTTTTGCTGTTGTACATAACGGAATAATAGAAAACTACATGGACATAAAAACCGAGCTTTCCGCAAAGGGCTACAGATTCATTTCCGAAACCGATACGGAAACCGTCGCACATCTTATAGATTTTTATTATAAATCCGGCTGCGGCTTCAAAGAAGCGGTGTTTAAAACGCTTGACCGTATAGAAGGAGCATACGCTCTTGGAATAATATGTAAGGATTATCCGGATATGCTTATTGCGGCCAGGAAAAATGCGCCGTTAATAGTTGGTCTTGGAGAAGGCGAAAACTTTATTGCTTCTGATGTTCCAGCTATTCTTCACCATACAAGAAAGGTATATTTTTTAAACGATAACGAAATAGCTCTTGTAAAAGCCGACAGCGTGGAGATTTTCGACAGGGAGCATAAGCCTGTGCAGCACGACGTTTATGAAGTAAAATGGGATATAAATGCGGCCGAAAAAGACGGCTACGAGCATTTTATGATTAAGGAGATAAACGAACAGCCAAAGATAATCAAAGACCTTATCGAACAGCGTATGCCCGAAAAGGAAGCCGGAATAGATATGAGCGGAATACATCTTTCAAAGGACGATATTGCCGCCATAAGCAGGATATACATTGTTGCCTGCGGAACGGCATATCACGCAGGGCTTGTCGGAAAATATATAATAGAAAAGCTTACGAGAATACCGGTAATTGCTGACGTTGCAAGCGAATTTCGGTACAGGGATCCTATTCTTGATGAAAAATCACTTCTTATTGTTGTTTCACAATCGGGAGAAACGGCGGATACTCTTGAGGCTTTGCGTATTGCAAAAAGGCACAAGGCGAGAGTGCTTGCCGTTGTAAACGCCGTAGGAAGCTCTATTGCAAGGGAAGCCGACGATGTGTTTTACATTCATGCCGGGCCTGAAATTTCAGTTGCTTCAACAAAGGCTTTTTCAGCCCAGGTTATAGCTATGGAGCTTATAGCCTGCCACATGGCAAGAGAAACCGGAAAGCTTACAGATAAGGAATTTGATGACATAAAAGCCGAGTTTTACTCAATACCGTCAAAGGCTTCGGCCATACTTCAGAAGTGCGAAACGGAAAAAGCTCTTGCTAAAAAATATGTTAAGTCAAAGAATGTATTTTTCATAGGCAGAGGCCTTGACTATGTTATTTCCAAAGAAGGCTCACTCAAGCTTAAGGAAATCGCATACCTTCACAGCGAAGCATACGCAGCAGGCGAGCTTAAGCACGGGCCTATAGCAATGATAGAAAACAGCACTCTGGTAATAGCCGTTATGACCCAGAAGGAGCTTTATGAAAAGACATTAAGCAATATTAAAGAGGTAAAGGCCCGCGGAGCACAAGTGATAGCGATAACTCTTGACGATAACAGGCTGATATCAAGCGAGGTCGACGACGTAATATACATCCCTCACAGCAGCTGGATGCTTTCACCGCTTCTTGCCGTAATACCGGCACAGCTTTTTGCCTATTATGTGGCTTATCTTTTGGGAACGGATATAGATCAGCCGAGAAATCTTGCAAAATCAGTTACGGTTGAATGATACAGAAGCATTCGTGCGCAAAAAACACGGATGCTTTTTTCATTATTCTTTTGTTGACATAAACCGAAAAAAAATGTACTCTTATTACAAAAGCAAATATCAATTATGGAGGAATATATATGAAAAAAGTAAAAGCTTTAATTGTTTTTATGCTTTCCTGTATGCTTGTTTTAGGAACGCTTTCAACTGCTTTTGGGCAGGATAACGACATACGTGACAGAATCATAAGCTTTCTTTCGCAAAGCGGCGGGAAAAGCGATTACACTTCTTCGGACAGTACGCTAAACCAGACTGAATTTGTTAAGGATGCATGGAAATACATATACGGAACCGAACTTGTTGTTTCGGCAAGCGCACCAAAGTATAATGTGACAAGCTCGAAAAAAATACCGTCAATGGCTGTAATGGGCGACGTTATTGTGTTTACAAAGGGAAACGACGTGCTTTATATGCTTTATTCGTCAGGCAGCAAGGATTCTTTTGAATACTACAGTATAAGCACTTTTCCATATACAAACGGAGTAAAGCTTTATGACGACGACAACAGCGACAGCAAGTTTATGAAAGGCCGATTTAAAGACGGAACGTTTACTGTAATACACAGCGCAAATTACGCGGCAAAAAATCATATCCATGCCTATAACCATGACGGCTACTGCACATGCGGAAAACCGAAAAACGGCGAAATTACAGACATGACTGCCACAAAATACTGTGCCGTTGCAAGGTGCAGGATTTATTCGCTTCCATACAGCGGTTCAACGATAGTTTCAAGCAGCGACGCAAGCCTTAATCCGATTTATGTTACAGGCTATGTTACAAATCTTGACAATGAGATATGGTACAGAGTAAACAACATTTATATTACCGGCGGCACAGTAGGCGACGGCTGGATAAAGGGAAGCACGCTTTCGGATACGCCTATGAATATTTCAACAGCGGCTAAAAACAGCATCGGTATTACCGGTACGGCGAATAAAGACGGCGTGCAGGTAAAACGTCTGCCATATGACGGGAGCCTGCTTTTGGAAACATTTAATAAGGGCGACAGCGTTGTTATTTGCAAAAAGGTTCTCGGCTGGTATCAGATAGAGTATAAGGACGACAAAAATAAGAGTTACGATAACACAAACGTCGGATATATAAGAGTTTCGGATATAGACCTGGCGAAATAAAATTATAAAAAATGCCTGTAAGCCGCATAAGACGGTTTAAGGCATTTTTTTTTATTTCAATGTCTTACAGAGGAGCTTTTTTCGTATACAGCGCATTGTCCTGAAGCGGCGTTTTTAAGCCTGTGGCTTATGCGGCAGATTCCGTTTATGTTGTGTCTGCATTTTTGAGGGCATTGCATGGTTTTTAATCAACTCCCTTCAGTAATATTTTTAGACATTTTTAATTGAATTTATTCATGAATTCGTGATAGCTTTTCATAACAAATATTAATTTTTTGTGTCAATTACGCATATTTCGACACAACTCGCCTTTTTTCTGGTATAATGACAAATTGTACTGAAACGAAAGGGGACATTTGAAGTGCTTTTGATGAAAAAAATTTTAGCTTTTCTCGCGTTTACAGGTGCTTTTGCAGCAATGTGCGCTCAAATATATGCTTCTGATGTAAACATGACGCTTGTCTATGACGGAGAAGCACACAGCTACAGTGCGCAGTCAATAGATATAGCTGTAGACGGCGAAAAAATAACGGATATGGATGTTCCGCCTGTAATAATCGACGACAGAACACTTGTACCGGCAAGAGCGGTGTTTGAAAAAATGGGCGCCGAAATAACGTGGAACGCCAATACCCAGGAGGTATACGTAATGCATAAAAACGACCTTCTGGTAATAAAGATAGACAGCCTGAACGGAACGAAAAACGGCAGTGCGTTTACAATGGATGTTCCGGCAAAAATAATAAACGACAGAACGGTTATTCCTTTGAGAGCGGTATCGGAAGCCCTGGGGTGTGATGTGCAGTGGAACGCAGACACCAGGCTTATTTCGATAGCAACAACCAAAACCGATCCGAATAACAACAATAATAATAACAACGATAACAATAATAACAATAATAACAATAACAATAATAACAACAACAATAACAGCAACAATAACAATAATAACAATAATAACAACAGCGACCCTGTCACGCCGAAGCCGGCATATTCGTTAAGCGTTACAGGGGTACAGGTTCCTCAATCACTTACGTCTGGGCAGACTTTTACAATTACTTCAGACGGTACTGTCGGAACATACAACAGCTTTGTTTTGAGCAACAACCGGCTTGTAATAGATATTGACAACAGCAGGATGGCAGCTTCAAATGCAGACGTTACTTCAACAAACAGCCCGGTTGTTACGGCCGTAAGATTCGGACAGCTTTCAACATCACCTTCGTATGTAACACGCGTGGTGTTTGACATTAGTTATGTGCCGCAATACGACATAAAGCTTTCTGACGATAAAAAAAGCATATGCGTTACCTTTGACGCCACGGTAAATACGGTTTCAAATCTTACAACGTCGTCTTCAAAGAATACCGATACAATAAAAATTTACGGCGACCAAAAGCTGTCTGCTTCATATTATACGCTTTCAAACCCTACCCGTGTTGTAATAACCGTTCCCAATGCCGTTTCGCAGCTGCAGCCGGCATATAACGCCGTGGGAAGCAATTTTATTACCGGAATAAGTACAAGCCAGTTAAATGCCTCAAGCGTGCAGATAATTGTACAGGCAAATAAAAATGTTGATGTGCAGCTTGTAAACGACGGGGCTTATTTGCAAATTGACCTGACAAAATCATCGCTTGAAAATGTGTCATATGACAGCTCTACCCACACCCTTACAATAGGAAACGCATCTTCTGTGGACACGTCGGATATTACAATAAGCGATAATTATCTTGACGGAAACTACATAATAAACTTTAACAAAAACTACCTTGATATTTTCGGAAAAGGAAGTATTGGCTGTTCCGACGACTACATAAACACAATAAATGTTTCTTCTGATTTAAATGGAAATACGATTGTAAGCGCAGCTGAAAACTCAATTGTGGCAACGAAGATAAAAAGCATGGGTGACACGGTTACAATACAGTTTGTAAACCCGAAGGAAGTATACAGCAAGGTGATTGTGCTTGACGCAGGCCACGGAAAGGCGGATAACGGAGCAAGCGGAAACGGGCTTTATGAAAAAAATATAAACCTTGAGCTTTTGCAAAGGGTGTATGCTCTTTTGGGACAGAACAAAGACATAAAGGTATATGCAACCCGCCTTGACGACAGCTATCCTACAAATATCTCAAGAGCGGAAATGGCGAATAAAATTGCCGATCTTTTTGTGTCCATACATCAGAATTCAGCTACCGAGGCAGGGCCAAAGGGAACCGAAGTGCTTTATTGCAACCATTCAAACGAAAACGACTCTTCAACCAGGCTTACAAGCAAGACGGCAGCACAGCTTGCCCTTGCCTGGGTCGTAAATTCGCTTCAGACCGAAAACAGAGGCATAAAAGAAAGAACCGACCTTATAGTGCTTAACCAGACAACTGTGCCGGCCATACTTATCGAAACGGCGTTTATATCAAACCCGGAGGACGCCGCAAAGCTTGCCGACAGCAGCTTTCTTGATAAAACCGCAAGCGGAATAGCTACCGCAATAACTACTATGCTCAGCCAATACACAATAAGATGAGGATAACAAAAATGGAAATGATTTTTGCCACAACAAATGCCGGAAAAGTACGCGAGATAAAAAAACTTCTTGGAGATATAGACCTTATTTCGATGACTGAAGCCGGTATTGACACGGATATGGAAGAAAACGGAACAACGTTTGAAGAAAACGCGCTTATAAAGGCGAGGGCGGTCTGCAAAATGTCGTCAAAGGCGGCAATAGCCGATGATTCCGGCCTTGAGATAGATTATCTTGGCAAAGAACCGGGAGTACATTCCGCACGTTTTATGGGACACGATACGCCTTATGCGGTTAAAAACGCAAAGATACTTGAAATGCTTAAAGACGTGCCCGAGGACAAAAGAACGGCAAGATTTGTAAGCGCCATTGCCGTTGTGTTTCCAAACGGGCGTGAGATTGTTGAAAGAGGCACAATAGAAGGAATGATAGGTACTGAGAGCAGGGGCACAAACGGTTTTGGCTACGACCCGATATTTTTTATACCTGAGAAAGGAAAATATTCGGCTGAGCTTAGCCTTGAGGAAAAAAACAAAATCAGCCACAGAAGCAAGGCAGCAGAAAAAATCAAAAAGAGGCTTGAAGAAATGTCATGAAGGCTGTAGTTATAAGCGATACCCAAGGAATGGTTGAAAACGCGAAAAATATTTTGAAAAATATAAAAGATGTGTCGGCAGTGATACATCTTGGCGATTATGTAAGAGACGCAAAAAGGCTTGAAAGAGAATTTCCGTGCTATAAATTCTTTTATGTAAGCGGAAATAACGACTGGGACACAGACGTGGCATATGAGAAAACAATTGAGCTTTGCGGCAGGAAACTGCTTTTGACTCATGGACACAGGCAGGCGGTGGCATACGGTTTTTTGCAGCTTGCTCTGTGGGCGGAGGAGAAAAATGCCGATGCCGTGCTTTTTGGACATATACACATGCCTGTAATTGATGAGTATAAAAACATTGAAATTTTCAGTCCGGGAAGCATATCCCTTCCGAGGAACACAACTGCGCCGACCTTTGGAGTTATTGAGGTTGACAATAAAAACATTGAATTTTCAATATATATGTATAATGAAATAGGAACATATATTAAGCTGGATAAGTTTGAAAAAAAGTTTTAAAAAAATGTTGACAAAATAAGTTGTCATAGGTATAATAGCTATTGTTGATTGGCTTTACGTGCGTCTGTAGTATGTTGGCCGTTAGTTGCGGGTGTAGTTCAATGGTAGAACGTCA
>Ga0183095_11182_pt1 | contig 26810 bp, 28 predicted proteins | sample BioMet4_FD_130346 | JGI IMG/M metagenome (GOLD analysis project Ga0183095, IMG submission 130346) | Microbial communities from bioreactor (seeded with sewage sludge) at LBNL, California, USA - Biofuel metagenome 4 (v2) (version 3) | ecosystem: Engineered > Bioreactor > Anaerobic > Unclassified ...
GGGGGATAAGTCTGGAGGAGCCGAAAAAAGCCATCGGCCGGAATACGGTCGACAGCATGAGAAGCGGGATCATGATGGGCTCCGCCGCCATGCTCGACGGGATGATAACCCGCATGGAGGAGGAGCTTGGACAGAAGGCCACAGTGCTGGCCACGGGCGGCATCGCAAGATTCGTCATCCCCATGTGCAGGCGGGAAATCGTATACGACCGCAATCTGCTGCTCAAGGGGCTCACGATCCTATATTACAACAATCGCAAGCCGGAATGATCGGAGGCATATGGAAGAGGACTGGTACGGCCGGACAGACCTTCCGGACAGGGCGCTGAAACGGCTGATAAAATCGCTGGCCACGCCTTTTTTCCTGTACGACGAGGACGGAATCCGGCGGATCGCGCAGGAGCTGTTTGCGGCCTTTTCCTGGAACCCAGGATATCGGGAGTATTTTCCGGTCCGGCTCAACTGCAACCCCGCTATTTTGCGCCTGATGCACGAAGAACATGCCGGTTTGCTCTGTACGTCCCGCGCGGAGCTGATTTTGGCGGCGCGCTGCGGCTTTTCGGGCGAACAGATCCTGTATGCGCCGCTGCGCCGGGATGACGCGGCGGAACGGATGGCGCTGGACGGAGGAGCAGTCTGGCTTCTGGACGGGCCCTGGTTGCTGCCGTCCAGACCGCCGGAGAAAGTCATTCTGACGCTCCATCCGGGAGGAAAGCTCCGGATGGACGGGAGAACGCTCGGCTGCCAGGAACGCAGCAAATTCGGCATGGATGAAACGGCGCTGCGGCAGACGGCGAGAACGCTGGCCGATCTGGGCGTGCAGAGACTTGGAATTGCCCTCCGCGCCGAGTCGAACGAGCTTGACGCCGATTACTATCCCGCGGCGGCGGAACGGCTGTTCCGCTGCTGCGCGGAGCTTCAGGATAAAGCGGACATCCGGGTTTGCTGCTGCCTGCTGGGCGACGGACTCGGAGCGTCGTACCGACCGGAATACCGTGAACCGGGGCTGCCGGAATGCGGTGAGAGAATCGCGAAACTGGCGCTGGAAATCCTTGAACCATCCGGGCTAGGCGGCCTCGCGCTGTTTACCGCGCTGGGCAGACGCCTGATCGTGCACCAGGGCCTGTATGTTATGAGAGCGATTGCGGTGAAACAGCGGGAACGCCCTCTCATTTTGGCGGACGGCAGCTGCGGACAGCTTATGCGCACAACGTTTCTGGGCAGCTATCGCCGCCTGTCCGTACTGGGCGGCGGAAAGCGGGACAGGGAGCTCTGCGATGTGACGGGCTGCTCTGCGGACGATCACGACCGCTTTGCGGAGAGCCGCCTGCTTCCGCCTGTCAGGACAGGCGATTTCCTGATTCTGCACGATGTCGGGGCGGGCTGCTGTACCGCCGCAGGCTGCATGACGGATGGACTGCCCTGCGCGGAATATCTGCTGGATTCGGATAAAATGCTCCGACCGATCGGCCGGGCCTGTCAGGCGGAGGATTTCGTGGACTGGCTTCTGCGGCGGTGATCAGAGCATGGTAAAGAACAGCAGAAAGCAGAGCGTAAAGCCGATTCCGATTGCCGCGGTGACGGCTGTTTCCACAGCGGCGAGAACGGACCGCCGCGCTTCCGCTCTCCGGAAGCGCACCTCGGCGCGGCGATTGTACCCTTCGTAGTCAAATCCGGCGGGAGCCGCCGGTCTTAAAATCAAAACGCGGTTGGATTTCATATTCATCTTCATCTACCTCCTGTATGAACACATCATACAGGAAAATATGTCCCATAAACGGGACAGAAGGAGCGTAATCCATGGAAGAATTCTATATCCCCTCCAATGGAAGAGGCAGCCTGCACTGCGGCATGTGGAGACCGGCCGGCAAACCGAGAGCGGTCGTCCAGTTGATTCACGGCATCGCCGAGCACATCGCACGCTACGACCAGTTCGCCTGTTTTTTGAAAGAACAGGGGTATCTTGTGGTTGCGGACGATCACATGGGGCACGGCGCATCCATCGGCCCCGGCGGCATCCAGGGCTATTTTTACGGCGGCTGGCTTTCGGCTGTCGCGGATGAAAAGAGCCTGCACGACCGTATCGCGGCGCAGAATCCCGGCGTGCCGTACTACATGTTCGGTCACAGCATGGGATCGTTCCTGCTTCGAACCTATCTCTACACCTATCCGCAGGCGCTGGACGCCGCGATTATTTCCGGCACCGGCTGGGCCGCTCCGGTGGCGATCCAGGCGGGCCTGCTCGTGTGCCGCATAGAAGCCCGGCGCGTTGGGGAAACCGGCGTGAGTCCGGTCCTGTCGAAGATGATGTTCGGCGGCTACAACAAGGGGTTCCGTCCGCAGCGCACGGCATTTGACTGGCTGACCAGCGTGGACGAGGTCGTTGACGCCTATGTGGCGGATCCGCTCTGCGGGTTCGACGCGACAGTCGGCCTGACGCGGGACATGCTGACCGGGATTCAGATGAACGAGAACCCGGAGAACCTCTCCAGGATGCCTGCGGAGTTGCCGGTCATGTTTGTATCCGGCGCCAGAGATCCCGTCGGCGGAGAGTCGAAGGGCGTGCTTCAGACGATCGACGCATTCAAGCGCGCGGGCATGAGAAATGTCACCATTAAAATTTACCCGGAGGGACGCCATGAAATGCTCAATGAGCGCAACCGCGGGGAAGTGTACGGGGACATCCTCGGCTGGCTGGAACAGCAGGCAAAGGCGTAATCGGACAGCCTCCCGGAAGTTATTTCCGGGAGGTTGCATTTTGTTACGCATTCTGCTATAATTGTTTAGGATTTGTAATCATTGGGAAGGGAGCGCGACAGCATGAAGAAACACCTTGCAGCTGCTGTACTGACGCTTGTTCTGGCCTTGAGCCTTTTCTGCATCTCCGCCTTTGCGGAGAATGCCACAGCGCAGGTATTCACGGATGTCGCCTCCGGCGACTGGTATTATTCCGATGTGATGTCTCTCTATCAGGCCGGTATCGTGAACGGCTTCGGCGACGGCAGCTTTAAGCCGGGCAGCACGGTCACGACCGGACAGGCTCTGAAAATGGTCCTGCTGGCCGCCGGCTACGCGGAGCCGGAAACCGTGGCGTCCCACTGGGCCAGAGGGTATCTCAATCTGGCGCTCAGCGAGGGAATCCTGGCCAGGGGAGAGATTACGGATCTCGATGTGAACATTTCCCGCGGCCTTGTCGCCAAGGTGGCCGCAAAGGCGTTGAATGTCACCAGAACTTCGGATTCCTATTATTTTACCGACGCGCAGGACGACAATGTCCAGGCGCTCTATGAGGCGGGCATCCTGAAGGGATATTCCGACGCGACCTTCAAGCCGTCTCAGTCACTGACAAGAGCTGAGCTTTCCGCGATTGTTTTTCGCATCTACGACTATGTGGCCAGCAAGGAAAAACCGGCCAACGACCTGGACAACAAAACGGCTGCGGATTTCAAGCTGCGCACGAGTGAGGACGGGATCGCCTTTATCAAGGCGATGGAGGGCTTCATTCCCAATGCCTACTGGGATTACTCCCAGTACTCCATCGGATACGGGTCCTCGTGCACGAAGGACGAGTATCCCGACGGGATCACAAAAGACGAGGCTGATATTCTCCTGAGAGAAAAAATCGACAGCATGGAGGACAGCCTTGACGCGTTTTTGTCCAAAAACAATATCACGCTGAACGGCAATCAGTATGACGCGCTTTCCTCGTTTACATACAACGTCGGAACGACATGGATGAACAGCAACTATCGCCTGGCCAAGCTGCTGAGCTCCGGCGGATATACCGACAACGATTTCTCCTGCGCCATGGGCATCTGGTGCCATGTGACATCCGGAGGAAAGACGCTGATCGACAAAAACCTGATCAACCGCCGCATCCGTGAGGTGCAGATCTTCCTGAGCGGAGACTACACCGGCAAGGCTTCGGATCCGTATTACTATGTGATCTTTACGACGGAAAAGGGCACAGTCGACGTGGACGTGGCGCTTTACCGCGCAAACAGCACGTACAGTCCGTTCTATTCCGCGACCAACAGCGGGGACACCTTCCTCGGCTGGTTCACGAGCGATGGAACGGAACTCAGAGCCGATTCGACCGTGACGGGAAGTCTGACCGTGACAGCGTCCTGGCTCAGCGATACGCAGACGGGCGGCACAGGCACGGACACAAGCGAAACGGACGGCTGGCTCAACCCGTAATTGTCCCAATTATAGGACAGTGAACCGAATACAATGAACACAGAATCTGAACAAAAGGAGACTGCGTCATGGAGTATTCGATTCGCTACGTCCGGGGACATGTGGAAGTGTATGACCGGCTCGGCAGATTCCTGTTTTCTGCCGACAGTGAGGCGGAAGCCGAAAACATGCTGGAGGACTGAATGAACATCCAGATCTTCGGAAAAAGCAAATGCTTCGACACCAAAAAGGCCGAGCGCTGGTTCAAGGAACGCCGCGTGAAATTTCAGAGTATCGATCTTCCGCGTTACGGCATGTCCGGCGGGGAGTTCGACAGCGTTCTGCGGGCGGCGGGCGGCGTGGACAGACTGATTGACTGGGAGAAGAAGGACCCTGAGATCGATCTGATGCGTTATATGGGCGATGCACGGGCCAAAGAGGACAAGCTGTTCGACAACCCTGCCCTCATGAGAACGCCGGTTGTCCGCAACGGAAAACAGGCCACAGTCGGGTACTGCCCCGACGTATGGGAGAACTGGGAATAGAAATCGGGAGCTGTATCAAAACAATGTTTTGCCGCAGCTCTTTTTTGCTTTGCAAGGAGAAAGGATGACTGGAAATGGATACCATTTTTACGAGAAGAAGTGTCCGGAAGTTTGACGAACGGCCTGTCGAGCCGGAGAAGCTGGAAAAGCTGCTCCGCGCGGCGATGCAGGCGCCGTCCGCCGGCAATCAGCAGCCATGGGAGTTCCTGATCGTGCAGGAGGAGGCTGGCCGCGCGAAGCTCTCCAAAATGAGCGCCTATGCGGGACCCATTGCTTCCGCGCCGACTGCGATTGTCCTGCTGGGCAATGAGGACCGCATGAAGTTCCCCGAGAACTGGCAGCAGGACATGAGCGCGGCAGCCGAAAACCTGCTTCTGGAGGCGGCTGAGCTGGAGCTTGGCGCAGTCTGGCTGGGCGTTTATCCGGTGGAGGAGCGCGGATCGAACATCCGCGAGCAGTTCCTGCTGCCGGAAAATCTGACGCCGTTTGCGGTAATCGCGCTCGGCTATCCCAAGGATCCGAATGCCAACCATTTTATCGAGCGGTACGACGAAACACGCATCCACTACGAGAAAGTATAAAAATATCGGGCTGCTCCTATTCGGAGCGGCCCGATATTTCTGTGAGATCGCTCTCACGGCCGAGCAGCCAGTTCACAGATACGTGCAGGGTATCCGCCAGAGCGCACAGCTCCCGGTCGGACACGGGCCGTTTCTGACCCTCGAGGAGGGAGAGAGCCGGGATGCTGATGTCGATGCCGGCAGTCTGCAGCTGAGCCAGCAGTTGCTGCTGTTTCATGCCCTGACGGACACGCGCTTCTGTGACCCGCGCTCCGATCAGGTTCCGGTTTCCCAGGGCAAGCTTTCGCGTTTTCAGAATGCCACCCCCTATACTGAAATTATAGGGAGTAAGGGACTTGATAAATTTGGTATTACCAAATATAATAAATTTAATTTGGCGAGACCAAATAATACGGAGACAGACGGCGGGGAACGAAGTATGGCGGGAGATACGGAAGTATGCTGGCGGTTTGGGCGCAACAAACTGTTTATCGACACGGAAAAGACGAGGCAGCGGTACATCGGTCTGCCGGAGCTGCGCGGAGACAGTGCGGAAGAGAATTTCCTGCGGAATCTCCGAATGCGTGCGGCGGTTTGCCAGCCTTTTTTTGCCGCGGTGGGGATTGCTCCCGAGAAACCGGAGCGGTTTTCGGTCGGGATGATCGACCCGTTCAAGCAGGCTGTTGCGGTGAGCGGCTTTTTTCCCGTTTGCGGCAGAACAGAGCTGCCGGCGGCCGGATGGCCGGCGGACGCGGACGCGCCGGAGGAGGTCCAGGACGCCATGGAGTCCAGCTTCGGATTCGTCTTTTCTCCGTGCGTGTACAGGGGGGAACTGGGCCTCTATTTTGAGGCAAGACTGCCCTGGCTGTTCAGGCTGCCGATCCCTGTGCCAGAGAAGAGCCAGCCGGTCCGGCTTCCGGCGCTGCTGGACATGGGCTAGAAGCGGAGAAGCGGGGGATCATGCTTCATTTCATGCGTTCCCCGCTGAGTGTCCGGGAACATCCGATAAAAGGGGCTGCTGCAATCCGTTTGCAGCAGCCCCTTATGCTGTTTAGTCGACCAGCCGGAAAGCGTCCTCGGTCTGTGTAAATCCAAGCCCGGCGGATGGGTATTCAATGGTCAGACCGCCAGGGAAGCTGTCGATGTGCCGCCCGATGACGGCGCCGTATATATTGGGCTTGCTCTGGAGGCAAACTGTCCCGTTGCAGGAGTAGAGAATGCCGCGCAGGTAAATGCTGTTGCAGTTTGCCGATACGGTGAGCGTGCCGTTCTGGCAGTAGAAGAAGGTCTCATCGGACAGCGTGTAGATGCCGGAGCCGCCGAGAAACATGTTTTGACCGGCGTAGATGGCATTGGAACCGGTGAAGGTCGTCCCGTAGCCGCCGGGACGCGCGTCGATGCTGCCTGTCACATAGACGGTCGCATCCTGAAAACGCGGCAGATAGGTGCCGTAGCCGCCCCAGGAGAGATCGCCGTTGACGATCAGCGTGCTGCCGGTGGCGACCATAAGACCGGCGGCGTCGTAGTCGCCGTTGACGATCAGCACGCCGTTGACAACGACAAGGCCGCTTGTCTTAAAGTCCCCGTCGATGATGTTGTACCCGTCGAGCGTCAGCGTCTCCCAGTTCTTTTCCCAGGTCCGCACGGTCGTGCTCGAGGCGGTCGTGAAGGTTCGGCCATCGGTGGCCTCCTCCTTGAGACCGTCGAAATACCACTGCATGTCCATCATCGCCTGAGAGGAAACCCCGGTGGTGACGCTGCCGATGCTGACGCAGGGGAGTATGTCTGCGGCAGCGTCGGAAACGGTTTCCAGCGCGGTGATGGAAGTCGCGCCGCCCGGTTTGCTGCAGAAGGCACCGTTGGAGAAAACCTTGCCCTTGACCGTGAAGGCCGCGCCGCCCATTGTCAGAAGTTCGCCCGGTTCGCCCTGGAAAACGGCATAATCGAAGGGACTTGCGACATTGCGTTTCGTTTTAATGGCTGTTGCGTGCAGCTCCTGCGTATTTGTGCTGTTGATGCCCAGGACACGGGCGAAGGTCGTCTCGACCGACTGCGAGCTGGAGCAGGTGATGGTGGAGCTGTCCGGGAATGAGACGATGAGATCCGCGGAGGAATAGCCGTTATCGGCGAAATAGAGCTGCGCCTTGGCGGTAGCGTCGGCTGTGGCGGGCAGGCTCTGCGCGCCTGCGAGAGCGGCCGCGTCCAGCGCGTTTTGCAGACTGCTTTTTTCCAGATATAAACTGCCCATATCAATGACCAGAGCGGAAAATCCCAGCAGCACGGTCATCATAAGGGCGGCCACGATAAAAACAGCTCCGTCCTCCCGGCTGACCAGACGGAGGAGCTGGCTGCCCGGCTTCTTTTTCACGGCGGAACCTCCCATAGCACTTGTCAGGAGCGGGCAGGGGGAACGGCAACACCGGCTTCCGCGTTGGAGAGCCGCAGTCGGGCCGCTTCGAGCCTGCGCTCGGCGAGCAGCTTTTCCGCGTTGAGCTGCGCTTTTTCGGCGAGCAGCGCCGCAGCGCGGGAGAGCGCCTGTTCGAGCTGCTCCGTCAGAGAGGCGTTCGCGGCGGTCAGTTTTTCGTTTTGAACGGTCAGCTGCTCGGAGGCGTCGGCGAGATGCGAGGCGGTGTCGCGCAGCCCGGCGAGCTGATCGGATAGAAGCGCGTTCTCCCGTCGGGAGGTCTCGTACTGAGCGTCTTTGCGGGAGATCAGCTCCTCCTGCAGCGAGGCGTTCTTCGCCATCGCGTCAAGGGAGGCCTGAAGCTCGGCCACATTGCCCTCGCTTACGATGCCGCTCAGATAGTCGATCTGGGCCTTCTGCTCGTCGATCCGGCCCTGCATTTTCAAAATTGTCTGCTTCAGAGCAGCGGCATCCTTCTTTTCCGTGACAAGGAGTTCCTGACAGGTACGGGTCTCCTGCGCCGCGCGCTCCCCGGCGGCCTTGTGATCCAGAACGCTCTGGGAGAGCTGGGCAATCTGCTGATCCTTCTGGGACAGCTGAGTCTGCATTGCCGTGCAGTCGTTCCGGGAGGATTCAAGGGCGGTTTTCAGCGCGATCACGTCGTCCAGCGTGTATTCGGTGTTTTCCACTTTGCAGGCGGTGATGGTTTCCGTCAGCGTGCGGTACTGGGAGGCGGTCTGATCCAGCTTCGCGCTCAGCAGACTGTTCTCCGAGACGAGCTGTTCCTTTTCGTCGAGCATCCGTTTCAGTTCCAGATTGAAATTTTCGCCCATGAGCTGCTGCTGTCGGCGCAGGCGTGAGACATATTCCTGCACGGACTTCTTGGTGTAGCCACCCATCGATGCCCGCAGACAGTCCTGCAGGGCGGTTTCTTCTATGCGGCTGCGGATGACGGACGGTGTTGGCACCGCCTGCCCGGCGGTTTCCGGTGCGGCGATCGATTCCACTTGAGCCATAAGTTACCTCCCGTTATTCATAGATGCGGCCGAGTATCCGATGAACCGGATGGACTCGCCGGTCTTCAGTTCGGCGGCTGTGCCGGCGGACAGCTCCAGAACATGTCTGGCGCCGTGAAACAGATGTCCGACGCGCCACGGCGCGACGGTTTCCGTTCCGACGACACGAAATTCCCGGTCCAGATAGACCGCGTCGATGGGAAAGCGCATGAAAAAACAATGGATCGAGGAACAGTTCTCCAGCAGGAGCCCTTCGCCGCAGCCGAGGGAACGCCTGCCCATCAGGCCCAGAAAACGGCTTCCGAACCGATTTGCCAGCCGGACGTGCTCTGCGATCGGACCGCTGCTTTGATAGACGACCATGGTCATCACCTCAGAGATTTCAGGATATTCATGGCCGCCGGGCCGAGAAGGATGATAAACAGCACGGGAAAAATGAAGATCAGCATGGGGATGAGAATTTTGGTTGAAACCTTCTGCGCCCGCTCCTGCGCCCGCGTTTTACGGGACAGGCGCATGGCGGAGGACTGGGAGCGCAGGACGTTCTTAATGGAAATGCCCAGCTGTCCGGCCTGAATGACCGCTCCGGTGAACGTGCGGAGATCGTCGAAATCGCACCGGTCAGCCATCGCCTGCATGGCCTCGCGGCGCGTGCGTCCCATGGACATCTCTCGGTAGGAGACGGCGAATTCATCCACCATCGGCCCGGACATGTTCCGTGTGATGTGTCCGATCGCCTGTTCAAAGCCGAGACCGGCCTCCACGCTGATGCTGAGAATGTCGAGAATATCGGGCAGTCCGCGCTCCAGCTTTTTCTTCCGGGCAGTGGCCATGGCGGCGGTCACGTAACGGAGAATCACATAGGCGGCGACCGGACCCATGGCGCTGAACAACAGAGTCTGTGCCAGAGAAAGCCTGGTCATCCGGCAGCAGAACAGAAGCCCGAGGAGAGCGGCCGCCATGATCATCAGTCTCAGCAGCCGATAATTGGAGGGGGAGAGGGAGAGCCCGGCCTGGGACAAGAGCTTTTGAAGCTGTGCGTCCCGCCGGCTTTTTTCCTGCGAGCGGTCCTGCTCCGCACGGCGCAGACGCTCCGGAACAAGGCGCTGAAAGAGCTGACCGAAAGAGACGGCGATCGGTTTCAGGAACCGCTCCGCAAAGGGCTGCTCCAGCTCCTCATCGATGCGGAAGCGGGACTTGGGGTCCTCGGCCAGCGATTCAATCCGGCCCCGCACGACATCGCGGCGCCGGCCTGCTCCGGAAAAGAGCGCCACGATTGCGCAATATACGGCGAAGGCGGAAAGGCAGATCACGAACAACAGCATATCGTCACCTCAGTACCGGACATCCACGATTTTGCGGATCACGAGAAATCCGAGAAACTCCATCACGAGTCCTCCGGCCATCATCGCTTTTCCGATCTCCGTGTCGAAGAAGGAGACAAGATAGGTCGGATTGATGAACATGAGTATCAGAATGATGATGAGAGGCAGGATTGAGAGAATCAGACCGGAGGTTTTGCCCTGCGCGGAGAGAATGCGGATCTCGTCTTTGATCTTGATGCGGTCGTTGACGGTCGCGGTGCAGACTTCCAGAATATCCACGAGGTTGGCGCCGACCTGCGCCGAGGTTAAGACAGCGGAAATCAGCAGATCGAGTTCGTCGCTTTTCATACGCCTGGACATGTGACCGAGCGCATCCTCCAGAGTGACGCCGAATTTCATCTCGCGGATCACACGGGAAAATTCGACGGAAATCGGCGGCTGCATTTCTTTGGCGATGCTCTCCATGGCCTGCTGGAACGAAAACCCGGACCGGAGGCAGTTGCTCATGATGACGAGACAGTCGCCCAGCTGGCGATTGAACTGCTGGCGGCGACTTCTGCGCGAACGCTGCACGAGAATGGGCGGGATAGAGAAGCCGACGATGCCTCCGGCCAGCACCGTGATGATATGGGCGTTCGAAAGATACAGAATCAGCATCGGTACAAACGTGAAAGCCAGCCACCCGTAGATGTATTCGCTGGCGTTCAGCCGAACGCCGGACATGGCGAGCAGATCCTCGAGTTGCTTGCTCACCTTGATGATCTGTTTTCCGTCTCTGCGTTTCTTCTCTTTTTTCTCTGCCTGCATGACCCGAAGCAGAGACTCCACGCCGTCAGGTGTCTGAAGCGCCGCGACGCGGGCCGCGGCGCGGTCGCGGGCAGAGGTGTCCATCAGCAGGGAGAGAAGCGCAAACACAGAGATTCCAAAGAGCAGACAGGCCAGAGCGAGCAGCATGGGGTGCTCCTTTCCGCCGGAGACCGGCTGCAGACGGATGGATCAGGTCCGGAACCAGTCGTCCCGGACCAATACGCCGGAGGAGATCAGCTTGTCGATAAAATTCGGACGGACGCCGGTCGCCCGGAAGCTGCCCTTCATCATACCGACGCTGTCGAGTCCCTCGGCCTGGTAGGTGTAGATGTCCTGGAGCACGATTGTGTCGCCTTCCATCCCGACCACTTCGGTGATGTTGACGATCTTTCTCGTGCCGTCCTTCATGCGTGCCTGGTGGACGATCACGTCAAGCGCGGAGGCGATCTGCTCGCGGATGGCCTTGACGGGCATGTCCATGCCGGACATGAGCACCATGGTTTCCAGACGGGACAGCAGATCGCGCGGACTGTTCGAGTGCGCGGTCGTCATGGAGCCGTCATGACCGGTATTCATGGCCTGCAGCATGTCGAGCGTTTCGCCGGACCGGACCTCGCCCACGATGATGCGGTCGGGGCGCATACGCAGAGAGTTGCGCACGAGGTCGCGGATCGTGACCTCACCCGAACCCTCGATGTTCGCGGTGCGGGCCTCGAGCGTGACGACATGACGCTGCCGAAGCTGCAGCTCGGCGGCGTCCTCGATCGTGACGATGCGTTCATTTTCGGGGATGAAGCCGGAGAGCACACCGAGCAGCGTCGTCTTGCCGCTGCCGGTGCCGCCGGAGACGATCAGGTTGAGACGGCCTTTGACGCAGGCCTCGAGAAATGCCATCATCTGCGGAGAAACGGAGGAAAAGCGGACGAGATCGGCGACGGTAAGAGGCGTTTTGGAGAATTTTCGGATTGTCAGCGTCGGCCCCGTCAGGCAGACCGGCGGGATGATCGCGTTGACGCGGCTGCCGTCTGCGAGGCGGGCGTCGACCATTGGACTTGACTCGTCGATGCGGCGGCCGACCGAGCTCACGATGCGCGTGATGACGTTCATGAGGTGCTCGTTGTCGCGGAATTTCGTCTGTGTCAGTTCAATAAGGCCCTTGCGCTCCACATAGACGCTTTTGGGACCGTTCACCATGATTTCTGTCACGTCCCGGTCGACCAGCAGCGGTTCGAGAGGTCCCAGTCCGATCACGTCGTCATAGACGTCGCCGACGATCCGCTGCCGTTCGGTGCGGGATATGTTCAGCCCCTTGGCATTGATCAGGCCCTCGATCGCATTTTTATAGAATTCCTCGAGCGCCGGGCCGGCCAGACCCTTGTCGCCCGTGTTGCGGTTGAGGTAGTCGATGAGCTCGTTGTGAAGAGCATCCTTGAGCGGGGCGTACTGATCCGTCTGCTCCTGGGGCGAAATCTCCGTTTCGGGGACAGGCAGGCCGGGCCTGGGTGCAATCGGCGGGATCGTCGTGGCTTTTTGCTTTTCCAGACGTTCCATAAGGGTCATAATCGGTCACCTCTCAAAGAAGCGCTCGTTTTTTGGGCTGGTGATATTTTTTCAGCAGCTTTTTCTGCTCCTTCGGCGTGAGTTTCTGGATGTCGTAGTCGTCCGCTCCGGAAATAAGCAGCCGTGCGATGTCTCCGATGGCCTGACTGAGCTTGCAGTTTGGCTCGCCCAGGACAAAAGGCACGCCCCGGTTGAGAGCTGAAACCGCGATCTTATAGTCGCTGGGGATCTTGGCCCAGATCGGACAGCCGATCACAGCCTGCACGTCGGAAAGCGTGACCGTGTTGATTTCGACCGCGCGGTTGACGACGATGCGCACCTTGTCCTTCTGCTGGAGGGAATTCAAAAGGGATATGGAGAGCTTGGAGTTTTTCAAAATCGATATGTCGAGCCCCGTGACGAACAGCACCGTGCTCGAAGCCTCGATGGCTGTGATCGTCACGTCGTCGAAGGTGGGTGGGGTATCGATGATAACGTAGTCGTAATAGGAGCGCAGCAGACGCAGCAGGCTCTGGATGCGCTCGGCGGAGACGACGTCCGCATATTCCGGACTTTTTGGCGCGCAGAGCACGTGCACGCCGGAGGAATGGACGATCATATAACTGCGCACGGCGTCGATGTTCGGCACGAACACCTCCTGCACAAGCTCGGCAATGGTGTCTTTGGGCTCGATGTCCATGTAGATGTAGACGTCACCGAACTGGAGGTCCAGATCGACCAGCGCGACTTTCTTTTTGCTCTCGGCCAGCTTGACCGCGAGATTCGTGGCAATGGTCGTCTTGCCGAGCCCGCCCTTGGAACCGAAGACCGTAATGACACGGGACATCCATGCAAGACTCTTGTGGTCGGTGACGGCAGTGATGCGGGTCGTCTCATTGTTGTAGACGGTCTTGAGATATTCAGCGAACTGGGCGGGATCCTTTGGAAACTCCACGAGATTGTGCGCGCCGATGCGCATGGCGCTCTGCACAAGCTCCAGATCCATCGTTTCAGAGACGAGCACCACAAACGTGCGCGGGCGATAGAGGATCACGCGCTCCGCCAGATTCAGAACGTCGGGATCGCCCGAGTCAAGAGACATGACGATCAGATCCGGTTCGATGTTTTCAATATTGTCGATCGCGGCGGAACCGCCGGGGGATTCGGAGATGACGACCAGCTCGTCGTCCCGGATCATTCCGTGCAGCGCGTTCAGTGTACGCTCCATCTTGCTGATGAGCATGATTTTGATCTTCATGGCGATCCCCCTTACGGCGTCTGAAGGGCGTCCTCGCCGACTGGCGCGGCGTCGGATTGTTCGGTGTCAAGCGGGGAACGGAGGATGAGCGAAACAGACCCGACTCCGCCCGCGAGCGTGAGCTGCAGCGCCTGTTCGGGCGTAAGCTCCAGCGTGACGGTGGTATAGGGGTCGCTGGAGCCGGCCTTGTCCATGACGGCGTTGACCGCAAGCACCGCGATATCCTGCATGAGCAGACGCGAGACATTCTTTTCCGTCTGTTCTTCCGTGGCCTGCCCGGCGGTGTCGACGCCTGTCTTTATCTCGGGTACTTCACTCAGAAGCACCACGTCCACACGGTTTCCGGGTTTCAGCATGCCGGCGAGCCCGCTGGTATCAGTCACGGCGATCGTCATGGCCCGCATCCCGGATGAGACGGCGTAGGACAAAGAACCGCCGGACTGCTCCTCCACCGCGTCGGTCAGGCGGCGGGAGAGAAGCTGCTCGCCCGCGAGAACTTCGGAGTTCGTGATCTTGCCGACTGCCGCGCTCGCGTCAGTGACGGCGCCGGAGAGAACGGATTCAGTCGGCACGGTGATCGTCTGCAGCATGTCCGCAGTAACGACGGTGTTTTCCGGAATATCCGCCGCCGCGGCGACAACGGAGGTTTTTGAAATCTCCTGCGGCTTGGATGCCTGACTCAGAAAATAGTACAGGCATACAGCGGCGGCCAGCGCGGCCAGAACGGCGATGAGCTTGACTTTCTTCACAGGCGGGACTCCTTCCTTGCATATGAAACTGCGGCGGGGCAATCTCCGGCCGGGGCGGGCAGAAGACGGCTATTCTTCGGCCCGCATGGAGCTCGAAGCGGTGAGATTGACGGTGCTTCCGCCGAAAAATGTGGAGGTGAGACCGGTCAGGACCTGCGTCGGGGAGGACACGGTCACGGTTACGGTGCTGTCTGTGTAAAGAACCGATACGGTCAGCGTGTCGGGCAGGGCCGGAGAACTGGCCAGCGCGGCGGTCCTGGCCGCCTCGGTGTCGGCCGAATCAAAAGCACTGTTGTCGTTTATGTGGATGGCGGTATAGCGGGCGGCTTCGCGGGCGGCATTGCTGACCAGAATCTTGTTGAAAAAAATCCAGCCGAAGTCCATGATCGCACAGAGGATCAGAATGAGGATCGGCAGGATCAGCGCAAATTCGACCATGGCCTGCCCGCGTTCTTCCTTGAGATGCATGTGCGCCGCCTCCTTTAAGAAAAGCCAGGCCCCCGACTCAGAGCCGAAGGTCTGGCTTTCCGCTGTTCGTCTGGGATGCAGGGGATGGTCTGTGACAGAGCAGAAACCGCGGCAATATCAGTTCCCGGCGGTGCTGATCGAGCTGCCGATTGCGGTGAACTTGTCTGTGAGCGGCTTTTTAAGAATAGCAACCACGGCAATGATGATCGCCGCGATCAGCGCGATAATGAGACCGTACTCGACCATGCCCTGGCCGCTCTCTTCGTTTTTCAGCCATGCGATAAAGTTTTTCATAAAAAAATCCTCCCTCTGATTTAAAATGTCCTGTTGTTTTCTTTCCATCTATTTCCTCGACAGCGTGCCGCTGTTTACGGTGAAGAGAGCAAAGCAGGGCGGGGGAGGTACAGAAAAGCATCCGAAAACCCCGAAAAGGGTGAACGGATGCCGCTGCACGAATCGCAACTGGCTGCCATCCCCGGCAGGGGAACAGGCCCTTTAGCTTTGCGCCGCGGCCTTTCGACCGTTATGCTGAATATGAAGTTTTTGGTTACATGGAACTATAAAAATTAATTATATATAACTTTTGATAGAAAAAATATATCACAACCCTATGCGGTTTGCAAGTGGTTTCTTAAATTTTTTTATGGAGCTTTTTACGCGAGAAGAACGGCGGCCAGACCCGCCATCAGACCAAGGGAGAGAAACGGCGCCATTGGGATCATGGAGGTCTTGGCAAGCTTTTTGGTCAGCAGCCCCACTGCGCAGAACGAACCCATGGACACGGCCATAAAAATGACGCCGAGCACGACGGCGGGGTAGCCCAGAACGAGACCAAGCACGCCGGCCAGCTTGACATCGCCGGCGCCGACACACCAGAGACCGCCCACAAATTTTGCCACGGTGAGAAAAACGACCATCAGCACGAGCATGTAAAACAGGGAGGAGACCAGCCCGGTCCACCCGGACAACAGCACGCGCAGCGTGCCGCCCGCAGCCAGAATGACCAGCAGCAGCGCGTTGGGAATCAGACGGACCCGGACATCGATAAGACCGAGCAGAAGGCTCAGATACCAGATCAGTCCGATCAGAAGCGCAGAGGAGAGGCTCTGCGCGCGGAGCGCACAGAGAACCCAGCCGGCAGCGTTGAGAAGCGCACAGAGCAGACGCACGGTCAGGCTGAAAAACCGGCGGTCCGGGGAGAGCGTTTTGTCTTTGCGGCGGTATTTATACCGACAGATGGCCTCAGAGAGCTCCGGCAGGAAAAATCCGGCTGCCGCACCCAGCGCGCCGACAAAAATTGGGATCAGACTGTTCATGTGAGTTCCTCCTGACAGCGTTTCCTTCTCTTGGTTACACAATAACCGAAAATGCTTCAGGATGCAACCGAAAAAATTTTTCGGGCGGGGAGTATTTTGCTCCCCGCCCGGCTGCCGTTATCAGGATATAAAAGCTTTGGGCGTATAGCCCGCGCCGATGGCCACGTCGGTGCCCGCGCCGATCGCGATGCCGATGTCCGCGCGCGTGAGCGCCGGGACGTCGTGGATGCCGTCGCCGGCCATGGCGACGCGGCGGCCCTCGGCCTGCAGTCTGCGGACACAGGCCTCCTTGTCGGCGGGCAGGATACCGGAGCCGATCTTCTCGACCGCACGCCCGATCTCCTGTTCGGACAGCTTTGTCTCGTCGTAGGTGACGGACATCTGGTTGGCGAGCAGGCTAAAGAGAACCGTCGCGCATCATGTCCAGCAGCGCGTCGGAGACCGCTTCCGCCCGGACTTCATCGCCGATCCGGAACGCAACACCGCACTGATCGTCGGAGAGCACGTCGTCGAGAATCCGCAGCTGTCCCGGGTATTCCGTCAGAAAATAGCCCGCGGCGGCCAGATCCAAAACACAGGCGTCCGCTTCGCCGGCGGTCAGGTAGAGCATGGCGGTCTGATTGTCGTCCACCATGCAGAGCTCGGCAAAGGTCGAGCTGAGGTCGGTATACTCGCCGGTCAGCACGCTGGCCAGGCTGGTGGAGGACTGAACATAGACCCGCTTGCCCTTGAGATCGGACAGAGAACGGACGGCGAGTTCGCTGCGCGTGACGACGACAAACTGATTGTTGAGATAGGGGACGCTCCAGGCGTAGTCGTCCTCCCGCGAGGTTATGGAGAAACACGACCAGATGCAGTCGATGCTGCCATCCTCCAGCAGCGTGTCCTTCTCGTCCCAGTTCAGAAAGACGGGATCGAACGTCCATCCGCAGCGTCGGCAGATGGCTTCGGCCAGTTCATAGTCGAAACCTGTTTTGCGGCCTTCGCTGTCCACGAAGGAAAACGGGGGAAAGTCGGAATCGAATCCGACGCTCAGCGTCTCCGATGCGGCCGGAACAGACACGGCCGCCGGGGAAACCGGCTGCCTGCCGCAGGCGGTGAGCAGCGGGACCAGAAGAGCGATCAGGCAGAAGCATGCGGCGAGCCGTCGGGAAAAGGAACGGTTGCAGAGCATGGCGGGTTTTCTCCCTTCTGCGTTTTATCCGCGTCGGCGCAGATGGCGCTCCAGCGTTTCATACAGGGCCTGCGGGTCGATGGGCTTGGCCAGATGCGCGTTCATGCCGCTCTCCAGCGAGGCGTTGACATCCTCCTGGAAGGCGTTGGCGGTCATGGCAATGATGGGGACGGTTTTGCCGTCCGCCTTTTTCATGGCGCGGATGGCCCGGGCTGCCTCCAGCCCGTCCATGACCGGCATCCGGACATCCATCAGGATTGCGTCGTAATGGCCGACCGGCGCGGTGGTGAAGGCCTCTATCGCTTCAACGCCGTTCTCCGCCAGATCGACGGCGGCGTTTTTCATTTCCAGGATGCTGCGCGCGATCTCCGCGTTGATTTCATTGTCCTCGGCCAGCAGAAAACGCCGTCCCGCGAAATCATACTCGGGCTCACACGCGGGATCCAGCTCGGCGGCTCTGCCGCGGAATACATGTTCGAACGCCTTGACGACGGAGGAGGCGAACAGAGGCTTTTTCATGAACAGATCCACGCCGGCTTCCCGCGCTCTCTGTTCGATGTCCGTCCAGTCGTAGGCCGTCATAATGATGATGGTGACCTCCGGACCGACGATTTTCCGGAGCTGCCGGGCCGTCTCAATACCGTCCATGTCGGGCATTTTCCAGTCCAGAAGGATGAGATCATAGTCCTCTTCCTTTTTCCGCTGAAGGGCGACCTGCTCGACGGCGGCGGTGCCGGATTCAACCCACTCGGCCCGCAGACCGGCCTCCAGAAGCACGCGCTGCGTGTGACGGCAGACGATAACGTCGTCGTCCACAATGAGAGTGAACAGCGGGGTGAGGTGGGCGTCCGTCATGAGCTCGCGGCGCCGGATGGACTCTCTGGAAAGGCCCAGGCTGATTTCAACCGTGAACTCCGTGCCGACATTTTTGATGGAATGGACGCGGATTTCACCGCCCATCAGCGAGACAATGTTTTTGCAGATCGCGAGCCCCAGGCCAGTGCCGCCATAGGCGGAGGTGCGGCCCCGGTTTTCCTGCGAAAACGCCTCGAACAGATGGGGGATGAATTTTTCGTCGATGCCGATGCCGGTGTCGGAAATTTCGAAGCGCAGACGCGCGCTGTCTTTTGTGCGCGAGGTCTGCTCGATGAGGAAGCGGATCTTGCCGCCTTTCGGCGTGAACTTGACGGCATTGCCGAGAATGTTGACGAGTACCTGCTGAAGCTTTGTCTTGTCCCCGACATAGGTGTCCTCGGTGTAGCTCTTGAGCACGCAGTCATAGTCGAGCCCGCTGTCCCGGCACTGCTCATAGAGAATGGTGTTGATGCTGCCGATCAGCTCTTCAAAGTCGAAGGGCTCGTTTTTCAGGATCATCCGCCCGCTTTCGATGCGGGACATATCCAGAATGTCGTTGATGAGCGAGAGAAGGAACCGCGCGGAAATGCCGATCTTCTGCAGATGATCCTCCATGGCGTCGGAGAGCCCCTTTTCCTGCAGCGCGATGGCGTCGAGCCCGATGATGGCGTTCATGGGCGTCCGGATCTCGTGGGACATGCGGGAGAGAAATTCCGTCTTGGCGAGCGAGGCCTGTTCGGCGGCGGCCAGCGCGGCGGCCATCTTCTCCCGGTTGTCCTGCTCCTGTTCAAAGATCTCGGTCACGTTGGTCAGAAGCATCACGATGACGGTCCGATCTTCGTTCAGGTAGAAGCTTTCATTTTTCAGGCGGCGGCGCGGGCGGCCGGGCATCGTCTCGTTGCGGTCGCGCCCGGTATAGTAAAAAGTGTAGGAAGGCTTGGTCTCCAGTTCCTGCAGAATGTGCCGGAGCGCATACTTCTCCCGCAGCACAGTTTCTTCGCTCGGGTCCGCGGTCATTTTGATCCCGCGTTCGATGGCGGCCATGTAGTCCTCTCCCGAGAGAATACTGTCGCTGCGGTTGCTGGAGTGGCGGCTGTGGAAGGTCTGCGTGGGCAGATCATAGAAGGAGAGCGCCAGGTAGTTTTTACCGATGACATCCTCGCTGACCTGGCGGTAGAGCGTTTCATTGTGAATATCGCGCGTGTAGAAAAACGCGATCAGGTCGCCTGACTCCGGATCGGGCAGCACCTCCACCGAGGTGGAGACCCAGCGCAGACAGCCGCCGATGCTGCGCCGGTAGCGGATTATCTGGGAAAAATGCCCTTCCCGGCAGGCATCCCGAATACCGCTTACACTGCAGGTGCGCAGGAACAGCGCCCGGTCGTCGTCCCCCGGGATCTGATTGGCGACCGACAGCAGAATCTCCCGCGAACGGTCGCTCATTTCCTGGATGCGAGGCGCCATCTCGTCCGCCTGCTTTCGGACCTCAGGGCGGATGGGCTCGGCGTACTGGATGGATGGATCGGTCTGCAAGGACGCGGGCGCGCGCCTGGAAATATTGAGAGAGAAAGCCTCCAGAATGCTGCCCTCAAGATTTTTAAGGCGGATCCGCTCCTGCTGGAGCCGGTCCCTGGCCTTCTTTTCTTCCGTGACGTTGAGCGATCGGCCCTGTGCGCGGACAATGCGGCCGGCAGCGTCCCGGATGGCGCGCAGGCGCATCCGCTCCCAGTAATAGCTGTCCTGGTAGGCAAAGCGGACGGTGCACTCCGATTCGTCGGCACCCTCGTCGATGGCGCGGAGCATTTCGCGATAGGCGTCGGCATCCTCCGGCGAGGCCTTGGCATAGGCAAGAAAATCGTCGGGATAATTCTCCCAGACGGTGGGGAGCTTGCTCAGACGGGAACTGAGCGCATAAATCTCGCAGCGGTGACGGCCGGGAAAATAGGTGAAGAACTGGATGTCGGAGTTGGCCATGGCCTCGCGCAGGAGGCCCCGGCTCTCCGCCAGGTTGGCTTCGGCATCCTTTTGTTCATCAAGGCAGACGAAGGAAGAATAATAGTACTGTACGCCGTTTGTCTCCGCCGCGCGGTGAAACTGATTGTTGATCCAGTGAAGCAGTCCGTCCTCGCCGCGGACCCGGTAGGTCGCCTGCCCCTGATCGCGGATGTGGGATTTGACCTTTTGAAATTCCGCCTGAAACACAGGACGGTCCGGCTCGTAGATCCAGTCTATCGTGTCGTGCAGCAGGTATGGACGCCAGAAGTCGGGACTTCCGTGATGCGTGCGGAAAAATCCGTCGTTGGTGTAGTCAAGATGGATCGCGCCGTTCCGCTCGGAAAAGACGCAGACACCGCCCGGAACGTTCGACAGAATGTTTTCCAGCGACTGTTTGTCCAGCTCCAGGCTCTCCTGGCGGCGGATGCGCGCGGTAATGTCGATCGCGTAAACGGCGGCCGCCTCCCGGCCGAACCAGTTCATCGCCCGTGCGTCGATGCGGAACCAGCGGTCCGTCTGCGGCACATGGCAGGCGTCCTGGTGGGCGAAGCCATCCGCCATCCCGTTGAGCGGGCACCAGGGACAGGGCTGCGCAAGAGAATGGATGTATTCATAGCACCGGGTACCGCAGATGATGCCGTGGCCCCACTCCCGCATGGCGGGTTCATTGGCGAACAGCAGCTCGTGGGTGCGGAAGTCGATCACGTAGACATTGGCAATGGTGTGACTGAGCAGAAACTCGTGCTCCTCTGTCTCGCGGGAGGTGTTGCTGAACTGCGTCAGCAGGACCGGAAAACCATCCATTTCACCGAGAAAACGCGCCTTGGCATGCACCCACACGAAGCCGCGCGTTTTATGCAGCACGCGATAGGTGAAATCGATGTCTCTGCGGTCCTGAAGAAAGAGCATGAGCTTCTCGCCGACGGCAGGACGGTCGCCCTCAAATACGACGGCGGACGCGTCGTCCCTGACAAGCGCGTCGTATTCTTCGCTCGACATGCCGGAGATCGCGTGCAGTCCCGGCGCGGCATAGAGCGTGGCCAGACGGCCTCCCTCTACGCGATAGACCGCAAAGTCGCCCGGGTTGGCCTGCGTGATGAGAGAAAGAGTTTGTTCATTCAGCTCCATGTCGAAACCTCCGTTTTTGCCTGCCGGTTCCATGCACGATCTCAAATTGACAAATAGGGATAAAATCCCAATATGGCATTGTAAGTATTATAAACGGAATGGTAAATGAAGTCAATTAACCGGAGAACATCTTTCGGAGAAAAGAATCCCCGGATCCGTTCGGGACGGATCCGGGGACTGAACGAAGATTATCGGCTGCCCTGCTGACCGCGGCGGCCGGAACGGCGGGGAGCGCGGACCGCGTCACGCGGCGCGGCCGGTGCGGGACGGACGGACGGCTGGCGGCGCACCGGCGCGGGAGCCGGGGCGTGCGGCGCGGCGCGGGACGGACGCGGCTGCTGGACCGGCTTTTCGCTCTTTTCGAGAATGACCATCGGCCAGGGACTTTCTTTGACGGGTATCTTCAGGCCGATCAGCTTTTCAATGGCCTTGAGATCGTCGATCTCGTCAAAGTCGCAGAAGCTGACGGCCGTGCCGCCGTGCCCCGCGCGGCCGGTACGGCCGATACGGTGGATGTAAGTCTCTGGCTCATGCGGCAGGTCGTAGTTGAATACATGCGAAAGCTCGATGATGTCGATGCCGCGGGCGGCGATGTCGGTGGCGATGAGCACGCGGATCTCGCCGGATTTGAAGGCGGTCAGCGCGTTCTGGCGGGCGTTCTGACTTTTGTTGCCGTGGATGGCCATGGAGGCGATGCCCTCGCGCGCAAGCTCGCGCACGACGCGGTCGGCGCCGTGCTTGGTGCGGGTAAAGACCAGGGCGCTTGTCACGTCGGGCGAGCGGAGCAGCTCTGCCAGCAGCAGCTTCTTATTGCCCTTGTCCACATAATAGAGCGACTGGTCGATGGCGTCGACGGTGCTCGTGACAGGATCGACCTTGACGGTTTTCGGCTCAAAAAGGATGCTGTCCGCCAGCTTTTCAATCTCCGGCGGCATGGTGGCGCTGAAGAACAGCGTCTGGCGTTTTTCAGGCAGTTTTTGCAGCACGCGGCGGACATCATGGATGAAGCCCATGTCGAGCATCCGGTCGGCTTCGTCGAGGACAAAAATCTCGAGTCCGTCCAGCCGGATGAAGCCCTGGCCGATAAGGTCGTTCAGCCGTCCCGGCGTGGCCACAAGAATGTCGGGGCCGGCCTTCAGCATTTCAACCTGCGGATTCTGGCCGACGCCGCCAAAGATGACGCCGCTTTTGAGATGCAGGTATTTGCCGTAGGCGAGGAAGCTCTCCTGGTTCTGGAGCGCCAGCTCGCGGGTGGGGGTCAAAATCAGCGCGCGGATCTTGCCGGTGCGGCGGCCGCGGGACAGATTCTGGAGAATGGGCAGCGCGAAGGCCGCCGTTTTTCCGGTGCCGGTCTGGGCGCAGCCCAGAACATCGCTGCCGGAGAGCACATAGGGGATCGTCTTTTCCTGGATGGGGGAAGGCTCGGTGTAACCGGCTTCCGCGACAGCCCGGAGAAGCGGCTGGATCAGGTTCAGTTCGTTGAAATTCATAAAGTCTCTTTTCTTTGGGGAGCAGATTTTCTCTCCCCGGATTTGGGGATGCGGTCGGAGGGGGGCAGTTCGTCGATCACAGCGTAGAACCGGTCCAGCAGCGCGAGCAGCTGATCCGTGTCCTCCGCGCCGAAGCGCGCGATGACGGTGCCGAGGTATCGGCACAGGGACTGCTGCTGCTCCTCCATCAGCGCGCGGCCGCCCGGGGTGATAAAGACCAGTATGCGCCGGCGGTCGTCTCCGTCGGCACGGCGTTCAAGAAGACCCTTTCGCTCCAGGCCGTTGAGCTCATTTGCCACGCGGCTCGAACGGACGCCCAGATAATCGGCCAGTTCGCCGGCAGTCGCGCCGTCGTGCTCGAAACAGAGGTAGGACAAAAGCGCGCCGACGCCCTTGGAATCGCGCATGACCGCACGCAGGGTGGGAAACGCCACGCTCTTTGTCAGGATCTTCAAAATCTTCTGGATTTGTTCATTCCGCTCCATGGAGCCGCTTCCTTTCCTTGCGCTCAGCCAGAAGAACCACCGCGATTGCTGCCGCACACACAGGCATGGCCCAGAGCACATCGAGCGCGGAGTGCTGCTTGACAAAGAGCGTCGAGATGCTGATAAGCGCGGTGACGACGCCGAATCCCGCGCGCCATCCCGGTCTGCCGAAGCGGCGGCTGTTCCACGCCGAGAACGACACGGCGACGGAACCGATCACATGCAGAGAGGGGCAGACGTTGGTATTGGTGTCATAGGCATAAAAGGCGGCCATCCAGCGGGTCAGCAGGTTGTCGTGAGCAAAGCTCTGGGGCCGCAGTTCCTGAGCGGTCGGGTAGATCAGATAGATCACCGCGGTTGCGGTGTAGGAGAGAATCACAAAATACATATACCGCCGGAAGGCCGGAACGTCATAGAAAAACGTATAGACCAGCATGCCGACCAGATAGACGAACCAGAACAGATAGGGAATCAGGAACCACTCGCAGAAGGGAATCCAGTCGTCGAGCGCACAGTGGACGAGATGGTACGAACTCTGCAGTCCGCCGGTTTCCATGAGGTCGAATATCAGTCCGAAGATCGGCCAGAAGAGCAGCAGAAAAATATGCCGGTACCGCGGCTCGGTCAGCGTGGAGAACCGCAGGCTGCGGTAATTGTATAGAGTTTCAGTTTTCAGCTTCATGAAAATTACCCAAGGCGGCGCTGCTTTTCCGCGAGCGCCAAAAGGCGCGGACGATTGTAGCGCTGAATGAAAATGTATGGGAGGTTTCCGAGAATGATATAGACGGCGAGGAAAATTGCCGCACCCCAGCCCCGCCAGAACAGAAGAACGGCGAAGGACAGGAGAATCAGGAGCCAGTGCACCAGCTCCGACACGCAGGTCTCCTGCGCGAGGAGCAGCGTCTGTTCCAGCGGCGTCTGCATGGTGACGGTCTTGCGCATGAGCCGCTTCATGTGCTGGCTCATATCCGGGACGAGCTTTTTCCACCGGCGGATGGCGATGCGGTCGTAGAGCCGCCCGCCGCGTTCAAAGGAATACAGCCGGAAGGGAAACCGGTCCATCCGGAATGAGCGGGGAAGAAACGGCGCGAGAAAATTCGAGACAATGCCGAGCGATGCAACCCACACGGCGGCCCACAGAAATTTTTTCATTCTGCCGCGCTCATGCGGGCAAAAATGTCCTCGGCAGCGCTGCCGGTCCTGCGGATGCGGGCGGACATCTCCTGCAGCCGCGCAGGATCGTTCAGCAGGCCGACCGAGAGCGCGGCCAGCGCCTCCGGCGTATCAGCTGTAACGGCACCGCCCTGCGCGCAGAAATAGCGCATATTGTATTCCTCACAGCCCGCGACCGCGTCCACCAGCACAAGCGGCAGACCCTTCACTGCGGCTTCGGAGGTGCTGATGCCGCCCGGCTTTGTGAGATAAAGGTCGGCACTGTCCATGAGCAGGGGGATTTCGCCGGTGAAACCCAGAACGCGGATATTTGCCCGGCCGCCAAATTCCCGCAGCAGTTTTTTCTCGAGCCGCTCGTTTGTCCCGCAGACGACAGTCAGGATGCAGCCGGGGGCCATGGAGCCGGCCAGCAGCCCGGTCAGCTCGGCCATCGGTCCGCAGCCCATGCTGCCGCACATCATGAGCAGATGCCGGCTGTTTTCCGGGAGCTCCAGCCGCGCGCGGGCCTCGGCTTTGGAGAGCTGCCCGTAGAACGCGCGCCGGACGGGTATGCCGGAGACGGGAACGATCTTTTCCGCCGGGATCCCCGCGGAGAGAAACTCGGGAACCGTCGAGGCGTCGGGAACAAAGAACCAGTCTACGCCGCACTCATTGACCATGGGGCTGCAGGTGTAGTCGGTCGCGATGAAACAGCTGCGTGCGCCGGGCATCGGATGCTCCTGCAGAAGCTGAGTGACCATGATACCGGCGAATACATGCGGGCAGACAAAACAGTCGTACCTGCCCGCCCTGACAAACTCCCAGAGCTTTTCGGTGCCGGATGTCAGAAATTTGCGGACCATGCTGTTTTCTTCATATGTGTTCGGGTGCTCTTCCGTGTAGCGGTACCCGACCCGGAAAGCCTTTGGAATGTGGCGGTAGATGCGGACGTGCCAGCTGCAGATGAACTCCGAGGCGTGTTCGGAAAGAAAACCGAGCGCATCCGCGACCGTGCAGGAGATTCCCCGCCGTTCAAAGCTTTCCGCGACAGCGGCGGAGACGGAGTTGTGCCCCTCGCCGGTGTTGCAGGTTAATATCAGCACGTTCATGTTGGCCCTCCTGACACGGCGCCCGCAGGACACCGCAAAAACAGCCGCCCGCAGTCACCCGCGGGCAGCAGGAAAACTTTATACATATGAATAATTCATTTTAGTGAAAAAAACGGAGAATGTCAACCCCAACGGCAATTCTTATAATTCCTTAGGATGCTTGACGGAATCCGGGGTGACTGCTACGATAGAAAAAAACGAACAGGAGACAGCTAATGAGAATTGTGCAAAGAGCTGCGGCAGTTGTGCTCTGTCTGGCCGTGCTGGCGTCTCTGGCCGGATGCAGCACGGGCCTTCCGGATCTGTCCGTGCCAGCCGCATCGGATGAAACGGCGTCCGCCGCCGTGTCCGTATCCGGGTCCGCTTCCGTATCCGCTTCCGTATCCGCCTCCGGGTCTGCCTCCGTGCAGAAGAGCACGCAGACACTGGCGGGCGGCGGATACTTTACCGACGCGCCGGAGCGGTCGGACGTGGCTTACGCGGACATGGATCCGAAGGCGCCCACGCTCGAGGAATTCGAGGCCCTGACCGAAGCCGTCGCGGCGTTTGCCGACCGGGGCGGCAGCAGCGAGGATTTCGCGGCTGCCTGCAAGGCGGCACAGGACGCGCTTTCCAGAATGGAGACGGCTTCCACGCTTCTGGGCCTGAAGAATTCCGCCACACCGGCTGACACGGAGCTTGCCGCAGAGACGACCGACAGCGAAAATGATTATTACGCTGCGGGCGACGACTATTGGGCGGCGGTTCATCGGGTGGCGGTGTCCGGGCACGCGGACCTGCTGAAGAGCGTGTTCGAGGACTGGCAGATCGATCAGTACAAGGGCTACGACGATTCGGGCTCGGAGGATTCGCTGGAGCTCGGAAAGCAGGAGACCGAACTCGTGCGGCAGTATGAAGCGCTGATTTCCGCGGATCCGGTGGATTATGACGCCGTCTGCGAGCTCTATGTCAGGATGGTCGGCGTGCGCAACAAGATCGCCGCGCAGGCTGGCTATGACAGCTATGCCGACTACGCCTACAACTACATCTATTCCCGCAGCTACACGCCGGAGGACGCGCAGACCATCTGGACCGCGGCGCAGGAGAACTTCCGCCCGCTCGTGGAGCAATATGCCTCCGGCATTTCCGAAAAGACGCAGAAATTGTATTATTCCGGAGAGATCGACAGCAGCGAGGAGAAAATCCTGGATGCTATTCAGACGGGCGCTGACGGCATGTCGCCCGAGACGGCCGCCGCCGCACGGTATCTGCGCCAGT
>Ga0183095_11183_pt1 | contig 26787 bp, 20 predicted proteins | sample BioMet4_FD_130346 | JGI IMG/M metagenome (GOLD analysis project Ga0183095, IMG submission 130346) | Microbial communities from bioreactor (seeded with sewage sludge) at LBNL, California, USA - Biofuel metagenome 4 (v2) (version 3) | ecosystem: Engineered > Bioreactor > Anaerobic > Unclassified ...
ACTTTTCAGGGACAAAGTCACATCTTACTATATCACAGGCAGCATACTGTTCCTTTTGTTCGGAATAGCCTTTCTCAGGAAGGCCAGACAAAATCGTTAAGCACTAAAAAATGCACCTTGCCATTTAGACAGGTGTTCGTAAAACAGTAATCTAACAAGAATGCAAATTACGGGCATCTGTCACGCAGGATTGGGCAAACAAAATACGCTGTACTCAACAAAAGAACTGAGTACAGCGTATTTTTTTGCTTATTTGTGTTTCTTCTTGCCTTTTCCGTGAGATTGATACGGACTCGCCTTGCCCCGCTGGCTGATTGAATTTTTCATGTGTTTGGACAGTTTGAGAACTTCAATCAGATTGACAAACTGTTCTTTGGTGATGGCATCATAGTCAATGCCAAAGGTTGTGAGGAAAGCCCGTGCTTTCTTTTCTGCTGCACTGCCCTCGAAATTCATAGCAGCTTGTAATTGATTTTGCATCTGTGCCGCTACGGAAGGTTCGTCTGCCGTGGTCGTATCGGGTTTGTGAGCTTCCCGAATGTCACGGAGGATGTCCGTCAAGTCACAGGAAACCACATGGCCGAAATATTCATCTTCCTGCACTTGCGCCAATTCCAATGTCCGAAGGTACAAATCCTCCTGATTGTCCGCTTGCTTGGCAAGCAGCATCTGCCGCACGGCTTCCAGCATGGCGTTCATATCATTGACCCGCATATCCGCGATCCTGTCCACATAAATCTCCGCATCCAGCATCATACGCTGAAAATCTTTGTGGCAGAGGATTTCTGACAGCAGCCGGTGATTGTATTTACCGGCTTTTAATACATCAATCGCATCGTCACTCAAATGCAGGGCCGCAAGCTCTGTGTTTGGGTGATTTTTGTTTTCTGCCATGCTCAGCAGATAATCCGCGGATACGCCATAGAACTTCGCCAGCGTTACGATGGCATAGGGGCTGATGTCCCGGACTTCATCACTCTCATATTTTCCAAGTGCAGATTTTGAAAGCCCAGTTTGCTCCGCAAGCTGTTCCAGCGTCAAGCCCTGTGCTACCCGCAAATCCTTCAATTTCTCCTGTATGGTTAAGGCTGTATTCATTGCCGTATCCCCCTTTCACCTGTCAATGCCTGTGTGCATATTCAGTATAGCACAGCTTGTCCATAAGCGTGGAAATATTCGCTTTTTGCCCCGTTTTTCCATCCTTTTGGATATACGGGAGAGGGCGTGCTTTTTCGCTACAATGTATCTGTCAACAGACATTTGCAGCTTGAAAATTGCATGACCGTCCGAATGGGATATGCCGACTGGTGAAGCACTGCCATGATACCGCAACTTGTGGACATTGTGTCCACAAGTGCGGGGAGCGTGCCAAAGCCGGGGATACGCCGGGTGAGATGACCGGGCAGGAACGGCATTCGGGGAGAACGGCGCTAAAAAAGCATGGTAAAAATCAAGGGAAGTGAAATTCGCGAACAATCGCTTCCTTTCCTATCCCTATCCATATCAAAGAGCGTTGCACCGCAGGGCGAACACAGTTTGCAGGTACGCTTGCATTTTCGCATTTTTACGAAATGCCACGCAGAACAGCAAAACCGAACAAGCCCCTCTATGAACAGGGCATCATAGGCGGCAATCTGAACGGAAAACTGCTTTCACAAAAACCATGCTCTACGGCAAATGAGTATCGCCTGTCGGCGCATTCATTTTGCCGCGGGGCAAACGAAAAAAAGGAGGGCATTAGCCCACATGAAAAAGAACGAGAATTACAGGAACGAAATCAAATCCTACATTGTCCGGGCGGGCATGACCATGAGCGAGGTGGTTGACTATCTTGCGGACGAGTATGGTTGGAGCAGCAGCGTCCCCAACCTGTCCGGCAAGCTCAAGCGCGGCTCTCTCCGCTACGGCGAAGCCGTGGAACTGGCCGACGCGCTGGGCTATGAAATCGTCTGGCAGAAGCGCCGGGAGGTGAAATAATATCGCCACTACTACTTATGGATACATCCGTGTCAGCAGCCGAGATCAGAACGAGGATCGGCAGATTGTCGCTCTGCATGAGGTGGGCGTGCCGGATTGCAATGTTTTTATGGACAAGCAGTCCGGCAAGGACTTCAACCGGCCTCAATACAAGAAACTCCTCCGCAAAATGAAAAAAGACGACCTACTCTATATCAAGAGCATCGACCGTCTGGGACGCAATTACGCGGAAATATTGGAGCAGTGGCGCATTCTCACCAAAGAAAAAGGCATCGACATTGTGGTGCTGGATATGCCGCTGCTGGACACCCGCCGGGGCAAAGACCTAATGGGAACCTTTCTTAGCGACATTGTATTGCAAGTGTTGTCCTTCGTGGCAGAGAACGAGCGCACAAACATTCGGCAGCGTCAGGCAGAGGGCATTGCAGCGGCCAAAGCAAGAGGTGTACGGTTTGGGCGTCCGCCCAAACCCTTACCCGACAATTTTCACAATGCTTACCAGAAATGGAAAAATGGGAAAACCACAGGCACCACTGCGGCAACGGAATGTGGAATGCCTCTTGCCACCTTTCGCTATCGGGCATCGATTTACGAAAAGGCCAAGTTGTTGTAATGAGGATAGATTTACAGGAATGTGTACCTTTTTGTAATGCGTGGTTTATAGGTACTGTTTTTATTGTACCACGGGTCGGGTAATATTCCCATATCTATTTGACGAAATTGTTCATTTTTGGGTGAATGGTGCAACTGCCAGTGATTGCCCACAAAAAGGTACACATTTTAATCATGGGAGGATTTGAGATGAAAAGATTGGCGACATTACTGATTTCACTTTCCTTACTACTCTCTCTTGTAGCTTGCGGCGGTGAATCAACTCCAAGCAATGCTGGCACAGCCTCGGTTTCTGCAAGTTCTGGTGAACTCTCTGAAAACGAGAGCGAGGAAGAAAGCAAAGGCGAAAAAGAAGTCACTTTTGAAGAAATTACTGTCGTAGATAACGAACAGTGTTTAATCAAGATTACAGGAATTGAGCCTGACAATATGTGGGGATATACACTAAAAACATATTTAGAAAACAAATCCGCTGACAAAACCTTTATGTTTTCTATTGATTCTGCCGCAATAAATGGTGTCCAAGCTGATCCTTTTTTTGCTACTGAAGTCGCAGCAGGAAAAAAATCTAATGAGGAGATAAGTTTTTCTGACTCCAATCTTTCTGCCAACGGCATTGACGATTTTACAGATATTGAACTTTCTTTTCGGGTATATGATTCCAACGATTGGTCTGCGGATAGCGTTGCAAGAGAAACCGTTCATGTCTATCCTTTTGGTGAGGAAAGCGCAACTGCATTTGTAAGGGAGAACCAATCTACCGATACCGTGGTTGTTGATAACGACAGTGCTACTGTGATTGTGACAGGTTACAGCGAGGACAGCATCTGGGGTTATACGGTCAATCTTTATCTGATAAACAAGACCGACAAGGAATTGACATATAGCGTAGACGAGGCATCTGTCAACGGATTCATGGCCGACCCATTTTGGGCATCTTCTGTAAGCGCTGGGAAAGTTGCATTTGCGTCTATGTCGTGGTCTACCTCTGATTTTGAGGAAAATGATATTACAACTGTCGAAGAAATTGAAATGAAACTCAGGATCTACAATTCTGATGACTGGTCCGCAGACGATATATTCAATGAAACCGTTACGCTGAATCCCTAATGAAATGAGGTCTTAAAAATGAAAAAGAGCAAATTATTGTTGGCATCTGGCATTATTGGTACGCTCTACTTAATCTATCTGATTTCCTATTTTTCTGGTGGGGTTGTTTCTACTGATGGCGCAGAGGCCATTGGTGCCGGTATTGCAGCCGCATTAGTCACGCCGCACATGGTATGTGTAGGAGTTGCTGTCATCTTTAACTGGTTGGGTTGGGCTCTGAAAGCACGCTGGGCTGCTTTAGTTGCGGGTATCATGTATGCTGTGTCCATTGTATGTATGTTTATGTATGCCATGTTTGTAGTTCTTGAAATGATTTTCTGTTTTGTGGCTTTTGCGAAGATGAAGCACAAAACGGATGATTCTAACAAGACCCCAGTGGAATAATCCAAAGGGCGCACTTCTATACATGGCCTTGTGGCCTGTATCGTGCGTCCTGCGGAGCAACAGCCCAGACTGATGAAGTCTGGGCTTTTTTGCGTCGCTGCGCTCCGAACAAGGGGCTGCGCACCCTTGCGCTGCTTTGCAGCTATCCCCGCGCACCCGCCGGAAAGATACAGACGCAAAGAGGGGGTATCTTTCCGGCGGGTCTGACAACCGCATACCGAACCTATCCTAACACATGACCGTTTTGCCTTTCCTGGCAAAGCGGTCTTTTCATTTTTACTTGAAGGGGGATTTTATGAGCAAAACCATCGAGCAACTACAACAGGAATACGCCGCCAATGAGGTGAAAATCCAGCAGGAGAAGCACAAGCTCCAACGGCTGAATAACCGTGTCCAGTATTACGAAAAAGGCGACAGACAAAAGCGGGCGCACCGGCTTATCACACGTGGCGCGGCCATTGAGAGTATCGCTCCAGAGGTGAAGGATCTTACAGAAACGGAGTTCTACACGCTGGCAGAATCTATCTTCTCTCTGCCGGAGGTCAAAACGGCAGTCAGCATGGCCTTGACCAAGCACGAAAAATCGCAGCAAAAGGATGGTGAATAAATGGCGTTGTTCCATTTCCACGCAACACAAGTCAAACGCAGCGCGGGGCAATCCGCGATTGCATCCGCAGCCTATCGTGCCGGAGAAAAGCTGTATAGCGAGTACTACGGGGATGTCAGCGACTACACCCGCAAGGGCGGCGTCATCTGTTCTGAAATCCTGCTGCCCGCCCACGCCCCGCCGGAATACGCAGACCGCCAAACGCTATGGAACGCCGTGGAGAAAGCCGAGCGCGGCAAGAAAGCCCAGCTTGCATACAGTTTTGATATTGCCTTGCAGAACGAGTTTTCTCTGGATGAGAACATCGCTCTTGCAAGGCAATTTTTGTTGGATAATTTCGTAAGTCGGGGCATGACCGTTGACTTTGTCGTTCACCAGCCAGACAAGGAGGACGGCGGCATTTCTAATCCGCACTTCCATGTCCTTTGCCCCATCCGTCCGCTGAAAGACGATGGCACATGGGACGCCAAGCAACACCGGGAATATGTGCTGGATGCAGACGGAAACCGTGTCAAGGACGAAGCCGGAAACGATGTATTCAACGCTGTTCCCACCACCAACTGGGGCAGGCCAGAAACGCTGGAGGCTTGGCGATCTGCATGGGCGGAACTGTGCAATACCAAGTTTGCAGAGAAAGGTTTAGAGTGCCGCATTGACAATCGCAGTTTCGTTCGACAGGGGCTTGACCTTTTGCCTACTGTCCATGAAGGCCCTGCTGTCCGGCAGATGGAGGCGAAAGGCATACGAACGGAAAAGGGCGAGCTGAACCGCTGGATCAAAGCGACCAACGCGCTTATCCGGGATGCAACGCGGAAAATTGCCGCCCTGTTTAACTGGCTGAAAGAGGCCAAAGCAGAACTATCAAAACCGCAGCGGCCCAACCTTGCGGAGTTGCTTGGCAGCTACTACACCGGGCGCAGCGCCGGGGCGTGGAGTAATCAGGCAAAGGTTGGCAACATCAAGCAGTATTCGGAGATTATCAACTTCATCACAGCGCAAAACCTCTACACGCCGGACGATCTTGAAGCCCGGCTGGATACCCTCAGCGGTCAAATCAACGGTATGCAAGACAGCCTGAAAACCAAATTCACGCGCATAAAGGAACTGGATGAACTGCTCCGCATGGTCGAATATTATGCTGCCGGGAAGCCCGTATATGAAAAGCTGAACAGCATCAAATTCAAGAAAAGCCGTGAGAACTATGCCAATGAACATGAGAACACTTTGCGCCTGTTCTATATGGCACAACGGAAACTGAAACCGCATTTTTCGGAGAGTGGCAAGCTGCCGCTTACCAGATGGCGGGATGAGCTGGCGGCACTGCAACAGGAGTATAAAACCGGGCAAGCGGAGCTTTCACCCCTCTATGCCGATGTGAAAAAACTCTGGAATATCAAGTTTGCCGTGGAGAAGGTTTTGCGGGAGCAGAACCGGCCGCAGCATGACCGGGAACACAAACACGATCAGGAACGATGAAACAGAAAGGAAAACAGAATTATGAGTAGAAACGAAAATGAGCTTACCCCGGAGGAATTAGAGGAAATACGCCAATGGGCAGAACAGGAGGAAGCTGCCGGGGACACTCCCGCCGAGTATCATTTTACCAATCCCGATCCCTACGCCAAATGCGAGCCTGTGCCGGAGGAACGGCGCAACCATAACTTTTGGTTTGGTGAGGACGGGCATATCCATGTGAAAAATCTCTCCGCATACTGGATTCCAGAATTGACCGTTACAGAAGAAATCGCGGGGACTGTTTACACCGTCACCGGCAGCTATGAGGGGACGGAAACCTTTGTCCGAAAGTTGGAGCGCATCACCGCCAAAAAGTTTGCGAAAAAGATGGAGGGACAGGAATGACAAACGCTCAAAATCTTGGTACAATAGAGGCAACCAATCCTGTACTGACAGTTGCTCCACTAAAGGAGGAAACAGAAATGTTTGGAGCAACAAACAAAATTACCGCGCTGTATTGCAGGTTAAGTCAAGAGGATGAACGGCTTGGCGAATCCCTGTCCATCGAAAATCAAAAGGGTATCTTACTCCAATATGCACGCGAGCATCATTTCCCAAACCCGACCTTTTTTGTGGATGACGGCGTTTCGGGTGTGACTTTCGACAGACCCGGATTTCAAGCCATGCTTGCCGAGATTGAAGCCGGGAATGTGGCGGTTGCCATCACGAAAGACCTCTCCCGTCTTGGAAGAAACTCCGCGTTGACCGGGCTTTACACCAACTTCACCTTTCCGCAGAATGGAACACGCTTCATTGCCATCAACGACGATTTCGACTCCGCTGACGCCAACAGCGTCAACAACGATTTTGCCGGAATCAAGAACTGGTTTAACGAGTTTTACGCCCGTGATACCAGCAGGAAAATCCGGGCTGTGACAAAGGCAAAGGGTGAGCGCGGCATACCGCTGACCGTCAATGTTCCTTATGGCTATGTGAAGGACCCGGAGAATCCCAAACGCTGGGTGATCGACCCGGAAGCCGCCGATGTGGTAAGGCGTATTTTCTCTATGTGCATGGAGGGGCGAGGCCCGCAACAGATCGCCAACCAGCTCAAAGCGGATAAGGTGCTGACACCGACTGCCTATAAAAAGCAGCAGGGGCGAAAAACTCCGCACCCGGAGCCGGAAAATCCCTACGGATGGGGCGACAGCTCCGTTGTCAACATACTGGAACGCCGGGAGTACACAGGCTGTACCGTCAACTTCAAAACTTTCAGCAATTCCATCTGGGACAAGAAGCAGCGTGAAAATCCGATTGAAAAGCAAGCCGTTTTCCATGACACCCACGAACGCATTATTGCGGATGATGTATTTAACAAGGTACTAATCATCCGTCAGCAGCGTCACCGCATGACACGCACAGGCAGAAGTAGCATCTTTTCCGGCTTGGTCTACTGTTCCGATTGTGGCTCGAAGATGCAGTACGGCTCATCCAATAACCATGATGCCGCGCAGGACTTCTTTGACTGTTCGCTTCACAGAAAGCACAAGGAAAAGTGCGGCAATCATTTTATCCGTGTCAAGGTTTTGGAACGCATGGTCTTGAAGCATATTCAAGCGGTCATGGGGTACATCCAGCGGTATGAAAGTCATTTCCGCACCGTCATGGAGGAGCAAATGCGCCTTGAAAGCCGGGAGCAAATCCAAATCCGCAAAAAACAGCTTGACCGGGACGAAAAACGCATTTCCGAGTTAAAGAGGCTGTTTATCAAGATTTACGAGGACAACGCAGGCGGACGCTTGAGCGACGAGCGGTTTGATATGCTCAGCCAAAGCTACGAAGCAGAGCAGAAGCAGCTTGAAGCAGATGTCATCACCTTGCAGCAGGAGATTGAGGCACAGGAACGACAGAATGAGAACATCGAAAAGTTCATTCAGAAAGCTCATAAGTATGTGGGGATTGAGGAGCTGACGCCCTATGCGCTGCGGGAGCTGGTGTCTGCAATCTATGTGGACGCGCCGGACAAGAGCAGCGGCAAGCGCAGACAGCATATCCACATCAAGTACGACGGTCTGGGATTTATCCCCCTCAATGAGCTGATGAAAGAGGAAGCGGCGTGACCGAATTCACGCCGCTCCCCCTTGAAAACACATCGTTTTCAGACTTTTTTCGATTTTACTGTTTTACGACCACCGAGTATTGTCAGGCGGGGGATTTTTTGTATGAACAGATATTCAAAAGGAACGGGCTTCCATCACAAGGAAACTGCAAAATGCTACGATGCAGTTTGTGTGACGTATACTTTCTCTTCGTCCACAGAAATTTGTTGGTTGTCCAGCAGCAGCTGAAAGGCATCCTGCAGAGCGCTGCCTATCTTGCTGCCGGAACGGGCAAAACCATATGCGCGTGCAGTTTCCGTAAGAAGTGTGTCTTTCGTGGGGCCAATCATCGTCTTTGCAATGGAGTACATAGCCGAGGCCAATTCGTCGCAGCTGATGTACTTTATGGGACGATTTCCGGATAAATAATGAGGAACCTGTGAAAAGGAGTACTTGTAGAGAAAATCCCCTTTTTGAAGGATTTTTTTTGCTTTTACCAGGTTGTGGATGGCAAAGTTGGCATTGTCTTTTACCAGCTGAGTGGCCTTGGTACGGCCGAGATACGGCGCAACGAGCTGATATACCTGTTCGCAGTGAATCGGGAATCGGCATTCGACAATTCGCTCGATTCGGTCTTCCATGCGGATATATCCGTTGCTGAGGACACTGCTGACTCCGGAATAGTCAATCTCCGAAAACTCTTCAAACTCATACGGGTTGCTTGCCAGAACTTCTGAGACAGGCACATCTTCAATCGTCAGATAATCTTCATTTGCAGGCGCGGTTTCTTCTTTTGCGCCGACTGGGGCCGTCTCAACATAGGTTCGTATTGCATTTTCAACGGCTTCTATCAGTTTTGCACCTTCCGTGATGGGGTCTTTTACCCAATCGGTAGACCAGATGCGATAGATTCTCCACCCCATGTTTTCCAGGACAGCCTGACGCAGACGGTCTCTTTCGCGGGCAGTGCGCGCAGAATGATAGGTCGCGCCGTCACACTCGATACCGAGCACAAAGCGGCCGCTCAGGGACGGATGCTTCACCGCCATGTCGATTCGATAACCGGAGCACCCTACCTGCGTGGCGAGACGATAGCCTTTTCGGTCCAGAAAACGATACACGGATTCTTCAAAAGGCGAATCGTGCTCCACAATATCGGAAGAAGTGATTTCGGCGTCAAGGGCCTCCATACCGCGGATGGCAAAGTCAATGTAGCCGCGGAGCAGTTTGGGGCCTTCCGTTGTGAGGCGCTCAGTGTCTATATCTGTCGGCAGAATGGACCCGACCAGTTTCACATTGAATTTTGCGCGGGTAATGGCTACATTCAGTCTGCGCTCACCGCCAAAACGAGAAAGCGGGCCAAAACTGGAAGGCAGCTTGCCGGCAGAGGTCTTTGCATAGCCAATGCTGAAGATGATGGTATCACGCTCATCGCCCTGAACGTTCTCCAGATTTTTCACAAAGAATGCTTCGTGCTTGTCTTCGGCAAAAAAGCTCTCATATTGCGGCTGCTCTATCCGCTTTCTCCGGATGGCGGCTTCTATTGCCTGCTGCTGGGCCTCACTAAAGGCAATTACGCCGAGAGTTCTGCTCTCTTCGAATTTTTCGAAATGCTGAAACACCAGGGCGGCAACGCGCGAAGCTTCAACAGGGTTGCATCGTTTTCCGCCGCGGTCATAAATACCGTCTTTGACGTAGACGTATTCCACGCCATAATCCGGGGCAGCATCAACGCAGGACGGGAACGTCACCAAACGGTTTTTGTATATTTTAGCATTGGAATAGGCAATAAGATGTTCGTGGCGGCTGCGATAATGCCAGAGCAGTGTGCGTTCGGGCAGCAAGGCCGCTTCGTCCAGGATGGATTCGTACGCGCCGCTGTCATCTTCTTCGTCGCTATCGTCATCATACAGCTCAGAATCAGACTCCGACACCTTAAAGAAATTCGTAGGCGGCAGCTGCTTGCTGTCACCTGCCAGAATCACCTGCTTTCCTCGGCAAATGGCGCCGATAGCGTCTTCCGTGCAAACCTGCGAGGCCTCATCGAAGATGACAGTGTCGAACTGAAAGGCATTTGATTCCAGGAACAGGCTTACGGAAAGAGGCGACATCATAAGGCACGGTTTCAGCATCATAATCAAATTGGGGATTTTATTGAACAGCATCCGCGTCGGCATCAGCTTTCTTTGCTTGCCCAATTCTCTGCGCAGGATGCCCACTTCATCGTTTCCGTTCGTAAAGCGGTCCACCTGCGGCAGGGATTCAATGACCTTTGCCTGTATCCGTGCCTGTGCGATGGCAAACTGCATTTTATCGAGCTGGTCGAATTCATCGATGCGCCCCTCCTGCACGGCACGGCGGAACGTGGAAACAGCAGGGAATGTGGGAATAATTTTATCCAGCCACAGCCGATAAAACCGTTTTTTGAAAATGGGGAGAACTTCGCTTGCCGGAGTGTGAGAGTCCTTCAGTTTATCCACGAATTCGGACAATCCAATGTTGGCACAGGCCGTACAAGCGTTTCGATAATCAATCCACTTTTCCAGGGCGGCAACCTTTTCAATGCACGCGGTCAGGCGCTGTGAGCAGTTATCGGACTCATAAGCATCGAAAGCACGGCAGGTTTCCTCATCAAGCAGGCTCTGGAACCATGTGCGAGATTCCTGCATGGCCTCTGCAAGGTGCGTGATTTCATCAGAATACTTCCCGCAGTCGGAAATGCAGTCATCATCCGTACAGATACTGTCGATAAAGGCATCCTCATGCGGTACAGACTGAAGCGCGGCGTTCATTTCCTGCGCCCATTGCAGATTCCTTCGCACGGTTTCCCAATCGGTGCTGATGTCGGTATTTTGAAGTGCGAAATCATCCCGCAGCGATTTTTCTTTGGCTTCCATTTCAGCCAGAATACGCAGCTGCTCACGGCGAGCAGACAAATATGTTTTTAAGCTGTCGCAGGCTTTCCATGCACGTTTCAGTGCATCAAAATCTGTGCTTTCCTGTGTATAAAGCGAGCCAAAGGCGGCCGCATACTTTTCGTCCGCTTCCTCGCGCCTGGCACGAAGCTCGGCCAGTTCACGAAGTTTTCGAACGGTGTCAAAGGCCTGCTGGTCAGAGATTTTTTTGGTAGCCTCGCGCAGACAGCCCCGAATTTGGTTCTTGTCGCTTTTGTACTGGCTGTTGAAGATTTTGAAAATAGAGGTGTAGTCCGTTTTGAATCGCTTATAAATGGCGTTATAGTCTATGTCAAAGATTTCTTTTTCAAAGTTGTCCAGAAGTGCTGTACGGAGTGTGCGCGCAGCAGTGATGTTTTCTTCCGCCTCGGAAAGCAGATGCTGTCGGTCCGTATCCACCGCATTCCAAATGCGATAATAATCGGTGGCGTTCATCCGGTCAGTGACGCGAGAAATTTCCTGTGCCGGCGCGATATCGGCATCTTCATCAGACGCAAATATGCCGGTGCGGTCCAACTCTATTACACTTTTCCGCGCAGTATCGGCCAACTCGGAATTACGCCGATACTCGATTTGGAGCGCGGTGCATTCTGCAACTGCTGCAAAAAGGCTGGAGAAGCTGTCACAGCGCAGCCACTCTGCGGGTGTTTTTGGAGAATTTGCCGCCAACCGCAGAAAAGCCACATCCGCGTTATATGTCTGCCATGCCGTAGACAACCTTAAGTGGAGCCGTTCATTTGCCTGCTGGATACAGGAGCCAAGAGCGCAGACCTGTTGGTTCAATACCGGCAATACGGCCGAAATGTCGTGGCGCAATTCAAAGGTTACATCGTCTACTTTCGCGCCGTGCCAGGGGTTCAGCAGATAATCGTCGCTGTTCTGCCCCATTACCGCGGCGAAGGCGGATACAGTGCTGCATATTGCAGAAAACCGCTGGGAATCAACCTGGTCTATATCGGGAATGGCAAAAATAACATCCCGGTATTCCGTCAGCTGCGAAAGCCTTCCGTTAACGGTATAAATCGAAACGCCGAGCGGGTTTACGGTTGTGTGGACTTCCCTATCGTATGCATTCAGTTGTTCCCGGTCACTCAAGAGCTTGGAGAGAGCAAGCTGTGCGCTTTCATCGACATGCGGCCTTTTTCCTGCGACACGCAGGACATTTTCAAGCTGAGAGAGCGTTTCTTTCTTATTTGCCTTGCTGCTGTGGAGGACCAGACAAAAGTCGGCCAGGCCAGCCTCATTCAAACGGCGTTGAACAACTTCCAGCGCTGCGAGCTTTTCGGAGACAAACAATACCCTTTTCCCGTTTGCCATACAGTCGGCGATGACATTTGTTATCGTCTGACTTTTTCCGGTGCCCGGAGGGCCTTGCAGCACAAAACTGACGCCCTTCTCAGCGCAGAGGATGGCGTCTTGCTGGGTAGAGTCTGCATCCACAATCTGAAAAGTCGTTTCGGGACGCTCATTCGCGTCGTGGTCATAATGGTCTATATCGCTGAGGTCGTACTGTAATGCGTCCTTGTCGCCGGCGATTGCCCGGATAATCGGATTACACTTGATTTTGTCTCGGTTGCGTTCCAGGTCCTTGTACATGTTGATTTTGAGGAACGAAAGAAGCGCCAGCTTTACAGCGTGGCTGACCGTCCAGTGATTCCCGCGAACGCATTTGGCAACTGCCGAAAAATAAGCCTCAGGCCCGTCTTCCGCGTTGAAGTCGGGCAGAATTATGCCGTAATCGTGCTCCAGCTTATATGCTAAAGTGGGATTTGCAACGATTTCATCTTCGTGCTGACTCAAAATAAAAGGCGAAGAGATATCCGCTACCGACAGAGAAGCCGGAACCAGCAGCAAGGGTGCCTCGTAATACTGGTCGCTGTCCTCCCGTTCATTCCAACGCAAAAAACCAAAAGCCAAATACAGGATATTTACGCCTTGCTCCTGCATGGCAAGCCGCGCTTTGCTATGCAGTTTGGCAAGTGTGGTCTGCTGCTCTTTGAGCGATTTGTCTGTTGTAAGGTCACCGGGCAGAATATCTGTGTTTCTGGAGTAGCTCTCTGTCGGAAGATATTCGTTGGCTCCGTCTTCCCCGGCCTCATCCATCTCTGCCGACCGCGAGACAGAAAAGGAAAGAGACTTCTCCTGCTGGACAAATACGTCCCACAACGCAGCAGATGCCGGCGAAACAATCGTTATGGTCGAACTTTTGGTATCCTTGAAATTCAGAAGGCGATTTCGCTTCCCCATATCGAGAAGCTTTTTCTTCCATATGTCGATTTTGTCGTCCAGTTCCATGATTTAACCACCCGCAAATTTATTTTGAAGAACCAATATTAACTATAACTATCTGTCATTATCATTGCAACCCATTTGAGAATTACGGCAATGACTGTCTTTCAATTTTGCAGGTGTTTTTTGCGCAGGAATCAGCCGAGCAGCAGAATCATTCTGTCAATAATCGGCTGCACCTGTCCGGCCTGGCATCTCCGGCCGAACGAGCCGTTGCAGAAATGGTCTTCCCGCAGCAGCATAGTGAGGAGCGCGGTGCACAGCTCATAATCCGCCTGCGGCAGACGCTGCAGCTCCTGCTCACAATTGACCGGTTCGGTAATGAGATAATCGGTGTAATTGTACTTCAAATCCCCGAGCTGCTCCAGCGCCTCGTAATAGACAGTTCCGCTGAAAATTTTATTTGCGTTCAGCTGCTGCAAAAGATGCTTCTTTTCGGAGGAATTCATGCGCTGACCTCTCACTTTCCGAAGTGCCGTGCTGGCGCCGATGCGGCGCGAAAGGAGGCGACTTCTGCCATTTTACACGTTCTTACCGCTTTATCCTATCAGCTTTTTTGTCCCAAAACGCGGACTTTGAAAAATGGTGTGTCCCTGCAGCATCCCTTCTGGGCGATAACACAGGAAAGTTACGTTTGTGATAAATGTACAAGTCGTATCTCTTCAGGCGATACTTCCAGAATTTCAATGCCGGAAAGCAGATGACCATTGATGCGCACATAGTATTCTGCAAATGTCTCTCGTCTGCCTGGAAATTGCGCTTTTTTCATTGCAATGATTTTCCGCGTTTCCGCAGGAAGATAACTCATGTAAAAGACGGCCTCATTGAGGCCCATCATTTTTGCGGATGGGATATTGCCGCTGTCGGTCCAGGTATAACATTTACACTCGACAACGATGCTGCTGTCTGCCGAAGCGCAGTCAAAGCGATGTGACTTGGGAGGATTGCCGATAGGGATGGCTTTTTCCAGCTGCAGCGGTACATTGAACTGTTCGCTTAAACGCTGGCAGACCTCTTCCTGAAAAGCTTTTCCAACCTTTGGATTTTCCGAATTGGTATTTTGCATACGTCCACGCTCCTGTCTTTGTTCGATTGAATTCGTTTGTCACTGCCGAGCCCGTCCGGCAGTTCATCCGGGAGCAGCGCATCACGGGCATATTGGGATGCCTGCGCATATGCTTTTTGAAGCTGGCCGCGGAGGTGCCCTCGTGCCGGTCAAAATAACGACGCGCCGCAATCAAAATGGGGCGTGTGATGATACACGCCCCTGGAGATTTTATTTATCCCGCGATGCAGAACACCGCGTACAGGGGTACACTCCGCAGGCTGCCCTCACAGCCGAAGTTCCGTGCGGATACCCGGTACGCATAGGGAACTGCGTACTTTTCCGAGAAGATGCCGAGACTTCTTGCCCGGACATTGTTTGCCGCTTTCACTTCAAGCGGAATAATCTGGCCCGCGGCATTCTGAAAGACAAAGTCCAGCTCCGCCTGAGCGCCGCTCGTCCAGTAATACGGCTCCAGCCCGTTGGCTGTCAAGGCCTGCATGACATAGTTCTCAGCGAGCGCTCCCTTGAACGCGTCCAGGTCATGGGATGCCGAGAGCACTGCATTCGCGGGAATACCGAATTTGGAGCAGAGCAGACCGGTATCGACCATGTACAGTTTGAAGGCCGTCGGGTCGGTAAAAGCGGAAAGCGGCAGACGGCCTTCCCGCGTGAGAATACATTTATTTATCATGCCGGCGGCCCGGAGCCAGTCGATGGACGGCGCGTAGTTGTAGGCGCGTGCGCCGGAACCAATAACCTGATACTGGAACTTCTTGTTCTTCTTGGCGAGCTGTGCCGGAAGGCTTGCCCATGCCGCCATCGTCCGGGAGGTTTCACTGGGGGATGCGTACTTGGCCATGTCGGCGATATAGGAATCGTTCAGGGTCTTCTGCACGGTGAAAACACGCAGAAAATCCTTGGTGTCCACATACTCCTGCACGGCCCGCGGCATGCCGCCGACCACCAGATACTGCTGGTAGAGGCTGAGCGCCTGCTCATGCAGAGAAAGCGGGGTGAAGGAAGCGTAGCTGTCCCGAATCAGGCCGAGCATTTTATCTTCGCCGAGCGCCAGTAAAAATTCCTCAAAGTCGAGCGGATACATGGTAAGCATATCCACCTTGCCAACGGGGAACGAATAGCTGCTGCGGTTGATGGCGACGCCGAGCGGGCTGCCGGCAGCCAGAATACAGTATTCCGGCGCCTTTTCACAAAAATACTTCAGGGAGGTCATGGCCCTCTCGCAGGCCTGTATCTCATCGAATATCAGCAGCGTCTTTTGCGGGACAATGCTCTCCCTCGTAAAGGCAGACAGTTCTTTTAGGATACGTTCCGTGTCGAAATCGCGGTCGAATATCGCGGCCAGCTCCCGCGCGTCCTCGAAGTTCAGATAAACCGTATTGCTGAAATGACGACGGCCAAATTCCAGAGCAATATAGGTCTTTCCGACCTGACGGGCTCCGCTCAGCAAAAGCGGTGCGCGGCGGGGCTGCTGATACCATTCGACAAGGCGTTTTATTATCTTACGTTCCATAATTATATCTCACCTCGACATTATTGTAACTTAAAATGTTGCTCATTGCAACACAAATGGAACTTAAGGATTTTTTGCAAGGGCGGGCGGGGCCGTACGGCCTCGCGTGCCTTCGGCACGTTTTGTATTCGGTGTGAATGCGTATTCGCTAACGCTCCTTTTTTCGCCTGTACAGAAGGCTTTTTCCGGCTCCTTTCCGCGTTTTCCGCTCGCCCCTTTTTCTGCCCTTCTCCTTCGCTCGCTCATTCTCTCTATGTATTCTTGTCGGCGAATTTTTGGGGCAAAAGAAAAAGTGCAGGTAAAACCGCGCTTTTCTCTGTTCTCGTTCCTTTCTTCGTCATCCCGTATCGTAATACGGTTCCGTTGTGCCGTCCGGCCGGACAATCCACATCCGGGGCCTTGCCTGTGTGATTTTCCGTGTGTCTTTCCCCTCCCGAGCCATCGCATCCAGCTCTGCCTGGAGCTGCTTTTCGGCCGCTTCCAAGCGCTCATCCTGTGTCTCGAACGCATCCAGCGCCGCGCGGAGCTTCCAGGGCGCAAGCTTCGTCCGCTCCGCCGCGGCCGCAATCGTCTTTTCCCGCAGCGCCGCATAGGCATCCGGCAGCTCAAATATCTCGTAGGATTCGATGACGCCGTCGGAGTCCTGCACCATGAGCGTGCCGCCCGGTGTCCGGTGCGTTTTCTCGTAGGTTTGCGTGACATCCAGATAATCGCTCAGCGCCAGCCGCAGCCTGCCGACCGTCCCCTTGCTGATACCGCGGCGGGCGGCAATCTCCCGTTCGGTGCAGCCGCTTTCCTCGTCGCAGAAGTCCGCCATCGCGCGCCACCATTTGTCGATGTCCGCTTCGTCCTTTTGCGCGGTCCGCTTCTTGCGCTCCTCGTTGGCACGGGTCGAGCGCGGCGCACGCCGCGCCTCATACCCCTGCCGGCGGAGCTTTACACGGCGCTCGCGTTCTGCTTCATACAGAATGCCCCACAGATACGGCTGAGTGCGCGGCGCAATTTTCAGCGCCGCAATCAGGCGGTTCGGGTGAATTTTGTTTTGGCGCCTCTGGGCGCTGTCATATACATGCTGCAGTTCCTTCATGGTTATCGGTTCCTCCATGCGGCTGCGCACGCAGCAGACGGCCTGCCAGACTTCCTCCTTATCGTCTGCGTGCCCGGCCAGGAGAAAGGCCGACAGCCAAAAGAACGCCAGGTTCCGGCTGCAATAATCCACCTGCGGCGTAAAATACAGCAGCAGCAAGGCCATGTCGTGCGCCGCGTTGTCGGAGAAGAAGAAAGCCGACCTGCCGGGCGTATAGCGGTATACCCGCGCGTCGAACAGCCAGCTGAATTCGGGCGGCATCTCATCCGGCACGCAAAGCGGCGCCAGGACTGCAGGCGGGCCGGGCAGCAACTCCGGCTCGCAGACCTTCACCCATTGCGCCAGGCGCTTTTCTTTCGGCCTGGCTGTGGTTTTCGGGGGCTGCTGTACCGCATTCAGCTTTTCCGCCGCATCCGCAGGCTCAGCGGTTTCTTCGCCTACCTCCGTGCCCGTTGCCGGTGCCGACTGGTGCGCTTTCCCCTTTTCCGGGGCAACCGGTTTCTGCACGAAGTCTTCTTCCGTCGGCAGCTCCAGCAGCGGGCTGCCCGTTTTCTGTTCCAGCGCCGCAAAGAAGGCGAACGCATCCGGGTAAGCCCAGCAGCGGCCGGCCTCGCCCGGCGCCGCCGCATACACATACACCGGCCGCGGGCTTCTGCCCTCTTTATGGTGGACAGAACCCGGAATCCGCAGCACGCGCGCGGCATCCGTGCTCGCGCTGTCGGCGCCGAAGCCCTCCAGCAGCGCAACGATGCGCAGCTCCGCCGCTTTGTGCCGCGCTTCCAGCGTTTCGCTTTCGCGCACGTCTGTCAGGCCGAAGAACCAGACCACATACGCGCCCTGCCCCGACACCACAACGGCGGAGCACTTCGGCAGCGCCTTTCCATCTATCTCGGCAAGGTAGTATTCAGCGACCTGCTCCGGCACGGCAAAGCCCTTGCGGTAGCAATCAAGGTCGGCGTAGCAGGCGGTCAGGCTGCCGAGGTGATTGGTATCGCGCCAAAGATATCTGCCGTGCCGGTCGTTGGCGTCATATTCCCTGCCGCGGCCGAGATACCCCGCAAAGGAGCAGAATGCGTTTTCCATTCCGACGCACAAGCGCTCCTCAAAAAACTTTTTCTCCGCGTTATTTGCCGTCACCATCTTCGTGACGTACTGCGGCTCGTGCCAGTTTTTACAGGCGTCCAGGCGCTTTTTCAGCGCCGCACGTTCTTCCTGCAGGCCGTCCATCTCGTTTTGTGTCGCTGTCCCTGCGGCCAGCTCCTTCTCACACACGGCAATTTCCTTCTCGCACCGCTCGATGCTGAAGAGAAGCCGCTGCTGCTTCAGGACGTGCTCCGGGCAAAAGCTGTCGTAGCTTTTGCGGATGGAGACGCAGATGCTTTTCTCCCACGGGACGAGCTGTTTTCCTTTCGGGCAGTACTGCTCCAGCCGGAAGGTCCCGATGATTTCCGCATCGGGAATCTGCGCAGACGGCGGATTATCCGCGCCGTACAGGTCATGCAGTTCCCGTGCTATGCGCCGCACGCGCGCCGCACCGGTTTCGGCGAAAGCGTCCCGCATCACCATAAGGCCGATGCCACCCTGCGGCGATTTGCGCTGTCCCCATGCGCAGATGTCGTCCACAAAAGTATGCAGATAGGCGTCTTTCCGCGCCTGTACGGCCGGGTCTGCCGGGTCGTATTTTCTGTATGCCTGTGCCAGAAGTCTGCTGCTGTCGATTTCAATCGCGGCAATCGCGCCGCTCCGTGCTTTGTCTGCGTTCATTTTCTGCTCCCTTCACGCGGTTCTGTCCTCGTGAAGGAAAGATAAAAAGAATTTCGGAAAAACGCCGATGCCGCCCGTTTCCCTGCGCGGATTTCCGAAAAAGAAAATATCCTCTTGCTGTTCGGGGCGGCAGACGCCGCCCGTCACAAACAACAAAAGGAGAGAAATAATGCAATCCAACGGAAAAAGAAAACCGACACCCAAGGCGCCGTATCTGCGTCTGCAGGCATACCTGTCGCGGCACGAGAACTGCCGCCGCGAGCTGGCCGCCCTGCACGCACGGCGGGCTGCCCTTGCAGAGCAGCTGTCCTGCATGGGCGAGCAAAGCGACAGCGGCTACGGCAACGTGAACTGGAAGGTTGCCACGGCCGCGTTCCGCCGGGCGGACGAACGCCTCGCGGAGCAAATGACAAAGACCGCGTACAGTCTGCAGGACATTCTCGGCCTGTTCGAGCTGCTGCCGAACGGCTCGGATGCGCGGATGATTCTGGAGTACCGCTACATCGACGGCCTGACCTGGCTTCAGGTGTCGGCGCGGATGCGCCTGTCGGTGCGCTGGTGCTGCGCGCGGCGCGATGCGGGGCTCAGGCAGATTTGGTCGCACCCGGATGTGCGCGCTGCCGTGAACCGCTGGGCGGAAAAGTACTATCCGCGGCTGCCCGCGGAACCCGAAGAGGAGGAACATCCATAAGACAAACGAAACAGGCCGCAGAGCAAATGCTCTGCGGCCTGTTTCGTTTCGGCACTGCGGGTTCACGCTTTCGTTGTCAGCCCAAGGTCACAGGCCTTTTCCGTCTTGTCGGCGGAACATTTTTCGCGCGGACTGGACGGTGTAACCACCGTCCGCCTGCCCCAGTGGAGGGCCGCGCGTGCAGGTTCATGGCATAGGCTGACGCCTGTGCCGGCGTACGGCTCATCGTCACACAACAAAGAAGAGTGAAGGAGTTCGGACTGACACAAGAAAGATACCCTTCCAAGTTGGAAGTTGTCAGAAGTACGGCAGAAAATCACAGAATTTTTTTTCGAACAGCAACACACTGCACTGCAGCTCTAAAAAAATGCCGGTGCTTTGAATACGCCGAAGAAATAAAAAATCAGGCATCCATGTTTTCAGTTGCCTGAAATGTGCTGACGCATCATTTTGGCAAAGAACAGTCCTCAGGTTCTGCAAATCGATTCGTTGACAGCACGACAAATCGGAATTTATTGAGGTAAGGAGTATGCCCATAATCTCCATGATAAATAGGAATTTACCAGCGCTTCAAATTCTTTTCAAATTTGGTTGTATATGCTTCTTTGAGTTCTTCATCACTTATTCCATAACAAAGAAGAACATCGTTGTAATACATCAAAATATCTGCCATTTCTTCGATTAGATGTTTACGCAAATCATTATCTTCTATCGACCTAATATCTCCATTTTTCTTAATAATATCTATAACCTCTCCTATTTCACCAATCATCCATAATAATTTATGCTTGCCTGCTTCAGGGCTAATTGTTTCCCACTTATCTTTATATTTTTCCTGTAATGCTTGTTGCATTGAAAGCATATCACTTATGCTGAAATCACTCATAATTTCCTCCATAAATTTCAGATTATCGCACTCTTTGAATTTACTATAACAGATTCACCGCTTTATGCAAGCCAAGAATCGAAGGTATGAGCATCTACACACAGCCACAGGAAAAGACGCATAAGGAATGGCTTGACGCATTGCGCGGCAGAAAAACATAGAATGGAAAAGCGCCGCGCTGCAGCCCTCCTACGTTCGCAGCTGACGGTACGTTCGCAAAGGGCTGCACAAAGCAAACAAAGCGGCCGCATACAGCTTCTTTCTTCATTTCCTTTTGCGTTCGCAGCAATATCATTTGGAATTCCAAACAGGCAATTTTCACGCAAAAGTCTCTGCTGCGCGGCTGCGCGCGCACTTTTGCGAACGCAGCCAGCGCAAAAATGCGCAGACGGCCTGGAAAACAGCCGCAATTTATACGTTCGCAGCACTTGTTTATCCCCCTCACAGCATATAGTTCGTCACGGTCACATCATTGCGCCAGTGAGAAAGATGCCACACGGAGACGCACATCAGCGCAAGGCGGTCGTAAGCCTGCGGCATTCCCTCGTCGGCTGCGCGGACGCTGTTCTCCCCGCGCAGCAGGCGCGGACTTTCGTCGGTGATTTCTTTTTCAAAGCGGCGGCGCTTGCGCGCGCCGGCCTTTGGGTTCCCCTCGGCGAAAGAGCTGCGCAGCTCCTCCTGCAGCTGCCTGCGCCCTGCGGGCGTCTGCGCGGCGGCCAGATAATAGGCGTATACCTCGCGGGCGTGCGCTGCGCGCATGCCGTGGAGGTCGATTTTGTTGTTCAGTTCGGCGCGCGCAAATACGGGCGTCTCGCTGCCGTCGAAGCAGGAGGCTACAAACGATTCGTCGGCGGGCAGGATGCGCTGAAGCTGGCGCTTTCCGCCCTTCCCCTTTCGCACCAGCACGCAGGGGTGCCCTGCGGCGTCCCGCACATAGTCGCGGTCGCGCAGCCGCGCCAACTCCGCACGGCGAATCCCTGTCGCGCGCTGGAACGCCACCACGCGGGCGTACTTTTGCAGCGCTGCCTCGTTTTGGCCGCGCGCGTTGCCGCCGCCCCGGCTGCGGCTGATGGTGCCGGCAGAGCGCTTCGGTTTCCCGATGCTTGCCATGGGGACAGCAAAGGCCGCACACGGCCCGGCCAGATAGGTGTGCACGGTGGCGGGCGAGCAGCCGCTCTGCTGCAGCCAGCGGCTGTAGCGGTTCAGCGTTTCCACCGGCGCGGCGCGAAAGTCCTTCGCGCTCGTGCGGTCCTGCGCGTGCATCCAGCTGAAAAAGCGCTCGACACTGCGCATATACTGCCTGCGCGTGTTCCGGCAGCTCTGCTGTCCGATGCGTTCCCTCGCCTCCTGCGCCAGCCCCTGGCGCGCATATCTTGCCATGTCTGCTCCTTTCTGTTCGGTCTGTTTCCCGGATAATCTGCGGCAGTAGGATGCCGGCCCCTGAGGATGGTACTCGCTCGTGCAGTCTCTTTCGCCGCCAAGCGCGGCAGGAAAAGAGCTTGACCTCTATCGAATCCGGCCGAATACGCTGCACATCGGCAGCGGCACGGCAGGGCTCCTCGGCCCATCGGTCGGATTCGGCGCCGGCATGGCCGACGCTGAAAACACACAATCGTCCTGCCTAACTGGTTATTTTCCGCCGCTGCGCGCCGAAAAATAACCATTAGGTCATCCGTTTCACGCGCAGCCCTTGCGGGCTGTCAGGACGTCAACGCATCAAAAAAGCGGTCCGATAGGGTTTGGCTGCCGCCATTCCTTTATCGGACCGCTTGTTTTGGGATAATTGTTTGTATGCTGATTCTACATTCTTTTTCGGAAACGCAAATGACACGATTGTGTGTAGAATACGTATTCTTTTGCAAGTGCTTGTGTATAACAACTATCAGAAAAATCGAGTTGGCAGATTGTTAGCTGTTGCTGATAACAAAAGTCGTTTCGTCGCCGCTCCAGAAGTCAGGCTTTACCGTTACCTCCAGCTCGCTGAAATCGGCAGGAACCTCATACGAAATGACACCACTGATTTTTTTGCCTGAAGCAACCGCACCGTCCAGCGTAGAAGCACCGTTCACCGCCGCACCGCTGAGGCTCTGATTGACCGCATAATCATCACAGTAAGCCTCAAAGCAGACGATGCTGCTGATGTTGATATCCGAGCTTGAGCCGTTTTCAATTTCAAAAGTGAGGTCAACAAATGTGTTGCCGTCCGCGGGTTTGAGGAATTCGGTGCCGCTGTTTTTCTCGGCGCTCACCAATGTGATTTTCACACCATTTTTATCAACGGTATCACCTACGGTATAGGTTGCCGCCGGCGCCTGCTCGGTGACGGCAGCAGCCGTGCTTGCGCTTCCGCCGGCGGCAGAAGAAGCCGAAGAGGAAGCCCCGCCCTTTGATGCACCGAACGCACCAATAAGAATGCACACGGCAACGACGACGATAACTGCAATCAGACAACCGCTGGGTGTCTGACGTTTTTTGCAGTTGGGACAGATTTTAGCGTCATAAGGGATTTCGGTTTTGCAGTATTTGCAAAGTTTTGTCGCAGGATGCTCTTTCATTTTTCATGTCCTCCTTGTAGTATGCGATTGTATAAAAGTGTGGTTATACGCACTTGCACCAATAAAACGACAACGAATGTGAATGGCGCCCATTTTTTGCATGGACAATATAAATCTTTTGAAGTGTCATAAGATGTACTTTCAACTGTTCTGGAATACGGGAAGGTCGCAAATAAAAAAAGCCGCTTCAAAAGGGCGTTCATCAAAGGGATTTGCTTGAACAAGTAAATTTTTGACCGACACTCTTCAAGCGGAGCCACAAAGTAAAGACCACACCGAAGGATAAAACCTTTAGTGTGGTCTTACTGTTTTAATCGGGAACAGCCGCCCTGCCGTTTAACCTCTCGGAGCGCGGAACTCGGAAACCTCTGCTGTTGACAGATCGAAGTACATCACGCGATTCTCCGTGTCATACTCGCCAACGACTTTATAACGCTTTTTGGGCTGATAGTCAGGGATGAGCATAACAAGCACATCGTGAAGGTTTTTGTTTCCACAGCTCAGAGTGCTGCTCTGTTCGCTTCTGGGCTTGGAGAATGGAACAGATTTGGCCTCGTTGCTTTTGCAAACACGGATGGCGAAAACCTTATGCGACGGGTCAGTGCAGTACTGCACGTTCTGCGGATAATTTAGGTCCTCCAGAACGCGCTTGCTGAAGGTGATACCGTTTTGGTTGATATAAATATCCGGCGTTGCGTTGGTAGTGAGGTCGAGCACCTCAAGGTTAATATTGGAAAAATTGATAGCCATGTTTTAACTCCTTCTGTCTTGATCATCATCAAGCTCGTTAATACTGTTGATTATGTTGATAAATTGCTCCCGCTCCTCTTGCGTCCAATCCATATCCAGCAGGAAGTAACCACACAAAACGCCAGATTTGACCTTGGCCAGTGTGAATTTCTTCTTTATGGTGGATAGCGCCTTTCCGCGTTTACCCCATTTCCCGGAAGCAAGGATTTCCTGCGCTTGCGCCCATTGCTCACGTTCGATGATCGCCGGGTGATTGTTCTCCCAGAACCATTGCGGCAGAATGTCCTTGTTTTTCACAGATTTATGCGAGAGGTAGTCTTTTGAAAATGTTTTCTGGTACAGAACATCGCCGCAGTATTTCTCATTCTTAAGGATACTGCGGATGGTCGCCTGCGGCCATGTATCCATTCCCATCGGAGAACGGATACCTTGCTGGGAAAGGGATTCCGCGATTTCCTGCGGAGCGGCACCCTCAACGAAGCTGTCATAGATAAAATGTACAATTTCCGCTTCTGCAGGCTCAATTTTGACCATGCCGCTGTAGTCCCGATAGTAACCGATAGTGTTTTTTACGGAGAATTTGTAAAGGCCCTCTTGCATTCGATAGCGGATTCCCTCTTTCACCGAAACACTTCTCTGCTGGCTCTCCAGTTCGGCAAGCGCTGACAAAATCGATATGACGAGTTTGTTCTTGCCATCGCTGGTAAAAATGCCCTCAGATTCGAAGTTGACAGCCACGGGAGGATTCAGGTCACTGAGCTTTCGCAGAGTTGTGAGGATATCCACGATGTTACGTCCAAACCGGCTGATGCTCTTCGTAAGGATTAAATCAACTTTGCCAAAAACGGCATCATCAATCATCTCCTGAAAGCCCTTCCGCTTATTGAGCGAAGTGCCAGATATTCCTTCGTCCGTATAGATTTTAACCAATTCGTAGGTTGGATTGTTCTCTATAACGGATTTAAAATGCTGCACTTGCATCTCGAAACTGCCGACCTGAGCTTCTTCGGCGGTGCTGACTCGGCAGTATGCCGCCACGCGCACCTTCGGAGCCTCCTCATAGGCGTACATTTTGCGTTCTGGCATAATGACGTGGCCTTTGCGCTCACCACTGCGATTTTTTGCAATCGTCTCTTGTATGCGGCGCTTTTCCTCCTCGCGGTGGTCAATCGTCTGGTCCTTCTGTCTGGCCTTTTCAATACGCTCCGCATCTAACTTTTTTGCCATTTAGCTATCCTCCGTATTCCTGTGATATTGCGATCTCATGGCGCAGGACCTCCTTTCCTCGAATTTTTCAAAAACATGAGCATCACCCTCCTTCACGGTTGTTGCACAAAGAAAGACCACACCGAGAAAAACCCAGTGTGGTCTGTGTGCGTACTTTGATGCGGAAAACGGCAGCTGTCCGCTGCTACATCCTGTGTTACAGCTTTAAGAAGCCCTGCTTGAACGCATCCGGGAAGATAAAGGTCTTTTCACCGGCGCTGAACGTCACGCGGATATGCTTCTGGGCTTTGTCGATCCATGTGACAGTGCCTGCGCCAAAGCTCTTATGTGTGACAGCGGTACCGATTTCCACAGCGGAGAGGTCGAGTTCATCCTCTTGAAGTTTCTGAACTGGCGCGGCGACAGGTGTTTTCGGCACATCAGGTTTCTTGACGCCATACGCTTCTGTTACGAGCGGCGGTTTCGCGGCAGCAGGTGATGCGGGCTTTTGATCCACTGGCGCGGAAACCGGCGTTTCTTCAATCTTCGGCTCTTCAGGCACAGCCGCTTTTCCCATCGTGGACTGCTGGTTATTGAACAGCCTTTCATATTCCTCGCGCTTGATGATGGTATCCCAGCCGCCGATGTCCTTGCCCTCATGCTTGTCAATGCCGGTATAGGACAGGCTGGAATCCTCATAGCGTTTGAACTTGAAAATGGCGTCGTTCATCAGGCTGGCGTTGAACACGCCGATGGAGCAGAGCAGTTCAAAATCCTTGACATCGAGGCCGGTGACCTTTTTGAAAAGGCCCGGCTCCAATTGCGTGATAACGTCCTTCAGGGAGCGTTCACGGTAATCGGTGAGATACATGAACACCGGGATGCGCGTGGCAAACTTGATGAGCTTCTCCTGAATCTGCTTGCGCATGGATTTGTATTCTTTTTCCTCGTCGGTAAGCTCTTTTTTCTCCTTAGGCGTCAGCTTTTCGTCGCCCTCTTTTTTTGCCTTTTTGACGGTCTCGGATTTATTAATGATCGTCTCGATGTCGGAATTCAGGCTGCGGAAGCCTTCAATATTCATCAGGGCATCCAGCGCGTCCTTATTGTTCATCAAGCGTGTGAGCGTATCGTTATCCACATTGACGAGCAGTGCGGACTCCCAGCGCTTGGCAAGCAGCGTGGCGGAGGTACCAGCCATCGCGATATCGAGGACATCCTGCGCATTGATCTGCCGCATGGTACTGCCGTCGTAGGCGAGAACGGGCAGGAAGTTAATAAATTCCGCCACTTTTTTTTCAGGATTGCTTTCGTTTATGTCCAAACGACAGCTGTAATCCTGAATTTGGCGAAGAGCGCGGTCAAGCGCGAAGTCGAAAACATAGCACTCCTGCTTCATGATGATGCGCTCGCCGCTGTCGTCTTTGACCTCCCACGGGGACTGTACGCGGAACGCGGCCTGAAAATATGTCTCCGGGCTTTTGAGGTTACGCAGCATGAAGATGCCCGTCCACGGACGTATCGTCACGCCGGTGGTCAGCTTGCCGCAGGAGAGCGTGATGGTTTTTGTGACAAGTGGGTCGCCCATCGCGTTCTGAACGGGCGTCAGCGCGTCAAGGCCGATTCCGGCTTTGGTACCGGCGCAGACGATGATTTTATAATCGTGATAGAAATTGTTCTGTTTCTGCGCGAGAAGATTCGCCATCGCCTGACAGGACGCCACGTTCGGCAGAAACCACATTGTGTGCGACAGCACGTTCAAAAGCCGCGTATCGGAATACGGCA
>Ga0183095_11185_pt1 | contig 26758 bp, 23 predicted proteins | sample BioMet4_FD_130346 | JGI IMG/M metagenome (GOLD analysis project Ga0183095, IMG submission 130346) | Microbial communities from bioreactor (seeded with sewage sludge) at LBNL, California, USA - Biofuel metagenome 4 (v2) (version 3) | ecosystem: Engineered > Bioreactor > Anaerobic > Unclassified ...
GTCCCGATGGCTCCTGGCGCCCGCCAGCATTTCGGAATAAGCCTGCCTGAGTGACGGATCGCTCTCCTGCGCAGCCGTGTTTTCCATTTCCGCATCCGTCTCGGGAATGATCCGCAGCCGTTCCGTTTCCACTGCCCATTCTCTTCGTGCCTTCCCTTCGGAGAACGGAAGCCGGAGAATATCACCCTTGGAAGCGATCTGCCGGATCGTCCCGTTCTCCACCAGGTACGCCTCTCCCCGAAGTTCCTCCGTTCCGTCATGCAGAAGAAGATAGCTTCCATCCGGGATCGCAAAAAACTGGCGGTTCATACTGTCGCGGAAGGTGATCTCTTCAAAAAGCCGCATGCCGTCAAGTATTTCGTCTTTTGTAATCTGATAATGCGGCAGGAGCATCGTACCGGTCAGACCAAGCCCGCTTAAAAATCTCTGAAAGTTGGGATCCGCCGCTTCACCCGGCAGCTCCGGCTGCGCGTACACAACATCCGCACTGTTCATGGAGCCCGCGCTGATGCCCAGGATTGAGCCCTGAAAGCTCTCAAGCAGACCGCGCAGGCCGATTTCCGCAAAAAAGCGGTTCTGAGTCGGGACATGGCCGCCTGAAAGGATCAGGAGCTCCGCACAGCCGAGCAGCTTCTCAGCCTCGCGCTGATTCCTGCGGTCCAGGGTCCAAAAATCCGACAGGGAGAAACCCGCTTCCTTCAGACAGTTCCGTATCTCCTGCGCGAAAAAATCTGTTTTTTCGCACCCGTCCGGGTCGGAGCAGATTAAAAGGACCCGGCAACGACAGGGGATGACCTTTTTCAATTCATCCAGTAAGCCATTCGCCGGATTGAGCCGTCCTGTCCGGCTGTCAATCGGACTGCTCGTCAAAAAGATTTTCCTCATAAGCCGTCATCCCCTGTTCTGGGCGTCCGGATCCATCGTTTCTGGCTTCGGAGCGCGATATTCCGGGCACTGGTATCTGGGCCGTCCAACGCTGTGTCTCCCATACTCGATGGCCGACACCGGACAGCCGCAGATGCAAGCCATGCAATGCGTGCAGCGGTCGCCCCAGACCGGCTTTCCGTCCCGCAGCCGAATGTTGTTCATGACACAGCTGTTCTCGCATTTGCCGCACCCGATGCACCGCCCGGAAACGGCAAACGGCCTGGATTTCACGAACAAGCGATAGAAAACCGGATTGACGACACGCGTTTTGAACCGGTCAGCCCCACTGATTTTTCGGGTCTGGAGCGAAGCTTCCCGGCTGATGCAGGCGGCGGCACGTTCCAGTTCGGGAACCGTTGCTTCGATGATCCTCTCTGCCTCCGCCCGTTCCGGCGCTTCATACATGGCAATATAATTCTCCGGCATGAGGATCCGGGCAGTGCCGCGGTACCGGAATCCTTTTTCTTTGCAGAGCGCCTCGTTGCAGGCGGCGGCGCTCCCGATGTCGGTGCCGCAGGTCATGACGAAGTAGGCCTCGCAGCTGCCGGAGAAGCGGTAGGAGCGGATAAATTCCGAGAAAATCCTCGGAATCCGCCAGGCATATGTCGGCGTAACGAAAATCCAGGGGCGCTCTGACGAGAGCTCTGTCCCGGCTCCTCCGCGGATCCGTGCGCCGGCGTCGACTATCTCCTCCCGCAGGCTGTCAGCCAGCCTTTCCGCGCAGTATCTGCTGTTTCCGGTCCCGGAAAAATAGACGATCATGGTTGTTCCTCCTCCAGGCTGGCCTCTGATTTTTCTCATCATAGCATGATTTCACGGGGAATTACAGATGCTTTTTCGTCTCGCCGGCGCGCCCCGGCATTCAAAACCGATTCTTGATCAGCGGGATTCTGAAAATTTTCGCCTTTAACCGCGAAACCCGGCCCGTTTGAAACGGGCCGGGTTTCGCGGCGCCTGCTCTGGAACAATCTGCCGGGCAGTTTCGCCGCCCTCCCCGGTTTGAACTCACTGCGCCCACAAAAGCTCGTCCAACTTGATGTCCTTCGCGCCCAGCGCGCCGTTCACCTCTTCGGGGCTCATGAACCTCGGCACAAATTGCCGCATGAGCCTGACGACTTTCCAGCTGTCGGCTGATTTCACCGCTTCGTCCAGCTCCTTCAGCTGTTCCCGGAGCTCGTCCATGTCGAGGCTGGTTTCGTTCTTCTCCACAAATATTTTGGCATTGCTGGTGGCCGAGTGACGGTCGTCGTTGACCAGCAGCTCTTCAAAAAGCTTCTCGCCCGGCCTCAGCCCGGATTCCACAATTTCAATATCCTTGTAGGGCGTAAACCCGGACAGTCGAATCAGATTCTCCGCCAGGTCCACAATTCTCACCGGCGCACCCATGTCGAGGATATAGGTCTCCGCGCTCCTGGCCATGGCTCCGGCACGGAGGACCAGTCCGGCCGCCTCCGGGATCGTCATAAAGTAGCGGGTCATTCTGCAGTCCGTTATGGTGACCGGTCCGCCCTGTCCGATTTGCATCTGAAACAGCGGCACGACCGAACCGTGGGACCCCAGCACGTTTCCAAAACGGACCGAAACAAAAACCGTCTCGTTTTTCGGTGCCGTTGAAAAGGCTCTGAGCATATTCTCGCAGTATCGCTTTGTGGCGCCCATAATATTGGTGGGATTGACGGCCTTGTCCGATGAAATCAGGACGAACTTCCCGCACTTGGCTTCCGCAGTCGCCTGAAGCACCAGATAGGTTCCGTAGATATTGTTGAAAACCGCCTCATACGGGCAATACTCCATGAGCGGGACATGCTTGTGCGAGGCCGCATGGAACACCACATCCGGTTTATGCTTCCGGAATACATCCTCCACACGGGTTTTATCCGTCATGGAGCCGATCTCAATCAGGATCCGGCAGGTTCCCGGAAGCACCGGCTTCAGCTCCCGGTACAGCATATATGAATCATTTTCGTTGATGTCGAAAATCACGAGTCTTGCCGCGCCGACATGGACAATCTGCCGGGAGAGTTCCGAACCAATCGAACCCCCGCCGCCTGTTACGAGGACTGTTTTGCCGCGGAGGAAGGGATCCAGCTCATTTTCGGAGAAGCAGACCGAAGTGCGTCCCAGCAGGTCCTCGATCTGCACCGGCCGCATGAATTTTTCCATCCGTTCTGTGCTTCGCTCCATCATCGCGCTCGTGTCCGGCATAATCTTCAGATGGCAATGCAGGCGGTTGCACAGCTCCACGATTTCCGTCCTGCGCTCCAGGGGGAGCGTCGGAATGCACAAAACCATCTCATAGACTGAAGAATTGGGAATGATATCCGGTATATGATCGATTGTGCCGCGTACCGGGACGCCATGGATGTTCATGCCGGTCTTGCTCTTGTCGTCGTCGAAAAAGCCCCATACGGTATACGAGCTTTGCGCGTCCCGCATAATTTCTTCGCAAAGCGCAATGCCCGCGTTCCCCGCTCCAATAATCGCCAAATATCTTGTCTTGTTTTTTCGCGCGTATTTTTCCTGATACTGAATTAAAAGCGCTCTGTAAACCGTTCGGGCATACAGGGACAGGATCAGCCCCGCCATCGTCGCCGTGAGGACCAGCAGTCCGGAAACATCCAGCTTGAAAAGGAGTCTGTTTAAAAGGAAAAAAATCAGATAGCCGAGACCGTAAGAGTAAATGAACGCAAGGTATTCCTTCGCGCCGGCATAGCGCCACAGATTTCTGTTCGTGTGCAGCAGCCTCAGACAGCCGGAAATCAAAACTGTACAGAGGATCCACACGATCAAGGCGTTCAGCCAATGCTCCGGGCTTCGGTATCCATGAAAAAAGCAGACCACCGCAAAGGCGAGCGCCAGCAGAAACACATCCATCAAAACACAGAGAACCCGTCGATGCCTCCGCAGAAAACCCAGTATTATTTTTGCTCTCTCCATCTCTTTTGTCATTGTTATTTCCCCTTGTACTTTAAAGTGACCAACCGAATGGCATTTCAGTAAAAGGATTTCACAACAAGGTTTACGTATCCGCCTGCATATAAAACACCTGAAGAACCAGCCGGCGAAGCAGCTCCTCATCCAGGTAAAACTCCAGGAACGTTTGGCCCCGTTTTGTTTCTCCTTTGGGCGTATATTTCAGAAGCCGAACGGCATGGAAGGTCCGCGCCATGTCCTCCAGTTCCGCGATGCTGCAATTTGTGACCGTCTGTCCGGAGATACTCTTGCAGAGATCCCCGATCAGGCCGGGATTGCTGCTGTACTGGGTTTTCAGTTCAGCGCCAAGGGCCTCCAGATACGTCCGCTGGCGGTTCATTCTCGCGGTATTGGAGCTGTCTGCCATTCCTCCGCGCGCGCGGACAAACGTCAGCGCCTGTTCCCCTGTCAGCCGGATGGTCTCTCCCTTCTCCAGGGTCCCATCCAGCGCTGAAAAGTCATCCGCAACGGCAACGGTTATTCCGCCGAGCAGATCATTGATTACCGGTACGGCATCCATCGTAATGCAGAAATAGCGGTCGATTTCCGCGCCATAGAGCAAACGGGAAACCGCCTCCACGGTGTTCTCGCAGCTTTTTTCCAGGCCGTCTCCATAAGTATGGGCCAAAGCCAGCTGTGCGCGGGTGTCACCGACACGGTGGCCGTCCACAGAGAGGATTGGAATATTTGTCATCGTATCCCGGTTCAACTGAATGGCAGTACAGAGATCCTCATTCCGATCCAGAACAAGCAGCATCAGGAAATCCGCCTGCTGCTGGTTGTTGTAGCTGTGACTGCTCTCCTGTCCCCCGTCTGCATCGGTGCCGATCAGCAGAAGCGTGCTCAGATTATCCCGCAGAACATAGGCTTTCCCATCCGCATAAACGGCAGCCCTTCCCGTCGCCGCGTTTTCGTCGGGGGAACCGGCGCGCTCAGGCGCAGCTGCCATTCTGCCCTTCAGCACGGCTAGGTGAACGCAGGCATAAATTCCTAAAAGAAGGGCGAGGAGAATGATTCCGGAGCAGAACGCAAGCCTTTTCGTCTCTTTGTTCCATTCCCTTTTCATTTTCCTCGTCCCCTTGTATTGATCAAACCTTGTCCGCTCTTTTGCGATAGATTGCGCAGGCCGCGGCCATCGCGCAGAGACTTCCGCACGCTGCGATCAGCATATTCGGCGCGCCGGTGACGTCGTCCGCACCGGTTTTTGGCGAGAGCACAGAAGGATCGGCCGGAACCGCAAAGTCCGCCTCCGTCAGGACCAGAATCGGACACAGTTCCGTAAAGGTGACTGTCACCGTACCGTCGCCGTTGTTTCGGGCGGGGATCGCGTTCCAGTCCCTGCCCGGGCAGCGTGTGGCCAGAATCACATCCGTTCCTGCGTCCACCCCGAGGCCGAATGTCAGCGTCAGTCTTCCGCCGCCCTCCAGAGCAGCTTCTGCGTCGGCCGGAATTGTCAGATCGAACAGGTCGGTGACGACCAGATCTCTGATATCAAGCTCGCTGTCGACCTGCCTCGCCGTCTCAGCCAGATTGGGGATCCACGCTTCGATCTTGTCTTCAGACGTGGTTATTTCCCTGTAAACGGCACGCAAATTTCCGTCGGTTCCGCTGGCCGACGCCTCGCCGGCCGCCGACAGCGGCGTAATGATAATCTCGCGCGTATCCAAGGCGATACCGCCCACTGTGACCGTCTCCGCCGCGACGGTCGGCGCGGGTTTTGCCCGGATGCTCGGTATTTCATCGGAGCCTGCCGCGTTTACGGCCGACATGGCGATTGCAAGGACTGCTGCCGTCAGGACCAAGACCGGTAGGAGCTTTTTCACAGGGCTCATCCTTTCCTGTATTTAATCTTCCGATTCCTTTGCCATGACCAGAAACCGCTGGCTGCTGTCGCCGTCCAGACAGGTAGACAGGATGACGACAGAATCGCCGGGCTCCGGCCCGGCAGCCGTGTCTGTCACGGCCGCGATGCTTCGGATGGAAAACACCAGGCTGAAAAAGCCGCGGAACACTTTTTCACTGGAAAAAGGATAATAATAGAGCAGGTGGATATTGCTGAACGGCACCGCTGCAAAAATCCGATAGTGTTTTTCCTTCTCCGGAAGGTAAAGGTTCAGTCTGCTGTGTACCCTTAACCGGTCCAGCCCGGAAAACTCGGTCTGGAGACACGCAAAATCTCCATCCAGGCTGCTGTTGTGGCCATAAATCACCGTGACCGGGTCTGAAAAGTCGGTCTTGTTGTAATCCTCCGTAAATACAGCGCCGCTCCCGCTGGAAGCGCGGCTGCTGTCATGATCCAGATAAAACGTGTTGTCGCCCTTCCGAAAGCAAACGGGTGCCTGGACGCCGGTATCCGGGATCTCCAGCCAGGCATAGATATCCGGATTCTCTGCGCGCAGCGCATCAAAATCGATCGGACTCACATAGCGTTCAACAGGCACTGTTTCGGCGTCTCCTGCCGGATTCTCCGGCCGGGCGCCCCGGACCGGCCCTGCTGCGGCCTTTTGCGCCGCGGTCCTCGTCCCTTTCAGGTCTGCCCGCTCCTCTCCCGGCTCCGGCAGCTCTTGCCCGGCGACCATGCACATGACCAGAGCGGCAGCCAGCAGGCCGAACAGAACGAATTTGGTCCAGGTGATCTTTTGCTTCTTCACCGTGCGTTTTCCTCATGTTCTGCTTTTCCCAGCAGCCGATCCGCCTCTTCGTTCAGCCAATTCACCATTTCCGGGCCCATTCTCTTTTGAATCCGCTCCTCTGCCTCCTGCAGGCCCGGCTTTCTGGCCGTCATATTATGACAGTCGGAGCCGAGCGCCGCGATCTCCCCTCTTTTCAGCATCCTGAACGCGGACGGACTGTTGATTCCGCAGAAGAAGGAGGCGTTCACCTGATATCTGACGCCGGAGTCACGCAAGGATTGAAACATGCGCTTCCGCCCGCCTCCATTCCGATAGCGTTCCGCATGGGCCAGCAGCGGTGTTAATCCCGTTGCAGCAGAAAATCCGCCCACCTCTTCGAGCATATGTTCTGTCCATGCGCAAAAGGGCATCTCCAGCAGTATCAGCTTCGAGCCTCTGACCCCCAGATCTTCCAGCCTGTTCATGCGGCTGATTCCCCCGAAGTAGGCGACTTCCGCCCCCAGGAGAATTTCGGGAAAGATTCCGGACGAATTTCCCACAGCGCCGCACAGCATGTCTGCCGCCCGCTCCCGCCTCTCCAAAAAATGCTCCAGCGATTCTCTGTCCGGGTAGAAGTGCGGGGTCAGCACCAAGCGGCTGACCGATCCATTGCAAGATGCTTTCAGCATATGAACGGATTCCGCCGTGCTTTGGCTCCCGTCATCCATGCGCGGAAGAATGTGGGTATGGAAATCAGTCATATTCTTCTGCGCTGACTGGGCGTCTGTCACCGAATTCATACTGCTTTCCGTACTTGTTATGGTTCCTGTATCGTCTGTCATAAGCGGAACCGGACGATGCGGATGCGTTATAGACAAAGCCCAGTATCCGGACATTCGCGAACTGCAGCTGGCGGATTGTCTCATCCAGGTCCTGCCTCTCGACATAATCATGCCTGACAACCACGATGATGCCGCTCAGCAGCTTGCTGATGACCAGCGGGTCCGACACGACCGTCACGGGCGGCAGATCCACGACGATATATTCATATCTGCACTTCAGCGATTCCATGAGTTCCCGCATTCTGTGGGAGCCCAGAAGTTCCGAGGGATTGGGCGGCACATCGCCCGCCAGCAGAACATCGAACTTCTCTTCCTCGCCGACCGTACGGATGGCCTCATCCACACCGCCGGTCATTCCCGCCAGATAATTGGACAGACCCGGCCCACGGCACAGCGATAGGGTCCTTCCAATCGATGGGATTCGGAGATCCGACTCGATCAGCAGCACCTTTTTTCCTGCTTCCGCCAGAGAAAAGGCCAGATGGATGGCGGTCGTGCTCTTTCCCTCTCCGCGTGCCGCGCTCGTCAAACCGATCACGCGGCACCTGGCATCATCCGAAAAGGAAAACATGAGGTTGGTTCTCAGAAGCTTGTACGCCTCTGAGGCCAGGAAGCTCAAATGGCTCCCCATCGGCGCCCCGGCGGAGGATGCGTCCAGCGGCGCCCGGCCCGGCCGGCTCTCGTTTTTCAGAAGAGACACCTTTTTATTTTCCCTCCTTCCGCACGACATGGGGCCGGCTGCCGCAGCTGCCGCCGTACCCGCTTCTTGCAGGCTCACTCATGTCCGGGATAACCGCCAGAACCGGCAGGTGATAGATTCGCGAAAGATCGTCCTCACTCCGGATGATTTTATCGTACATCTTGCGCAGCACGACGACGACTACGCTTAGAAACATTCCAAGCAAAGCGCCGATGACCGTATTCGTTTCATAATCCGGCGAGGAGATCTCCGCCGGCCGCACTGCGCGATCCACCACGCGGACCGAGCTGCCATCCACCGTATCGGATATTTTATCCGGGAGAACGTCTGCGATGGTATCGGCTATCTTCTCTGCCGTCTCCGGGCTGGGGTCCTCCACAATGATCTCGAAGATTTCCGTGTTGTTTATGGCCGCCGCCCTGACCTTTCCGGCCAGTTCCTCATAGGTGTATCCGCAGCCGGATTCTCGGATCACTTCATTCATCGTCGCTCTGGTGTTCAGAATCACGATATAGGTGTCGACGAGGCTCTGCGCAGCTGCCAATTCTGAATTTGAAATACTGAGTCTGGTGCTTCCGACCTGAATGGAGCTGTTATTGACATACATCTTCACGCTTGCCTCATACTGAGGCGTGACCAGGAAATACGTTCCGCCGAATGCGGCTCCCGCAAACAGGACAGCCGTCAGCATCACGATCCAGAGCTTTTTCCAGATAAGCTGCACCAGCTCCGGCAGGCCGATCTCCCTGACACTGTTCTCCGCTTGTTTCTCTGACATTTTTCTACCAGCCTTACTCAATCATGTTCCGGGTCGGCGGATCTTCTACCGTAAAAACGCCGGGTTCTGGATGATTCGGTCGCCTGCTGTTTCATCTTCCCATTGTCGATATTATTATGTTATAAATAAATTTATTTCGCAATATATTTGACATGTATCAATATTATTGTATTAATGTTATATTAAATTGTCAATATAATTATCCAAATTTTTCTTTGTTTCGGCAACATGGCACCAAATCTCCGGTTTTTCGTATAAACCGTCGGAGTACTCAGCATTTTTCTGTCATTCCGGTATCTTTTCATTGTTTTCTTTTGCTGTCATGCTTTGTCGTTCAGGTGATTTTCCCAAAAACGACGGGAAGCGGGCGGTCGACTGTCGACCGTCCGCTTCCCGCCTTGTTATTGACAGCCTCCTGATCGGAGTCTGTCTATCTCCCTTCATTTCTGAACCGGTTCTTTCCACAGCTCGTCCGGATATAAACCGTCCCGGTACATCTGCGCAAACGCGTCCTGTACGGCCGGCCGGTCCTCCTGATATGTGATGCCGAACCATTTGCTCGTCGTTGTCAAAACCTGTGTGCGCATTTTCCCCGCTTGGATCAGATCATCCATCATGACCGGCAGCAGGCACTCCGAATGGTTGTCGTCCGGAGGCAGCTTTTCAAGGAACCCGCATAAATAAACATCCATGGCAGAAATTGCCCGGCAATGATACGCCCAGATGTTCATGGATACCACTGTTTCAGGAGCGAGCGTCTCCCCCTCGCCTGAAACGATCATTCCGTCTCTGAAAACAGCGATGCGATAGGTTTCCCTGATGCTGACCAGCCGGCCGTTTTCGATCCGGCAGATGCCGCGTGTGACTGTTCCGGCGGGGCTGACCGTATTCTTTAGTTTATACGCCACCATCGCCGACTCATTCTCCGACATAAGGGAATCCATTGCCGCAGCGGCGCGCCGGAAAGCATCTTTTCCATAATAATCATCGGCGTTGATGACCAGAAACGTTCCCTCCGTGAGATAGTCTCTGGCGCTGAGCACTGCGTGAACGGTTCCCATCGGTTTTGTGCGCCCGGCGGCAAACGGAACGCCGTTGTATGCAAAGGTCTGGAAGGCATATCCGATCCGAACGCCGCAGCACCGTTCGATCTGGTCGCCGAACCGCTCTCTGCACTCCTCCAGCATGTCGGGTTTTATGACAATCACGATTTTGTCGAATCCCGCCTGGAGCGCATCATAGATCGCATATTCCATCAGGATCTCATGATGGGGACCAACTCCGGCCATCTGTTTTACGCCGCCATAACGGGAGCCCAGACCCGCTGCCATAATCAGCAGTGTTTTAGTCATTTTATTTCCTCACTTATCGTTCCAAGAGGCCAATCGCAGCTGCCGAAGAGGGCATGTCCGGCTGACTGAACCGCCGGTTTTACTTCTGCGACGACAATACGGCAAGATTTGTTGATGACAGTCTACCACTTTTTTCTATCGGAGTCCACCCCCTTGTATAAACTGTCGGCCATGGCTTTTTTCAGCAGAATCCATAAAAATAACCGACACCGCAAAACTTTGCCGCCCGGGCCGGATGTATTCTGGGGAAGGAAAAAGGAAACGGAGCGGACCATATGGATGTCGCGAAAATCATCGGGTTATTTCAGGCGCACTCGGAGCAGGCTGTCGCGGAAGCATCCGGCAAACACAGAAAAGTATGACGCCGCATTTCCTATTCGGTCCTGACCGCTGTAAGCTAAACAAGCTCACACCGAACGTTATTTTCTCCGACCGCCAGTGGTCCCGCCGGACGAAGCAAGCCGTTCGATCTCCGTCAGCACATCAGAATCGGGTTGTTTCCGGCTGCAAAGAAAATTTGCGAATACAGTCCAGCCGCCGTAAAAGCGCCCCTCAGCGGCCATTCAGCCGAAGAGGGGCGCTGCTTATATGCCTTGCCTGTCTCTTGCAATAATTCCAAACCTGGTGGATTGCATGGGAAATGTTCCCCGCGCGCTGTCTGGTCGTTCTCCGCAATCGCGGCAACAGATTTTGTTTGGGACAGAACGAAAATTTTAAAGCGATTCTCCGCTCTTCGAACACCGGTCGTCCCGACTCCGGTCGTTCAGCATGCTGGTCTTTTCCATCGTTGTATTCAGATGCTCCGCCATATACTGCCGTGCCAGCTCGGAATTTCTCCCCTCTATCGCAGCCGCGATCCTTCGGTGCGCTTTGTATCCGTCTGCGCCAAGAACCGCGACATTCTGACGAAACATGACCTGGAAGGAGTCCTTCAACAGGTTGAAAATCCGGATGATGACCTCATTTCTGGTCGCGTACGCCAAAAGCATGTGGAATTCCGCATCACAGGCTGCAATTTCTGCCTCGTCCTGCGCCTGTTCCATGCGGTAGGTTGCGTCAAACAGGCGGGAAATCATGTTGCGATCCGCGCGTTGAGCGGCCAGACCGGCACTTTCCGTCTCCAGAATCCGCCTGAACTCAAAGAGGTCCATCCTGCTGATCTGCGGATCCAAAAACTCCCCTTCGGATCTTGGCTGTCCCTGCCGGACAAAGCTTCCCTTCCCCTTGAACGTCTCCAGCTGTCCCTGTGCGGACAGCATTCCAATCGCATTCCGAACCGTCAGGCGGCTGACCCCATATGCCCGGCAGAGCGCCGCCTCGGACGGCAGCTTTTCTCCCGGCTGCCAGCGTCCGCCGGCAATGCTGCTTCTGATCTGCGAGGCGACGGATTCACATTTTGTCATCGGATCAGTCCTTTATCATGTATTATATGTTGATTATATTCTTTCCCCTGTTTTTGTCAACCGCATTCTTTTCCCCCTTAAAATCCATTGACAACTGTATTTTTTTCTAATATGATGGCGTTATAATGTCATTCACCATATATCTTGTATTACATGTTTGGAGGTAAACGATGAAAGAATCCATCCATCGGTATTTTCAGGTCGGTACTCTTACCTGGATGTCCTATCCCGGCGCAGCGCAGGCTGATGTGGTCCGGAACATTGCGGCTGACGATTTTTTCGACGCGGTTGAGGTCTGCAGATGTCCGGACGATGCCTCGCGGGAGGCCTGCAGGAAGCTGCTCGCCCAGTCACATCTGAAGGTCTGCTATGGCGCGCAGCCCCGTCTGCTCGGATCGAAGCTGAATCCGAACGACCTGGACGAGGAAGGCCGGAAAAGGGCGGAGGCCGCACTGCTGGAAGCTGTGGATGAGGCGGAATACCTGGGCGCCGGGGGCATCGCCTTTCTGGCTGGAAAATTTCTGCCGGAAAAACGCGGCGAAGCATATTCCCAGCTTCTGAAAACGACCCGCGCTGTCTGCGATTACGCCATGAAAAAGGATATGAAGGTCGAACTGGAGGTTTTTGATTTCGACGTCGACAAAGCCGTGCTGATCGGCCCGGCTCCGTACGCCGCGAAATTTGCGGCAGACATGCGTTCGACCCATCAGAATTTTGGAATTCTGGCGGACCTGAGCCACTTTCCGATCACCCATGAAACATCCCGCTTTGTCATACAGACGCTGCGGCCCTACATCACGCATCTGCATTTCGGCAACGCGGTGGTCAAGGCCGGCTGCCCGGCCTACGGCGACAAGCATCCCAGGCTCGGTTTTCCCAACGGCTCCAACGACACCCCGGAGCTTCTGGACTATCTGCGTGTCTTGAAGCAGGAGGGCTTCTTCCGGGCGGACGAGCCCCTGGTCCTCTCCATGGAGGTCTCCCCCTTCAAAGACGAGGATGCGAGCCTGATTCTGGCCAACACCAAGCGTGTGCTCAACCGCGCCTGGTCCATGCTGGAAGACTGAAAAGAAGAAGCGCCCGTTCTGAAAATCGCTGTTTTGGACAGTCATACGGAAATCCCTGACAATCTCAGCCGGAAAGAGCCGGGCGAATTCGGTGATCCGGCCGTCTGTGCGCGGGCTATGCAGGAACCGGGAGACATGATATAATGGGAAAAACCGTTTGAGGCGTCTGCGGCGAGGCGCAGGCAGAATTCAGAAGAGGAGAATACCGCTTCTTTAGAAACGCTGCTGGAAATACGCTCTGAGCGCGGGCTGCATCACGGACAGGGTCCGGCCGCTTCCCGCCAACAACGATAACAGCATGCAGCCATGCACGGGCAGAGGAGGAAGAGTAAATTGGACCTGAGAAACGACGCAGATGAGATCGTCCGTGAAGCAATCCGAAGTGTCCTTCCGGATGCCGCCGTCAGGACGGCGCTTCAAAACGCAAATCTGCCGGAGCGGGTACACCTTGTCGCGGTCGGAAAGGCCGCATGGCCCATGGCGAAAGCCGCCTGGGACGAGCTGGGAGGACGGATTCTGGACGGAATCGTCATCACCAAATACGGTCATTCGCGCGGCCCCATCGGGAAGCTGGAAATCCGGGAAGCCGGGCATCCGGTTCCGGATGAGAACTCCTTCTCCGCCACCGGTGCCGCAATGGAGCTTGTCCGCCAGCTCGGCCGGGACGAGCTGGTGCTGTTTCTGCTGTCCGGAGGGGGCTCCGCTCTGTTCGAGCGGCCGCTGATTCCGGAGGCGGAACTACAAGATATCACGAATCAACTTCTCGCCTGCGGCGCAGACATTGTGGAGATCAACACCATCCGCAAACGGCTTTCTGCCGTCAAGGGCGGCCGATTCGCCCAGCTCTGCGCACCGGCCCGTGTTTATTCCATCATCCTCTCCGACATCATCGGCGATCCTCTCGACATGATCGCCTCCGGCCCCGCCTATCCGGATCATTCGACCTGTGAACAGGCGCTTGCCGTGCTCGCGCGATACCGGCTTCACGTGTCGGAGCGTGCCATGGCGCAGCTTCGGGAGCCGACGCCGAACACGCTGGACAACGTTGAAACCGTCGTGACCGGAAGTGTCCGTCAGCTCTGCCATTCCGCAAAGCAGGCCGCCCAGAGGCTTGGCTACGAGCCATGCGTTCTGACCGACAGTCTGAACTGCTGTGCAAGGGACGCCGGCAGTTTCCTCGCCTCGATCGCCCGATACCAGGCTGCGGCGGAACATTCGCTGGCCTTTATCGCCGGAGGAGAGACCATCGTCCATTTGACCGGTACCGGCATGGGGGGAAGAAATCAGGAACTCGCGCTGTCTGCTGCGGAAGGGATCGACGGCCTGCACGGCACCGCTGTTTTCTCGGTCGGCTCCGACGGTACAGACGGGCCCACGGATGCCGCCGGCGGCTACGTGGATGGCGGTACCCGGGCCATTCTTGCCGGGAAGGGAATCTCCATTCCCGCCGTGCTGCAGAACAACGACGCCTACCATGCGCTGCAGGCCTGCGGCGGGCTGATTGTCACCGGGCCGACCGGCACGAACGTCAATGATGTGGCCGTGCTGCTGATCCGGCGATAGCCGAACAATCGTGAAAGGCCCCGCTGCCTTGAGGCAGCGGGGCCTTTTTGCGGCGCAGTTCCGCAAAATACACAAAATATTACAGTTTTTTTCTTCCAATATCGGTTGCAATCCCGTAAAACGAATTTATAATGAACAGTAGTACCGCGTCAACGTAACGGTCATGTCCCTGCTCTGCGGCAGCAACCCTGCGCTGATTCACAGCCGGTCGTGACAGGCCCGCGTATTTGGCGGATCTTTCACCGCTCCCGATCTTCCAGACATATGAGGAGGCTCCCTTCATGAAGGCGGATTCAAATACAGCCAGCGGTACAGCCTCGCTCTTTCCCTCCGTCACGGGGGCCCAGATTGAAAAGGTCAATCTTCGGCGTATTATGGTCATCTGTCTGGGTACGCTGGCCTTTGAAGTCATCAATCTGTTCAATCCGAATTTCTGGAGCACACCGATTCTCTGGATCGGCGCCATCTATCTTTCCGTGGTCTCCCTCGCGTTTCTGCTTTTGCTTCTGCTGAAAAAACGCGGCGTCTTCTCCAGACCGGAGCTCCTCAATGCCATGTTCTGGGCTCTTTTTTCAGTCGGATTCTTTCCTTTTCTGGTGCGCGACGCCCGCGCGGGAGATTATCCCCTCAACTGCGTGCTGCTTTGCACGGTACTGATCTGTGCGCCGCTTCTGCGCGTCAGAAATCTCCGTATTGTTTTCTCTGTTTCCACGGTGGTCAATCTGCTCGCCGCATGGTATGCAAGAGGCAGCGGGCTTACATTCCAGTATACTCTGGAGCTGGCCGTCATCAACGCCGTGGCTTTTTTTATGGCGCAAAATCTGCATGGCCGCTATTTTGCCCTGCTGGACAGCCAGCAGCATTTTTATGACCAGCAGCTGTCCGACAAGCTGGCGCAGGAAGCCCTGCAATCCCAGCTGGAACAGGATCGTCTTCTCAACGAAACCCACTCCAGGTTTCTTTCCCGCATGAGCCACGATCTGCGGACGCCTCTCAACGCGGTGATTGGGCTGTCCGGGATCGCCATGGATGAATCTCTGTCACGCGAACAGCTGCAGGTTTATCTCTCTGACATCCATCGCTCCGCGACGCATCTCTTGTCCTTGATCAACGACGTTCTGGATATGTCGAAGCTGGACAACGGAAAAATGGTGCTCCATCCGGAACCCTACCGCGTTTCGGATCTTCTGGACACGCTTTGGAGCGTCATCGGCGTACAGTGCGGGCAGCAGCATATTGCGTTCCGGGTTGTCTGCGACGAGGGATTCCCGGCGTATATTCTGGTCGATAAACTTCGCTTCAATCAGATTTTCCTGAATCTTCTTTCCAACTCCCTGAAATTCACGCCGCCCGGGGGAAAGGTCGAGCTTCGTTTCTCGCATGAAATTCTCTCTGACGGTCAGATCCGCCTGACAGCGGTCGTGCAGGATACCGGCCGCGGCATGAACGCCGACTTTGCGGCGCACGCTTTTGATGCCTTTGCACAGGAGGACGCGTCGGACGGCGAACAGGGCACCGGACTCGGACTGACAATTGTAAAAAACATTGTCGATCTGATGGGCGGTACAATTTATCTGGAAAGCCAGCCGGAAAAAGGGACCTGTGTCACCGTTCAGCTCTGCTGTCCTCCTGCCGCGGGGTCGGCGGAAGAGCTGCCCGGGCACTCCAGCTCCCTCGATATCCTAAGCGGAAAACGGGTCCTCTTGTGCGAGGACAACGCCCTCAACCAAAAAGTTGCAGACCTTCTGCTGAAAAAAGCGGGGGTACAGGTGGACATCGCGGAGAATGGCCGCGCGGGCGTTGAGCGGTTCACGCGCAGTGCGCCTGGTTATTACGACGCAGTATTAATGGACATTCGGATGCCGGTCATGGATGGGTTCTCCGCGGCGGCGGCCATTCGTTCCCTGCCGCGCGGTGATGCCGGATCGGTGCCCATTATTGCCATGACCGCCGACACATATGAAGAAGATGTGAAAAAGTCCCGCGATTCCGGCATGAACGCCCATCTCAGCAAGCCGATCGAGCCGCAGCAGCTCTATGAGTCCCTTGCGCGGTTCTTATCCAAATGATTCGTTCGCCCAAAAGCGGGCAGACACATGAAGCCATGTGTCTGCCCGCTTTTTTCTTGCCTGCGGCCGGGCATTGCAGCGCCTGCCCCGGCGCGGTCCCGCCTCCATCATTTCATGTCTCCAAAATGTCAAAACGCCTCAGCGGAAGAACTAGACGGCCGTATGAATGACGATTTCCCGAATGACGCCGTTCCGGATGTCCGATGTGACCTCCTGCCGAACAGCGTCCACGTTAAAGCTGTCGTCGGCACCGTAAAGCTTCGTGTCCAGAGAACCCGGTGCGCCCACGTACAGCCCGCGCGGGGTATGATAGCGGTCTGTCTTTAGGCGGATCTCCAGAATATTCTCCTTGTCTGCCGGGCCATAACCGCCGCCCTTCATGACGATGAGCTGAACGTCCCTGGAATCCAGGCAGCGCATGCCCAGTTCTTTTTCAACCGTATCCTCCAGCGGAATCTCGGTGAATTCAGCCTGCAGCTCCGCGGGCAGGTCCTCAAACGCTTCGCTGCACATGTAGGGTCCGGCACGCAGATCGAACATCCCGGAATCTGTCAGGATTGCCTGCGAAGCATCCGCGGCCTGATTGACCTTCCCCAGCTGCATGCTTTTCAGAGGCACACAGAATACGCCATCGTTCTCTTCCGGCGCTGCCTCGATTTTCACCGCGGCTTGCTCCGACGCGGCATCATTGACCGCCACGCTGGCCTGGCCCACTGTGAAAAGGATCCGGGTGTCGCCGGACATCAATACGTGCTGCCCGCTCTTCTCCGCCGAACCGACACTTTTGCCAAACAGCGCCGCCGTCTCCTCCAGCGGCACGAAAATCACATTGCCCTCTCTGTACGGCGCGCTGTCCAGCACAATTTTCCTGCCGTTCAGCAACGCGCGCGTGCTGCCGGGAAAAAGCGTCAGGCAGCGTGTCTCCGGCACCGCAGAATGGAAATAATATCCGCCGTCGTAGAACTCCAGATCATAGGTCTTTGTATCATACACCGTTTGATCGGTTTCATCGCAGAAATCCACCGTGAACAAGACCCGGTCGCCGTATCGCTGCTTGTCTCTCACGCGCATAATGCGGTTTCCGCCAAAGCCCGTGATCTGCGGAGTCACCACCATCTTTGTCTCCGGGTCGTAGAGACTGACATCCTGTATCGCGAAGTTATAGCCCTTGAAGTATCGGTCCAGTGTCGATTCAATAAACGCCGCGTCAAAACGATAGGTCTTTGTCACCCCATCCCACTTCTGATTCAGTTTGCTTTCTCTGGTCCAGACCAGGAATAAGTTATAGAGCTCATCGGCACTCAAATCTTTTGGATTGCGGAAGCAAAAGCCGTCGTCTCCCGTCACAGCGGTCTCCGGGGCCATGACAATCGAAATAAGCGAGTCGTCCGTCAGCGTATGACCATATATCTGCCAGCTGTCTTCCGCCGGCGAGGATCCGGCAGAAACAGTCCCAGCCGATATGAAAGCCTGTGCTGTCTGTCCGGTTATATTCTTTTCACTGTCTGAGGGCGTCCGTCCGGTCTTTTCCCGCGGCATGCATCCGCTCAAAAGGAGCAGACACAGCGCCGCAGCCGTCAGGGTCTGGAGTCTGCTGTTCCGTACACGCCCTCCGGCAGAACGTACCCTGTCCCGTGTCTGTTTCGCGGCTGAATTTTCTCTTTTGTTTTTCATCTTAAGCTCCCATCCACAGCGGCAGCCATTTCAGGCCGCCGGCAGCAACGGTTGTGGTCTGTCTGCTTTTCTCTCCGGCTCAGGCGTCCTTACTGCCTTTGGAAGTCTTCCTTCCATCTCTATTATATTAGGAATTCTCTTTTCTGTCTTTGTTCTTATGTTATTTTCAGAAATCTTAATATGGCGGAAAATCGATCGCCGCTCCCTCCTCTTCCTGCCGTTCGAAGTCCATGCGCAGTTTTTGTCGATTTATGCCATATTCCGACTTTATAGAAATTTGTATGTTTTCTCTCATAGAAAAGATTGATTAAATAATCAAAGTATGGTAAGATATTTTAAGATAAATTCCAAATTATCGAATTATTTTCCGCTGTTTTCTCTGTTTGATTATATATTGATTTATACCCTTAATAGATATTACTTTTTCTGAGGTCATCTTATGCTTACAGAACAACAGTGCAGCTTGATTGAAGCAGGCTTAACTGAAGAAGTGGAACCGCGCAAAATCGCGGCATATCTCTGCCTGCACATGGGGCTGATGCTGTCGGAAGTCGCCGCGCTGCGGCGCGCGGATATTGATCTGTCGGGCAGCCGTATTGTGCTGCACAGCTATGTCGGCAAGCCGGAGGGATCCGAGCCGAACGCCAGTGTGGAACTGCTGCCCCTTGAGGAGCCCCGTATTCTCCCCATACCGCCCCATGTCCGCCGCTTTCTGGCGCAGTACATGGGACTGTATCCCAGCGGAAACTGCTTTATTCTGTCCGGCAAGACGGCGGTCCCCGCCTTTTATCTGATGCAGAATCTTCTGACATCCATTAATTTAAAATACAAACTGGGCAGTCCCCTGTCGGCCAGCGATCTTCGCAACGCCTTCATCCGGCGCTGCATCCAGGCGGGCATGGATCTCTATTCGCTCTGCGCCTATATCGGCATCAAGCAGCCAAACGTGATCGTCAAACGCTTTGGCCAGTATTTCACACCCAGACTGGACCAGGTCGAGCTGCTGGAAAACTACATCGGCGACAGCTCCTCTGACCACGATTTTCGGCAGGACTCGCCCAAACAGATGAATTTGCTGATTCTCGGCGCCGGCAGCCAGGGTCCGGTGGTCAGAGAGATCGCCGAGGCGATCGGAATATTCGATGAAATTGCATTTCTGGATGACAACCCAAACAACCAGCTGGCGATCGGACCGCTCCGGGAGGCGGAAAAGCTGAAAAAGCGTTTTCCCATGGCCGTTGTGAGTTTTGGCGACAGCCGCCTTCGGGAGCACTGGATGAACACCTGCGAATCGCTGGGCTATATTCTTCCGACGCTGATTCATCCAAGCGCCACCATTTCTCCGGCTGCGGCGATGGAGCGCTCCGTTGTCGTCGAGGCAAGGTGCATTGTCTCCGCCGGAGCGGTCATTGGACGCGGAGCACTGCTCTCCGGTGCGAGCGTCATTGAGGTCGGTGCGCATATCGGAAAATTTGTCCATATCGGATCCTCCGCGATCGTGTCAAAAAACATGGAAGTGCCGGACTACCTTCGTGTGGCAAGCGGCGTCGTCGTGCGGGACTGACAGGCGCGAAGCGAAAACTGTGTTTCTTTCGCAGCGCTGCCCGGAATCGGAGCACCAGCCGTCCCACCTTGTCAATTCTCATCCGGTCCGGGCCCGCACAGAACAAGAGACCGGACAGCCCTCAGCAGGCTGTCCGGTCTCTTGTTCTGCATTTGCGGCAAACCCGCCCTGCAGGATTCACGCCAGCAGCAGGGCTGTCAGAAACATCGCCTGCGCGGCAGCGTTCGTGAGCTGTTCGATCCAATTGCTCCGCGGGTCGCTCTTCTCCAGGCGGAAGGCAAAGATCGACATGAGAATCATTCCTGCGCAGCCAAGCAGAAGAAACGCAAGGGACGGCATGGCAAGGAGAGCCTTCGCAAGTGCTCCCCAGGCGGCCAAATCCAAAAGCACGCTCAGGATCATCAGCGCGAAGCCCGTCGGCATCAGGACGCGGAAAAGCTTTGGCAAAACAGCCACGTCTTTCTTCCGCAGCGCGAGAAGAAATTTCCATCCGGCCTTGCATGCGCCGGCCGCCGTGCAGACAATCGCACCAATCAGCAAAACCGGGCTTCCAATCCTTCCAAAAAGAACCATACCGCCGGCCAGGAACAGCGCGACCGGCACCAAATCCACCAGCGCCATGCGAAGATCAAAACCTTCATACTGTGAATTGTCCCGTTTCATCTGTTCTCCGCCCCCGTCTTGCCGTATTCTCCATATTCGCAGCCCACATTCCGGGCTTCGATTTCGTCGACCAGTTCCCTGCCCCGGTAGAGCTTCACCGTTCCAACGCCGTTTCCGCCGTTCCAGAGGCGTTTGTGGCGCATGGACCCGTCGGGCGCTTCGTAGCGGATGAGCAGCATGTCCTTTTTGCAGCAGGTGATGTCCGTGACCATGCGATGCAGGGGCGTCTCCTGCTCGATGTGCCAGACAACCTGGGTATCCGTCTCATGGCAGTCGAAATTTGTCTTTGTGAGCGTCCAGAATTTCGAGAAATTGAACTCGAATTCCTCGCCCTCATACCAGAAGGCCGCCAGAAGCTTCCTGGACAGCGCGAGGTGTCCCACCTTCGGTCTGCCGCCCCCGATGTTAAATACGCTGTTTTCCAGCTTTTTTCCCGACTTTTTGCTCGTCAGATTGTTGGAGGACAGCCAGACCCATGGACTTGTGAAATCCTTGCCCCAATTTTTGTCGGCATAGCCGCAGGACGATTCCGGCGACACTAGATATTTTCTGCCGTTCCACCGAACAAAGCCCGAATAAGCGCTCTTCATGCCCTCCGCATGCCAGAACATCTCGAACGCCTCGCGCTCACGCAGCGGGCGGCTTGCTCCAAAGCCGACATGATAGGCAACCTGTTTGTCAATCGACAGCTCCCATTCCATTTCGCCTGCGTCGGACATTCTCTCCGGATGCCCGGCAGCCTGCTCCTTTGTCACAAGAACATGTCCGCGTGTTACGGTCTCATTCAGAAAGCAGTCCCCGCAGCGGACGGAAAACGGCGCGCCGTCGGCCATTTGAACATCGCTCCAGCCGAAGAAACGATGAAGCTGTGCCGCGTCCGCGCCCCAGCTTCCCGCCTTGATCATTAGATACGACGGCTTTTGGTCGTTCGCCTGATTCTCCGGAAGCTGCCCAAAAACCGGTTCTGTCCCTCCCAGCGCGGGATTGCAGGCAAAAAATTCGATGAAGAACCCCTTTTCCGCACCTGTTTCTGCGTCGTGTCCTGTAAAGGAATGCCACCACCAATCGTATCCGCACTCCGCCAGTCCGTCCTTCAGCATGAATGCATCACGGGAAATATCACTCTTGTTGAACATGACTTCGCCTCTTTTTTGCTTGTCTGTCTTTTTATTTATAGCATTTTCTCATCCCGTTCGCAACTCCAACCTCCCAATATCCTTTTGCTTTTCTGGTCAAACGCGCCAAAAAAACGGTCTTGTGCGCGAAGCCGTCCGCCGCCCTGCCGGGTGAAAAAGCTTGACGGGAGAATGCCGTTTGCATAAAATGACTAGAGAATTTCTATCCGGTGTGATCCGGTGCACGGAGGGAGGTCGTAACTTTGACGCATGAGGAACAGCAGTTCAGGAAGATGACGGAAACTCCGGTGGAAAAGCTGATTTTATCCCTCGGTATTCCCACCATCGTCTCAACGCTGGCGACGAATATCTATAATCTGGCCGACACGTACTTTGTGGGTACAATCGGCACCAGCGCGAGCGGCGCAACGGGTGTTGTTTTCGGGCTTATGGCGCTTCTTCAGGCCTTTGGATTCATGCTGGGTCATGGGGCCGGCAGCAACATCAGTGCACGGCTCGGCGCCCGAAAGACAATGGAGGCGCGGGAATTTTCGTCCACCGGCTTCTGGCTCTCCATTCTGGCCGGTTCCGCCATCATGGTTCTCGGGCTCATTTTCATGGACCCTCTGATGCGGCTGCTGGGCAGCACGAAAACCATCCTCCCCTTTGCGCGTACCTACGGCTTTTATATCCTGATCGCGGGACCGGCCTTTACCTCCAGCTGCGTCATGAACAATATTCTCCGATACGAGGGTATGGCCTCCTACGCCATGATCGGCCTTACAGCCGGAGGCGTGCTCAATATACTGGGAGATTATCTGCTGGTCAATGTTCTGGGCATGGGTATCCGGGGGGCCGGACTCAGCACGACGGTCTCCCAGTATATCAGCATGGTCCTGCTGGTCATTCCGTTTCTGACCGGCCGGGTTGAAAGCCGGCTGAATGTCCGGTATTTTACCCGTCGCTGGTCCACTGTGGGAAAGATCATCTGGAACGGCATGCCGTCTTTGACCAGGCAGGGTCTGGGCGCCGTTTCCACCATTGTAATCAACGGATGCGCCGGGAACTACGGCGACGCTGCGCTGGCCGCCATGTCCATTGTGAACCGGATCACCAGTTTTCTGTTCTGCGTTGTGATTGGGATCGGGCAGGGTTTTCAGCCGGTCAGTGCGTTTAACTATGGTGCAAAAAAATACGCCAGAGTGCGCGGCGGATTCCGATTCGTCATGAAACTGGGCATGCTCCTGATGGCCGTTCTCGGCGCTGTCACTTTTTGCTTTGCCGGAGCTTTCGTGCGGATCTTCCGCGATGACCCGAAAGTGATCGCCATCGGCAGCGTCGCTCTCAGACTCCAGTGCTGCTGTCTCTGGCTGATTCCGATTTCCCTCTATGGGAATATGCTTTTTCAGTCCATCGGAAAGGGCGGCACGGCAACCTGTCTCTCCTCAATGCGGAGCGGCCTCGTCATGATCCCGATGGTCATGGTGCTGACGTCGCTGTTTGGTCTCAGCGGGCTCGAAAGTGCGCAGACCGCAAGCGACGTGATCTCCGCCGTTCTTTCGCTGCCGATCGTCCTCCGGTTCTATCGGACAGCACTGATGGCGCCCGACGGGTCGGAGTAATCCGCCTTTTCCATCTCAATTCCAGACAAATATTACCCCTTGTTTCTATGCAAAAACACGTTTTTTGCGCTCCCCGTTTGACTTTTTTCCGGACCGGTGCTACCATCTTTATGAACGATGTTCATATCAGGAGGGACGCCATGCCGAAAATCATCAATGATCTGCGGGAGACTCTTTATGCGGAAACCCGCCGGCAGCTGAATACGGTGGGTTATTCAGAACTGACCATGCGCAGCATCGCAAAAGGATGCGGGATCGCGGTCGGAACCCTTTACAACTATTTCCCATCCAAGGAGTATCTGGTAGGCTGTGTGGTCCTGGAGGACTGGACAGGATTCTACGGACAGATGGAGCGCGGCGTCGACCGTGCGCAGAGTGTTCAGGAGGGGGTCGGCCTCATCTACGGGCAACTGCTGGATTTTATCAGGCTGTATGATCCTCTTTTCCGCTCCGATCCCGGTGCCCTCAAGATCAGCACTTACTCGGACCGGCACCAGGTTTTGCTGAAGGAGATCCGTGAGCTGCTGTGCCGGCTCACAGAGCGATTCGATTTGCAGCCGGAGCCGTTCACCCTGACTTTTCTGGCCGAGAGCATCCTCCGCTGCTGCATCAAGCCCTATTCCTATGAAGAGCTATGGCCTGTTTTCAGGAAAATTTTGCTTTGAAAGAAGGAACCTATTTTGAGCAGCTTTGAAAATCTCCGCATCGTGGACAATTTCTATCAGACATCCGCCTTTTTCCCCATGCCGACTGTGCTGATCAGCACTCTGACAGAGGAGGGCATGACGACCTGCGGTCCGTACAGTCTGGTGCAGCCCTATTATGTGGCCAGCAAGGATTACTACGCCATGCTGCTCAACTGCCGCAATTCCTCCAATACCGCCCAGGACCTGCTGCGCAGCGGCAAATGCGCCATCAATTTTATCCCGGACAAGCGGAAGTACTTCAAAGAGGCCGTCCGCATGAGCTGGCCCGGCGACACGCCACAGGAAAAAATGAAGGACTGTCTGTTTACCCTGGAGGACGGACTCCGCGCCGCGGAGGATCCGAATAATCTGTATCCGAAGGTCATCGCGGAGGCCTACCAGGTTTTCGAGTGCACCTAGATGCGGGAACTGGATCACGCGCAGGACGACAAGCCCGGGCAGCTGAACGGCTACGAGGGCCCCTTCCACGACTTCAACGGCATCACCTCCCCGTTCGGCGCACACTTCATCCTGCGCATTGACAGGATCCTCATGAAAAAAAGTACCGGGACGCCATCATCCGCGGCGTCAAGGCCTCCGACTTCCCCAAGGTGCCGGTCGACTTCGGCTACCGGGACAGCAAAAACTTCTGGTACACCCGCTTCAGCCGGGCGCTGCCCGAGCTGCTGCCCGTCCGCGCAACCACGGTGGACTCCGTCATGTACGCCGCCAAGCGGATCGACCCGGAGATTCAGTTCACCGAAGATGCCTGCGCCAAGCTGGTCAACGTCCCCCGGATCTTCCTGCCGAACGCCCTGAAGGGCTGCGTCGCCTGGGCCAGGGAAAATCACGTCACGCTCATCACCGCGGAGCACATGGACATCATCAACGACAAAAGAGCCAGGGAAAAGAATAAATAAGAGAAAGAAAGTCTGCAACATGGAAGGAAAGATCGGTTTATCCCCCATCGTCATCGACATCACGGCCAAGACCAGCCCGACACTCGACGAGCTGATGTTCGGCTCCGTCGTCATTCTGCTGCTGAACTTCCTGTGGATGGAGCATGTGCTCAAGCGGCACCGCCCTCTCTGGAAGCACCTTGTGATCCTGCTGTGCTCCGACTGCGCGTTTCTCATCAACAACTATGTGAAGATTCTCGCGCCCGGGATCTACGGCCCGGTCATCGGCACCTACGGCATCGCGTTCTTCGTGGTCTACATGCTGCTCATGTACCGTGAGCCCAGGGGCAAGGTTCTCTCCTGGGAGCTGATCCCCGGCTTTTTCATGGGCCTGTTCTACACCTTCGGCGTTATCGCCTTTGAGGGGCTCTGGCGGGTCGGCTTCTGGGCCCAGGACATGAGCATTCTTTTCACCAACCCGAAGGTCACCTATGTCAGAACGTTCTGCATCGCCGTCTGCACGGCCTTGCTGGCCTGGGCCGCGCAGCGCATCATCAGCAGGGCTGCGGCCAAAAAGAGGGCAGCTGCATGAACGCTAAAGAAATGCGCGCCTATCGCGTCCAGCTGTTCCGGGATGCCGCGAATTTCAGGCGGCCCGACCGAATCCCCTACTTTGCCAACAACGTAACATGGAAGATTTTCGACGCCGGGCACACACTGGACGAGGCTTTTTCCGACTACGGCGTGATGCGCGAGTGCGTGATCCATTTCCTGGACACCTATCCGGTGGACAATCTGATGGATGTGGGCATCCGCAACCAGTTCGGCGTGACGGAGGCGTTCGGTCCCGGCAGCTACTATTATCACGACAAGGAGGCCGTGGGCGTCCGGGATCACGCGCACTGCACGGTGGACACGCTGAAGGAGTACCTGGAAGATCCGGAAAAATTCACATGGGAGAAAATCCTGCCTGCCAAATATGGGGACGACTGGTATCGGAAAGACAAAACCGTCTGGAAAAAAACCTTTGCCGAATATCTCAAATACATCCGATACATTATCTCCATGAGCTCGCTCACCTCGAAAAAATACGGGCTGCCGAGCCTTGCGCCGAACAACCCCATGACCGGAGCCATCGATTTCGCAGTCGAGGAGATGGAGGCCAATCTGCTGGGCATCCGCCAGCTCTCCATCGCCATGCGCCGTTCGCCGGATGAGCTGGACCGCTTTATTGAAGCGTGGGACGCGAAGCGGATCCGGCCGCAGATTGAAAAGGTCCGCACCTCCAGGGGCCCGGACTGTAAATACTGCTTCGACGCCTCAATCCTCATGCTGGCGCACAACATCATGAATCCCGGTCAGTTCGAGCGGTTCTACTGGCCTCATCTGAAGGAGCTGTTGGACGCCTACGCGGAAAAGAAGATGAACGTCCGCATCTTCATGGAGGGCTCCATCATGCGGCTGACCGATTATTTCGCGGACTATCCGAAGGGTGTTCTGACGTTCCATCTCGAGAGCGACGATCCCTTCGAGATCCGTAAGAGACTGCCAAACGTCGCCATCATGGGCGGTCTGAGCACCGATCTGATGGCCGGCGGAACACCGGAAGAGGTGACCGCCCGGGCGAAGCTGCTCTGTGACGAGCTGGGACGCGACGGAGGCTTCATTCTCAGCGAGGGAAAGATGGTTTCCTACCGCAACGACGCCCGCCCGGAGAACATCATGGCAGTCTGCGACTTCGTGCACAGCTATGGAAAGTGAGGAACCGGCATGAAAGATTCTGTCTATGCGTCCTATCCGAAGGGATTCCGGCGTCTGGAGCGGGACATCATTCCCTTCTATCTCTGGCCGGCCAGAAAAATGCTCATGCGGCTGCTGCTCGTCATTCTGGCGGACAGCTAGCGGGTTCGGCGCTCGCCGTCCGCGCGTTCTGCCCGGCGCACCATTCCGTTCGGCAGAGCAGAAAAGAAGCCGGGCATCTGCGAAAAGCAGATGCCCGGCTTCTTTTCTGTTGTCTGTTTTTTGCTCTAACGGTTTCTATCGCGATAGATGAAGGTTACAATCTGTGCGCGGGTGCAGCTGTTGTCCGGGCTGAATCTATTCAGGCCGGTGCCGTTGGTGATCTCCCCGGCGACCGCCCAAAGGACAGCCTTGGCATAATAAGCGCTGTTCTTCACATCCGTGAAGGGATTGGCGGCCGTCGTACCGGGCGCGCCGTCAGCCCGCCACAGGAACGTCACAATCTGCGC
>Ga0183095_10019_pt1 | contig 26740 bp, 26 predicted proteins | sample BioMet4_FD_130346 | JGI IMG/M metagenome (GOLD analysis project Ga0183095, IMG submission 130346) | Microbial communities from bioreactor (seeded with sewage sludge) at LBNL, California, USA - Biofuel metagenome 4 (v2) (version 3) | ecosystem: Engineered > Bioreactor > Anaerobic > Unclassified ...
CCCTATACAATGCGACCAAGTACGTTTGCTATTGGGACCCGGCATTCGCTACTTATCTTGACAAGAAACGAGCAGAGGGTAAGCACTACAATGTAGCACTCTCACACTCCACCAAGAAACTGGTGCGACTCATTTATGCGTTGGAGAATTCCGGAGAGTCTTACCGCTTTGCAGCGTAACTTTTACTCGATAGCTAATTCGGCGTTCTCACGGACGTCTGCTTTGTTATGCCTTTTTTGAACCCTCTGTTTTTTGACCACCACCATTAAATTTGGGATTGACTTTTAATAGTTAGTCTCCAGTCTTCTCCATCGTGGTGATCGTCCTGCTCCCCATCTTTCTGGGCCTGGCCGTGCACGCCGCCATCGGAAAGCTGGTAGAACAGCTGAAAAAGCTGCTAGTGCTGGTTTCCACCGTCTGCATCCTGCTGGTGATCGGCATGTGCGTCGGCCCCAACCAGAGCAGCTTTACCCAGAACGGCCTGGCCGTCGTTGGCGTGAGCGTAATGGCCGTGTTAATCCATCATATTCTTGGACTGGTCTCCGGCTATGGCATTGCGAAAGTCTTTCATTTTAATGAGGCTAAGGTTCGTGCCCTCTCCTTGGAGGCCGGCCTGCAGAACAGCGGCTTGGCCTGCACGCTGGCCAATTCCTCCTTCCCCGGAACCATGGCAATCCTGCCCTGCGTACTGGCAACCGTGATTCATCAGGTAGTGGGTCCCATCGTGGCTAATATGTTCGCCGCGAGGGACAAAACTAAAATATCGGAACCGATGGGCACTGTTGCATCCTCAGAGATATAACAAAAGTCTTCACGCAAGTTGAGCTTCCTATTGTATAAGCCGGTATAATATCTTGGCGCTCACACACCACCATGCGGTACTAATGGACTATTTATACTGCCCAAGCCCAAGGGGTATCCCCCTTGGGCTTGGGCATACTAAATTCAAATTTTGATTTGTACAGGGATGCCTATGGCTTACACCGACCACAGGGCGAGTAGCCTTGGGTCATCAAGTCATCACGACAGCATATGCACTAAGTTCAGTATAGTACTATTAAAAAGCGCAGAATTTTCTTAAACATTTGCACAAATCTTTATTAGGTTTGCCTGCTTGACGAAATTGTGCTTTTAATGCTATCATCAATCCACGAAAACGCGATGACGCAGAGTAGTAGACGAAGATGTGCTTTCAGAGAAGTGTCGGGTGGTGCGAGACACAGAGTTCACAGAATCGTTGAACTGGCTGCAGAGCGGCTGTACCGAAGAACCTGAGTAGGTGCAGACGGATGCCCCCGTTAACAGGGCAGGGATATGATGGTATCCCGTTGAGTGTGTCTCCTTTCATCATTGGGGACAAAGAAGAGTGGTACCGCGGAGGGTCTTTCAACCTTTCGTCTCTTCTGCCAAGCGGCAGAGGAGACGAAAGGTTTTTTTGTTTTCCTGCCAAACCATCTAGTAAATATGCAGGAGGAGAATCTTATGAAAGATCAGAACATTCCCAAGACCCCGGCTATGATTGCGTTTTCTGTCGGCGCGGTCCTCTTTTCCGCCCACGCCGGCGGAGGCTTTGCCACCGGAAATCAAGCCAACACTTACTACGTCAGTATCGGCTGGAGTGGCATTTTCTCTGCCGTTGTGGCCATGTTGCTTCTGACACTAACCATGCGGCAGGCCATAGTGATGTATAACTCCAGGGGCCTGGCTTCTTACAAACAACTGTTTAAAACTCTGTATCATCCTTTTGACAAGATTGAGTGGCTGTTTGAAGTCTTCTTTTATATCATGGTTTTGATGGCTGTGGCCGCCGCCATATCAGGGGCTGCTTCTGCCCTTAAGAGCTATTTTGGCATCAATTATTATGCAGGCATTGTTCTTGTGGGTATCACGGTGCTGATATTGACTATCTTCGGTGCAGCCATGGTTCGCACCGTCTCCACCTATATGGGCATTGCGATTCTTGTCACTGCTATTACCATCTATACCATCGGTATTGTCAAGAGTGGTAATGCCATGAATACCATTTCTGCCAGCTTCACCGAAACTGGCTTTGCCAATATGCCCAAGGCCATGCTCAACGCTTTCACCTATGCCGGCTTCCAGTGTGTCACCCTGCCCACCATGATTGCATGTGGTACTACGCTGACGAACAGGCGTGGCTGTGCAAAAGCTATGTGGATTTCCTTCGCCATGAATGTTGTGGCACTGGTTCTCTCCATTGTGATGCTGCTCTCCTGGCAGGGTGTCTATACCTCTGTGGACGGCGGCTCCACCATTCCAACCCTCACCATCTGCAACGCTATGAACGCCAACTGGCTCACAATTGTTTACGGTATCTGCCTGCTCCTCTGCCTGATCTCTACCGGCGTGACTACCATTTTTGGTTTTGTCGTCCGATTTGAGAAGCTCTCTATGTTCCGCAAGATCCAATCTGCTCCTGCCCGCAGCGCCATTGTGGCTGCCTTTATTATTATTGTATCTATGACCATCTCCCTTGCGGGTCTGACCAACATCATCAAGTATGGCTACGGCTACTGTGGCTACCTCGGCATTGCCGTTGTGGTTGTTCCCTTCCTGACGGTGGGTGTGTACAAGAACCGCCAGTATCTGAAAACTCACGATTTCGCCAATGCTGAGCAAGAGACCAATGCGGTCAGCGAGCCTTCCGCTGTTTGCTCCGTAGTAGTTGCCACGGAGCGCAACTGATAGAACGACAAGCCCGGCGGCGAGATTGCCGCCGGGGCCCCGAACGATAGAAAGGAACGAACCAATCATGCAGAAGTCACTTTTTCCCGGCTACTCCGTTGGACCGGACGCTTATGAAGATATTGTCACCGTCTGTGCTCTCTACGGTAAGAAGGTAGCCATTATCGGCGGCAGACGTGCACTCGCAGCAGCGCAAGCCAAGATATTAAAGGCTATTGAAAATAGTCAACTTGAGGTTATTGGATGCTTTTGGTACGGCGGTGAGGCCTCTGTAGAAAACATGGATATGCTGCGGCCGCAGGTAGCAGCAGCGGATATAATTTTTGCCGTGGGCGGCGGCAAGGCCATCGATACCTGCAAGGTGCTGGCCCATGAAACGCATCGTCCCCTCTTCACATTCCCAACCATTGCCTCTACCTGCGCATCCTACACCAGTTTGGGCATCGTGTATCATCCAGATGGCAGCTTGCGGGAATACTCCTTTTCTAAAATCCCGCCCAATCACATTTTTATTGATACGCAGATCATTGGGGAAGCTCCGGAAAAGTATTTGTGGGCTGGAATGGGCGATACGATGGCCAAGCACTATGAATGCACAATCTCCTCCCGCAACGACATCCCCACCCACTCCGATGCGCTGGGCATTGCACTGAGTACTATGTGTGCCACGCCTATCATGCGCTGGGGTAAGCAAGCTATGGCGGACTGCCGTACCAACCGTGTCACCGATGAACTGACTGAAGTGATTTTGGGCATCATCGTGTCTACCGGATTTGTTTCCAACTTCGTACAGGTGGACTACACCACCGGCATGGCACACGCCATGTACAACGGCTTTACCATCCTGCCCTCCACAGAAGCAAACCACCATCTGCATGGTGAAGTGGTGTCGTACGGCATCCTGGTTATGCTGACGGTGGATAAACAGTATGAGGAGCGGGATAAGCTGTATCATTTTAACAAGTCCATCGGTCTTCCCACCTGTCTGGCCGATATCCATGCCAAGCCGGAAGATCTGAAAGCCGTCACAAAAAAAGCGCTGGAAGGCATCGACTTGCGGGCCTATGCGTATCCTGTGGATGTAGCTATGTTGATTAACGGTGTGATGGAACTGGAAGCCTACCATCACGCGCAGGGATAAAGGCGTCCCCCCATTGTTAACGTGAGCCGGGAATGATAGGCAAGATCAGTTGATGCGATGGAGGTCCGTTGTATACAATTGATAGCCTGCTTTGAAGCGGTCAAGGCCGCTGGCAGCGTGCATTTCAGCGCTGACTGTTAAAAAGGGCACAGGCGTCTCTGAACAGCACTCCAATTGTTGCGGTAAGCTGAGCTTCTCATTATGCTTAAGCCATGATGCTCAATTGAACATCATGGCCAAGGGATTGGCATTTACGGCGGCTTGCAACTGCCGGTCATCCACATGCGTATAAATTTCCGTGGTAGCAATGCTTTCATGCCCAAGGATTTGTTGAAGAGATCGAATATCTACATGTCCATATTTGTACATGAGCGTAGCTGCAGTGTGACGAAGCTTATGCGTGGAAAAGCCTTCTGGATTGATACCAGCGGCAATGGTGTGCTTTTTAACGACGTTTTGTATGGAACGCGTTGTAAGCCTGCCTCTATTCCTGGAGATAAATAATGCATTACTATTGAACTGTAATGTGCTGCGGATGCAAGCCATCTTGCTAGTGATTGTTTAACGACCGGTGTCAAATAAATTTTTCGCTCTTATTCCCTTTACCGATGATAGAGATAGCTTCGGAGTCAACTTGCTCCACATTCAACGATGCTAACTCGGATAAACGCAAAGCGCAGTTAAGAAAAATAGTGATAATACAGTCGTCACGAGCTGAGCACGATTTTGCTTGTATTAGTAGACGTACAGACTCCTCCAATGTTAATGTCCGTACATTCCGCTTGGGCAGCTTTGGTGTCTCTAATTCTTCTGCTATGTTGTTGTCAATTAAGTGAACCTTTGTTTTGAGATACTTCCAGAATTGCCGCATGGAAACAATCTTTCGGTATCTGGTACCTGGCGCTGCATTCAATGTTTCTTGGCAATAAGCCAAAAAGGCATACATATCACCAAGGCAGATAGAACGGATGAAGTCAATGTCTACAAAGCTGAAATTGGAATGCGCATGTCCCCTTGAATCAGCGACATAGCAAAGGAATTGGAGCAGATCTAGTCGGTATTCCATTATGGTATTTGGACTTCGACCTTTGACAGTTATTAAGTATGCGAGATATTGCTCAATAACGGCACAGGATTTTTCTGACTGCATATATGATTACTCCTTGGTAGGAATCTTGACAAAATACAAAAGGAATAAACGCAAACAGGTGGGAGATGCAAAATGAACATCGTCATTATAAACGGGCAGAACCACAAGGGCAGCACGCACATGATCGCACGGGAGTTGGCAGAAAAGGTCGGCGGGGAGATCACGGAATTCTTCCTGCCCCGCGATTTTGATGAGCCCTGCCTTGGCTGTTGGAGCTGCTTCAAGACAGACATGACGCGCTGTCCGCACTATGAAAAACTGAGTCCCCTTACTGAAGCCATGGACAAAGCGGACCTCATCATTCTGGCGAGCCCTGTCTATGTGTTCCATGCCACCGGACAGATGATGTCCTTTCTCGACCACTACGGCACCTGTTGGATGGTGCATCGTCCGAAAGAGCAGATGTTCCGCAAGTAGGGCGTCTGCGTTGCCACGGCAGCAGGCGGCGGCATGAAGGGCACGAACAGGGACATGTACGACAGCCTGCTGTTCTGGGGTGTTCCAAAGATCTATCAGTTGGGCTTTGGCGTGCGGGCAGCGGGTCCCGATCAGATCCCGGAGAAAATTCTGCTAAATCCGGCAATCTGGAACAGCAGGAAGACAAATGAACATACGAACTCAAACAAAAAAATTTGAACCAGCGCTGATGCTGGTCTGAAGGTATTTCTGGAGTTTAAAGCGCCCAATTACAGCACAGCGGGCATAGCGGATTCAAAATCGAGCGGCCGGGAAGTGTTCCCAGCCGCTCGATTTTTACTTGCTCACTTTAGAAATCTTATTATTCTCTCAGCAGGTTGTACAGCACCTGCGCCATCTGGGCGCGGGTTGTCGTTGCGGTCGGCCGTAGATTGCCGTTGCTGCCACTCACTGCGCCGGATTTTACCAGACCTTCCATTGCTTCCTGCGCATAAGAAGAGATGTTTGCGCTGTCCGTAAAGTCGGAGAGCGTCTTGCCGGAATTCCCCTTGGGCAGTTGGTCAATTGCCTTCAGGGCGTTGTACAGCAGGGTGAGCATCTGTTGACGGGAGACGGCCTGCTTCGGGGCAAATTTGTTGTCGCCCACACCGCTGGAGATCCCCAGCCGCTTTGCCGCCGCGAGATAGCCGGTGTAATAGGTATTGCCCGCGTCGGAGAAGTTATCCGCGGAAGCAGCATCCGGCTCGATGCCATAGGCACGCATGACCAGCGTGATGAACTGACCGCGGGTCAAGGTTGCATGGGGGTTGAACGCTGTTTCGGTCGTTCCGCCGGTGATACCGCGGGCCGCGAGGAACGTGACCGCATCGTAACACCAGGCGTCCTCCGCCACGTCGCTGAACGCCACTTTGTGATAGCCCACGGCATAGGTCGAAAAGTGCGTGGTGGTGAACACCAGAGTGCCCGTCTGGGCATCATAGTGGCAGTTCTGCATCAGCTCCGGCTCACCGTTGGCGTTGATATAATACGCCACGATGGCATCGGGATTTTCGCCTGCTGCCGGGGTATAGGGTACGGAAACTGTGACGGCTCCGCCAAACTGGGAAATCGTGCTGCCGCCGCTGGTGACGCTGAAATTATAAACCGGGTGGTCGCCCACGGTCTGCCGCACCGCGTCTGAAAGGATACTGTTATCCACCTTGGAGGATGCGAAGGCCACGTCACCGGAGGCCGCGCCGGCAATTGCGGATATTGCCTGTGCGTCGAATGTCATCGCAGCCACGGGGCCGGACAGGGTCAGGGAATCCATCTTGCCGGAAACCATCGCCTGAACGGCAGCTTTGGGGATTGTGGTTTGCACCGCGGTTGCGTTGGAGCCGCCGGATACATGGATTTCCACACTAGGAGCTTCTCCAGAACTCTTCGCGGCCGCCTGTGCCTTTTCGATCGCGCTGGTTACCTGAGTCTGGGTCACGGAGGCGGACGCCGTACCGTTTGTGCCGGTCTGCGCCGTCACTGTGGTGGTGGCGGTGGCGCCGGAAGTGGTGGGCACTGTCGTTGAGGGAGTGGAAACTCCGCCACCGCCGCCACCGCCGCCTGAGGGATTACTGCCGCCCCCGGTGGGTGACCACTGGGCATAGAGTAAAATATCGTCGGAGCCGGGGCCGCCGATCAGCGTGGCACCCGCCGCATAGGGCGTTCCTGTGCCGTCTGCCTCTGTATTCCATCCGGTGAAGGTATAATTCGTTCTGGTAAAAACATTTGTGCTGACGGTATAACTCTGGCCCTTATAGACGGTGTTTTGAGGTGTGACAGCGCCAGTGCCACCGTTTTCGCGGTAACTAAGCGAATGTCTGCCCGACACAACCTGGACGGCGGGATAGGAAACCTGCCAGGAACCTGAACTGCTTTCGCTATAGTCAACCTGAACGCCAGTCCACCCGCTGTTGCTATAGTTCCATTGCGCCGTCACATGGTCGGCTAAAACGGAGTAACCGGTGGCGGTCAGCCCATCTGTTTCAGTGGGCACCGCATAGGTTTTTGACGGAGATACGGCGACAGACGCACTTAGGCTGCCGGAAGAGATCTTGCTCAGAAGGCCGCGTTGGTAAACAACCACCGCGTTACTCAGAACGACCTGATTCCCACTTTCGGCGGTAACCGTGCCCCCGGTGATGACGGTTTTGCCTCCCGCACTGATTGCGCAACTACTTGATTCGTCCGAGGTTGATATTACATTGCCGCCTGTCATGGTCAGCATCGGTGCGGTTGAGCCCTTATAGTAGGTTTGCACCGTGGCAAAATCGCTGCTGGAGGATGCGGTTCCACCGGAAATAACAATGCTTCCTTGGCTGCATCCAACCGCCATGCCTTTTTCTGTATTCGTAATTTTTCCGCCCGCAAGCTCAAAAGTCCCGTCACCGTTCAGGAATACCAAGCAAGGGCTTACGTCTCCCGTAAGGGACGCCTTCCACTGCACCGTTACACCCGCTGGGATGGCAAGCTGAAGCGTATCTGTGGCAACCTTCGTGTCGGTGCTGGTGACGGTGACTGTGTTGCCGCTTACGGCAGCGCTAAGGCCGACATTGGTCAACGTATTCGCAAGCGTTTCAACCGGGGAAACATAGGCTGCAGCCGCAATTTTCAGCGGGTCGCTGATGTTATCTGATGCGTTCTTGACCACCACATAGATGTCCTTGTCTCCCGCGGTCAGGGTGATGGCCTTGTCGGCCACCGTCCCGCTCACCGAACCGAGAGAAGTTCTTGCGGCAACGGCTTCTTTGGTTGGTGCGGTCGCATCCTTGTCTACTACAGAATAGTACGCCGTTCCCGCTTCATCAGTGGTGAAGCTGATGGTAGCCGCCGTGTCGCTGGTGCGGCTGACGCTGCCGCCTGACAGAGCAGGAACGGTAGCCTTGACATAGAAGCTGCTGTACAGGGCGGTCGCGCCGGTCACCGACGAGTCGGCAACTGCGTTATTCAGATCTTCGTCGGTATACCAAGTACCCTCTGTGCCGTCCTTGCTGACCAGAGGCAGCACGCCGATTTCTGTCGCGCCTAAACCCGCGACGGTGATGCTGTCGAGCACGCAGAAAGCGCCCGCGCCCTTGTTCAGGGTGAGTGTCGCGACACCGGCGCCTGTGTGAATGCTGTTGCCGACTGTATCGCCGTGTATGCTCGCGGCTGCGGCGGAAGTGGCTGTTTGTACGTTGATCACGCCGCCTTTTTCACCTTCATAATTTTTCGCGCCATAACTAGAGTTGGCAGCAGTCCCTCCTGTCGCGGTCGTGACGTTAATCGTACCACAGACGACTGCATCATTTTCATTGTATACGCCATAGCTTTCGTATACATTCGTCGTATGGCTTCCGCCGCTGGCGGCATTGGCGTTTACCGTTCCGCCATAATTGGATACCCCGTAGCTTGAATATGCCTCGCCTCCACTTGCCGTTGCCGCGTTTACCTTACAGCCTATTCCATTCCAGACGCCGTAGCTGTAAGAGTTGGTGCACGTAGCGCTGCCGCCGACGGCGCTTACCGCGTTGACTGTTCCACCGCCACTGTTATAAACGCCGACACTGTAAAGGGCGGCCGAACCGCCGCTGGCGGCGCCCACATTAACAATTCCCATCCAGAAATTATCAACGCCGATGCTGAAGTTCGCAGCCCCGCCGGTGGCCGTCTCCGCGTACACCGTTCCGGTGCCGTTGTTCCAGATACCGCAGCTTTTTTCTCCAGAACCACCGACCGCTTCCGATATTATTACAGTTCCAGAACCATCGTGATACAGCCCGTAGCTGTTATTCGACGTGGCAGCGCCGCCGATTGCGCTGACCGTGCCGACGCTTTGCACAGTAATGGTACTGCCTGAACTGATGTATAGTCCATAGCTTTTGCTGCCCGCGCCGCCCTTAAAAGTAATGTTCTTCAAGATGACGGTTCCGTCGCCGGAAATCTCAAGCGCGGTGCTCGTACCTCCTGCCGTGTCCGCCGCCGTGATGGTATACCCCTGCCCGTCAATCGTCACCGTTTTCTGGGTGGCAACGTTTACGCTAAAGTTTGTTGTTGTGAGATTAGTAATATCGTTTTTGAGCGTAATCGTGTCGCAGGTTCCATTGCTCGCATTCGCGAGTGCGGAAATCAGGAGGTCTGGGGTAGCCACCTCTTCCGACGATGCCGCCAGCGCCGTGACAGGCAGCAGTCCAACTGCCAGCATAAACGTCAGCAGCAGAGATAAAAACTTACTGAATTTCTTCACTTTCATTTGATAACCCCCTACAAAATAATCTTATTTTTGCGCCAGCTGGAATGCCTCGTTCAGGGAAATTTCGACCTTTCCCTCCCACGAAACGCAGATGCCATCGGTCGTTACTTTCCGGAAGAAAGTCTCGTCAGCCAACAGACCAAACCGAATCGTTTCCAGCCGACTCTTCATGTTCAGATGCAAGCTGCTGCCGTTGTCCAGAACAATTTCCAGACAGTAGTCCTCCTTGGGTATCACCCGTATGATTTTGCTCACCGTCTCACCTCCATGAAAAACAAAAAATCCACTGCACTTAATTGTACAGTGGATTTTTCCGGTTGTCTGTCACCCGGCGGGTGACAAGGGCGGGTGACAAAAGTCCTATTACCGAGTCTGCATATACTGCCGCAGCATGGCCCTTGAATTGATGTTCAGCTTCTCAAAAATGCGTTTCATCATCGTTTTTCATCCATTATATTTTGCACACGGGTTCGACCAACGTTTAACTTATAAGTTTGCTTTATTGCCTTCGATAATCGCCGTGGCCCATAGGTCTGACGGCTTTTGTTGAATTCACTGCGGATGTATGAGAGGTATTTCTCGTCCTCGATATCCCGTTTAGTTTTTCTACCGTTCTTTAACCACTCATAGTATCCGCTGGTTGAGGTTTTAAGAGCTTGCCATCCTTGTCACCTTGAAGGTTAAGCGGAAATCATACATGAATATGTATTTCATCTTTGGTGTTTTGCAAAGATGGCCGTCGCTTTTTAATATCTCATTTTCCTACAAAAGTTCATCATTTTCACGCTTCAGACGCCTTAGCTCAGCATCTTCTGGTTTTGAGTGTCCTTTTCCGAGAAATGCGTCGGATCCATCTTGACGAAATTCGTTGACTCACCTGTACATTGTATTGCCGTTAATGCCTAATTCTTTCGCTACCGCCGCCGGCTTTTCTCCTTGTTCTGTTACCAGCCGAATTGCCTCTCGTTTGAATGCGGAATCATAGTTTTTCTTTTCCGCAGTTTAACACACAGCTTTCTGATAATTATTTTATCTCGTTTCTGCGTGTCCGGCAATCTTGGCATGGGTCAGCATAATTTTAGTCAAAAACAGGCGTGCGCCGCAACGTGAAACGCCTGTTTTTGTTTGGCTTTTTGCATCGATGGCTTACCAATAGCTACTTGATTTTTACAATAGCTCTCCCGACATGTGTTCCCTGTTCAATTGCGGAAAAGGTCTCGCCTAATTCATCTAAACCGATTTCATGAGTGCATAATGAGTCCATGATATGCCATTCATTGGCAAACCGTTCCCATATACGAGAACGTTTTTCGATAGGGTAATTTACGGAATCAATTCCAAGTATATTAACACCACGGAGTATGAACGGCAGCACAGTCGTTTCCATTTTAATTCCCCCGGCATTGCCACACATACTGATGCTTCCGCCATAGAATATTTGTGGAATGAGTGCAGATGCCACATTGCCGCCAACCGTATCAAGCACATAATGGAACCGCTGTTGCCCCAAAGGTTTTAACTTCTCGGGTATCACATCTTCCGGGTACAAAACCTCTTTCGCACCTAGCGATAAAAGCAGCTTTTCCTCTTGCTTTTTACGGCTTAGTGCAGTAATTTTTGCGTAGCCGCTTTGCGATAAAAGCCGAATTGCCACACTTCCCACGCCGCCAGAAGCGCCGGTTACCAAAATTTCAGGCTGTTCGGATTTCGTCATTCCCATATTTTCCAGAGCATCAATGGAAAGGGCGGCGGTAAAGCCTGCTGTGCCGATTACCATTGCGTCACGCAAAGAAAGTCCTTTGGGTAGCGGGACAATCCATTCTTCGGGAACTTGTACATACTCAGAAAAGCCGCCAGTATGTGTCATGCCCATCTCAAAGCCAGTCACCAAAACCTCTTGGCCCACTTGAAATGCGTCTGTGTTGGAAGATACAACGGTTCCGCTAACATCAATTCCCGGTATCATCGGATAATTGCGAATAACGCCACCCTTAGCTTTCACCGCCAAATGGTCTTTGTAATTAACGGAAGAATATGCGGTTTGAATGACTACATTGCCTTTGGATAAGAAGTCGGGATAGATGTTTTCTACCGAATAAGATACTTCCTGATTTTGTTCTCGCACAACACAAGCTCGAAAAAGTTCCATGTTTTATCCTCCGTTTTACTTGTTGTGAATATTTCGTAATAGGAACTGTTCTTGTGCTTGAATAATAACAGAAATATGATATACTGTCAATAGATATGGAGGGTTTTTATGGAGTTGGATAAGTGCATTAACTTTTTACTTAGTTCGGCGCAAAATGTTGTGTTCCAATATTTTAATCAAAAGCTGTCACCGTATAATGTTACGCCAGCACAGTATGGTGTGCTGAATTGCCTTTGGAATCACGGAGAACTCACACCTAAACAAATTGGTGAACTGCTCGTGTTAGAAGCATCTTCTACCTCTGGTATTCTTGACCGTATGCAGAAAAATGATTTAATAAACCGCAGCATACATCCTGATAATAGGCGAGCGATTCTTGTTACTACAACAAAGAAAGCCGACGAATTACGCCAACCGGTTGAAAAAATTGTTAAGGATATGAACCAGCACTTTATGGCTAATCTTTCAGACGATGAAAAGGACTTGCTTTCAAAGACTCTCATACGCATCATTCAAATGAATAAAACAGACCCCCCCTCAATTGAAGGAGTTTTCTGTGATTAAGTATTGGAGAGGCATCATACAAGTGCAGGAGGTAAACACCCCAAAAATGTGATAAGATGATCAGGAGAATGACGGGGTGTTCGAAATGCGCAAATATGATGAAGCCACAATATAATATGGACACCAGTCAATACGGCTAGGCAATGCGCTGCAAAGCTCAAGTAATTTTCAGCCTACTTTTTGAAACAAGCAAGACACTTCAGTTTAGGAGGATCGAAAATGACTGAAAAGTTTTGCAAAGTTTATTTGAACAGCTACTAATAGCATACGCTTATTTTAAGCTCATTTTCGACGACAATGGCCAACCAATTGATCTTGTTTTATTGGAAGCGAGCAGTACTTTTGATACGTTTACAGGGGTTGAGATGAGCAAATTTTATGGGAAAAGTATCTTAATGGTGCATAAATGAGCTTCGCAGTATGTTTATACAGGATAAGCCCAAGGGGGTATCCCCCTTGGGCTTGCGAACAGCAAGATAGCACAAGAAATGTGAAGATGGCAGATTAGTACCATAACGCACAATTTGCAAAACCGAAAATTAGTACTATAATGGATCGACATTTTATACCTTAGGCTTAGAAAGAATAGTAGCAACTATGTGGATGTCAAATATTTGTATACCGTTGGTCGGCATCAAGAGGAAATGACGTGAAAATAAAAATATTTAAAAGAGATTTTTTGATGGTTGTAATCGGCCAGATCATCTCTCTGTTTGGCAACAACATCCTACGTTACGCGCTGCCGCTCTACTTGCTCAACAAAACCCATTCTGCAGCGCTGTACGGGGCTGTTATGGCGCTTTCGTTTCTTCCGATGCTGCTGCTTTCACCTTTGGGTGGTATTGTGGCCGACCGGGTGAACAAACGGAACGTGATGGTATGCCTGGATTTCTTTACCGCAGCGCTGATGCTATTCTACTCGCTAAGCTTTGAGACCCTCCCTCTGGTACCTTTGCTCATCGCCGTTCTGATGCTGCTCTACGGCATCCAGGGTGCTTATCAACCCACAGTGCAAGCGTCGCTACCGGTGCTGACATCACCCGACAAGCTGATGGTCGGAAATGCCGTTATTAACATGGTAAACTCACTGGCAAGAGTAGTAGGTCCTGTGCTGGGCGGGCTGATCTTCGGATTTTATGGAATAAAGCCGATTTTGTATCTCAGCATTGTCTGCTTTTTCCTCTCTGCCGTCATGGAAATTTTCATTCATATTCCCTTTGAAAAGCAGCATTTTGAGGGGAGCGTAATCTCTCTGGTGGCTTCTGACCTGAGGGAAAGCTGGCAGTTTATCCGGCATGAGCACCCGGAGATTGGACGGTTAGGGTTGCTGCTCGCTGCAGTCAATCTGGTCTTTTCTGCACTGATCATCGTAGGATTACCCATTGTTGTCACCAGCCATCTGGGCTTTGACCAAGCCGCAGGCAACCGGCTCTACGGATATGCGCAGGGCGCGCTGGCGGCTGGTGGACTATTGGGCGGACTACTCTCAGGTGTTCTTGTCCATAAACTAAAAGTCAGCCGTGGAGTAATTTTGATTTTCGGGTGTACGGCACCTCTGCTCCCAATGGGTCTTGCATTGCGGTTACCAATAGGCTCAATGACTGCATATCTGTTTATTGCCGGCTCCTGCGTAATATTTATGATTTTTTCAACGATTTTTAACGTAGAAATGATTACCTATGTGCAAAAGATTACCCCTGCCACCCTCTCTGGAAAGGTCATGGCTCTACTCATGTGCCTTGTCATGTGCGGTAATCCTATTGGGCAGGCAATCTATGGTGTGCTGTTCGAAGGCCTATCGGCCAATGTTGATTGGATTTATTTTGGTGCATTCACGGTCTGTCTCGGTCTGTGCATGGTTTCCCATATCGTGTTTCGTCAATTAAACGATGAGGTAATTACATCCCGAAAACATGAAACAGGATCAGAAATACGTTGAGGTAAAATAGATGCAATGAACTACCCGCCGCAAGCCAGCGGGGTATCTACAAATAGCTTCTGTTCTAATTGCGGATCGGCGCTGCCAAATATTCAGTTTGATGGAAAGCTGTTGGTTGCACCTGCAGGATGTATTGACAGTGACATACCCATGAAACCGCAAGCGCACATCTCTGATGGAAAAGGATATACCCAAACAGAAATTCAGAGCATTGATATAAATCACTCATTTTAAACATTGTTTTATCTTACAATGAATGGAATATTACTGTGGTTTATACCGATAAGCCTACGTCAATATATAGCTATCATATGAAAGATGGCAATATCGTTGAAGGCGAAGTTTCAGGTACAACTGTCAAAGAAAATTTGAAACATTAACCACGCAAAATGAGCATACGGAACTTCGCAGTATGTTTACACTGCGAGAAGAAGGTAAGTTCATTTGTTTTTAGGAGATTTTTACTTACATGAATGAAAGAATAGAGAAAGTAATTAGCAATTTACAAAAAACAATATGGTAGGCCTCTACGTTGAAAGCAGGCAGGAATTGCTTCCCCTGCTTTCTACACTGCTTGTAGTCAATTTTTTCTATCATACTGCCTTGTCAATCAAGAATTTCTCTGCCGGTCGAGATCGTCACCACTTATCAGAGAAAAAATTTGCCGCTTTCCGACTTCAGAAAAGGCGCCCGCTATAAGCGGACGCCTTTTTGTACTCTGCGCTTTAGTCGTTAGGAACAAACTTGCTGGCGGGCGCATGGCAAACGGGACAGATATAGTCCGGTGGCAAAGTTTCACTCTCATAGATATAACCGCAGACCGTACAGCGGAATCCATTGCCCACCATCTCTCTGACTACCGTAGCGGTAGGGGGCGTTCTCTTGCCGCGTCCAGAAAAGGCGCCCAGCGTCAGCATTTCTCCGCCGGCGAGAACTTCCGCCTCGCTGGCTTCGCCCACGAACAGCAGATAGTTCCCAATCTCCAATTTTTCCAACACGCGACAGCTGACGCGGGATACCATGTGATCCGTCAAATATGGGCAGCCCGCTTCATCCGTCTTCGTCTCGAATCCGTTGAACTTATCACCTACCCGACCCGATTTATAGCCAAAGGTATTGATGACCTCATCTGAGCACTCGGTTCCCAACAGCGTCACAGAGAAAACACCGGAAGCCAAAATCGCATCCGTGGTGGCGTTATCCTTATTCAAGGTTATAGTAAAACGAGGAGGATAAGATGACGTGACCTGTGCAAACGAGGTGACAATACAGCCGTGCCGCTTTCCATTCGCCGTTGTAGATACCAGATACATGCCATAGTCCATGGCTTCATATGCCTTCGCGTTAAAAGCTCTACTCATAAAAGCGCTCCCTTTCTGTGTCGTTTCCGGCAATCCATTCGTATATTTTGTAATTCTAATTTTTACAACAAGCAAATGTCAAGAAAAATTTGAACATTTTACAAAATATTAAAAGACAGCATTTTAGCTTGGTACTGTCTTTTTTTGTCTTTAAAGCCAGGATAATTGTCAAACTGATACATCAGCGCCGCCTGTCCCCCATATGCTCTTATTCCTCGCAGATTATTTTGAACGTTTTAGGAAAGGGCTGCTTCGATAGACGGTTCCAGTTCTTCAGGCGTTTGGGTAGGCTCGAAGCGTTTCATCACATGCCCGTCCCTTCCCACAAGGAACTTGGTGAAATTCCATTTGATCCCGTTTCCCTCCAGGTTTTCCGGATAGTATTTTTCTACCACGGCCCTTATTTTTTTGCCGGACTCCTTCGACATCTCAAAGCCCTGGAAAGGCGCGCTGTCACTCAGGTATTGGAACAACGGGTCCATCTGGTCGCCCCGCACATCGATCTTGGAAAAGAGGGGGAATGTGACGCCGTAATTCAACCGGCAGAAAGAGGAGATTTCCTCTTCACCGCCCGGCTCCTGAGCAAGAAATTGGTTGGATGGAAATCCAAGGACCACCAGGCCCTGATTCTTATATTTCTGATAGAGTTTTTCAAGACCGTCATATTGCGGTGTAAATCCGCATTTGCTTGCCGTGTTCACAATCAGGAGAAGCTTTTCGGAATACTCCGAAAGGAAAACCTCCTTGCCGCTGATATCCTTTACCTGAAAATCATATACAGTCATGAGCTCGACTCCTTCAATATTCCTGCCGGAATTTCAAAAATTATCACTGTTTTTGTGCGGAGGAACCTCTGGAAGAGGATTCCTCCGCCGTTGTTACAGCACCAGCGTCGGAGGGGCGTATACTCTCGCGGCGAGCTCCGAATCCAACAGATACAGACTTTTGGCATCGCTGCCAAACAAATCGTAGCGCTTGACAATATCCTCTGTATTTTTCTCCTCTTCCCCCTGTTCCTTGACAAACCAGTCCAGGAACTGCATCGTGCGAAAATCTTTGAGGTCATAGGCCGCCGCATAAATTTGGTTGATCGCCTTTGTCACCTGCTGTTCATGTTCGAATGCGGTGTTCGCAGGGGTGCGGAAATCTTCAAAGTGATTCTGCGGCGCCCGTACATCCTGCAGGACAACCCGTTCGTTGTTGTTCAGCAAATACCGGGTGAACAGCATCGCGTGATCCCGCTCTTCCTGAGTCTGTACATAGAACCAGTTACCGAACCCGTTCAGATTCCGATCCGTATAGTAACTGTAAATATCCAGATAGAGATAGGCAGAGTACCACTCAAAGTTAATTTGCTTATTCAGTAAGGAAACCAGTTTTTGATCCAACATTAGCCTATTCCCCTTTATTTAAAAATTTGGTATCAGAACTTGTGGTAAGCCTCTTTCTTTGCGCCGCAAACGGGGCAGCGCTCGGGCGGGGTGTCCAGAATCGTGTGTCCGCATACGGGACAGACGTAGATTGCCGCCAGCTCCAGATCCTTGCCGGCCTTTACAGCCGCCAAAGCCTTTCCAAACAGTTCCGCGTGCTGCTTTTCAGCCTCCAGGGCAAAGCGGAAGGAGCGCTGTGCTCCCGTCTCCTTCTGAAATTCGGCTGCGTTTAAATACACGGGATACATCTGTTCCACCTCATGCAGCTCGCCGTTGATGGCGCCCTGGAGGTTGTCCGCCGTCTTGTTTGTTCCGAAAACACCGCCTGCCGTCACGGTTGCGTCGCCGGTGGCACCTCCGATTTCACGCATGTGGTTGCCGGCATGGACCTGCTCGGCAAATGCCACGGCACGGAACAAACGGGCCACATTGGGAAATCCCTCTTTTTCGGCCATATCGCCCCAGATCAGATACCGCATGTGCGCCATGCTCTCACCGCCATAGGCGGAGTGAAGGAAATCGGATGTCATCGAATTTTTTACAGACATTTGGAAACGACCCCTTTTCAATAAATTTAGTTTGAGCCGCCAGAATTTTGCTGGCCCTGCTCGTCTTCCCATCCGTCGGAGGGTTCTACCATGGGTGCCCTCTGCGCTTTCGGATTCCATCTTGAGCATATTCTAAGAATTGTCTACAAGCGCAAGAGCCCGGATCTTTCTCCGGGCTCTTGCGGCGAGCATTCTTTTCTTTTCAATGCCTTTCAAAAACTCGGCAAAGTGAATGATAGATCATTCTGAAGTCGATCTGTCGTTTACGCGGCCTTATAGCGCAGCTTTCCAGAGACCGTGCAGATTGCAGTATGCGTAAACCGTACCGGTGGGAACCTCGGCAAATTCTGCCCGGGGCTCTTCGCCCGGCTTCAGATACTTCAGCTCCACCTTGTCGTCGGTGACCAGCGCAATCCACTCAATGTGGTGTTCCGGCAGCATGGGATGCGGAGTAGAACCAACGGTAACTTTGATTTTTCCGCCTTCCCGCAAAACAGCGGGAACATGCTTTTCCTTGGCCGCATCGGTAGAGTTGGCTTCTAGCTTTGTCATATTCTGACCGCAGCACACCAGGGTTCCTCCACCCTTTTTGATCAGCGCAACCATATTTCCGCAGAGCTCGCAACGATAAAATTCAACCATTTTTTGTTCCTCTTTTCTGTTTATTTTGGATATGTCAAAGCAGTTATAACCTGCAATAGGCCACAGCCTTACACATCGGTGGCAGGCCGAGATCTTTTTCGTAGGAACCGAGGTTCCAGGTGATCTTTCCGGTCATTTGCTCCGCGACGCCGGAAAAATGCAGCATCACGATTCCCAGATTGAGCTTTTGGTCCTTTTCATCCGTACAAGCATCGCTTTTTGAAATCAGGACCACCGCGTCACCGTCCAGAACAAAACCGTACGGCTGGCAATTGAGGTAGCTCGGAGAAAGACTTGCGGCGTAAAATGCCTGCCAAAGGGGGCTGTCCATATCACCGATTTCTTCATCAACCCCGTCTTGATTGCCCCACTTTCCCGAAAATACCATACCATTAATTCCAAGATGCGGAGAATAATATCCCCGTTTTATATCAATATCGATCTTGGACATGCTCTTTATGTTGAGATAGATCCGCTTTGAGGACTTCTTTTCAAAGCCGAATGCAACAATGGCAACGACGCACTTGTCGGATTCGATTGCCAACGCTTTTTTGATTTTTTCTCCGTCCTCAAATGTGAGCCAGCAACTGCCGAGATTCCATTCCACCATATGAAGGATGAGATCCTCTGCAAGAAAGCCTGCGTTTTCAATCATAAAGTCCGCGTTGTCGGATAAGAGGACAAAATAGTCGGCATTGCCAATCATAAAATCATGGTAACCTGCCGCGCCCATCAGCTTTTCCCGTGTACCGCATCCGAAAAAGCGAAGCTCGGTATGAATAGAGGGAACCAGTTTTTTACTATCGCTGTCATAGTACTGCTTGATCTCATCGAGAGTGCATTCCGGAACTTTCGTATCCTGAAACTCCCGCACGGATTTTCGGTTCTGGATCATTGCGCTGTAATCCATAGTTTGATTCCTCCTACTAAAAATTTTCAAGGATGAGAGAATTGCGGCGGCACCGTTCAATAAGCTGGCGTTCATTACGGAAATACCCGCGCAACACCAATTTTTTATCAAATTTTATTCCTTTTTTTGACTTTTTTAGAAACTTTCTCCTTTTAGTATGCACCTGTTTTTATAAAAGTCAATCGTTAAAATAAGTCAATTAGAAAAGTCGAATATTGAATTTCCGCCCAGCAAAAGAGAGTTGAAGTCCTCTCGATAAGGTTCGGTTAACCGTAAGTTTCGCCTAAATACAGGAACGGCCGCATCGAAAAAATGCGGCCGTTTCCTGATGTTTTATTCCGTGTATTCAAACGCATCTTTCCCGGCGCCGCAATCCGGACATGTAAAATCTTCGGGGACGTCTTCCCATTTGGTTCCGGGAGCAATTCCCTGCTCCGGGCAGCCCAACGTTTCATCATAGATATAACCGCAAATTGTGCATACATATTTTTTCATTTTGATCAGCCTCTCTTTTTATATTTTTAGTTTTTGCTAAAATAATACATGAAAACTTGTAAACAAGATATGCTGGGCTAATTTCTGCTCGTACCCGGGAATTGCGTATAATCACTTAAAGGCTCCAACCTCCGCTTTGTTTTTCCAGTGTCATGTTTTATCGATCAGGCCCTCACGGGTTCCGAAGTACCACCGGAAGGTTTCTCAGCCGGGGCGTTAAATTTCGAGCTCGCCCAGCATCTCCCGGACCTCCGCTTCGCCCGAGGCGAACAGGTCGGCCTCTTTCGAGTCGAGTGTGCGTAGCAGCGTTATCAATTCGCCCATATGAGCCTTTTCCTCGTCGCGGATATCCGCAATCACTTTTTTCGCTACCTCGTTGTCCGTCGCCTGCACGTGAGCGTCATACAAATAGATGGCTTCCAGTTCGCCCGCTATGTCCAGACGAATAGCCTGAATAAGTTCCTCCTTGCTCATCTTACGGTCGACATTTCCTTGGAATGGATTTGCAAAAGATGGCATTTTAAATCAGCCTCCCATACAATAATTATTTATGCTCTCCCCGGTTACATTCGGGACAAGCACCTTGAAACGTGATATCGTGCTTTATAATTGTGAAACCTGTTTCCTGTTCGATTTGTCGGTCAATATTATCCATACTGTCCGGTTCCAGATCGAAAATTCGACCGCATCGCACGCAGAGGATATGATTGTGCTGACGTACATCGACGTCGAAGCGATCCGAAGAGCCAGGAAAAAAAAGCCGTTTTACAATGTCGTCCTCTTCCAAAAGATTCAGATTTCGGTAAACAGTTCCTTTGCTAATGCGAGGATATTGTTTCTTAATTTCCTCTAGAATCTCCTGCGCTGTTGGATGGCAGAGTCGGCCCAAAGCGTCCAGAATCGCCTGTTTCTGAATGCTGTACCGTCTATTCATAAAATCACCCGCAGCAATAAATAATTATATTGATTCAAATATCAGGACACAGTCTTAATTAATGTTCGGTTTTATTTTACCACTCGCTTCTTCTTTCGTCAACCTATTAATCAATAAAAAAATAGTAAAATATTGTTATAATGCCCCTGCGAAACTAAATGCTTTTTGTTGCGCGGTTGCAGCAAAAATGCGCGGTTGTTTCCGTTGCGTTCAATCTTAACTTTTGCTCCGAAAGCTTTTACTACACGTCCTACGTCGCTGTTATGCGCAATTAAATTCAATGCTTAAAAGATTCAATGAGACTCAGAAATAACTCTTACCCATTCAGAGAAAGCATCCATAAATTTTTTCAGGTGCGTGCGGGTCGATTCATCAACAAGCTCTCCCTGTTCATTCAAAAGGGTGGTCACTTTGCTAATGTAGATTTCCGGTTGCTGAAGAAGCAAAATGTTCAAAAATCCCATAGGTTGGCGCAGATGGTGATTGGCCCCAAAAGCGCCAAGTCCGCCTGGAGATACGCTGATGATGGAACCCGGCTTCCCGCTCCAGACATTATGCCCATATGGGCGGGAAGCCACATCTAGTGCATTTTTTAGTACGGCTGGAATGGAGCGATTGTATTCCGGAGTTACAAAAAGAAATCCATCGAGCTCTGCCACTTCGTTGCGAAATAGTTCATATGATTTGGGCAATTGTCCGTCATCGTCAAAATCCTGGTTGTACAGTGGGAGGTCGCCAATATTGATGAAACGAAATTCAAGTTCCGCTGGTGAAAGCGATACAGCCGCCTTTGCAATGGAGCGACTAAAGGAACCTCTGCGAAGGCTTCCCACAAATATACCAATCTTCTTGTTATTCATAATTCATTCTCCTTATATAATAAGTTTGACATACGCTTTTGAGTGTTTTCGCGTGTACAAATTATTGACTACCGACAATATGATGAGGCAAAGGGTTTCCCCGATTAGGGTACCGGGTACAAAATGCGAGGATATCTCTGATGATTTCGTTTGTCCGGAATGCGCAGGATGTATATGGGAGGAAACAGTTTTGTCAAAATATGGAAAGTCTGTTTCCGTAAAAGTAATAATATATACTTGTTTCTAAAATTGATTTACTCTTTAGTAAATGCTTTCATATGCTGCTTCGAAAAATTTTCGTTGATTAAAATTTCCTTTTTCAAGTTATTTCATTATCAAAATCCTTAAAAAACAATCCTAAAAAACAATTTTTGTTGGATCTTTTACCTCGAATTATATCAAAACAAGCTTTTAAAAGTATTTACCATTTCAACTTTGCTCAATAAAGCTACCATTGTGCAGCTCCCTGAACGCAGTCATAAGCTCGTCCTGAGTGTTCATTACGATAGGTCCGCCCCACGCAATTGGTTCATGCAGTGCCCTTCCAGAAAAGAAAATAAACCGCAATCCAGATTCTGGCTTCGCCGAAACAGTTATATAATCTCCACGTTCGAATAGAATCGCCGATTTCGATGATATTGTCTGATTGTTGATGACAGCATCTCCCTCGATAAGAAAGGCAAAAACTGTTTCGTCCTTCTTTGTTGGAACAGTAATGTCCTCCCCGATTGGAAGCATAATGTCATAAATCGTTGCAGGGATATGTGCCGGAGTGATCCCAGCCACATCCCCAAAGCGACCGGAAAGGACCCCAATCTCCGCTTTTCCGCTGTTGATTGTAGGAATCAAATCCCTTGTAAGGCTGCAATATGCAGGCGTTGTCATCTTTTCCTGGTGAGGAAGATTAAGCCATAGCTGAAATCCCAGCATTCTTTCTGACTCTTTCGGCATCTCCTGATGTAAAATGCCGCGGCCGGCTGTCATCCATTGGCACTCTCCCGAGTAAATTGTTCCTTTATTTCCCAGAGAATCCTCGTGATCAATTCTGCCGGAAATCAGGTACGTAATGGTTTCGATTCCCCTATGTGGGTGCATGGGGAATCCGGCAAGATAGTCAGAAGGGTCGGTAGAATCAAACGAATCCAACATTAAAAAAGGATCGAAATCTTTAACATCGTTGTTCCCGAGTACACGAACAAGATGGACCCCGGCGCCATCCACAGCTCTTTGTCCACGAATCTGCTTGATGATTTCCCGCTTAATCAAATCGTATACCTCCTTAAATTTCATATTAGTGCGCCCCTCTCAACGAATCACTGAAAAGGGTTTTGATGAAAAAATCAGTTAAGTGAATGTGATGGGTTTCGTCAAAGAACGGAGGCTTTTTTGCATCGGCATTTCCGCAATAATCGCCTTGTGTAATCCGCTGCACAACAGTTTATTCCAATTAGCTTTAGGAATCAATGCTAATTAAATTATCTATAAGGAAAATGCGATTCACTGGCTGGCACATGTTACGCTGCCACCGGCATAGGAAATCATTTCGTTATAACTTTTTATCGCGCCAATCATATATTGCAGTGAGAACGCTTCTTAATCGCGATCCTTTTCTGTCAATACATATGGTCATATCAAGGAAAGTTCGCAATTTCCGGGCTCCGGAGTATGAATTAGCTACGTTTCCGCTCTGTGACAAAAGCCGAAATGTATCCACAGAGCTGAACTAAATTCTCACGGTTCCTGGTGCGCAATTCGAGCACATTTTTATATCACAGCTTGTCTACATTAACAAGCAAATTTTCGTAGTGGATTCCTCCGTACATTAGATATAAAAACAGTTGAAATTTACAAAATGCTGGTATAGTGTATTGGATAAGGTAAATGCATTAATAAGAAAAAGATATTGCGTGCATGGAGGAATATTTTGAAACAATTACGGACGTTATGTGTAATGGGCACATTTGACAATCACTTCAATGAAGAAATATACTGCATTAAAGAAAAATTGAAAATACAAGGTATCACTATTGATGCATATGAACCCCATATATCGTTTGGCATCTATACAAATCTGAATGACGCAGATTTATTCAAGTGGATTTCCACAGTCGCAGTGCAACACAAAAAAATTCGGATTTGCTTTAACCATTTTGGATTTTTTTCGGATTCCCGCCTGTGTTTTATAGCTCCCTGTTCCAACTATAACCTTCTAAAACTCCATTCAGATATACATGGGAAATATGATACCTGTTGCACGGATAAAGGGTGTCTATATTCGCTTCAACAAAAAAACTGGACCCCGCATATGACAATCGCTTCAGTTGATCCCGGACAGGAACAGAGTTTGCTTTCAATTCTTTGGGAAGGTTTTTCATCACTTACAGCAGAACTTACGCGGTTAAAAATAACTTCGTCTGATACGAGCGAAGCTGCTGGGGCATTTGACTTGCAAGCATTGTGAGTCCGAGAAGCTAAGAAGGAATATGAATTCCATGAAAAATGCCGGCACTGCTTACTATGAATCTCTCCCAATTTCACATTATACCTATTAGGGTGGAGCATTTTAAGGCTTTGAAATACTCATTATGTTTATACAGGACAAGCCCAAGGGGTACCCCTTGGGCTTGCCAACAACAATAAGCGCAGTTTTCAGGCCAACCCGGCTCAAAAACTGCGAAATATCCTGCCATGCGATTACTTCGTAATAAAATCCATCACATCCCGCCTCATACTGAGTGGGGTACTCTTGGTCGGATATCCCACGCGAAACAACATCTGCACGGTTCCGCCATCCGGCGCATATGCCTGCTTGAATTCCGTATAAAGGCTATTCATCTCGGGATATTCCTCCAAAGCCTGACTGAGGGGCTGCATGACAAGGCCCAGTGCATGGCCTGTCAGAACGAGCCTGCTGTAGAGCATCCCACTTTCCACTTGTACTTCTCTGCTGTTGTCCCGAGTGATAATCATGGCATAAGCGGGCGTGCTGTCGATTGATGTACGGGTATAACTGATAAAGTTTCGGGAGGCGGCCTCACCGGAGTTCAGGGACGGGAAGATGGTGAGCATTCCTTGCAAAATGTGCTTCATGAACCCGGAAGCACCCTGACCTTCCACGGAGTACCCAAAGCGGTATTGGTTCTTTTGGTACTCGTTGGCACGGAAAATAACGTTGGATTCCTCCATGACGCGAGATACTTCAGCTTCGATTTGTGCGCTTTGCAGCGCATATCTGCCGATTCCGGAAAGCATATCTTGTTCCTGATAAACCGTAACAGAGATTCCATCCGTGTCCGAAAGCCATTCGAGGCCGGAGATCTGTGACGTAGAAAGTTCCTTGGCCTGGTATGGCTCCCGATTGGTGTCGGGCAGATATAACGCGTCATAGAGCTGAGTGTCTTGCGGCTGAGTCTTTGTCAGGGTGACCTTTGCCACCGGCAGAGTGTCCATACTGTGGGCAAGGTTGCTTTCATCGTACGCACCATCTGGAAAAAGTTCAATTTTGGTGTCCCAGCCTTCTTTCTTACCGGCAACGGCGACATACTCCAGAAAAGTACCCTGCGAAATCATCATCTGACGCGCATACGGGTCCACTTCCTTTGTCATGCGCGTGCTGTCCGCATAGAGGTAGAGCACCATGGAATCAGAAGGATCGAGCCGGATAATCCACGGCTGCATGTTGTGCCCGCTGGCGGCCAGAATGCCGCGGGCCGTGAGACTTATTCTCGGGTCATCATATTGTGTGGCATATTCCTCCGACCACGGTTCCAGATAGTGCTGTTTCATAAATCCTCCGCTAATGATAAAAAGTGCGGTCAGCAGAAGAAGGACTGCCCCGGCCATGCTCCCAAGCCCTCTGGCCGCATATTTACGAATTTTCTTTCCGCTCATTCTCCGTTTCTCCTCTACCGGTAATCAGGCGCATCATCATGTTGAAAGCCTCAGTCACAAAGTCTTCGGGACTGATACCGTGATAGTTTTTCAAATATTCGCTTTTCTTCTCCCTGGTATTAAAGACACCCACAGTACTTGCCCACAAGACCAAGGCAGCCTTTTCGCTGTCAAGTCCCTTGCACAGGCTCCCTTCCTCCGCGCCTCTTTGCAATGCCCGCGAAAGATACCCGAAAATCTGTTCGCCCAGCTGGTAGCATTCGTCGATGGATGCGTTCTCGATACCGACATATTGATCGGAAGCCTTGGCCTCATACTCCATGATGGCTTTAAAATACGGAGCATGTTCCTGACTGAACCGAAAGAAACAAAAAAAGATACAGCGCAGTTCTTCTGCCGCATTCTGGGGGGCTTTTTCCCGAAAGACGGTCTCCAACATGTCAATCAGCAGCCGGTAGCCCCTAATCATGATTTTATAATAAATTTGCTCCTTGCTGTTGAAATACAGATAAACGGTGCGCTTGCTGAATTCCGCCTCCTTTGCGACTTCGTCCATTGAGGTGTTCTCATATCCCTTGGAAAAGAAAACCCGTTCGGCGGCATCGATAATATCACCACGACGAAGCTCTTTTTCCTTCAGATCTCGTTCCTTCCGTCCCATGCAAGTTCCTTTCATTATATTGAAATATAGTAAACTACAAGTATACTTAATATTAGCATAGCTCTGCCATAACCTTTTGTCAATTGCTTCATGGTTTGAGCAACCCGGCAGTTCATGGGGTAAAATGAGTTTCGTATAATGTTTAAGCCATGATGCTCAGTTGAACATCATGTCCAAGGATTTGTTGAAGAGATCGAATATCTACATGCCCATACTTGTACATGAGCGTAGCTGCAGTGTGACGAAGCTTATGCGTGGAAAAGCCTTCTGGATTGATACCAGCGGCAATGATGTGCTTTTTAACGACGTTTTGTATGGAACGTGTTGTAAGTCTGCCTCTGTTCCTAGAGATAAATAATGCATTGCAATCGACCTTTAGCGTGCTGCGGATGGCAAGCCATTTTGAAAGTGATTGTTTAACGGCGGGTGTCAAATAAATTTTTCTCTCTTTATTCCCCTTGCCGATAATAGAGATAACATCGGAGTCGACCTGAGCGATATTCAACGATGCTAGCTCGGACAATCGCAATGCGCAGTTGAGAAAAATAGTAATAATACAGTCGTCACGAGCTGAGCACGATTTTGCTTGTATTAGTAGACGTACAGACTCCTCCAATGTTAATGTCCGTACATTCCGCTTGGGCAGCTTTGGTGTCTCTAATTCTTCTGCTATGTTGT